>Ga0210394_10003317_pt1 | contig 20431 bp, 34 predicted proteins | sample IncBWC12MmetaG_FD_160121 | JGI IMG/M metagenome (GOLD analysis project Ga0210394, IMG submission 160121) | Forest soil microbial communities from Barre Woods Harvard Forest LTER site, Petersham, Massachusetts, United States - Inc-BW-C-12-M | ecosystem: Environmental > Terrestrial > Soil >...
GATCATGTGGACGGCAATCCGAGCGGTGATTTCTCGTTGCTGACCGAAGCTCCGAAGTTGATCGAGGAGACTATCGCGCAGCCGGCCAAGAGCAACGGCAGTGAAGCCGACGTCGTCTGAGCACTCGCCGGACCTTCCGCCGCCGCGCAAACCGGGTATGGCGGGCAGCGAAGGCGCCCGGCAGGTAAGCCGGCGTGGACGGCGGCTTAGTTACGGTTTTGTTGCAGAGCAGGCCCGCGGTGCGGACATGAAAGCGGGGCAACCTCTCTTCGAATGATGCTGTCGTGGACGCTATCCCTTGTGTTTATGGCGTACCTGCGAGCCCCGCCAATCGACTCGGATTAGCTCAGATCGGCCACTGCGCTCGCGTGTACGCACCTGCGAACCACATTTTACCCACAATAAATCTTGAGGGTTCTGTAAGACGAGAACCAGGGGGATCTCGTCGTTCGTCGGGGGACGCAAAGATGCGGGTGGCGATTGAAGTCAATGTTGCCCTATGGGGCATGATCCTGTGCGGCCTGCAAACTGCACAATACTTCTACTAACCGAAGAGCCATAGAGCGACCTGGATGCAGGCCCAGGCTACGGCGCAGAGCCATCCGACTGTGGCGATCCCTGTTAGAACGACCCATAGCCAAGGCCAAATCGGCGAGTGTGTCCGATGGTTGCTCGTAGGTTCAGGGTCGGCCGGCCGTTCGAAAATACTCATTGAACGCGAAACAACTTAGTTGCCAGCGCCAACGGTGGCCCGCGAAACGGCTCCGCCACCGTGAATATGGCGGAGCCGTTCATCCCTCGGGATGGCAAAGGGGGCCGAGGGATGAAATGCATCTTAAAGCGCAACTTCAACCGGAAAAACTTCGGCCGACCTCACAGCGATCTAATGTCAATCAACATTTGGTTGGCGGATCTGTTCTGTCATGCCGATCAAACCGAGGCCGGTGGCGAAGTGGGCGAACGCTTGTTAGCGCGGCGGCTGTGGCCCTCCCGTCGCCTTCGTCCTGGCCGACCTTCTTCTGCGACATTGCCACGGTGGCGCGCCTCAAGTTCGGCTCGCGCAACCTTTTCTCTCAACGAAATAATTTCAGACATCTGTTGCCGCAAGCCGTTTTCTGACGCGGGCGGTAGAAGCGAACTGGTAGGCTTTCGACGCTTTGCACTCATGTTTTGAATCGGCATCCAAGCCGTAAAAGACGCGATTCAACGTGCCACGAGCACGAGAGTTCCTATTGCCTGTAGGGCGTCGGCGGAATCTACGCACGAAAGCGCGGGAGCCAATTAACTTAGGTTAGGAACGCAACCAAATCTCGTTGCGGAGGAGGATTTTTTCATTTCGGATTGATTGAATCCCGGAGAGGCCGCTGATCATTCCCGACCGGCGGCCTTTTATGTAAACAAGATAATTAGCCCAATACCGATCAGCAGGTTTATGCCGGCAATCGTCACGACAAGAAAAAAATCTGCCGGAAGTTGGTCTGCTCGCCGCGCGCTGAGGCGTCCGGGCATGGAGCGGTCCTTTGGTTAAGGACATCCTACGGCATCGACCTAATTGAGTCTGATCAAAACAGATCAGCGGAGAGCTTACTTCGGAGGCTGTAGCTCGCCCTTAAGCCAGCCCATCACTCGGTCGGTTTTGAGGGGATCAGGGCGTTCGCAATCCAAGCACTGGAACGTGCGCGGACCCTCACCACCAGGCGGCAACGCGAGAGTCAGATACGCCCCACAGTGAGGGCAGGTTGGTAGTTTGCCCCGTCCCATGGAACAAATTTTGACGATGTCAAAAACCGGCGGCAATTAAAAAAGAGGCCGCCAACTGAGGCGGCCTTACCTTTCTACATCCGGAGCAAATGGGCGGCGGCCCTTTGAATGAGCGATGCAGCCAGGTCCGGATCAGCGGTGTGCTTGGCAAGTCTCAGTAGTATCTCTGCCTGCCTCAGCAGGTGCTATTTAGTAGCCACCGAAAAGTTCCCCCATCAATGCATCAAAGTCGCAGCGGCCGCGATTAAACGCGCGCATGGGCGCGCCACGCCAGCCTCGCCGCGCGGCAAATAAAATAAAATCGGATCGAGCATCGCAAACGATCCGCTCGCCGGAAAACAATCGCGATGCCGCGCGTCGAAGGCGAGCGCGGCCATGCCGGGCAGTTGATGCAAGGCCGCGCAGCCGTCCTCCTCCTCGAACCTTCGATTGGACGACCACCAAAAAAATGCGAAAGGGACCACGATGTTCCCGCGCTTTCGATTGCAGCGTAATGCGCAAAAGTGAACTTAGCGCAGTTGGCACCGAGCGCGGCTGCGCCGATGCGCGACGCCGCAAGCCCGGGCCGTCAATGATCCCAACGGAAACCGTTGATGGCCCGAGAACTACCCGCGCTGCGTCGAGTCACTCGCGGTATCACAACGCGCGCAATGAAGTCCTGAAATGGCAGGCCGAAATAATGCCGCATCGTCCCCAACTAGCAATTATTGGGGCTCCGGTCGGATATTTCCAGGAGCCGGAAGCAATCGCCAGTGTAGCGCCGTCATTCTTCAACGTTGAAGAGTGCGATGCCTTCAATACCAAATTCGGTCACAAGGTCGCGGACATTGAGACGAAAGCGACCACGATCAAGGATTATTGCCAGCAATGGACGCGCCTAACGCTGGAGCAGCAAAATCGGAAACTGATAATGGCGATTGCCGACCGGATCTGACGCTATGAGCGACGACAAGGCTAAGCCCATAGAGGCCCCCGTTTCCGTCTACCCGCATTCGAAAGTGCGGGACGATATGCCGGATGAGGAATGGCACCGCATTCGGGACCAGGAAGAGCGGGAACGCAAAGATCAGCGGTCACATGCTTCCTAGAAATGTGATTTCGCGTCGATTGTCCTTGAGAACTTAGGTTTTTGCGATGGCGGTAAGCACAGGGTAAGTCACCGCTTCGGAATGGAGCTATTTTAGCTTCGGAAGTTATCCACTCAGTATTGCGTTTTTATCAACCATTTTGAGACAGGACTCTAATTGTGCGCAAATATCTTCTTTTCTTGATTGCCCTGGCTTCGATTGCTTTCGGGGTGTGCTCGCCGGTTGCGGCTCAGGTGACGCTAACGGGAGCGGGATGCAGCAGCTCGAACTGCGCTGGCGGTGGTGGCGGAGGCCTCACTTCGACAGATGTCTCCAACCTCTACAACCGCCTTCACACCTTCTTGCACGCCGTGAACCCGACGACGTTCCAGTGAGTAAAATTGCTTCGGGCGCTTTTTGTGCTGGCACTCGCAAAAATCTCATTTCCCAAACCCTTTCGGGTCGAAAACCATACGAAGGGTGTCGTAGGCGGCCTCTTTGATCGCTCTTATTTCGGATGGGTGATGCGTCCGATATGTAGTGCGATCGACGTAGTCAAAAACGTCCTGACCTAGCTCAGTGAACCATTCGTCCGGGTGGCTGGGCCTGACGGCCAACGCGACGTGTCGGGCCAGAACTCGGAGGCTGGCAGCCATTGCTAGGTGGTGGCCCTGTTCGTTGATTTCATTGCTTTTCATTTGGTCTATCCCTCGCTACCTGCGATTGAGGGATAACCTATCAGATGGACGTAGACGCGTCGTGGGGGCCGTAACGCTGAAAAAAGATGAGGGGCAGAGAGTGCCAACTCGCGCCCCTCATGTCCGCGCGTACATCCGCCGCGGGGGCTCGGTACCCAAAGGGGAATTTATGCTGGGGATGACCTGGCTACTGCGACTTGCGCTCGGGGCCGAAATTCGGAAAACTAGGCTTTGCATTTAAATTGTGAGAGTGGCCAGTGTCGGAATCTGTAAAATTAATTGTTGATGCCTGTGTGAGCCTCAAAGACCGCCAGGCGATGGAAGAGATGCGCGAACACAGGCAAATGCTGCGCAAAAAGCTTCAGGCTTGCAACGGTATCGACGTCAGCAGTTCGATACGGCTTATAGAGGGCGACCTGAGCGAGATTGAAGCCGGCTTTGCGCGGCTACAATAGCTGACGGTAGTTCGACCTGCGATTCCACCTGAACACGCTCGGCTCGCTCAACTTGTTCACGCAACATCGCGATCTCCGACATCAATCGCCGTAAGCTCACTTCCGACACAACTTTTTCGGTCTTCATACGCGAACTCCAAAAAAGACGCCGGCGGGCTGGCAACAAGGCTCCGGCGGCGGACATTTAGCAAAAAGCGTGCCGACGGTCTGTGCACTAGTTCACATACGGCTGCGGAAGTTTCACCGCCGATCGGGCGCCGAGGGAAGCCGATAGGGAATTGTGACGGCTCATGGTTCCGGCGCAACTTATCGGTACATGCTCCAACAATGGAGACTCGACGTGGATCACGACACCAAACGCGAAATTGTGGTGCTTACGCTCGGCACTCTAGCGGCAGTTCCCGTTGTCACGGGCATTGGCCTGGCAGTGGTGGCTGGGCTTCTGGCCTGGTAGCTCGAAATAACGCACCGGCGCGGCGGCAATCAGATCACAGGTCGACCGCCGAACCGGACGGCCAATCGGGCTGAGCCCTAAATCGCACGCAATTCTCGACGGCGTTGTCGCAAGCATCCGGATGTTTGCCTGCGACGACGATCTCGCCGGTTTCCTCTTTTTCGACCTGACCACACTTCTGGCAGCGCCGAAATTCGATGTCGCGCGGGGCCGCTGTCATTTCTTTCCCTTTAGCCCGATCTCGACCAGGCGGCGGATGGCCTCGGTACGACCGGGTTGATCGTCCTGCTTTTTGGCCCAAGCATCAACAGGCTTTACCTCGATGTCGACGGTGACGTCATGGTTCGTCCGTTCGAATGGATGGATGATATCCCGGGGCTGGCGGAAGAGTACCGCGGCGACAAGACGATCTGATATCCGATCTCTGATCTCAGGCAAACCCAGAAGCCGCCGGGTCCGCTCGGCGGCTTTTCCCTTGCCCATCTCCCCGTTCGTCGCTCTAATGGCCGCTCGGTTCAAAACGGGGAGTGCGGGCGTGGCGACTGGTACAGTGAAGTGGTTTAACGCGACTAAGGGTTACGGATTTATTCAACCCGACAGCGGCGGCAAAGATGTGTTTGTGCACATCTCAGCCGTAGAGCGAGCCGGCCTGAGCAGCCTCAATGAGGGTGCCAAGGTGAGCTACGAAGAGACAGAAAACCGCGGCAAAACGTCGGCGGAAAATCTGAGGGTCGGCTGAAAGGCGGACTTCATGATCGGCGACGTCGAGCGGCTTACCCTGGTTCAGGACCAGGTTATCAAATTGCGCCGCTTGGCTGCCGAGACATTCGACCGCAAAGTTTCAGTGACACTTTACGCCCTTGCTGACCAGATAGAGCACCGAACGCGTGAGGCGGACCGGTTGCTGTGCACTCCAAGATAAATGGCTGAGGAGGCGGCGGGCCACGGCGATGGCAGCGCTGGGCGCTCCAGTGGCGCAGGTTTTTATTCCCGCATTTTGAGGTGGGCGATGGTTTGCGCAATCCAAACGGTCAGCAATTGCGACGCGCCATCCAAGGGGCGGCTCGGGTCTCACTTCTTTTTGGCTTTAGTGTCTGTCGTAGCCCGATCGGCGATCTTTTCCTTCAGTTCGGCGCAGGTCTTGCGGACCTCTGCCATCACCAGCGAACAGTTCTCAATTTGAAGGAAGACGCGCTTGGCCTCCTCGCGGTAGCGTCCTGCGGTTTCCTTCAACTCTTCAGTCACGGCAAGCGCATCGCGGGTCGCCGCTTCGCATTGTTTGACGAGCTCGGTCAGCTCCACGCCCATCGCCTCGATCTCCTTCGCCGCGGCTTCGTATTCGCGAACAACGGCTTCTGCCGATAGTTTGCCGATCTCCGTGGCCCCGTCGCTGTGCTCGACATAGTCCGGCATCGACATAGCCGGCGAACCCACCCTCGGCGGCGCGAAAGGACGAGGCTCGTGGGCCGGTGGCCTGTTTCGAACCTCCGCCTCGATTTCGCGCTCCATATCAGTCAAGAGTCGTCCAATTGTTGGCTGCACCATCACTAGTACTCCCTTCGTTAGAAAGTCAGGGAACTGCCCGGTGCTGAATCCTGAGTTGCATTGGAGGAGCGAGCAACAGAACTCGTTGGTTAAGCTTATTGGTTAGGCTTTATGTCTGCGCTGGGGGTTAAATCAGGAACCGTCAAAAGGGCATGATGAGCGGCGCGGGCGCGAATCGCGCCGCCCTATAAGCCAGATGGTGTCCTAGCAGCTTGAGCACGCTTCTGTTTCAGGTTGACTTCGCGGCCGAGCAAAACGGCTTCGGCGGCCAGTAGGGAAGTCCCCCGGCGGCCGGCAATAAGCTCGGTAAATCAGTCGGCGCTGGTGTCCCGTTGGGACGGCAATAGCGCTTCCATAAGACTACCGGGTATGCCGAAAGTACGCGGTGGTCCGCGTAAGGAGCGATCTAACCTAGCGTCGTATCGCACAGCCAGATCAAGCAAACGTCGCTTGATGAACGGGTCAGCTTTCTCGGCAAGGAAGCGACAATGCGCGGCACGCTGTTTCAAAAATTCACTATCCATTACACCCACCCCTGGACGAAACAAACGCTAATAAACAATCGAGTGATCCAATCGGAACCAAGGGTTGGGGGCAACACAAAACCGCTGTTGCAAAGCAACAATCCCCAGCCTGTTGTCGCTAGGATGATCGAGCGGCTATTTTGGGCCTTACGGGGTAGCTTTCGCATCAAGCGAACATCTCGACACCGGCCTGAGTGAATTTCACATACGTCTGGCTTTCGTGCATCCACAGGAGGCCGCGGGCTATCGCGAGCTTCATGCCAGCCGTATATTCGGCCGGCTTACCGCCGTGCTCGAATAGAAACGGGGCCGTTGATCTTCTCGATGTGAATCCGTCGATCCTGAACTGGCTCGACCGCGTTGGCGATTTCTAACCACCGACCGAGCCTGAGCCGGCCTTACGGCACCATTACATAGCTTCTGTGCAGTGTCTGGGGCGTTTTGCGGCCATCCATCAGTACCCGGACGGCGTCAGGATGGTGGGATTTGCCGGCTACGACGCCTGTATCGCTCTTAAACTTGCAGCGGGCCTTTCCTAGATCGGAAAGGCAAATGCGTTGGCCCAGCCTGAGCTCAATGTCCTGATCGTACATTTGCGCAACGAGTAAAGTTTCAAGAATGTGCGCCAATATCATGAGCCAGATTTCGACGGCAAATCACAAGAAATTTTATGCACCAGATTGGACTTTCCCGACAATGAAGAGGCCGCCAACTAGGGCGGCCTTTACTCTCTGTCCTGGCCGATCGTCCTAGTCGGCCAAGGTTACCGATCTCATCGCCTCAGATGTTCGCGCATTTCGGCAAACATCTTCTTCACATCGGAAAGCCTAAGCGGTTTTTCCCGTTGCCCCTGCAGCTCCTTGACCGCGTGAAGCTGCTTCACTGCGATGACGTCGCGTTTAATCTGGTCTGGCTCGTCGAAATAGGCGATCGCATCGGCGACGAAAGCGTGAGCGACGGTGGCAGGAAGATCTAGGGGTTTTGGCGCCTTCATGAAGGTAATGTTACGATCGGACGCTTACACTGGCCTTACGGCGGCTTGAGCAGCATAGATGTGCCCGCGATGGTCATAGCTTTCCGCCGGCTTCCAACTATCGAACTGCACACCACAGATACATCGCAAAGTCGGAACCGCCCTGCCAAGAGACATAGGCAATTGCGATGAAAAGAAAGACAATGAATAGCATCATTGCCGCGTTTCCCACTCCCTTGGGTCCCGTGGTGTTCGCGGTGCGGCCCCGTCAACCAGGCGGCTTACTCTTTGGTAGCTTGCCTCTCGGCAGACGCGGATTCTCGCATAGCCTTTAGCCGTTCGCTTGGGGCGGATTCCCGTGCCCTTGTGTCCTCATCGGGCTGATCCAAATCAACCAGATAGACCAGCTTGAGATCATCGGTTGGCGGCAAAGCTGCCTCTCTAAAGCGCTTTGCTTCATCGGGATGAGCAAGCCGCAATCGCAAAATGGAATAATCATCGCAAAGAGCTACACCGCCCGATTTCACGGCACAAAGCGTACTCCGTAAGCGCTCGTCAGCAACAATCGCCTCGGCTTCTGAGTACAGTCTAGCCTCAAAAGTCAGAACTGGTTTGCGGTCAACTTCAAGCGTGAACACTGAAAGAGAAAGTCGGTCCATCACGCTCTTCTCGCTTTCAGCAGCAACGACGGGCATGGCGCAATTAAAGCGCAGTTTCCCCAGCGCGGGGAATTGTTTTTTTAAGCAAATCAGGTTCCAGGGCCCACGACCTTTTAGCCGTCCGCTAGGCATATTCCGTTCTGAGTACCGCCGCATAGCGCGTCACGCGGGTCACGCAATCAGGGTAGGCGATTTGGTTCGGTGACATCGTCACCGCTTCCCAGGTTTCGCCGCGACGCTTCACGGTGAGGACAGCAAGCCGTTGCTGGGCAGCGGCTGGGTTGAGGCGAGGGCGGAGGCAGTGCAGATTTAGCCGCTCTGCGATGTCCGGTTTTGGGCGAATAGCAGAAGTCCCATTTTCGGGCCGCGACGACCGTTTTTGACCCAAAGCGGTCGCTTCAGCGTCGAATCCTCTGGCCCGCAACGGTCGGTTGTGATCAGATCAGTCAGTCAGGAACGGTGCCGGCGGGTGGATCGAATGAAGCGACGAGACTTCATTGCGGGAGCTGCGGCGGTGGCGATGCAGCCACAGATAGCTCATGCGCAAAAGGCGGATACCGTGCGCCGTATGGCTATTATTGTTGGCGAGGCGACCGAAGACGACCCCTATTATGAAGGACGAATTGCCGGGGTGAGGGAAGGGTTACGAGGTCTCGGACGGATCGAAGGTGGGAACCTGAAACTCGATATTCATCGAACCCTGCCCAACGACGCTGAAATCCGCAAACATGTTGACGAGCTGCTGGCCGCACGACCGGATGTTGTCGTGACTTCCGGCGGTACAATGACGAGACCAATGCTGCAGGCCACCAGCACTGTCCCTATTGTATTTATTGGGGCGATCGATCCAGTGGGCGCTGGATTGGTCGAGAGCCTCGCACGTCCCGGCGGCAACGTCACAGGGTTCTCGCAATTTGACTACAGCCTGAGCGGCAAGTGGTTGGAAATGCTCAAGCAGGTTGCGCCGGCAGTTGTCCAGGCGGGCGTCATTCGCGACGCCGCGGTGACTGCTGGGATTGGCCAATTCGCAGTAATTCAGTCGGTCTCGACCTCATTGCGAGTCGATGTTGTTCCGATCAGCCCGCACGATGAGCGCAGCATTGAAACTGGGATCGAGAAGATCTCGCACTCCCAAAGTGGGGGGCTGGTCGTCACTAGCAACGCAACCGTGACGGCGCATCGTGAGCTTATTATCAAACTGGCGGCCCGATATGGATTGCCGGCAGCTTATCCCAACCGAACATGGGTCGATCGTGGAGGTCTGATATCTTACGGACCCGATCTCGTCGCAATAGCAAAGCTTGCCGCCAGTTACGTTGATCGCGTTCTCAACGGCGCTCGGCCTGCCGACCTTCCAGTTCAGGCTCCGACCAGATATGAGCTGATCATCAATACCAAAACCGCAAAGAAACTGGGCCTCACCATCCCGCCACCGCTGCTCGCCCGCGCCGACGAGGTGATCGAGTAGGCAATCGATGTCGCCTCTTGGCACTTTTCGGACATAGCGCGATGTCCGACTTGAGTCCGTTATTTGCGCAAAGGCGGACGCGTCGGCTATTGGCGCCAATAGAAAGCGCAGCCGCTTAATTCGGACTACAGCCAAGTGCAAACCATCATCAAATTCATGGCACACGCCGCCAGTAACGCTGCAATGAGCGCATTGTCCAATTGCTCGTCGGAGGCTTTAAACGTCGGTTCCATGGCCGCGACAACATCCGGCGATTCTACCGGAGGAGTCTCGCGGATTATTTTGCTCGGATTCATGACTCGTTTACGAATCGTAGACCCGCCCGTCACATTCGGAGCCGCGACTCGGGCAGCAGGCATTCTGATGGGCGCGGAAATTCGCCGACTGACCCCGATAGATGCTGAAACCTCAAAAAAATTTTTGATGCCGTTTTGTATTTGGAATCAACAGCGTAAGTTATTGACGGAATGGGTGGCGGATTTTCGCATGGCGCTCTCAAAAATATTTCGATATTTCATCATCTTACGGGTATTTTGACGATCGAGTGGGAGTGACGGGCTGCTACGAACATGGCCGTGATGCCCTTGATTGGGTGAGGGTTATCCAAGAACGGGCGCGCTGATCGATGGGATTTGGGGTTTTCATTCATCGATCAGATTCAATCTACGAAGATACTCCAGCCGAGCGTTACCAGTTTCCAAGTCAATACCTGGGTCGCGTTGAAGCCTGTGTCAGTGACTGGGTCGTCTACTATGAGCCAAGGAAAGTCGCTAACACGCGAGGATACTTTGCGGTTGCCAAAATTCAGCAGGTTATTCCTGATCCTGCTGCGGCCGGGATGTATCTGGCCTTGATTGAGCCGGGAAGCTATCTCGACTTTCCCAATCCCGTACCATTCAATGATGCGACCGGACCTATCGAGCGAGGCGTTTTGAATGAGCAAGGGCGTATCTCTGGCCGCGCTCAATCGGCCGTCCGTCCGCTTTCGCCAGATGACTTCAAGCGTATCGTCGAATTGGGCCTTGAAGAAAACGCTCCACTACTGCCCCGTCTGGCTGAAACTCCTTCGGCCGTTGAGTTCGACGAAGAACAAGCGCCTTTCCGATTCGATGAACAACGCGAGCGCGTAAGCTTTACTGTATCGAGAATTATGCGTGATCGCGTCTTCCGTCGGATTGTCTTACGCGCATATGACCAACGTTGTGCAGTTACCGGATTAAAGCTGATCAATGGCGGGGGGCGAGCAGAAGTTGCCGCAGCCCATATTCGTCCTGTCGAGGCGAGCGGCCCTGATATTGTGAATAACGGGATTGCACTTTCGGGAACAGCACATTGGATGTTCGACCGTGGGCTGATCAGCTTGTCGGACGATTTACTGATACTAGTTTCTCGACAGGTGAATGACCTGGATGCCGTGCGGACATTTATCAACCCGTCCGGATCTGCATTTCCGCCTTTGCGGAATTCAGAGCGACCACATCCGCATTTCCTGCATTGGCATCGCGAGCACTGTTTCAAGCAGTAGCTCGTAGGGTGGATTAGCCCAACGGGTCCGCGCAAGGCGCGGCCCGATGACAGGCTCCGGCGTAATCCACCATATCATCTCACCTCATCGTGCTCGCAACGGCGGGTTACGCATTCGCTAACCTGCCCTACGCTGGAAGCGGCCGTTCGCGTCCAGCGCCTGAACCGTCGAAAAAAATTTGCAGGACGATGTCGGTTTCCGAAAACCCGGTTCGTCGTTCCGATGCAAGGCCGATGGGGCCGGCTCAAGCACGGGACAGGAGAGAGACAATGCGGAAGATCATCGCCATTACTTGTGTCGTGCTGGACGGCGCCATGCAGTCGCTAGGGGTCTCCCGATGAGCCCCACCATTACCGCCTTCGAACGGTCGCCCGATCGCGGCAGGGGACTGGCGCGTGACATGCACGTCCGCTGGGCGCTTGAAGAAGTTGGCCAGCCCTATGACGTTCGTCTTGTTTCGTTCAGCGAAATGAAGGAGGCCTCGCATCGGGCGCTTCATCCTTTCGGGCAGATTCCGACCTATGAAGAAGGCGATCTCGTCCTGTTCGAGTCGGGCGCCATCGTGTTCCATATTGCGGAGCGCCATGCGGGCCTGCTGCCAGACGATGCGAACGCCCGGGCGCGCGCGATTGCATGGATGTTTGCCGCGCTCTCTACGATCGAGCCGCCGATCCTTGAACTCGCAAACGCCAGGCTTCTGGAGAGCGATAAGCCCTGGAGTAAGGAGCGCCTGCCTCTGGTCGAGGATCGCGTCCGCGACCGGTTGAAGCAACTTTCCAATCGCCTTGGCGATGCCGACTGGCTTGACGGTGAATTCAGCGCCGGAGACCTGCTGATGGTGGAGGTGCTACGCCGATTGAGCGCATCGGGTATACTGGACGAATATCCGACCGTCGCAGCCTATGTTGCCCGCGGCGAAGCTCGGCCCGCCTTCAGGCGTGCTTTCGACGCTCAATTGGCGGTTTTCACCGCCGCATCGAGCGGCTTATGACAGCAAGCGTAGCCCGGATGAGCGAAGCGATATCCGGGTCTTTGTACCTTTTCCGAATCCCGCATATCGCTTCGCTCATGCGGGCTACTCAACTAACCCGCCCTACAAACTGCCCAATCGGCCAAATCACTCCGCGCCGAGTCGGGTCATTGTCCAGCCCCTCCACAGAAAATATTTCGCTTCGCCGTTTGCTAGACGCAGCATTACTGATTCCGGCCGTCCCGCCTCGTTTGAAGAGGGGCGTATCGCGATCGTCACGAACGTGGAGCGCGGGATGCGGTGGCCGCGGAGGTGTCGAAGGACGAAGGCGTGATCTCGGTGCTGTTCTATTTGAGACGCAACACGGTTGGCATCAGTGGCCTCCAGTTTGATGTTGTTGAGGAAGGTTGCAAGCCAACGGGGATCACGAGAAGTAGCGAATTCGCGGAGAAGTCACGTCCGGCGCAAACCTACCTAGGACGGTGCGCCGGCAAGCTTTCCCACTCTGGAAAGCAGTAGCTTTAAGATCGGCGAATTGTTCGACTTGTGGTAGGCGATGACAAGGTCAAGTGTGGGCACGTCCCCCTTCACCGGACGGGTGGTTATCGACTCGGGCAGATAACGTCTTGTGTAAGCCGGGAGCAACATAACCGCGCGCATCGACGTGATCATTGAGATTGCATGGACGACATTGTGCACCTCGTATTCTGGCTTGATCTCGAGACCAGCACGGTTGAAATACTCCAAAACGGCGCGACGCACCGCGGGGGCGGCTTTGGACGGAAAGTAGAAAGTTTCGTTGACGATCTCTTCCGGTGCGACGGCCACTTGCGATGCTAGACGATGGTCGCTCGGAAACACGAAAACTAACGGGTCAGTACGCACGCGCCTCCAGACCAACTCTCCCATGTGCTCTTCCGGTCGCATGAAAGCCGCATCGAGTCTGCGCCTCATCAAGGCTTTGGCGAGCGCAGGGGAGTAATCACTCGACAGGCGGATTTCGATGCCAGGAAACTCGTCGCGAAGGACGCGGTTCACCTCGGGCAACAAACCGATTTCAACCCCCGACAGAAAGCCAAGGGTGAATGTCGGTCTCGCCGGCTGAGCTGCCCGCAGCGCTGCTTCCTTTGCTGCCTCGGCTTGAAGCAGCGCCATTCGTGCGTGTTCGAGAAACGCTTTGCCGGCAGATGTCAGTTCAATACCGTGTGCGCCACGGTCCATCAGTTGAACGCCAATCTCCTGTTCGAGATCTCGGATTTGCCGACTGAGGGATGGCTGAGAAGTGTGGAGCTTTTGCTCAGCGGCGACGGTCAAACTGCCTTCGTCGGCCACGGCGACGAAGTAGCGTAGGTGCCGAAGCTCCATCACTGCCTCCCATATCTCGTATGCATGGGCCCAGCTTACAAAGTCTTTTTCGAGCCGACCAGCAGGTTCTAATAACAAGTAGCCTAGGTAGGCGGGGTCTGCCTGGTGGGCAGATCGCGTTCAAAAGCTTGGGGCGAACGCGTGGGCACTTACTGGAGTGTACGCATGTGTAAAACCATCAGAGGGTCGCTGTTGTTCCTTCTGGTGATGGGGGCATTCGGTGGAACCGCGGCGCAGCCCCCCAGCAATCAACCGAGGGCAAGCGGCATGGAAACAGATGTAGCGAAGATCAAGGAGGCGATGCTCGGAAATTGGGAGAGCATCGCCCCGGAGATACGGCCGAGCAAGAACCCAGACGGCTCGCTCAGGCCGTTCTACCTCAAGCGCTCTTATAAATATTTGCCGTCCGATCGGTTCGAACTGGAGATCGTCAACTCGGCTGACCCCTACGGCGCCGTGCCGCTCGCGCGGATCAAGATCGGCGGGCACATGCTTTGGCAAGGCCCGCATCCGATCGCGGCGGGCACGCAGAAGGTCGACTTCGTTGCTGATGAGACTTACGAGGTAACTCCCCTTGCGCAGGGATTTGTCGATGTACTCAACAAGGTCGCGTCGGCAGGATACGCGCCTTGGGCGGTCAACTTACCCCAGAGCATCTTTGGAAAGACCTTTGTCCCATTCGGTCTCAAGGAGGGGACGAATTTCATGGAGTACGACCTAGTCTACCTCAGAGGGGATCTTCTGTTCTGGGGCGCGCGCAATATCGACGGCCGCGGCTTTGATACGGAGCAGAACCGCCCGACCAACCTGCAGATTCCGTTGGTCCGAAAGTAGCGCTGATCGATCTCTCTCCGGTGTGCATCTATCACAGCAGGAATGTAGTCTCATGTCCGAGGCCATCCAAACCGAACAGCCGCCTTACCCGGGCGAGGCATGGAATGAGATCGTTCGCCGGCCGACGCTTGAGGAATTCTCGCGCGCGTTTGCATCGGATGTCGTCTTGGAGGCTTCCGTTCTGAGCCGCCCGATTGTCGGGCCTATTGGCTTATGGGGGTTTTTCCAGGCAACCCGTGCAATGTACGACCGGATCGGTTTCACCCACGAAATCGGCACGAAGGCGAGAATGTGCCTGGAGTGGGAAGGGGTCTTCGCCGGCAAGCCGGTGGCCGGCGTCACCGTCATTACACAGGACGACCGTGGGGCGATCACGAGCGTGCGACTACATCATCGCCCCTTCGATCAGGTCGTTGCCTTTGCTGAGACGATTTCGCGGCATCTCGGCTGAAGCTAGGCCGCAATCACTGTTTGCACGTCGTGTTCAGGCGCCTCTCTTACTGTCGCGAAAATCCGTCGTGCGAATGTCGGCCCTAATGAGCAGGGCTTCGCATTCAACACCCAGATGTTGCCGCTCACCCAGAGCGGCTGACCCTTGAGCGAATCTGAGCGGGACTTGGAGACGCAATCAAAATCGCAGGAGAAGAGCCATGTCGAACGTCAATCTCAACGAAACCGCGCCGACCCGTTTCCAGGATATCGGCGGTGTGAGCCTCGCCTACCGGCATTTCGGCAAGGAAGGCGCCCCGCCGGTGGTGTGCTTTCAGCATTTCACCGGCACGATGAACAATTTCGATCCGATCCACACCAACCGCTTGGCGCAAGACCGGCCGGTGATCCTGGTCGATTATCGGGGTGTAGGTCGTTCGGGTGGCAAGATGCCGGACTCGATGCCCGCTACCGCGGCCGACCTCATCGCCTTCGTCAAGGCGCTCGGTCTGAAGGAGATCGATCTGTTCGGTTTCTCGATCGGCGGCATGATCGCGCAGCAGTTCGTGCTTGACGCGCCCGGACTGGTGCGGCGCATCCTCCTCGTGGGCACCGGCCCGTCGGGCGGCGAAGGCATGCAGGAATTTTCGCGCGAGGTGATGGACATTGTCAATCGTCCGAACAGCACCATCCAGGGCCGCACGCTGGACCTGTTCTTTTCGAAGAGCCCGGCGAGTTACGCGGCGGGCAACGCCTGGCTCGAGCGGATCGCCGCGCGAAAGCTGGACCGCGAACCAGAAACGGGGCCCCAGGTCGCCGAGGCCCAGCTCGTCGCTCTTGCAAAATGGGGTGTGATCCCCGCGACGGACCGCTACGGCGATTTGAAGAAGATCAAGCAGCGCACGCTCGTCGTCAACGGCAAGAACGACATCATGGTACCAACCATCAATTCCTACATCCTTCAGCAGCATCTACCGGATGCCCGGTTGATCCTCTACCCGGACTCCGGGCACGGCTCGCACTTCCAGTTTCCTGAACAGTTCGCCGAAGAGGCCGCACGCTTTTTCGCCGCAGCTTGAACCCAAGGCGGCGGCCTTACAGCGGCCCTTGACAGACGGTAAAGCGCCCCAGGTGATTTGCCCGACGGGCAAATCAGTGCACGCGCCACGGGCCATGCGAGGCCCTTGTCCACCCCCTTCGCAAAAAATATTTCGCTTCGCCGTTTGCTAGACGCAGCATTACTGATTCCAGCCGTCCCGCCTCGCTTGAAGAGGGGCGTATCGCGATCGTCACGAACGTGGAGCGCGGGATGCGGTGGACGCGGGAGCGGCGCAAGACGAGCGGCGTTAACGCGGACGGCGAAGTCGTGTGGTCCTGACGCCCCGACGCTGGCGTCAAGCAGGCTTTGATGCTTGCGCATTGCAGCTTGCGACGGTGGCAAAAAAGCCCGGCTCACCGGGGAGAGCACGAAGTAAGCCGTAAAACCATTGCGCAGGGAAGGCCGGAAGCGATCCGGTGAACCTGTGGTGACTAACTCGTATGTTTTCTATTTTTACATACGAGGCTGCGGGCGTATCGGACGCCCGGTCTTCCCTGCGCCCTCTCATGGGCGAAAGGCTTATGCAAGACTCGGGCGCCTCTCGCGCTGCGGGAACGAAAAAGCGTATCTGAAGCGTAGAGGCGTATCCGAATTGTTTTCGTCATTCCGGAGCGCGCGTGAGCGCGAGTCCGGAATCCATCTCTCCCGGCATTACTGTGGCGCCATGGATTCTCAGGTGCGCAATTGCGCATCTGAGGTCTGCGCCTTTCGGCGCATCCCGGAATGACGGCTATAGGCTGTTTGAAAATCGAGGGCTACAGCGGCGCGATGGATGTCGCCGGTCATGTCCAACTCAAGGAAGCGCGTCAAAAAAGAGATAGACGGCGGCAATCTTGCCGTCCCGGACGATGACGAAATCGGTTCCGGCGTAAGCCGGCGGCTTGCCGGGGCTGCCCGACACCCACCGGACGCGGCAGCTATCGCCTATCTCCTCAGGCGGGGCGAGCGGCTGATACTGGAAGTCGGGATGAGTGGCCTTGATCACGCCTGCGATGCGGTCGATCTCGTCACGGCCGCGGTAAGCGCCCTTAGGTTCGTAGAACACCCCGTCTTCGTGGAAGATCTCATCGATAGCGGCGCGTCGACGCACGGGGTCGATCTCACCGAACACCTCTTGGAGATTGCGAAGCGCTAAGGTCGATGCTGTTTGGGACATGGTTTTTCTCTGGTTTCGAAAAGTGGCTTCCTCGACAGAGTCTGGAAGCCACTGGTGAGAACGCCGTCGCCGATCTTCAGGCGGCCACCGCCGGCCGTGAACGCAACTCGTTCGTGTTGCGCCTGTTGTCGAGGCTCAGTGCGCCGGCCCCGAAGGCCACGATCTGAAGCAGGCCGCCTGCCATCATCACGTTCTTGAGAAAGTGGATCATCTGGTTCTGGTCGGCGAAGTTGCTGTGAAACGAAACCGCCGTCGCCAGCGCGAAGACCGCGAGGACTCCCGCGACATAGCGGGTGTGATAGCCGGCGACGAGAAGCAGGCCGCCGCCAAGTTCGACGGCGACAGCAACAGCAAAGGCGAGCGGCGGAAGGGGCAATCCCACGGCGGCGATCATGCCGGTGGTCGCACCGTAGGCGGCGAGCTTGCCAAGGCCGCTCATGGCGAAAGGCAGACCGATCATCAGTCTGCCGGCGAAGGGAAGGTAACGGGTCGCGCTCATTGAAGGTCTCCTTTGAGTTAGGGTTTCCGCCTCTGAAGGGCGGGCGCCGACAAATCTGTGGCGGAGACCGTCCTTTTGAAATAGAAATGATCGAAATCCATCGTTGCAGAATTATCGATGTCGAAGCTGCCGGATTTTGAAGGGCTGGCGATGTTCGCCAAAGTGGCGGAGGAGCGATCGTTCGCAGCCGCGGCGCGAGCCATGGGCGTATCGGTGGCCACCGTTTCGCGGGCCGTCACCCGCCTCGAAGAGCGGCTCGGCGGGCGTCTGTTCAACCGAACTTCGCGGCGGCTCGCATTGACGGACTACGGCCGCACGCTGGCCGAGCGGGCCTCCCGGATCTACGCGGACGCCGAGCAAACCGAAGACGTCGCGCGCAAGGCTTCCAGCCGCCCGCGCGGCCTCGTGAAGCTCGCGGCGCCTTTGTCATTCGGCACGCGCTGGGTTGCGCCGATACTGCCAAAATTCTTTCGCCGGTATCCGGACATCGCCGTCGAGCTTCATCTCACCGATGCACAAACCGACCTGATCGGCGACGGCTTTGACGCCGCCCTGCGCATCGCCGTCATGAAAGACTCATCCCTCGTCGCGCGGCTGATCGTGCCGGTGCGGCGGTTTGTTGTCGCATCGCCAGGCTACATTGCCCGCCATGGCCGTCCGCGGCACCCGCGCGACCTGGCTTCCCATCAGTGCCTGAGCTACGCCAATCGGGCGAAGCATGACGTCTGGCGCTTCACCCATCTGAAAACCGGCGAGGAATGCGCGGTCACGCCAAATGGGCAGCTCAGGGTAACGAGCGTCGAGGCGTTGTTGCCAACCGTACTGGAGGGGCTCGCGATCACCGAGCTGCCGGAGTTCGTCGCAACCCAATATTTTGCAGAGAAGCAGCTTGAGCCGATCTTGGCCGATTGGAGTCTCCCCGAGGGCGGATTGTATTTTGTGACGCCGACGGCTCGCGCACGTCCCGCAAAGGTCTCTGCGCTCGCTGACTTCGTGATCGCGGAGCTCGCCGATGCGCGGTGGAGCGCCGAGGCGGTGATGGGCTGGAAACCGCCTGCACGAGGTAGGAAGCGTGCATAGGTCGTCACCGTCGCGCGGACCGGGAAGGCGCTGCTACCCCGAGAAGAGGGCGCGGGATCGAGCAGGTCAGCGCATTTTCATCCCGCGTGTTGGCTTGTCATCAACGAGACTTCGGGTTTTGTTGGGTGTGCCCGCGCGGCTCTTGATGTGATCGATGAAGGCACGCAGCTTCGGCATCATTTGGCGGGAGGAGGGATAGTAGAGAAACAAACCGGGCGCCATCGGCGCGAAGCGTTCCAGCACAGCCACGAGTTTCCCCGCTTTCACAGCTCCAGCAGCGAGCGGCCCGGGCACCTGGGCAAGGCCCATTCCTTCGACGGCCGCGCCAAGCAGGGTGGGCATGTCGTTGGCGATAAAAGGTCCTGAAACGACGGCCTCGACGGCCTCGTTGCCGTTGACAAAGGACCAGGGCGCGATCGACCCGTTCGAGCGGCGCATGCGCAGGCAGGCGTGCCGGCGCAGATCGTCGATGATTTCCGGCCGCTGCCGTGGGCGCAGATAGCCGGGGCTGCCGACCACCGCCAGCGGGTGCGACGGCGTCAGACGCACCGCGATCATATCGGCCTCGATGAACTGGCCGAGACGGATGCCGGCGTCAAATCCTTCGGCGGCGATATCGACCAGATCGGCGGTTGCGGCGATCTCCACCTCGACCTCGGGATAGGCCTCACAGAACGATGCGATCAGCGACTCCAGCAGGTGGGACACCACCACGCGCGGCGCGGTGAGGCGCAACAGCCCGGCCGGCCGCTGCCCGAGGTCACGCGCATCGGCGGTTGCGGCGACGAGTTCCTCGAAGGCGGGCTTGGCGCGCAAGAGGAATCGCTCGCCGGCTTCAGTCAACCCGACACTGCGCGTGGTGCGTATGAAGAGCGCCGCGCCGACGCGCGCCTCGAGTGCGCGGACCGCCTGGCTCATCGCGGAGGGGGTAACCCCGAGTTCAGCGCTCGCTCGGCGGAAACTGCGGTGCTGGGCAACGCTCAGAAACGCCTCGACGCCGTCGAGCGCCCCCTGCCTGACTGTGAAGTTCTGCTTCATAGCCCGTCCATATTATCGCGGATAGTCGCTCGCGGAAAGCGGTCGTACATCTGATTTGCAAATCAGGAGGAACGCCAATGTCGAGACCCAGGATCCACGCAAGATCCGCGACAGATTCGCGACGCCGTGCGCTCCCATGATTATTGCAGAGAACAAAGGAGCCACCGTTGATCGCCGAAACGAGAACCGTGAAAGCACTCCGTAACTTCGCACTCACCTTAACCCTGATAGGCGCTGCCCCCATGACCGATTCATCCGTTGCCCAAGCCCAAACCCAAGCCCAGGCCCTCTCGCCCACAACCACTGGCGTGATCGTCATCGTGACCGTGAAAGCCGGCGTCACACGCGAACAGATCATGGCCGTCATGCCCGCTGAAGTTCGCGAGACCGTGCAGCTCTATCTCAATGGGAAGATTCGTGAATGGTATTCGCGTGGCGATGGCCGCGGAGCCGTCTTCTTGCTCGACACCAAAGACGTTGCCGAGGCGCATGCGATCATGGAGGGGCTTCCTTTGGGAAAACAAAATTTGGTGGACGACGAGTTCATTCCGGTCGGCCCGCTGATGGCGCTGCGCATGCTCGCGGCCAAGCCCTAGCGCCTGCCGACCTCCCAAGTGCCCCCTGATTTCAACTTTCCCTTCGTTCTGAGCGTTTTCGGCGCCTTCATCGCCGGTACCGTCATGACGAGGCTCTATGTCTGGCCACTGCTTCGTTCAATGCCGCGATACGACGCGCTGAGAGTCCTTGCCGCCCTGAGCGCGTTTCGGTTTGAAGGAATGAACTTTATGGTGGTTGGATTCGTGTCTCCCCAGCTTCCCTCCTGGTTCGGCAG
>Ga0210394_10003318_pt1 | contig 20429 bp, 14 predicted proteins | sample IncBWC12MmetaG_FD_160121 | JGI IMG/M metagenome (GOLD analysis project Ga0210394, IMG submission 160121) | Forest soil microbial communities from Barre Woods Harvard Forest LTER site, Petersham, Massachusetts, United States - Inc-BW-C-12-M | ecosystem: Environmental > Terrestrial > Soil >...
CTTGATTGCGGCGGCGCGCTCTGTCCATTGCGCGACCCGGTCGGCTCGCGCCAGCGTCGCGGCGATCTTGGCGAGCCGGTCGCACGCGGCCCAGCACATCAGCGCGGACGAGGTATGCACTCGTGAGCGGGTTCGCAGCTCCCACATGCCTGCGTCCGGCTGGTCGTGCGCCGCCCACGCCCGCTCTCCCATTTGCTCCAGGGCGGCAAAATCGCTCGCATCCGCGCGGCGCAGCAACCGGTGATCGTGGAAAGCCTGGGCGGCACCGAGCACGATGTTGCCGTAGACGTCGTGCTGGACGTGTTCATGCGCCTGGTTGCCGATGCGCACCGGCCCCATTCCGCGGTACCCGGCGAGACTGGCGACGGTGCGCTCGGGAAGGTGAGGCTCCAGACCGATGCCGTACAACGGCTGGACGTGACCGTCTCCTGCAGCGCGCACGACATCATGCAGCCACCGCAAGTAGTCTTCCATCGTGGACAGTTCCGCCAGGCTGTTCAGCGCCCGCACCACGAACAGGGCGTCGCGCAGCCAGCAATAGCGGTAGTCCCAGTTGCGCTGGCTGCCTGGCGCCTCCGGGATGCTGGTGGTCATCGCGGCGACGATCGCGCCGGTCTCCTCGTACTGGCATAACTTCAGCGTGATCGCGGATCGGATCACCGCGTCCTGCCATTGCAACGGCACGGCCAGGCTGCGCGTCCAGCGCAGCCAGTACAGCGACGTCTGCTCTTCGAACTCGCGCGCGGTTTCCTCGATACCACCGGCGAGCGTCTCGTCAGGCCCGAGCAGCAGGCTGATCGGACTGCGCAAGGAAAACCACGTTTCGCCGATCACGTAACTCAACGGCGCGTTGGTGGTCAGTCGCAGTATCCAACCCGACCCGACGAAGCGCAGGTGGTTGCTGCCGCGCGTTCGGACCGGCTCGCCCGCCCCCCAGTCGCTGCGCGGACGCACGATCAGGCGCACGCGCGGATGCCCGCCCAGGGGTCGAATGCGCCGCACCAGTTGCCCGGGGCGGTAGAAGCGGTCCCGCTGAGAAAAACGCGGCGCAAAATCGGCCACTTCGATACCCTGGCCTTGGGCATCAAACAGCCGCGTGCGGACGATCGCCGTGGCCGGGTCGTAGCTTTGCTCGCTGCGGCACCATCCCTCCAACTCGACCGTGAAGGCTCCATCGAGTCCGGAGCCCGCCGGGTCGAGCAGCGCACAGAAGACGGGGTCGCCGTCGAAGCGCGGCACGCAACACCACACGAGTCGTGCGCGCGCATCGATCAGCGCGCTGATCGCGCAGTTGCCGATCATCGCGAGTTGGAGCGTGGCGGGTAAATCCACGTCGGCGGTGGGCGATGTTGCCATCGGGTTTTTATGTCCTCAGTCGGAGATTCTGTGCCACAAAAACGCTAATGCATTCGCGGCAATATAGTCGGATCCGTCGGCGCCTGATCTTCTGTTCAAATCGCTTCGGGGCCGTCCATGAACACGTTCCGTCTTCAGCTCCGCTTCCTCGTGCCGCTCGTGGTCACGCTCGTCGTGGCGGCTTATCTGGCCCTGCCGCTGATGGACCGGCTGACCTTGAAATGGTTCTCGCGCGACCTGGACCTGCGGGGCGCATTGCTGGCGAACGCGCTCTCGGATTCGATCGCCGAATCGCTGACCGGCGAAGAGGCCTCGCACCTGCCGCTCCTGCTCAATCGAGCCGTGCAGGACGAGCGACTGGTGGCGATCGGGCTGTGCTCACTCGACGGCCATCTGTTGCATAAGACCGCCGGCTTCCCAGCGACGCTCACCTGCTCCGCAGCCCGACAGGCCGCGGCGCACTCCGATTCGCTGCTGCGGATCGAGGGTGGCCCGGTGCACGTGGGCGTTTACCCCGCTGATGACGACTCCGGCAGGATCGCCGATCTGGTGCTGCTGCACGACATGAGCTTTATCGAGCGGCGCAGCCAGGATACGCGCGAGTATCTGATCATCCTGATTGCCGGCCTCGGCGCGACGATCGCGATGATCACGGTCGTGGTGGCGCAATTGAGCTGGCGGGGCTGGGTCTCCGGCGCGCGCGCATTGCTGCGCGGCGAGGGACTGCTCAGGCCCCTGTTGACGCCGACTCCGGAGTTGGCCCCGCTCGCCGCCGACCTGCGTGTGCGCCTGCGCGAGCTCGACGACGAGTACCGCCGGATGCTCGGTCCCGAGTCCGAGTGGAATCCGGATCAGCTGCGCTCGCTGCTGCGGACTCAGCTGCGTGGTGACGAAATCATCGTGGTGTCGAATCGCGAACCTTACATCCACGAGAATGGCGCGGCCGGCGTGGTCGTCAGGCGCCCGGCCAGCGGGCTGGTGACTGCGATCGAGCCGGTGATGCGCGCATGCTCCGGAACCTGGATCGCGCACGGCAGCGGCAGCGCGGATCGTCAGGTGGTCGACGAGCACGATCGGGTCCGGGCGCCTCCCGGCCGCGACGAGTACACGCTGCGACGCATCTGGCTGACGGAAAAGGAAGAGACCGGCTACTACTACGGCTTTGCCAACGAAGGCTTGTGGCCGCTGTGCCATGTGGCGCACGTGCGCCCGGTGTTCCGCGAGCAGGACTGGCGCGCCTACAGCGACGTGAACCAGCGCTTCGCCGATGTGGTGGTCGGTGAGGCGCGCAGCGATGATCCGGTCGTGCTCGTGCAGGACTATCACTTCGCGCTGTTGCCGGCGATGATCCGCGAGCACCTGCCGCGCGCCACCATCCTGACTTTCTGGCACATCCCATGGCCGAATCCGGAGTCGTTCGGCATCTGCCCCTGGCGCCGCGAGATCCTGCAAGGCATGCTGGGCAGCACCATCCTGGGTTTTCACACGCGCTATCACTGCAAAAACTTCATCGAGACCGTCGATCGCACTCTGGAAGCCAGGATCGAGCACGAGCATTCGACCATTTCGTTCCATGACGACGACACGCTGGTCGAAAGCTATCCGATCTCGATCGAATGGCCGGGAGCGGTCGGCACCGCCACCTGGCCCTCGGTCGAACAGTGCCGGCGCAAGGTCTGCGAGCGCCTCGGCCTGAGCGTCGATCAGAAGATCGCGGTCGGGGTCGATCGCCTCGACTACACCAAAGGCGTTCTGGAGCGAATGAAGGCGGCCGAATGCCTGCTCGAGCAACACCCGGAGTGGATCGGCCGCTTCGTGCTGGTGCAGGCAGCGGCACCATCTCGCGGTGTGCTGCAGGAATACCGCTCGTTTCAACAACAGGTTCAGCACCTGGCCGACAGCGTCAACCAGCGCTTCGGCCGCCCGGGCTATCAACCGATCCATCTGTCGATGGAGCATCACGAGCGCGAGGCGGTGACCGAGCTGTATCGAGCCGCCGACGTCTGCCTGGTCACCAGCCTGCACGACGGGATGAACCTGGTGTGCAAGGAATTCGTCGCGGCGCGCGACGACGAGCGCGGCGTGCTGATCCTGAGCCGCTTCGCCGGCGCTGCCCGCGAGATGACCGAGGCGTTGATCATCAATCCGTACCACGCCGAGGAATCGGCCGCGGCGATTCAACGCGCCCTGACGATGCCGGAGGCCGAGCAGCGCGAGCGGATGGCCAGCCTGCGGATGACGGTGCGCGAATTCAACGTGTATCGCTGGGCCGGGCGGATGCTGACCGACGCCGGGCGCCTGCGTCTGCGCCAGCGCATCGAGGCTCGCGTACGACGCCATCACGACGCGTGAGAGCGTCAGCACGTGAACCTCAGCCCATGAACCTCAGCACGTAAGCGACAACGTATGACCACGATGACCCATCTGTTCGGCGCCGAGGGCAGGCGCGCCCTCGAGACGGCGGTGCGCGCGCGGCCGTTGCTGGCGTTCGATTTCGACGGCACGCTGGCGCCGATCGTGGCGCGACCCGATGATGCGCGCGTGGCGGCGCCGGTTGCGCGTCGCCTCGATGCGCTGACCCGCTTGCGGCCGGTTGCCATCGTGACAGGCCGCTCGGCCGTCGACGTGGCACAACGGCTGGGATTCACGCCGCACTACATTGTCGGCAACCACGGCGCAGAAGATCCGGCGCAGACGTCCGAGCTCGACGCGTCCGCGCTGAACGACCTGAGGGCGCAGCTGGTCGCCGGGGCCGCCGAATTGAACGAAGCAGGCGTGCAGGTCGAAGACAAGCGATTCTCGCTGGCGCTGCATTACCGTCTCGCACGCGACCAGGACCACGCGCTCGCTTGCATCCAGGCTCTGCTGGCGCGACTCGATCCGAGCCTGCGCACGTTCGGCGGCAAGTGCGTCGTCAACGTGGTGCTGGCGGCTGCGCCCGACAAAAGCGACGCCGTGGTGTCACTGCTCCGGCGGGCCGGCTGCGACGTTGCGATCTTTGTCGGCGATGACCTGAATGACGAGCCCGTTTTCGCGCGCGCTCCGCCCGATTGGCTGACCGTGCGCGTCGGGCGAGGCGAGGCCGATTCGCGCGCTGCGTTCTTCCTCGGCGAGCACTCCGAGGTGGAGGTGCTGCTGGATGCAATGCTGCGCGCGCTCGGCCCGCCCTAGCAAGCCGGGACCCGTCAGGCGCCGACGATCTCGAATTGCACGTCGACGTTGCCGCGCGTGGCGTGCGAGTAAGGGCAGATCTTCTCGTGCGCCTCGCGCGCCAGCGCCGACAGGTCGGCCTGCGACAGGCTCCGATCCTCGACGCGCATCTTCACCTCGAGGCCGAATCCGCCCAGTTCGCGCGGACCGATCGAAACCGCGCAGGTGATGCGGGCCTTGCTGGCATCCTTCTTGTTCTGCTTGCCGACGAAATCGATGGCACCGCCGAAACACGCGGCATAGCCGGCCGCGAACAGATGCTCCGGAGTCCCGGTGCCTGGCCGCCCCGGTCCGCCCATTTCCTTCGGCAGTGAAAGGTCGACCTTGACGACGCCGTCGCTCGACTCGGTATGTCCGTTGCGGCCACCGGTAGCCGATGCCGTGGCGGTGTAAAGGGCCTTGATCTTGTCCATTCGGTCACTCCTTTTGCAGGTTTCAAACTCACACGCCGCCCTGGTGTCCCCGGAGACACTAGACTTGCCAGATGGTAACGCGAAGCTCGGGCAAGGCCACCGCCAAGCGCAGCGCAAAGACCCGCACACCGGCGCGTGGAAAGCTTGCGCCCCGCACGCAGAAGCGGGGTTTGTCGGCCGAGCAGATCGTGCTCGAGCGCGAAGCACCCGAGATCCTCGCTCTGTCCCAGCAGGTGAGCGCCGTCGGCGGTGCGGTGATCGGCGCCTATCGCGAGCCGTTCTCGGGGCACCCGATGCTGCTGGCTTCGCTCCCTCTGGAGGCGGTGCAACCCACGCCTTTTCAGCGCGACCTGTCGCCCACGCACACACAGCGCCTGGCCGCAAAGATCGAGGAATCGGGGTCGTTCCTCGACCCGCTGATCGTCGTGCGCGGCGATGACGGCAGGCTGTGGACGCCGAATGGCCGGCATCGCCTGGCCGCCGCCAAGGTGCTCGGACTGAAGCAGATCACCGCGCTGGTTTCGCCCGACGAGAGCCTGGCTTTCCGGATCCTGGCACTGAACACCGAGAAGGCGCACAACCTGAAGGACCGTGCACTCGAAGTGATCCGGATGGCGCGCACGCTGGCCAAACGCAATCCGCGTGCGAAGGAGACGCAGTATGCGGCCGAGTTCGAGGCGCCGGAACTGCTAACGCTGGGCATCGTATACGAGCGCAACGCCCGCTTCGGTGGCAGCCCGTATACCTCCCTGCTTAGGAAAGTCGACCGCTTCGTCGACCGGTCGCTGCCAGTGAGCCTGCGCAGCCGCGAAGACTACGCCGCGCGCATCGAGCAGATCGACGCGCAGGTCGGGCGGATCGTCGAGGCACTGCAGGCGCGCGGCTTTAAATCCCCCTACCTGCGCAACTACGTGGTCGCGCGCATCAACCCGGTCCGCTTCCAGCGCCTGAAAAAGGGCCAGTCCGAGGCGGTCATGCCGATCGCGCAGGCGCTCATCAGGATGGCCGCGGCGGCAGCAAAGTTCGACCTGACGTCCGTGTCCTTTAATGACGTCGCGCTGGTTGCCGCGGTGTCGTCCGAGCCCGGCTGAAGCCTCGCGTTTGGATCGGCCGCAACGCGCCGTACAAAAAATTACGGCCAGATGACACCGTGTCATCGAACCAGGGGGAGAACTTCGCTAACGTGGCACCCGACTGCGAAGCCGTGAAATAGCTGCACATTTACAAGAAGTTAGGGGGCCGGCGGGAATCTGCCCTGCTGCGCCGCAGCGCCTGAACAATCAGCGCACAACAAGCTGAGTCATCGAGATGCCGACGGACAGCCAAAGTAAAGCCTTGCTGGGTCGGGTCTTTCTTTGGGGCGGGACCGTGCTCGGCCTGGTCCTGGTCGGTGCGCTGCTGACCCGCGGCTTCGGGCTGCTGGGCGCTCCGGCAACCGCTGACGCCGACGCGCCCACCGTCCTGCATCGAGGCGACAAGATCATCGTCCCGGAAGGGTCCCCGTTACGCAATCGGCTGGTGGTCATTGCCGCGCCGTCCGAGCCGGTCAGCACGAAGATCGAGCTGCCCGGAGTCGTCGAGGCCGATCCGGCGCGCACCACCGCAGTGCTGTCGCCACTGTCGGGGCGGGTCGTCGAGGTGAAAGTCGCACTGGGCGATCGGGTGGCGCAAGGCCAGGTGCTGGCAGTGATCGATTCGCCCGATCTGGCGCAGGCCTATGACGACGAGGCGAAGGCGGCCGACACCCTCGAGCTGACCAGGCGCAAGCTCGAGCGCCAGGAAGGGCAACTCAAGATCGGCGCCGCCTCCGACCAGGACCTGGACCAGGCCCGCAGCGATCACGCGCAAGCGGCCGCGGAATATGCCAGGACCCAGGCCCGGCTGAAGGTGCTGGGTGTGCCGGTCGAGGCCAAGGATCGATCGGCGCTGCTGACCGTCGGAGCTCCGATCGGCGGCAGCGTGACCGCCCTGTCGATCGCCCGCGGCAACATGGTCAACGACCCGACACAGCCGCTGATGACGATCGCGGATCTGAGCACCGTGTGGGTGACCGCGCTCGTCGCCGAGAAGGACCTCGGATCCGTCGCCAAGAACCAGGACGCCGATGTCAGCCTGGCCGCTTATCCGGGGTGGCAGCTGCACGGCAAGGTGCTGTTCGTCAGCGACGTGATCGAGCCCGATTCACGCCGCAACAAATTGCGGATCGCGTTTGCGAACGCCGCCTACGAGCTCAAGCCGAACATGTTCGCGACCGTGGTGGTGTATGGGCCCAAACGCACGCGGATCGTGTTGCCCACCTCCGCGCTGCTGATCAACAACGACCGCACCAGCGTTTTTGTCGCCACGGCCCCGTGGACCTTCGAGCGCCGCCCGGTCGACACGCTGCTGGAGGAAGGCACATCGGTGTCGATACGTTCCGGTGTGGAGGCCGGCGAACAGGTCGTCGTCAAGGGCGGAATTCTGCTCAATGATTGACCAGTTCGTCGCAGCCTGCCTGCGCCATCGGATCGCGGTGATTGTGCTGACCCTGCTGGTCAGCGGATTCGGCGTCTATGCGTGGAAGACGCTGTCGGTCGAGGCCTATCCCGACCTGGGCGACGTCGCCGCGCAGGTGACGACGCAGGTGCCAGGGCTGGCGGCCGAGGAAGTCGAGCAGCTGATCACGATACCGCTGGAGCGCCAGATCAACGGCACTCCGGGCCTGCTGTTGATGCGCTCATCGAGCACCTTTGGCCTGTCGCTGATCACCGTGCTTTTTCGCGACGGCTACGAGGACTACTGGGCCAGGCAGCGCCTGCTCGAGCGCATCAACCAGGCCGTGCTGCCGACAGGCGCTTCACCCACTCTCGACCCGGTGTCGGGACCGGCCGGCGAGATCTACCGATACACGCTCCAGTCGGATACCAAGAACCTGCAGGAACTGTCGGAGTTGCAGCGCTGGATTGTGATCCCGGCGCTGCGCTCCGTGCCCGGCATCGTCGATGTGACCAACTTCGGCGGCTTGACCACCGAGTATCAGCTGGACCTGGATCCGAGTCGGCTCCAGCAGTACGGCCTCGGCATCGCCGATGTGGTCAATGCGATCAACAGCAACAACACGAACGCCGGCGGCGGACGCGTCTCACGCGGCGACCAGAGCTATGTGATCCGTGGCGTGGGACTGATCCGCACGCTGCCCGACATCGGCTCGACCGTCGTCAGGCAGGTCAACGGCGCACCCGTGCTGGTGCGCGATCTGGGCCGCACCACGCTGAGCCACCAGGAGCGCGAAGGCATCCTGGGCAAGGACAACAATCCGGACACGATCGAAGGCATCGTGCTGATGCTGAAGTACCAGAACCCCTCGGAAACGCTGCGCGGCGTTCACGCCAAGGTGGCCGAGCTGAACGCGCGCCTGGCCTCCTCCAACGTACGCATCGTTGCCTACATCGACCGCGACGATCTGGTCCGCGCCACGATCAACAAGGTCGGGCGCACGATTGCCGAGGGGATCGCACTGGTGTTCCTGATTCTGATCCTGTTTCTCGGCAGCCCGCGCAGCGCGCTGGTGGTCGCGGTCGCCATCCCGCTGGCGCTGGTTTCGGTGTTCTCGTTCCTGAACCTGACGCGCGTGTCCGCCAATCTGCTGTCTCTGGGCGCGATCGACTTCGGCATCCTGGTCGACGGAGCGATCGTCGTGGCCGAATCGGTGCTGCGCCGGCGCGAGGCGACGCCCGAGGAGGAACTGAGCGAAAGCGAAGTGCGCGCGGCCGCGATCCAGGTGACCCGGCCCATTTTCTTTGCCAGCCTGATCATCATCACGGCCTACCTGCCGCTGTTCTCCTTCGAACGCGCCGAGGCGAAGCTCTTCACACCGATGGCCTACACGATGGCCTTCGCGCTGTTCGGCGCGTTGTTGACGGCGTTGGCGCTGGTGCCCGCGCTCGCGTACTTCGCGTTTCGAAATCCGGGCCGCGTCTATCACAACCGGTGGCTGGAGCGCCTGACCGAGATCTACCACAGGATGCTCGGGACTTGCCTCGACCAGCCGGGCATCATCTATGGAGTAACGATCTTCGCGCTGCTGGCGGTGATCGGGCTGGGGGCGACCGTCGGCCGCGAATTCCTGCCTGACCTGGACGAGGGCGCTCTGTGGCTGCAGGTGCAGATGCCGACCGGCCTGGCCCTGAACAAGGCGAGCGACATGGCGAGCGAGCTGCGGCGGGTGATTCTCCGATATCCGGAGGTGTCATATGTAGTCACTCAAACCGGCCGCAACGACGACGGCACCGATCCGTGGACGATGTCGCACATCGAAGCGCCGGTCGGCTTGAAGGCCTACGACACGTGGCCGGCGGGCGAGTCGAAACGGCAATTCGTGGACCGGCTGGCGACCGAGCTTGGAAAGCAGTTGCCGGGTTATTCGGTCGGCATCAGCCAGCCGATCATCGACGGCGTCAACGACATGATCGGCGGTGCCCACAGTCCTTTGGTGATCAAGATCTTCGGCGACGACCTCGAAGAGCTTCGCCGGATCGGCGGGCAGATCGTCGATGTGCTGGTCTCGATGCAGGGGACATCCAGCGCGTCGATCTTCCAGGAGCCCCCCATTCCGCAGATCGAGATCAAGCTGGACCGGGATCGTGCGGCGCGCTACGGGATCGCGATGAACGACGTGCTGAGCCTGATCCAGACCGGCGTTGGCCAGGCGCCCGTATCGACGGTCTACGTCGGCGAAAGGAGCTATCCCCTGACCGTACGTTTCGCCGAGAGTGCGCGCAACCGTCCCGAGGCGCTCGCCAACCTGGCCATATCCACCGCCTCCGGCATGCAGATCCCGCTGTCCGAAGTGGCCGACGTCCGGCTGCGCCTGGGCGAGAGCATCGTGACGCGCGAGATGGGCCAGCGCAACCTGACGATCCGGATTGACAACCGGGATCGGGATCTGACCTCGTATCTGGCTGAAGCGCAATCCAGGATCGCCCAGCAAGTCCACTTCGACCCCAACAGGATCCGTCTGGAGTGGGGCGGTCAGTTCGAGAACCAGCGGCGCGCCGAAGCGCGGCTGTTGCTGATCTTGAGCATGGTGATGGGGCTGATGCTGATCTTCCTGACGGTCGGGACCGGCTCATTCCGCCAGGCTGCGCTGATCCTGGGCGTCGTGCCGCTGGCCACATTGGGTGGCCTGGTCTCGCTACACCTGACGGGACAAAATCTGAATGTCGCCAGCGGCGTAGGCTTCATCGCCTTGTTCGGCGTGGCCGTGCAAAACGGCATCATCATGGTGTCGAACCTGAATCGGATGAGAAAAGCCGGGCTCGAACTGCACGAGGCGATCCTGCAAGGTGCCACCGAGCGCCTGCGGCCGGTCCTGATGACAGCCACGGTCGCGACGCTCGGGATGCTGCCGGCGGCGATCCACACAGGGGTAGGCAGCGATGTGCAGCGGGGAATTGCGACGGTGGTGGTCGGAGGGCTTGCGATCGCCACGGTGCTGACGCTGTTTGTGCTGCCGTCGATGTATCACGTGATCGAACACGTGGCCGAGCGGCGCCGCGGGCCGCAACCTGGCACTTGATTGAAAGCTCCCCTATTTCGCTTGCGGAAGGGGGGCGGGGGTTGGGGTGGCGACCCGGCACTTGATTGAAAGAGCCCCTCGGGGGTGAGGATGGCAGCCTGGCACTTGATTGGAAGCTCCCCCTCTCCCGCTTGCGGGAGAGGGGCCGGGGTGAGGGTGTCGAGCTTCGTTAACTGGTTCAACCTCGCAGCGTGCGCGCTGACGATCGCCCTGTCAGCTTGCGCGCTTGGCCCGCAGTTCAAGCGGCCCGAGGCGCCCGCCGCTTCGAGTTATGGAGCCGCATCGTCGTCACAACCGATGGCCTCGACCGAAGGGGTCGGCGGCAACTCGCAGCGCTTCGTCGAAGGCATGGACATCCCCGGCCAGTGGTGGACGCTGTTCCAATCGCCCAAGCTCACTCGCCTGGTGGAAGAGGCGTTGAAAGGCAATCCGAACGTGACCGCGGCCGAAGCCGCACTGCGCCAGGCGCACGAGCTCGCCTCGGCACAGTCGGCGGGTTATTTCCCGGTCGTGCAGGCGAGCTTCAGCGCCCAGCGCGCCAAGGACGCCAGCGGAACGATCGCGCCGGTGACGGTCGCGGCGAGTCCGACCTACAGCCTGTATACGCCTCAGTTGACGGTCAGCTATGCGCCCGATGTGTTCGGCGCGACGCGCCGATCCGTCGAAGCGGCCCGCGCCCAGGCCGAAATCAGCCGCTTCCAGCTCGAGGCAACCTATGTCACGTTGAGCAGCAACGTCGTGGTGACCGCGGTGCAGGAGGCGTCGTTGCGCGGCCAGGTTGCCGCCATCGAGCGGCTGCTCCAATTGCAACACGAATTGACCGAAAACATCCGCAGCCGGCGTGCCTTGGGCACGGCAAGCCAGCTCGATCTGCTGACCCAGCAGTCGGCCGAGGCCCAGACTGCCGCGACGCTGCCGCCGCTGCAAAAGCAACTGGGACAGACGCGCAATGCACTGACCGCCTTGCTCGGCAAGCTGCCGGCCGACGAGCCACAGGACACCTTCGAACTTCAGGAACTCACGTTGCCGGCCGACTTGCCTGTGAGCCTGCCATCCCGCTTAGTGGCCCAGCGCCCCGATGTCCGCCAGGCTGAGGAAAACCTGCACGCGGCTTCGGCGCAAGTCGGCGTCGCGCTGGCCAACCTGCTGCCGCAGTTCTCGATCAGCGCGAACACCGGGTCGACTGCGTTCCAGTTGGGAAATTTGTTCAGCCCGTATACCGGATTCTGGAGCGTGGGCGCTTCGCTGTCGCAAACGTTGTTCGACGGTGGCGCGCTGGTGCACCGGCGCCGTGCCGCCGACGCGGCCCTGGACGGGGCCGCGGCTCAGTACCGCGCTGCGGTGGTTTTGGCCTGCCAGAACGTGGCCGACACCTTGCGGGCGTTGCAGGCTGACGCCGACGCGCTGAAGGCGAGTTCCGAGTCGGAGCTGGCGACGCGCGCGACACTGGATCTGGCCAAGCGGCAGTACGGTCTGGGCGCGATCAGTTTCGTCGCCGTGATGAATGCGGAGGAGGCCTATCAGCAGGCCGAAGTCGCGCTGGTGCAGGCGCGCGCCAATCGTTACACCGACACGGCCGGCCTGTTCCAGGCCTTGGGGGGCGGCTGGTGGAATCGACCAGGAGAAGCACTCGATGAACAGTCTCGTCCTGCGGTCCGATGACCGCGGCGCTGCCACGCTGACGCTGAACCGGCCAGAGAAGCTCAATGCGCTGACCAAGGAAGTATTTGAGGACCTGGAACAGCACGTCGACGCGCTGGCGCGCGAAACCAAGACGGTCGGCCTGATTATCCTGCGCGGAGCCGGCGGCAACTTCTCCTCCGGCTACGACATGGCCGAGATCGAAGCGTACGTGAAGGCGCGCGCCAAGCCGCACTTTCACTCGGAAGTGATCGAGAAGGTCGCCAAGCTGCCGCAGCCGGTGATTTCCGCGGTGCAGGGCTACTGCTCCACCGGGGCGCTGGAGCTGGCGCTGGCGGCCGATCTGATCGTCGCCAGCGAGTCGGCGCAGTTCTCGGACGTGTACGCGCGCTGGGGACTGACTCCGATCTGGGGCCTGAGCTTGCGGCTGCCACACCGGGTCGGGATGGCGAAGGCGAGCGAAATGATGCTCACCTGCCGCAACTATTCGGGAGCCGAGGCGTACCGGATGCATCTGGCCAATCTGTGCGTTCCGGATGATCGCTTCGAGCAGGAGTTGGCTGCGCTGTGCACCGACGTGCTCGCCAACTCGTGGTACTCGAACCGCGTCAACAAGCACGTGCTGCTTGAAAGCGACAAACTGACCTTGCACGACGCCCACTCGCTGGAGCTGTTCAAGAACGAAGGCGTTGCTCCCGACGCGGGCAAGCGCGTCGCGAAATTCTTCGGCAAGGCCAAGCCGAAGCCCTAGCCAGCACCCTTTTCCGGCCTGTGGCCGGAAAAGGCAAGAGCAAGAGAACGAGGGGGCTCGGCCGGCCCCCTCGTTGCTCCCCCAGCCAATGTGAAGCAAGGAGCTATTCCTCCCCTCTCCCGCTTGCGGGAGAAGGGCCGGGGGTGAGGGTGACTCACTTCAGGCAGACCGCCTCGACGTTATGGCCGTCCGGGTCGAGCAGGAACGCGGCGTAGTAACGCGGACCGTAATCGGATCGCAGTCCCGGTTTGCCGTTGTCGCGTCCGCCCGCGGCCACGCCGGCGGCGTGAAAGCGGTCGACCGCAGCGCGGTTGGGGGCGCGAAAGGCGACATGCGTTCCCGCGGCGGCAGGGCCGTCATTCGCATACAGCCACAGCGCGGGCTCTCCCTTCGGGCCGAATCCGGCGTAGCCGTCACCACTCGAATCAAGCTGCGAACCCAGGGGAGCGAGCGCGTCCCGATAGAACCGGACACTCGCCTCGAAATTCCTGACCTTCAAACCGATGTGGTCGAACATGGCGATCTCCTGCTTCACATTGACTGGGGGAGCAACGAGGGGGCGAGTCGGCGCTGCACTGCGCACCTTGCAAGGCGCGCGGGCTCCGGCGGCGCGAAGCGGTGCTTCCCGAAACCCCGCCTACCGCCCCTCGTTCTCTTCGAAAATGCGCGAGGCGATCCTAGGGCAGCACGGTCAGGCGTTCTTGGAAAATCTTGCGATCGCCCCGTGCCGCGCGCCGGTAGCCGCGAGGCGACACGCCGGCCGCTCGATGAAAGCTGCGCACGAAGTTCGACAGATCGCCAAAACCCGTGTCGAATGCGATGTCCGTGATCGGACGATCCTCTTCCGTCAGCAGCCGGGCTGCCCGGCACAAGCGTCGTCGGATCAGATACTGGTGCGGCGTGACCCCCAGTGAGGAGGAGAAGACTCGCAGATAGTGATAGGGACTGAGCCCGGCCCGTTCGGCCAAATCTCCCAGACCGACAGGCTCCGCCGCGTGAGCGTCGATCCATAGCGCCGATTCGACCGCTCGCCGCCGATCCTTCGCCACGGCGCGGGCACGTCGAGGCGGACCGACTCCGGTCAGATTGACGAAGCGCGACGCGAACGCCAGGCCAACCTCGTCCAGTCCGAGGTCGCTGTCGCCCGCGGCGGCGGATTTGGCCAGCTCTCCCAGAACGATCAGCTCGGCAACCGGCGGCGCGCCCTGGGACTGCCACGGGCTGCGCCGCCCGACGACCTCATCGACCAGCTCGGGGCGGACAAAGAACGCCAGGCATTCGTCTCCGCCGTGGTGATGGTCGTGCGTGCACAGGTATTCATCGCCGGCGCGTCCGGCCAGCACGGAACCCGGCACCAGCTCGTAGTGGCAACCGTGGCAGCGGTACCCGAAGCTGCCGCGCAGAACGTACGACACCGACCACGCTTCATGCCGCTCGATGAACGGACGGTCGCCGGGACCTGCCGTGCAGCGGTAGTGCAGCACCGATACCGGGCCGCGCAGCAGCGATCGCCTTTCGGGCATGGGCAGGGACGGCCAAATGGACTGACTATGTCAGGCACAATATTAAAGCGACCTATATGGAAAAGATCCAAGCCTATCTGCCGAAAGAGGAGCTCGACGCGCTGCGCAAAGCGGCCGCCCGCTCCGGCCGAAGTGTCGCGGAACTCGTTCGGAGCGCGATCCGTAAGGTGGCCTTGAAGAGCAGACCCGGCAGTCCCTTTCCCATATGAGACGGGGAGCCGCGGCGGACGTCGACCCAGCACGACACCATTCACGACGAGGCCTGATGCGGCGCGGCGAAGCCGCAGGCTCGTCGCCTGAGGGTGGCGCCGGTCCCACAAGGCCTTCGCCCAGGCAGTGCCAAGCGCGCCTGTCAGCTCCGGCTCGAGCGCCGGTACTCGGACATGTGGCGGATCGCCTGCTTCGGCCTACCCAGCCCCTCGTACAGCAGGGCCAGGTTGTAGTGGCAGTCGGCCATCGCCGGGTCGGCCTTCAGCGCGGCTTCATAAGCTTCGATCGCCTCGCGTTTGCGGCCGACGTCCCCGAGGAGCACGCCGAAGTTGTACAGCAGCAGCGCGTCGCGCCCGCAGACGGCGATCGCTTCGCGGTAAACCCGCTCGGCCTCCCGATAGCGGCGATTCTCGTGGAGCAGCCGCCCCAGATTGATGCGGGCATCGAGGCGCTTTGCATCTTCCGCGATGGCTTTGCCGTAGGCGTCGAGCGCCGCTTCGGGATCTTCGCGCTCCAGCGCGGTGCCCTGCGCGAACCAGTCCGTGGTGGCGACCGGAGCCGGTTGCGCACGTTCGATCACGTTCAGCGACCCGCTCACAGGATCGCCCTCGAAATCCAGCACATACTGCCCTGATTCGACCTGCCGTTGCGCGGCGCCATCGCGCACCACCACCTGTTCGCCCACCGCGCTGATCGACAAACCGGACAGCGGCATCGCCTCGGGCAGTTGGCGGCGCAACTCCTTCAGCGAGCGTGTGATGCGCTTGGCGGGTACGTTGGCGCTGGCCAGCGTCTGCGCCGTCCGCAGGACGATCAGGTCCTGAAAGGAAAACAGCAAGGTGTTGCGCGGGCCGCGGGCCGGAGTGACGAAGCCGGCTGACGCCATCGCGCGGATCGTGCTGCGCGGAAGGCGCAGCATCTTCTCGACGTCGCCCACGCCGTACTGACGCATCGACCTGCTGCCAGCGAAAGAGTTCGCGCTACTTCCTTGCGCGTGCACGCGGCGCCGGAGCGGCTTCGGCCACCTCGGCCACCGGCGCCTGTTTTGGCGGCTTGCGTGAGCTCGCCTGCGCAGCAGTCTGCGCCATCGGCTCGGCCTGTTCGGCCGCCGGTTTCGAAGGCGCAGCTCCCTTGCGCTCGAGGCTGGCCCGCAGCGCCTCCATCAAGTCGATCACCTGGGCGCCACCGGCGTCGGCCCCATCCGCCAGCGTGACTTCCTGGCCCTCCACCTTCTTCTGGATGGCCGCTTCGATGCGCGTGCGCACGTCGTCGGTGTAAGCGTCGGGGTTGAAGGTGTCGGAAGACTGCTGTTCGATCAGCTGGTGCGCGAGCTTGAGCTCACCGTCCTTGACTTCCGTCTTCGGGATGTCGATATCCTTGATCGACCGAACCTCACCCGCATACAGCAGCTGCTGCATGATCAGGCCGTCCTCGACCGGCCGGATCATCACGATGTACTGCTTGCCGCGTGCGGCCCAGCGGCCCAGCGCGCAGCGTTTCGATTCGCGCAGTGCGCGCGTAAACAGCGCGTAGGGCTTGGCGCCACCCTTGTCGGGCGCGAGGTAGTAGGCCTTGTCAAAGTACACCGGATCGACGGACTCGAGTGGCACGAACTCGGCGATGTCGGCGCTGTGGGTGCCGGCTTCCTCGAGCGCCTTGAGCTCCTCCGGGGTGAAGATCACGTACTGGTCCTTGGCGAATTCATAGCCCTTGACGATGTCCTCGCGCTCGACGACCACTCCCTCCTGCACACAGACATACTGCTGCTTCAGGCGCGAGCCGTCGGTCTTGTGCAGCATGTTGAATGAGATGGCACGGCTTGACTCGGTCGCCGAGTACAGCTTGACCGGAATCGCCACCAACCCGAAGGAGACCGTCAGCGAGCCAATCGAACGCGCAGCCATGGGCACCTCACGTCAACAGCAACTCAAAAGCAACCGAGCAGCACCTGAGCAGCACCTGAGCAGCCAACCCACAAGCCAAATCAGGTCTTGGCAGCATTCAACACGCCCTCAAGACTCTGCTTGCCAACCAGGGCGTCACGCCAGCGATCGCCGGTTTCCGCCACCCGCTGCGCCGCATTGGTCAGCAGGAAGTCAAGCGGGTGAGCGCCGGCGAGCTCTTCCCAGGTCAGCGGCATCGAAACCGGTGCCCCGGGCACGCCCCTGGGCGAGTAGGCCACGTTCAGTGTCTTGCCGCGGACGTTCATATTGTAATCGATGAAAATCTTGCCGGTACGCTTCGGAACGCTCCATTCCATCGTGATTTCACGCGGATGCTGCCGCATCAGGTGGCGCCCGACCAGTTCGCAGACCGAGCGGGCCGCGTCGAAATCGAGGGTGCGCCGGATCGGCACAAAGATGTGCAATCCGGTCTTACCGGAGGTCTTGACGATCGGCTCCAGCGACATGCTGTTCAGCAGCTCCCGCAGCCAGAAGGCCACCTCCTTGCCCTTTTCGAACGCGACCGTGTTGAGCTCGGGCTCGTCGCCCGGCTTTTCCTTGCCGGAATAGATGTAAGGGTCGAGGTCGAACACCAGGTAGTCGGGGTAGTTCAGCACCGAGGCCTCGAGCGACTCCTTCGAGGTGTCGTAGTCGGTGCTCTTTGAAACCGAATCGGCCTCCACCTTCGCGCGCGAGTGCCAGATATGGAATTCGAGCGTGCCCGACTGCGCCAGCCACAGCAGGGTCGGGAGGTTATTGCAGAGCAGATATTCGTGATCCTCGTCCTTGTGGCTTGAGAACACCCTGAGGCTTTCGACGAACTCGGGGCGCTCCTGATCCCAATGCTTCTGGAAGAACCGCTGGCCCTCGATACCGTCCGGCATCCGGATCATCGTCAGCGGTCGATCGGCCAGATGCGGCAGGATGAACGGCGAGATCTGGGCGAAGTAGCGCAACAGGTCGCGTTTGGTCAGCGCCGGCTGCCGGAGCGCCGGATCCGGCGGCCAGTACACGCGGTCCAGGTGCGTCAGTCGGATGCGATGCGGCCCGACGATCAGCGCAAAGGCGGCCTTCTTGGTGTCGAGCTGGGCCAGGATTGAGCCGATTTCGCCCTCCTTCGCGCCCTGGCCGTCCGAAGCGCCACCCTCCTTCGCGCTGCGCGCTTCGGAGGGCGAGGGCGCGAAGGACAGTTGCGCTTCGGCGGGACGCCTCACCGATTTCGGATCGACGTCGTCGCGCAGACGTACGAATATCGGGTGGCGCAGATGATCGTCCACAGTCCAACTTTGAAACCTGACCTCAGCGACCAGCTTCGGCTCGACCCACGTGGTTGGATTCGGAAGCTCCGGTTTCTCGTCGAACGGGCAGCTCGCGCGCTTGAGCCCCTCCAACCGCTTTTTCAGCTGGGCGAGTCCGCCCTCATCGAAACCGGAGCCCACATGCGAGGCGAACCGCAGCCGATCGCCGTCCCAGTAGCCCACCAGCACGGCTCCTAAAGGCGCGCGCGATCCCTTGCCGCGCGTATATCCGCCGATCACGAACTCGGCGCTTCGTACCGGCTTGATCTTGATCCAGGCCGACGAGCGCCGCCCGCTCTCGTAGCTGCTGTCCTTGCGCTTGCCGATGACGCCTTCGAAGCCGCTCGCCAGCGCGGCTTCCTGCAGCGCGAGCCCATCGTCCGCCGCGTGCACCAGCTGCACCAGCGGCGACGGCAACAGGCATTGCGCGAGGTAGCGCCGGCGATCCCGGTAGACCGACTTGCGCAGGTCGACACCGGCGAAATACAGCAGGTCGAAGCAGTACAAGATCACGGGTACGGTACGGTCGGCCGTGGCGATCTCGCGTTCGGTCTTCAGCTGCACCCTGTTCTGCAGCGCGTTAAACGAGGGTTTGCCGGCGGGGTCGAAGGCGACCAGCTCCCCGTCCAGGATCATCCCGTCCACGGACTGGTTGCCAAGCTCCGCCACCAGTCGCGGGAAGATGGTGGTCAGATCCAGTTCGCGGCGCGACCGCAGCGTGACTTCCTTTCCATCGACAAAAGCGAGCACCCGATAGCCGTCCAGCTTGGGCTCCCACATCCATTCCGGGCGATTGAAGGGGCGCTCGGCGATCTCGGCAAGCATCGGCGACACCCTGTCGGGCATCGGGACCACGTTGCCGCAGGGAACCAGCTGCGCGGCCGCGATGCGGTGCGCGGGCACCACTTTCAGATCCTCGACAGCGACGCCGGACAGCACCGAGCGGTTGCGGGCTGTCACGTCGATGTCGGCGACGAATCGGTCCCGGTGCTTGATCAGCAGCCAGCTTTTGGGATCCTGAGCGGTGCGGACCAGGGCGAACGAGCCCTTGAGCTTTTCCCCGCGCAGCAGGAAGCTCAGCTTGCCTTTCGCGATGCCCTCTCGAACCAGCCGCTCCGCATGCGGGCGGTCCTGGAACCAGGTTCGCTCCTCGTCGGGCGAGTACACGCCGCAGTCCCACACGATGACTTCGCCGGCACCGTACTGACCGGGCGGAATCACGCCCTCGAACGAGGCGTAATCGTACGGATGGTCCTCGGTTTGAACCGCCAGCCGCTTGTCGGTGACGTTCAACGAAGGACCCTTCGGGACCGCCCAGGACTTGAGGACGCCGTCGCATTCCAGCCGGAAGTCGTAGTGCAGGCGGCGCGCCGAATGCTGCTGCACCACGAACAGCAGCGGCCCCGAGGCCGCGCTGGGCGCGGTCGGTGCGGGTTCGGGAGTCGCTTCGAACTTACGCTTGGCCGCGTATTCGCTAAGCTTGTCCTTGTCCATTCGAAAGATTCTAGGCGCGGTACCCGCCCCGGATCGAGGAGCTGTGCAAGATGTCGGATGCCAGGATCCTGGCTGGTGCCAGTGGCTACTCCTTCAAGGAATGGAAGGGCAACTTCTATCCGGCGGACGTCAAGCCGGAGGGGATGCTGGCCTATTACTCGGAGCGCCTGCCCACGGTGGAGATCAACAACACCTTCTATCAGATGCCCAAGGTGCCCGTGCTGGAGAACTGGGCGAAATCTACGCCGGCGAATTTCCGGTTCGCGATCAAGGCGTCCCGACGCATCACCCACCAGGCCCGCATCAAGGCGGACGAGGCGGCAGACTCGGTCGCGTTCCTCTACAACAATCTGGGCGCCCTTGGCGGCAAACGCGGGCCGGTGCTGTTCCAACTGCCACCGTTCCAGAAGAAAGATGTGGCGCGGCTCGACGAGTTCCTGAAGCTTCTACCCGAAGGACACACCGCCGCCTTCGAATTCCGCAACGACACCTGGTTTGCCGACGAGGTGTACGACACGCTTAAGGGCGCAGGCGCGGCGCTGTGCCTGTCCGAGCGCGAGGACAACGCGCCGCCGCCCCTGGTCGAAACCGCGTCTTGGGGCTACGTGCGGCTGCGCCTCGAGAACTATTCCGACGCCGATTTGAAGCAGTGGGCCGAGCGTCTCGGCGCGACCAGCTGGCGCCATATCCACGTTTACTTCATGCACGAACCCACTGCACCCGGATACGCCAGGACCCTGATGGAATTTGCCGGGCGGGACGGGTCCTGACCGCAAAAAGCGGCGCCGGCATCCGTCGCCCGTGGGCGCCATCCATCGCGGCCGGATGCGATTCGTCGCTGGCTTGTGACGGCCGGTCCGGGTTGACTCAAAGTCACGCGGCGCGCTGGCCTGCGCGCTATTCTCTCCAACGGAGGTCGGCGCCCGACGCCGACGTGGTCACGATGCCCGACCCTCAGCCCCAACCCGGCGCACAAGCGTCCGGCGCCGCGCCAGGCAGCCCGCGGCTGCGCGACAAGCTGCTGCCCCACCTG
>Ga0210394_10003319_pt1 | contig 20427 bp, 12 predicted proteins | sample IncBWC12MmetaG_FD_160121 | JGI IMG/M metagenome (GOLD analysis project Ga0210394, IMG submission 160121) | Forest soil microbial communities from Barre Woods Harvard Forest LTER site, Petersham, Massachusetts, United States - Inc-BW-C-12-M | ecosystem: Environmental > Terrestrial > Soil >...
GCATCATTTTACGAAGTCGGGTCATGGGGATGGCCTCCTTATGACCCGACAACTTACCTCAACCGTTAGGCAATCACCGCTCCACTACCTCACGCGCAGCGTCCGCCGCACAAGCGGCTTCGTTCTTGCCGACCATCCATCCAGAATCGTCGCGTCTTTGCCTGGAATCCTGCGCATTAGTCGATAAAGCAAATCCTTGCTCGGGAATATCAACTAGTTTGGAGCACTGCTTCGGGCTAGGCGCGCCACTCCCGTGTCAACCCCTCCGTGATGAGAGGGGGCTCCGACTTCTGTAGTTCTGCAGCTATCTTTTCCATCTGGCGCATAGCGCGGAGATGGTTTCGTCCAGCAATCTTGAGGACTTCGTCGTCGGAATATCCGCGCCGCAGAAGTTCGGCAAAAAGGTAGGGATAGCGCGTGACGTTCTCCAAGCCAATCACCATCGAATCCGTGGCGGATTCATAAAAGTCGGCACCAATACCAATGTGGTCAATGCCCGCGACTTTGCGAATGTGTTCTATGTGGTCGGCAACGTCGGAAATGGTGCCGCGCGGAGATACGTTGGCCTTCCCCCAATCGGCGATCCCTTTCACAATCGCTTCGTCGGTATCGAGACGCGCGTGCAGATCTTTGATGGCCGCCGTGCGTTTCTCTTGCCATTCAGGGTTCTTGGGTGACACAAACTCCCCGATGAAGTTGACGTGAACCACCCCGCCATTGTTTGGCATCAGCCGTAGCACATCGTCCGGAACGCAGCGCGGGTGGGGGTCAATGGCGAAGGCATTCGAATGCGAGAAGATCACGGGAGCGCGGGTTACCCGCAATGTGTCTCGCATAGTGTCTGCGCTGACGTGCGAGATATCCGCAAACATGCCCAAACGGTTCATTTCCTTCACCACGCGCTCCCCGAACTCGGTCAGGCCGTAGTGTTCCGGACGATCCGTCGCAGAATCGGCCCAGTCAATGTTGTCCCAGTGCGTTAAGGTCATGTAACGCGCGCCCAAGTCGTGGAAAGTGCGCAGCGCCGCTGGGGAATTCTCGATCATGTGGCCGCCTTCTACTCCCAACAGACAAGCAATGCGTCCCGACTGGTGGATGCGGTCGATGTCGTCTGCAGTTCGCGCTTGTTCTAGCTCGGGCCGGCTGCGGATGAAGCGCAGCGCCACATCAAACTCCCGGAGCGCTTCATGCAACGATGTGTGCGTCCTCTGCGTGGCAGACTCAACGAAGACTGACCAGTACTGTGCTCCAACGCGTCCCTCACGCAACCGCGGAATGTCAGCACAAAGCGTTGGCTGAATTTTGCTCATATCGAACGATGTCAGGTCGCCAGCCTTGGTTTCGAGCAACATTGATGGCAGGTCATTGTGCGTATCAATGAACGGAGCCTTCTCCAGAAGCGCCTTTGCTCGGTCTAGCATCTTCGGGTCGGGAACCGGCGTGTCCTCAATAGCGACGCTAACGTCCGTGAGCACAGAGTTAGCTAGAACCGCGGAACCTGCCATCAGACTTGCCTGCTCAAGAAAACGGCGACGTGATATCAAGCGGCTGCTCCTTAAGTATTAAGAGATCCCCCATTGCGAGTGCATGCGGCTGCCGCCGAATTCTATCCCATTCCACCTTCGCGTACTACCAGACCATATCCGCTGTCGCACTCGTGATTGCACAAATCGGGGTAGAGGCAGAAACAAGAGTTTCCATTAAGGTTCGCCAATGATTCTGGGCGGATAACGGGCAACTCTGACGGGGTCGTTAGTGTCGATGAACAGCACGCCGTTATAGGAGCCGACGTGCACTTTGTCGGGGTCAAGGGTGATGGTCGTTTGGTACCGGTCGCCCTTCGGTCCGCGCTCCCATTTCAGCTTCAGTCCCGGCAGATCCGTGCGCAGGGTAGCGCGGAAATCCGTGCCGCCCTCTTGATAGACCATCAAAGTCTGGGAGAGTGTGCTAAGCACGCCAGGATTCTTGCGGATTTGCGAGATCGGGATATCTCCGAGATCTACTGAGTCCGGGAACGTGTAAACCCGCTCGTGAAGAAAAGTGTTCGCGGTGACCTCCAGTGTCGGCTGGGTCTCGCTGGGAGTCCCGACGTTGATCGGCTCTGTCTTTCTACCACTGGGGCCATCGGGCTTGAGAATCAAAGTTAGCTTGTAGGGCAGGCCGGACTGGAGCGTTTCCAAGATGGTGGTGAACCTTTCCGTCGGGTGCTCGATTTTGACAATGCGAAGTGGCTGCGGTTCAGGGACACTACACTAGTAGCCACTTCTACGGTTACCGTGTTTTACCAGCTACGTTAGATGATTCGGCTAGTATAGGAGACATGGAGCCGGATTCTACACGCCAACCAAACTCTCGATTCCGTTCCAAAGTAACTTGGAAGAAAGCGAGCTTGTGGGCCCTGGTTATTACTGCGCTCCTGTTCTTGATACAGAACCGCAATGGATGCTGGTTTTATCGGCAGGAGCCAAGGGACGTGGCTCTGTTTGCCTATATTTTCATTTGGCTGGTTGCTTTCTTTGCGCTAGCAATGGTCTGGCGGACCGTTCTGTTAATCGGAACTCTGGTCGTTCTGGTGCCGCTCATTGGTTTGAGAGGAGTGGCCGAAAGCAACGCCGCTCCGGAATCTGCGGCCGTATATGCGCTGCACGAGATTAGCTCCAACCTGCAACGACCTAGCAATGGCGAGAAACCGGGAATCTATCCCGACGTACTCCCAGCGGTTGCGTTGTCGCCTCTTGCTCGGAAGTTCTATCGATTTGACTATGTCCCCAATCGGTCTGCGGATGGAAGCATACGCGGTTACCTCATTGAAGCTGTTCCGTCTCATCGTGGCTGTGACCTTGAAAGGAGCTTTACGATAACTAGCGACAACAAAATCTTTTGGACCATGGAGCCGCGACCAGCAACGCCGAGGGACACGCGTCTGCAAGAATGACGCGGTTCCACGTTTCTAAAATGCTCCAAGTCCTGGTCGGCTAACCGGAGATGTGCTTTTGAGACTTGTACGGTTTGCGCTTTTCCCAGGACTTAGTCGGAGAAGTTGAATGCCATTTCCACCCAACAGGTTGAATCAATTCAGACATCCAGAGAGTTAGTATGTGACTGATAAGTGCCAAAGAGGCAAACTGAGGTCCGTAAGTGGAGTGTGAGGAGTTTTCTTTCCCTCGCACCCCGAGGGTGAATTGTTGCGGACTGCATCCACATAAAAGGCTCCGTTCCGCTTTGCAATCTCCACAAAAAGCCTCTCATCCTTCATTGAGGGGTTTTGCTTTTGGTCTATCGAAAGTTGAACTAGCCAATACTCATCACCATTTTTGTTTATGTGACATAGATGAACGGAATCGAATTCAACCGAATCGGCTTCAAGGCCGCTCAGTTTTGCATGCCATTCCTGGAGCTCAGAGCCGGATTGCCCCTTAGTCCATTTTTTCGCATCATCCCAGCTCATTTGGGTCCACTGGTCCAAAAAATCTTCTGGGTCGAGCGCTAAAGGAGCTATGCGCTGAATCTTGTTATCCTCGACTTGGTAGCGAAGAATAAAGACTCCTGGTTCCGCGTCCAGCCTTCTTGTTTTGCCCTCCGTTATGGCGAACCAATCGGTTTCAAGGTCAACTCGAAAAGCAGGGTTGAAACCCGAGTTAATCGTTTCCCGCTGCGCCAGAATGACATCCGGCTTATCTGGATTCACGCCGGGGCGCAAGACCTCGAAGCGTAGCGCAGTGCGCTCCCTTCGGCAGGATGGAGGTAAGTGCGCAAGGGCTACGAACCATCTTCCGTGTGGGTCAGGAGGAGATAATTGGTACTGCATCCCAGTTGCATCGTCCTCGCCTGCGGGGTCAAAGTCCGAATCCGCGGAGAGCACCAACTGCCACTTCCGTCCGATGCCTTGAAACACGTAAAGGGCTGAATCGGGGTCGGTGTTTCCACAAGGAATCCACAACTGGGTAGAGACTACCAAGACTCCTGGCTCATACCCAAGTTTCCAATCAAACTTGATTCGGCGGATTTCACCATATGAGTTCCACTTGTGACTCGGTATCTCTTCCCAGCCAGCGGCTCTTAATTGTTCCAAAATCTCTTCCTCGTCAGCGACGGAGTGTTGCTTAGTGCTATTGTTCACGTCCTCAATTATTAGTGCCTTAAGTTCCTGATTGAGTTGTCTGAGTAGGCTGGGAACTCTTGCGGGTGGTCCCTCCCCTGAATCGAGAGAGTCCGGTATCGGGATTGCCCGCAACTGCCGAATTGCAGCGACGGCCTTCTGCGCATGTGGAGACACCTGCTCCGCACGGCTGTTGTGGCTGCCGGTAAGTACAACAATTGTGAGGAAAACTGAGATTGGGCGCACGGGAGTATATGTTTTCTGATGTTAACCTTGTAAAACGCAGATTACCTCAGGTATAGGATTTTCGCTCGGAACTTTTCTGCGCCAATCGCAGCGCCCGATTTGTCGTGCAAACCGGTAACTGACTCGCAACTCGCGCTGGTGGCGATTGCCAAAACGACGATAAGTCCCTCCCTCATTCGAATCGAAAAATGGAATGGCCCCGTGGCCATCTTGAAGCGCTGCGCGATTACTACATTTTTACTACATTTTGCTGGTTTGACCTTCTGGGATGGGCCTGCGGTGCGAGTGCTGAAGTAGAGCTATCGGATTGAATACAAAGAATCTGGCGGAGAGGGGGGGATTGCAACCGTTGTTGCTGAGAGGGAGGTGAGAGTTGGTGAGCGTTGGTATGTCTCTTGTTTTCAACGCCGCCTTTCGATTAGACGGAATCGCTAGTGTTTATGCGGGTCCTAATGACCCTCAAATCGGTCGAATTAGTAGCACGATTAGTAGCACGCGAGGTGGAGGGGCTGCTTCAGGGGAGGCAAAGGGGTGCAGCAGGTCAGCACTAAAAGGTGAGCCGCAGGCCGAATTCGATCTGGCGGGGAGCGCCAAGCGAGTAGACACCTGTTCCAACACCCACACGATTTACGTTGTGCCCTTGCGCAGTGGTGCCGTTAATCTGGCCGACAGCTCCGGTCAAAAGCCCGTTCATCATGTTGCCGGGCAGATCAAAATTGGCGAAGTTAAAGAGATTGTAGAAGCCCACGCTGGGTTGGAGAGTCAGTCGCTCTTTTATTGTGTACGACCAGCTAGCCTTCAAATCGAAAGTGCGCAACCAGGAGAGATTGACCTGGCCTGGCGGTGCAAGCGCCGCGACCGGAGCAACCGCGCCGAGCTGCTGCAATTGCTGCAGAGTAAATAAGCCATTCTGGATTAGCACTTGGCCTGCGGGCGTCGGCTGGTTGGCATAAGTGTTGTTGTAGTTGCTGATGATTGTGTTGAAGTTCGATGCGTTGATCCCGCGACCGAAGCTCCCTACGCGCGTGCCGGGAAGAAGATCCTGCACTGTTCCGTCTCCCGTGAAATCGGATCGAAAGATTTCGCCCGGTCCAAGGGTTGTAATTGGCACCACCAAGGAAGTCGAGAGCGGGCTCCAGAAATGTCCAATCATGCCAAGCTGGAATCCTCTCGGTAAGTCTGCATACCCACCGAAAGAAATCTGATGGGTGCGATCCAGAACAGAAGGCCCGAAAAAGCGGTTGGGGTTGGCATTGTCAATTGCGCCGACACCGAAGTCCTGGTCGGAGGCGATCGGACTAGCGGGCGTACTCCCGCCGCTGTTGTCGAACCGAGACAATGCATATGAAACCTGCAAGTTCAGAGTTCGTACGCCACGAAATGGGTGCTGCACATTCTGCGTGAATTTGGTTTGCAGCCCGTTGTAAACGGAACGTCCAACCGGCTCGAAGAAGGGCAGTGGAGGCGCGTTGGGATTGATACCTGGGAACGCACATGGATAGCCGATTGCGTCGGCGCAAGGCTGGCCGAAATCAGCGGACGAGGTCAACCCATTATTGGCGAAGTCAGCCATGCTGGCGCCTCCCCCGCCCGGATACAGGCCCGGGCAGCCCTGGATGGCTTGATCTACAGTTAATACTCCGCACTTGGCGAGAGTTGTGGCCATCGCCTGCTGAGCCGCAGCTTTATTGAAATAGTGAATGTCCCCGGTGTGATTTTCATCGATTCCGAGGAAGTAATGCGTTTGGACATTCCGCACGAAATCGGCGCTGAAAATCATGCCCGGCCGGATTTCTCTTTCAATACCAATGTTCATCTGCACGGAGCGCGGCGTCCGGAAATGCGGATCATACATATTTGCGCTCAAGCCAATTCCGAAGCCCCGGTTCAGAAGCGTTCCCACGTAATTCGGATTCGGCGCGCTCAAATTATAGGGATAGTCGGCTTGATATTCCTTCTGGAAAACGGCGATCTGGTTCGCCACGGTCCCGATCGCGACCGGATTGTTAGTGAGAATTCCGCCAACCATCGCGCTGCAGAATGTTGGTTGAAGCGCACCTCCCGGGATGGGCACGGCTACCGGCGTGGCGGTTCTGTTGCAGGCGTAGGGTACCTGGAGGAAGACATCGCCCGCTGGCGCACGCAATGCGGGATCTGCCGACGCAATACTAGTGAGCACATTCTCGTAGTAGAGTCCGATGCCGCCGCGGACCGCGGTCTTGCCGTTGCCTTCCGGGTCCCAGGCGAAACCCAGTTGTGGCGCAAAATTCACATTCGGTTGGCGGACCCGATTGCCAAGTCCAGGTATTAACGCACTGAGTTGCGGAATGGCAGGATACTCATTGTCGCTGCGGCCCGGCTCACGCACGTAGCGCAGGCCATAGTTCAAGGTGAAGTTCTTCTTCCATTTCCAACTGTCACCCGCGTAAATCCCGAGGCGGTTGTAAAAATAGCTGCCGGCCGGAAGGCCTAATCCTGGTGTGGGGGTCACATAGCCGAGCCCGTTGCTGACTTGGACGAATTCGACGGGATAGTTCATTGGGCAGCTAGCCCCGGTAGCCGTCGCTCCGTTAGCTAAGGTACAGATAAACGGTCCGTTGGCTGCGAAATTCACTTCAGACGCGCCAACATTCGTGAACAGAAACGGCGCCTGGCTGAAGAAACGAACGAGGCCACCAGCAGTAATACGGTTGAAGTCAATCCCGTAGCGAATTATGTGCGACCCCAAAATCTTGCTGCCGTCATACTTCGCTTGGAAGTCGCGCTGCAGAATCGTCGTCGGGGCATTGTAACTAGGCCCCGTCAGCAATCCCGTGTTGCCCATCTGTATTTCCAATGGGAAGTCGGCAAGGGGCAGACTGCTGCCTCTGGTTCCATCAATGATGTTGCGTTCCGTTTTCAAGTTTCCGAATCGGAAGCTGTGGGTGAAGGTCCCGCTATTGAAGTCGAGCCCGCCCACGTGCGTTCTCGTGACGTTCTTGCCGTCGTATATCGAAAAGCCCAATCCTCCGTTTGCGGTAAACGAGTTCTCAAAATAGTTGAAGCGATAGAACGCATGAGCTGACTTGGAAAGCTGATAATCCGCTTTCGCCATGAGGTTGTTCTCATCGTACGGCGAGCTAAAGCTGCCGGAATATTGTTGGAAGGGAGGGCCCACGATTACTGGCGCCTGCAAATGCTGCTGGGTGCGCTCTCCGTCGAGGAAGTAAAAGAATTTGTTCCTGATAATTGGCCCGCCCAGCCGCCCGCCGTACTGGGAACGTTGAATCGGCTCCGACAGCCCGGAAGGCGCGGGCAACGCTGCGGCCAACGAGCTGTCGCGGAAAAAGCCGAAGGCCTCGCCATGAATTTCATTTGTGCCTGACCGTGTAGCCACATTCACGGCGCCGGACGTAGTCAGCTCTGTGGAAAGATCCATGCTCGACTGACTGAGTTGGAATTCCTGGATGCCGCTCGCAGGAACATTTATTGTTGTCGAACCGAATATTTCATCCGATACGTCGAGACCATCCACCTCAATGCGAGCGGTGCGGCCGAATCGTCCGCCAATGGAGATCGACGAATAACCGTCCTTACCGATTCCGAAGTTCGCTCCGTCCTGGATCTGGATGCCCGGCTCCAACTGCGCCAAGTCCAGGAAGTTTCGGCCATTGACCGGAAGGTTTTCGATCTGCTCTGCATTTAGCACTCCTTGCACGGCCGCCTGCTCGGTGTTCACCCGCAGCGCGGAGCTTTGCACTTTGACTACCTGCCACTCGTTCCCGAGCTGCAAGCTCACGTTCACGGTCGCGGTGTTGCCCAGGAGTACCGTTGTTGGCACTTCCGCAGAGCGAAAGCCAGCGGCCGCAATTCGCGCTTTATAGTCGCCAGGAATCAGCGCGCCCGAGTTAAATGCACCGGCTGAATTCGTAGCCAGACGAATGATTTGTCCGGTGGAGAGGTTAGTAATCGTGACATCGACTCCGCTGATGACTGCGCCGGAGGGGTCGCTCACAGTGCCTACAATACTGCCTGTGCCGATCGTGGTCTGAGCGAATAGCGGGTGGGTAATGCTCAAGAGCGTGAGCCATGTCACGAGGATGAGGGCAAAAAAGTGCGCGAATTTTTCAGCCGCATCACTCATGTGGCTCCCGTTTAAGGCAACAGACCTATGCGCCGGACTAGGTCCTTGAATCTCGGGTCAGAGCGGAGGGGGTCCATCATGGGATCCACATTGATCATCTCCAGGCCAAGACCGTTGGCTACGGCCACGATGTCGTGATGCGTGTACGCTTGTTCCAACCAATAAAAGGCGCGGTCCTTGTTCCCCAAGGCGGCATAGACCTCGGCTAAATTAATCGGAATAAACACTTGCTTCATCCTGGCGAGCTGCTCTAAATCCTCGGCATATTGCTGCATCGCACCGCGATAGCCAGAATTGGCGAAGGCATGATCGACGCGGGCAGCGCTTTCTTGAAGTCCAAAGAGGCTAAGGGTCTTTTCGAGTTCTTCGATAGCCTCTTTGGACATTCCTTTTTCCGCATAGCTGCGAAAGAGGTTGTGGTGGAAATAGCCGTTATCCGGGTCACCCTTAAGCATCATCAGAATCCACGCGATAGAACGGTCGTACTCGCGCCGGGAATCCAGAGCGAACATCAGATGGTCTTGGTTCGGGTCGAGTTCTTGGGCAATTTGACTCTCCCTCAAACCTTCGTCGAGGCGTCCGATGTCGTTGAGAAAATCGCCTAAAATCTCGTGGCCGCTGGCATTGTTAGGGTTGAGAGCGACGGCTCTCCGTAATTCGTCTTCGGCCACGCGGAAATCCCAGGAGCATAATCGTAAATGGCCCAAGGTTACCCGTGCGTCAGAGAGGGTTGGGTCGAGTTCCACGGCCTTCTCGGCAGCCGTTCTTACAATTTTTGCATCCTCGCTTGAAGGCCATAGGAGATTGAAATGCGCATTGGCCAACCCATTGTAAGCAAGCGCGAAATTGGGGTCGGCATCAATGGCTTGCTGGAAGTACTCCGCGGCTTTCTTTTTCTCTTCGTCACCTCCGCCCCTGCCTTGGCGATTCAAGTGGTAATTGCCTTGAAGGTAGGCGTCCAGGGCCTTTGGATTTACCGGGCGAGACTGCTGAAGTGACGCTGCGTACTGTGTCGTAACCTGCGCCTGGATTTGACGGGCGATCTCCTGTGTAACGTCCCGCTCAATGGCCAGCACGTCGCTCACATTCCGTTCGTAACTGTTGGCCCAGACGTGCTTGTCCGAAGGACCGTAGATAAGCTGCGCGGTGATCCGCACGTGATCGCCAGCGCGTTGCACTGTTCCTTCCACAATGCCATCCACGTTTAGTTCACGGGCGATTTCCGGCAGAGTCTTTTTGGTTTGCTTGTACTGCAAGGTAGAGGTGCGCGAAATCACCTTCAGTGATCCTATCTGCGCGAGATCGGTAATCAGAGCGTCTGTCATCCCATCGGAGAAGTACTCTTGAGCAGGATCGCCAGAAAGATTCGCGAGCGGAAGAACGGCCAGCGATTGGATTTTCGGGTGGGGACTGCCCATCGCCAGGCGTGCGCGGGAACCGAGCGGATTGAAGGCAAAAGCGGCTGCGGCGGCGATTACAACTAGGATCACGAAGGCCGCAGTGACCTCAGCCTTGTGCCTTTGGGCGAACTTCGAAGCACGATAAGCGAACGTGCTCGGTCGCGCTCTTACCGGCAGATGCTGCAGGTGACGCCCAATGTCCTCCGAAAAATCTGCCACTGATTCATACCGCCGCTGCGGCTCCTTTTGCAATGCCTTTAGAACAATGTTGTCCAGATCTCCTCGCAACCGGCGACGTAGTTTCTCTGGTTGACCTTCGCGGACCAGGCTTACCAACTCGGGAGTTCTGGTGACAGGCCTGCCATCAGAGGAAGTATCATTTTCCATTCGGCTTACGGCAGTGCTCGGGTACTCCGGCTCCTGCTCACAAATCGCACGCTCGATTTCATCCGGAGTATGCTGCGTCAGCCTGTAGGGTCGATGGCCAGTCAACAGCTCATATAGCATCACGCCAAGCGAGTAAATATCCGTCGAGGGCGTGACCTGCTTGGCGCGCATTTGCTCCGGACTGGCATACGCCGGTGTCATGCACCGTGTGCCCGTTTGCGTAAGCTGCAACCCCTGGGCGGAGTGCTCTGGACTGAGGACCTTTGCGATTCCGAAATCAAGCAACTTCGGCGTACCGTCGCCAACAACCAGAATGTTGCTCGGCTTCAGGTCGCGATGAATCACTAGGTTCTGGTGGGCATACTGTACGGCATCACACACTTTGCCGAACAAATGCAGGCGTGCGTCAACCGAGAGTTTGTGCTGGTCACAATACTCATCGATTGGTTTGCCATCCACATAATCCATTACCAGGAAGGGCAACCCATCGGGCGTGCTACCGCCATCGAGCAGCTTCACAATGTTGGGATGGTCCAGCCCAGCCAGAGTTTGGCGTTCCATGCGAAAGCGGTCCAAGAGGTCACGGCTGTCCAATCCCGGTTGTACCAGCTTGACCGCCACCTGCTTGTGGTATTCGTCATCGGCCCGCGCCGCTAGAAAAACAGCTGCCATGCCGCCTTGCCCCACACGCCTCATCAGCTTGTAAGCTCCGAGCTGGAGCCCGACCATGGGATTTTCTGCTTCTGCGCTTGTGGCTGTGACAGGGCGCGAGTTCAAGAGGGATGCGTCTTCTCTTTGAATCTGCTCAAGGGCGTTTGATGCCGGAGCGTCTAGAAAGCTGCCAGCTTCCTGGTAGTCGTTAAGCAGCCTTTCGACTTGCTGTCGAACGCTCTCCTCGCGACAGTTTTCGGCCAGAAACGCGGATCGTTGCGAAGAATCCAACTCCAGAGCGGCCTCAAACAATTCCTTTGCCGCGTTCCAGTTGTCTGGAGTCATCTGCATGGCGTTCGCTGGAAAACACGCTCTCCTAATAGTTAACGCGACGTTTATGCCAAAAAACGGACAAAAGTTCTGCGCAAGAGGTAGTCGAGGCAGCCTAGCCAGGTCCCTCACCCTTTTTCCGCGGTTCGGCTTCCGCGCTGCGTTCTTTCAGGTCCCCATAGAGCCAAGCTTTCGCAACATTCAATTCACGCATCACGGTCTTTGTCGAGACGCCAACGATTTCGGCAATTTCCTCAACTTTTAATCCACCGAAATAACGTAGTTCGACGATTCGAGCTTGACGACCATCAAGCTTCTCCAGCCGTGATAGAGATTCATGCAAGGCCAGTACCTCTTCGCTTCGATCCGGTGAAACCAGCAAGACGTCATCCAACGACACTTTTTGCTGCTTGCCTCCCCGCCGAATTCTTTGTTGTCCGCGTGCGTAATCGACCAGAATTCGGCGCATTGCTTGTGAAGCCACGCCGAAAAACTGTGCCCGATTCTGCCATTTTGCATCTCGCTGCGCCGAGAGTTTCACATACGCTTCATGCACCAGGGCGGTCGCTTGCAGGGTATGGTTGGGACGCTCGTGACGGAGGCGACGAATTGCCAATCGCCGCAGCTCCGCATAGACAAGAGGGACAAGCCGGGCAGCAGCCTCCTGGTCGCCGTCCGCCAGTTTGTTGAGCAAGGACGTTACATCTGCAGGTGAGGGCTCCACCTTAGTCTCCTGTACCCACCAGACAATTGAAGGAATTCTACGCCGGTTTTCACATGTTTCGGCCAATTTTGCGTTCCCAATGTCCGGTTCTCGTCAGAAACGTCGCGTTAACCAGTGAAGGCAGAAACGCGGCCAGAGAAAGACAGGGTCACGCCCGATGTTCACCCTGACCATGCGTTGCCAAGAAGAGGAACCAGTTATGACCAACCGACTCACTCTTTTACATTTCTGTTCGTCAGTTCGACGAAAAGGAGCGCTCGCCATTTGCCTTGCCCTGTGCACGCTGGTGCTTGGCATTTCCGCACGCGCTCAGGGGCCTACCTTCACCACGTTCGACGCCCCGGGCGCGGGCACAGCCGCTGGCCAGGGTACTTTCGGCCTCGGCATCAATCCGCACGGGACAATTGCGGGAATCTACGTTGACGCGAACTATGCGTACCACGGCTTCTTGCGTGCTAAAAGCGGCAACATTACGACGTTCGATGCTCCCGGGGCGGGCACCGGCCCGTTCCAGGGTACTTTCGCCGTCGGCCTCAACCTGTCGGGCGCGATCGCGGGATACTACGCTGACGCGAACAATGTGAATCACGGCTTCGTGCGCACCCCCGACGGCAGCATCACGACGTTTGATGCTCCGGACGCAGGCACCGCCAGCGGCCCTGGCGGCGTTGCCATAGGCGACTTGAACCAGGGCACCTTCGCCGTGAACATCGGCCCGGCGGGCGCAATCGCGGGATACTACCGGGACGCGAGCAATGTAACTCACGGCTTCCTGCGCAGTGCTGACGGGATTTTTACAACGTTTGATGTTCCCGGCGCGGGCAATGGGTCCTTTCAGGGTACGCAAACCGCATTCTTCTCAGGCCTCAACCAGGCGGGGGGCATCGCGGGATACTACACTGACGCGAGCAATGTAGTTCACGGCCTCTTGCGTACTCCCGCCGGCGCCATCACAACGTCCGACGCTCCCGGTGCGGGCACAGGCGCCGGCCAGGGCACTTTGTTCGGAAGCATCAACCCGGCAGGAGCGACCACAGGTTGCTACCTTGATGCGGACAATATATCTCACGGCCTCCTACGCACTCCCGATGGCACCATTACAACGTTCGATGCTCCGGGCGCGGGCACAGCCCCCTACCAGGGCACCCTCTGCGGGAACATCAATCCAGCGGCGGCCATCACCGCAAACTACGTTGACACAAAGGGTGTGTCGCATGGATTCGTGCGGATTGCCGACGGAACCATTACGACGTTCGACGCTCCAGGCGCTGGCACTGGCTCCGGCCAAGGCACCTTCCCCTTTAGCAACAACCCAGCCGCAGGGATCTCAGGAAACTACACTGACGCGAACGGTGTGAATCACGGCTTCCTGCGGACGCCGTAATCGGGATTCGGCGGAGGAAAAAGCAAAACGCGCCCGACGCGAAGAGGCTCGTGCGGATGAAATGAGGAGTTGGTTATGACATCAAGGAATTGCGTATTGGCTATCGGGATTTTCAGTCTTGCCGTTGGTCTGCTGCTCGCCCCGCAAGCGCCGGTCAGGGCGCAGACAGTGACAGCTTCGATCCCGGTGGGTACGAGTCCGGTCGCTGTAGCCATCAATCAAGCGACGAATAAGATCTATGTGACGAACTCCGCCAGCAAAAACGTCACCGTGATTGATGGCAGCACGAACGCCACAACCTCGGTGCCCGTCGGACTAGCGCCTATTGCCGTCGCGGTGAATCCGGTGACGAACAAAATTTATGTAGCGAACCGCGGCAACGCGTTGATGAACATCAGGGGCAACGTCACCGTGATTGACGGAGCCACCAATTCCACGACCACAGTCACTGATCCCAACGCAACGTTCCCGTCGGCCGTCGCGGTGAATCCGCTGACGAACCAGATCTACGTGACCAACTCCAGCCACAATGTGACCGTAATTGATGGCAACACAAACTCCACCGCCACGGTCACTGATCCCAATGCCGCTTTTCCAGTTGCCGTGGCCGTGAATTCGGTGACCAACAAGATTTACGTGGCAAACGCAAACAGCGGCAACGTTACCGTGATTGACGGCGCCACGAATTCCACGACTTCCGTTCCGGTTACCAGTACGAGCACGCTTGGTCCGGTTGCTGTCGCGGTGAATGCAGTGACCAACCAAATCTACGTTGCCAATAACGGAATAATCCGGCTCAGCAATAACGTTGGCAACGTCACAGTGATCGATGGCGCTACCAACTCCACCACCACGGTCAGCGATCCCAACGCAATCACTCCTGTTGCCCTGGCCGTCAACACAAGTACCGACAAAATCTATGTCGCCAATGAGGGAAACTATCCGGGAGCCAACCACGGCAACGTAACTGTGATTGACGGCGCCACGAATTCCATAACGACGATCACTGATCCCAACGCTCTTGCGCCGCTTGACGTGGCGGTGGACTCCGGAAGCAATCAGATTTGGGTGACAAACGGCAACAGTTCTACGCTGAGCGGCAACGGAGGAATAACCCTCATTGACGGAGCTACTAACTCCACGACTACGATCACCGATCCCAATGCGAAAACTGACACACCAGCCGCCGTGGCAATCGATCCGCTTACCGGAAACATCTACGTGGCAAACGTCATAAGCAGCAATGTGACCGTGATTCACGGAGCTACCCCTGTAGATCCGCCGGTCAGTGTCGCCATTTCACCTGCGAGCGCCAATGTTACGGAGGGCGGGAGCCAAGTATTCACAGCGACGGTGATGAATGATCCGAACAATCAGGGCGTTTCGTTCTCCAAGAAATCCAGTTGCGATTTTGGACCCGCGTGCAGCGGAATATTGACCCAGACTTCTTCAACCTCTGCCACGTACGGAGCCCCCATTGGCGGCGCCGGTCTGCTGGTGACAATCACCGCTACGAGCGTCACTGACCCAACTAAGTCCGCTCAAGCGAGTGTTACCATAATCGCCTCCACTGCGCCTGACTTCTCGTTAAGCCCCGCATCAGCGAGCTTGACGGCGCAGCGCGGAGGACAAGTTACCGACGTCATCACCATTGCTTCACAAAATGGGTCTTTTGGAAGCGCTATTCAACTTGCCTGTACAGTCAGCGGATCGACACCAAAGGCAACTTGTGTTCTATCTCCAAATTCCGTTACGCCTGGCGCAAATTCCGCCACGTCGACACTCACGGTCACGACGCCAACACAGTCGGCAGAACTTATACCCTCAGGCGAAGCCCAGCTTTCGCGGCCTCTCTATGCTGTTTTTCTTCCGTTCTCACTTGCTCTAATCGGACTAGGTCTAGCCGACGGCAAGTCGAGAAATGGGAGGCGCAGCCTCTGGCTGCGGTGCACCGTTTTCCTCGCTCTTGTTGCTTTGCAAACCGGATGCGGAGGGGGGATCAACCCTCCACCTCCGCCTCCGCCTCCGCCACCAGCACTGAATTACACCGTCACGGTTATAGCCACCTCGGGCGCAATCCAGCATTCGACTCAGGTGAACGTGACAGTTCCTTAGCGCACTCCGAGACGGTCTCTTTCACTGTACGGAGGGATAAAGTTGAGAATCACCGTTCACAATCCACCTCATTCGTTTTCGAACTGTGGAGGAAATCAATGAGGGCGAGGCTTAATCTCTCCATTGCAAGCTTGGCGTATTGCCTGCCGATTGTTCTTGCCGCCTGCGGTGGCGGCTCTTCCAGTCCTCCGCCCCCCTCTATCAGCGTGTCGCTTTCCCAAACCTCGGCCACTGTGCAGGCGGGAGCTACTGCAGACTTCACCGCCAACGTGAGCAACGATCCGAGCAACAGCGGAGTCGAGTGGTCTGTGTCATGCCCCACTGCACCGTGCGGCACCGTGTCACCAGCTTCAACGTCAAGCGGGGCGCCTGCAATTTACAGCGCACCTGCCGTGCCGCCGGCAAGTAACGTGATTGTGGCCGTCGTAGCCGCCTCCGCTAAAGATCCAACGAAAACGGCTTCGGCGAGGGTCACGTTCCCGGCGATCTTGGTTTCCGTTTCGCCGAGCACAGCCGTAGAGGAGGCCGCAGCGACTGAGCAACTCGCAGCGACCGTAAGTTACGATCCGAGCAGCGGCGGCGTGACTTGGGCGGTTTCTTGTCCCACCGCGCCGTGCGGCACGCTTTCAACAAACTCGACGCCGAGCGGGACTGCCCTCACATACACCGCTCCTGCAACATTGTCTGCAGAAGGCGCAACCATCACGGCCACATCTGCTGCCGACGCCTCGAAGTCAAGCTCAGCCACGCTCATCCCAGTCGGGCATATTGCCGGTTACGATGTCGGCGTGGACTACCATGCCTACGGGCTGGATATTGACGCAACAGGTTTTATTGCTACTTACAATCAGCCTCAAGTCCGTCAGACCGTCCAAGCTCAACTTCAGGGAATGGCTGATCGCGGGGCAACTTCTATTCAGACAGCCATCTGGGTGGCGAAGGGACCGAGTAACACGTGCTGCTCGACGGCACAGGTCACTTTCCCCATGACGGCCCAGGAACAAGCCAACCTCCGCGCTTATGTACAGGATGTAGCCAGCGTGGTAGGCGCCGCTGGAAACCGACTGCGCCTTGATATCGCTCTCAATTGGCTGGCCGACGCCGACTTTACCATAGGCTCGCCCACTACTACTCTTGGTCCTGATAATCTCAGCCCTGCGGAATTCGCGTCTCGGACTCAGAGCACGACTGATCAGGTGTTGGCTGCGGTGGGCGATGTGACTCGGTCAGACGGCGTCAAATTAGTGGACACAATCTTTTTTCTCTCCGAAGCTAATCTCCCTGATTCAACGACGCCACCTGGGCCGATCTTCAACAGTGGTTGGTTTCTCGCCACGAACTACCCCCATTTCGTGTCTGGTGCGTTGCAGGCCGGCATCCGGCCGTCTGTTTATTTCATTGGCGGCGATGGTTGCAAGCAGGACGTTGTGCTGGACAATAGCTACGTCGATGCGCTCTTCCCAATACTAGATGGGCATCGTTCTATGTACTTTGTGTACCGCGGCTTGAAATTCATGGTCGAAAACAATCTGCCGATCCCGTCCGGCCGCGTAGATTTCGACTGCTACATCGACTCGACCGGCGCCACATACGATCAACTCCTCCAGCGCATTTTGGATGATGCGGATGTCACCCTGCCTTCGCTCGGAGCGCCAAAGTTCTACGACATTCCCGAGACGTATTACCTCGCCGACCCTGCCCTCCGGCTTCAGTATGGGCAGGCGTTCGCCGCTCAAGCGGCGCAAAACTCACGTCTGCAGCGAGTCAGCTTTTGGACCACGCCTGGCGGCGGACCGAACATGATAGAGCAGAACTCCACCTATCCCTTTACCATCGAGGACTTCTTACCCCCTCCCGGCCCGTAAAATACTTGTGTCACTTGCCCCTCTCGGGCGCACTCCAGCACATGACGTAGTTAACCGTCTCAGTTCCATGGCGCGAGGCAATGACCCTCTCGACAGCTATCTCTGCAAGAAATCGGGCCGCCGCAGTTCTAAGTGTATATGGCTCAGGCGCACAGGATGAGAACATGACGACCTCACGATTAGCGGTCTTTCTCGCGACAATGAACCTCTTGTGGATCCCTTGCCTTTGTGCCGACGTTCAAAAGGTTGGCGTGTCTTCGACGAGCAGCAACCAACAACTGCTATCACTCAATTTCGCGAACAGTGGTCAACAAGTGGCTGCCGCAGTGGGTCAAAGGATAGAGATAACCCTCGGAACAGTTGGTCCGAGGCAATATGGCGATCCGCAGGTCTCTTCGTCAGTGATCCGGCTGGATAGCGTCGCGCTGGCCACACCGGTAAACCCCGGCGGCCCAACTTTTGTCTACATGTTCGAAGCGGCTGCCGAAGGAGAGGCGCAGATCAAAATCCCCATTATTAACTCACAAGATCAAGATTTGACGAAGCGGCTTACTTTTACGGTGAGGATTCGTGTCGGGTCAGCCAAATCTTCAATCGCACGGAATGCATTCACGACGCCGGACCAAGCGAACATTGCGTCTTGGAAGAACGCGGCGATAAATGTGCACAACTCGTTGTCGCAGACCTTCACGCCGTCGCTGCCAATGCTGACCGCCCTTGAAGTGGAACTCGTGGTGGCCAACCCTGGCCCGGCCAGTTCTGAAGTCACGATGACGCTGACCAATGCAGAGGGACAACCGCTGGCTTATATATCAAAAACCGTGCAGGTTACCGACTGTCGCCTCGTCCTGTTTGTTCTTCCTAAAGGCGGTTTGCGCGTTAGGCCCGGACAAATCTACAGCATCACCCTGAGCAGTGTTGACACTGTTTTCGCCTGGAAATACGTGGTGGGCGGCTATGCGAACGGGGCTGCGACGTTCAATGGCTTCCCTGGCAAACCAATTTCGCGGGTTAGTCGGACTACATTCCTCTTCCGAACGTTCGGTGCGAATTGAGCCGCGGAAGCAGAGAGAGCACGGGCGCAACCTTCGGCTGGTCACCCGTAGCCTTCTCGCCCTGTTCGCGGTTGTGGGCTGCGGAGAAGGCACCAACTACAACGACTCCGCCGCCTCCGCAGAATTACACCGCTACCGCCACAGGCACCTCGGGCGCCGTTCCGCACACCGCCCAAGGAACTGTCACGGTTCAGTAGCATGCGAAGGCGTTGTTTGTAGGTATCGATTGCCCTCCCGTAGAAGACCATCACGCGAAGCGAGCCAGAAGTCTGCTTCTAGGAAGTGACAATGATCACGGCATTTGGTACAGAGGCGACGGTTTTCCAAACCGCCGCCCGAATTTGGGAATGGAGTGACCCTATTTGCGACTTGCGGCCTTCCGCTTAGGACTCTGCACAAGAATCGTGTAAGCAGAACCCGATGGTTTCTTGGGCCTGTCGGGGGTCTTCAAGATTGTGTAATTCCAAGCTTTTGGCCATTTACTAAATGTATATGTTAAATCGGCTAATTTATGGGAAAAGTAGTAGCAAGGCTCTGGAACCCGCATAAATATTGGGTGTTTTTTGCTATGGCGGAGAGGGGGGGATTCGAACCCCCGTTAGGGTGTTTATTCCCTAAAACGGTTTAGCAAACCGCCGCATTCAGCCGCTCTGCCACCTCTCCGCGGCGTGCTTTCAACAGCTTACCACACTGCCCTAGTTTATTTGGTGCACAGTTGGTGCACAGAGTTTCATGGCATCCAAGGTCGTCTCCATCCTCTTCATCGCCGCGAGCACCGCCGGGTCAAAAGCTTTGATGTAGCGATCCTTGGTCACGTGCGCTTTTGCATGACGCAGGACACGTTGAACGATCTTCTCGTCCGCACCCAGTTCATACAAATTCGACGCGATGCCACGCCTGAAGCCATGCCAGCCATACCATTCCAATCCTATCAGTTCTACAACTGGACGGATGACTAGCTGAGCCAACTTGTCGAGGTCCATCGGTTCGCCACCGCCGGAGTGGAACATCACTCCCGCGGCGGGATTACCCACGGAACTGCGATATTCACTCAAGATTTCCGCCAAATGCCGAATGACCGGGACAGGGTTTGCGCTCGCGCGTGTTTTCGGTTTATTGGTAAAGGTTTTCCAAATTGACCGATTCACACTTAGAACATCGCCCTGGTAGTCCGTCCATTCGAGCCCTCGCAATTCGCCTTCGCGGAGGCCAGCATAGGCCGCCGTTGCGACGACTGCTTTGGGCAGCAGTGGCAGAGAATCCAGAATTCGACAAATCTGATTCAGGTTATACGCGTACGTTTCGCCTGGTTCGCGGGCGTTACCGGGAATATGGACGTCCCGCACGGGATTCGCACCATCGAATGCACCTTCATTCTTCGCATGAGTGAAAATTCCGCTCAGGACGCCCTTGATATGCTGCAGGGTCGTCCTGGTCAGATCATTTTCATTGGCAATTGCCTTGAGCATTCTGCTGGCATCTACCGTTCTGAACTCACGCATACGAATATGCCCGATGCGATCCCGTAGGTGGTTGTTCCATATTTCCTTGTAGCCTTTTTTCGTGGACGCGCGCTTTTCCTCGATGTATTTCAAATAGAACTTCTCGACAAACTCCGCGAGCGTTATGCAGGCTTCCGGTGAAACATTCGCCGCATTCAGCCGCCGCATGAATTCTGCGAACAGGGGCTTGATTTGGGATTCGCGAGGATAATCTTTCACGCGACCCAGTTTCTTAGCCCTTTGCCGGTCTTTGATCGAGCCATCGAGTTGTCGCACGGGCTCACGGTACCGCACAAACCAAGCTTCGTGATGCACGTACAAATGGCCCTCTTGGTATCGAACAGGTTTGGTCATTAATCCTCCTTAATGACCTGCCCCGTTCGCACTCACCAACTGACGCCGCAGCCACTCTTCCAGCTGCTCGCTACCCCAGGAAAAACGCACATATCGTCCCAACCTGAGATGCGGGATGGGATCGGCAGTACGCTTCAAATTGGTTCGCGAGCGAACCCAGGTTTCTGGAACGTTGAGCCGCTTCGCCAGCTC
>Ga0210394_10003320_pt1 | contig 20425 bp, 22 predicted proteins | sample IncBWC12MmetaG_FD_160121 | JGI IMG/M metagenome (GOLD analysis project Ga0210394, IMG submission 160121) | Forest soil microbial communities from Barre Woods Harvard Forest LTER site, Petersham, Massachusetts, United States - Inc-BW-C-12-M | ecosystem: Environmental > Terrestrial > Soil >...
TAACTCCGCCACTTGTGTCGCGTAACTCCGCCGGTGTGTCGCGTGACTGAGCCGGTGAATCGCGTGACTGAGCCGGTGAATCGCGTGACTGAGCCGGTGAATCGCGTGACTGAGCCGGTGTGTCGCGTGACTGAGCCGGTGTGTCGCGTTACTCCGCCGGTGTGTCGCGTTAAACTTCCTGATAGCGGCCAACTGACGAGCCGGAGCGCTGGATCGTGCCGGGTGCTCGTCAAATGCGGGAGTCGAGCTGTACTCCTCCTGCCGTGGGCTCCCGAGGTGCGGGGAAGCCGCGCGATGGGGAACCACCTGACCCAGTAACGGCCCGAAGTTTGCTACCTCGATTGGCAGGAATGCCCACGATCATCGTCCTCATCATTGCCGCGCTCGCAGTGATTCTCGCCCTCGGCCTGGCTTACGTACCACTCAGCCTCCTCGTCGGTCACATCGCCCGAAACGTACGCGAGCTCATCCAGCGCAAGCACGAGCGCCGTACCATCGATCGCGTAACTCCCGACCGGCGCAAGGTGTGAGCACAAAAACCGACAACCGACAACGCGCGAAGCGCAGATAACGCCCCGATAGCGCAACCCTACCGCTTCTCCGCCACCGCCTTCTCCAACACGGCCTTCAGCTTTGCGTCGTTCGGCATGATGGCGCCGATCTGGCGCCAGACGATCTTGCCGGTGCGGTCGATGAGCAGCGACGTCGGCAGGACGGTCGTCTGCACGAGATTGGCGATGCGGCCCTCGGGATCGACAGCAATCGGGTACGTTATCTTCTGCTCGGCCACGAACGTCTTCACGTCCGCGGCGTCACCTTCATCGACGCTCACGCCGATCACCTTCAGACCGCCCGCGGCGTATTGATTCTGCAGCGCCTGCAATTCGGGCGTCTCGAAGCGGCATGGTCCGCACCACGTCGCCCAGACGTTGAGGAAGACCACGCTCCCCTTCTCGCCGGCGAGGTTCAGAGGTTTGCCGTCGAGGTACGTCGCCGAGTAGGCCGGCATCGGGTCGCCGACCTCGGTGCGTGCGGAGGCGAGGTCCGCCGGCTCTTCCTTCGCGGGCTTTGGTGTAGATGCAGTTGAAGAGGCCGCCTTCTTCTGCTGCGGCTTGGCGGAATTGGTAACAGCCGTCTCTTGCTTTGCGCATGACATCACCAGGACGAGCGCGCAGAGCGTAACCAAGGTCGATTTCATAGTCGTTTTCACCGTTTCTGAGGTTTGATCATTGTGAGATGGACGCCGTCGTCGCCGTTCCAGGCCACGAGGACGCTTTGGTTGGAAAGGGCAAGCCGAGGAAATCCGATCGACGCCGGCGAAGCGCCGCTGCCGAGTACTTCAGGGGGATCGAGCGCACCGCTTTCGGTTACGCGGCGTGCGACGACGTGTGCGGCCACACCGGCGGTCTCGACCCACGTGACGATGGCGGTACCGTCGTCGAGCAGGGTGAGGTCAACCCGGCCGGCAGCGTGTCCGGCATCGACGCGAACCGGCGCGCCGAACGTGGTGCCCCCATCGTGGGAGAAGGAGACATTCACGGCCGGTTTGCCGTTCGCGGCGGTGTACCAGGCTACCGCGGCACGATCCCCACGCGCCTCGATGCGGGGGCCGTTCACAGGGCATCCCGCCAGGTGCCAGCCATCGTTGTGAACAGGTGCGCTGTGCGCATCCGCGACCGGCGCCGCGACGACAACATCGCGGATCTCCTTCGCCGACCGATCGCGGTAGACCACGAGCGGGCCGTGGGAGGTCATCGCCATCGAGGTCTGACAGCAATCGCAGACGCGCGAATCGACCACCAACTCGGCACTCAACGTACCGGCCGCGGTCATCGTCGCGGCGCGCAGCTCCGTCTCCCCGGCCCGCCGCGCATCAAGCCATGCGATCCGCGCCGTCCCATCCGCAAGCGGGAGCATCGAGACGAAGCCGAACTCGCGCGGCATGAGCGGATGCGGCGTCACCGGGGCGCTCCACGTCACCCCGCCGTCCGACGACCGAGCCAGTCGGATGACGCGGCCGCTGCCGGCACGCTCGCGCCATTGCGCGAAGAAACCGCGGCCGGAGACAGCGATGGACGGGTAATCAGCCTTGTTGTCCAGCATGTCGCCATGCGCGATCAGGCCCGCCTTTGACCACTTCGCGCCGTCGTAGTGCGCGAGATTGAACGTCTTCGTGCCGCGGTCGACCCACGACACAACGAATCCGCCACCGCCATCGGCGACGACGTAGGGCGTGACGGTTGCGTGCCCGAACGGAAACGCGACCGCCTCCACCGGCATCGGCGGCGGCGGTGCCGCCGCCACGCACAGCAGAAGAAGCGCGCCCAACGCCAGCCGTCTCATAGCCCTTCACCAGGCTTCGTCGGTTCCATCTGCAGGGCGTCATTCACGCGATTGAAGTAGTTGAACAATCCAGCCATCGCCGAGATCTCGACGATCTCCCCTTCGTCATAGTGCTGCCGCAACCGCGCGAACATCGCGTCGTCGACCTTGTGGGCGTTGAGCGTGAACTGCTTTGCGTACGCCAGGGCCGCCTTCTCCTTCTCGTCGAAGGGTCCGTTCTCGAAATCGAGCAGTGCATTCATCTGATCGTCCGTCGCTCCGTACCGCGCAGCCTGCGCGGTGTGAGAGCGGTTTCAATACTCGCAGGCGTTGAGGCGGGAAACGAGAGTGGCCACGAACTCCTTCGTCCGCACCGGCACCGTGCCCGTGTTCGTGACGGCGTTGAGGTGCGCCATCATGCTCTTCAAGATCTCCGGCCTGTGCGCGTAGACGCGGAACATGTTCGGCACGTTGCCGCGCTGCGCGCCGATCTCCTGAAACTTTTCACGGATCTCGTCCGCGACCTGATCTTTGGTGAGCTTCGTGAGGCGGGCCATCGCTTCCTCCAGACGCAAAAACGCCCCGCGTTTCCGCGGGGCGCAATCGTAAGCGAATTGATCGGAATCGAACGTTACTCTTCGGTCTCGGTCTTGCCCTTCTTGATGACTTCCGGCTCGGCCGTGGTTGGTTCGACCACCGCCGCTACCACTTCCGGAACGACCTCGGCACGGGCCGTGGTCACGCCGACGACGACGCGGTGCGGATCTTCCTCGATCTTCACACCATCGGGCAGGGTCAGGTCGGAGATGCGGACCTGTTGATGAACGCCGAGGTTCGTGATGTCGAGGTTGATCTTGTCGGGAATCGCGGCCGGAAGGCATTCCACGTGCAGCTCGCGCATCTGCCAGTCCAGGATACCGCCCTCTTTCACGCCGATGGAACTTCCGGTCAGGAGCACCGGAATCGTCACGCGGACTACCTCGTCCATCACCACGCGCACGAAATCGATGTGCGTCATGCGGCGCGAGATGGGGTCCATTTGCATGTCTTTGATCATGGCGTGGCGCTGCTGATCGGTGCCCGCCATTTTGAGCAGGAAGATGGAGCGGATGCCGTGCTCGCTCTTCTGGATCAAATCCGAAACCGCTTTGCGCTCGACGATGATCGCCACCGGCTCCTTGTGACCGCCGTAGACGACCGCCGGGATCTTGTTGTCCTGGCGCAACTTCTTCGCGAACTCTTTCCCCGAACGCTCGCGACGGGTGACTTCCAACGTGACCTCAGCCATTGTGCAGAAACTCCTTTTCCGGTTCGGACAGCGAAACGATTCTAAGTCGTTGTGGCGGCAGTGTATTCCCTCGGGACGGGAGTCGGTTGTCGGGGGTCGGGGGTCGGAGCTGGGCGCATGTTGCCGCTTCGACGTTAGTGAATCAGTCGATTAGTGGATTAGTGATCAGCGCGTCTCTAATCTACCAATCCACTAATCCACCACTCACGATCCAGGTACACCGCACGATCTGCCTCTCCGACCCCCGACTCCCGACTCCCGACCCCCGCGAGCCCTACATCTCAAACAACGAGCTCACCGAATCCTCGTCGTGAATGCGCTTGATGGCTTTGGCCAGCAGGTCGCCGATCGAGAGGGTGGTCAGCTTCGAGCACTCGGCCTGCTTGTCGGCCATGGACATGCTGTTCGTGGCGATGACGTGCATGAGAGGCGAGGCGTTGATGCGTGGGATGGCTTTGCCGGAGAGCACGGCGTGCGTACACGATGCCGAGATCGACCGGGCCCCCTTCGCCAGGAGCGCGTCGACGGAGTGGATCAACGTCCCGCCGGTATCGACGATGTCGTCGACCACGAACACGTTCCGGTTTTGCACGTCCCCGATGATGTTCATGACCTCGGTCTGATTAGCGCCGGTGCGGCGCTTGTCGATGATGGCCAGCGTCGCGCCCAGTCGCTTTGCGTAGGCGCGGGCGCGCTCCACGCCGCCGGCGTCCGGCGAGACGATCGTCAGATCCGGCAACCCGAGGTCGCGCAGGTGGCGAACGATCACCGGGGCGGCGAAGAGGTGATCGACCGGGATATTGAAAAACCCCTGGATCTGCGACGCGTGAAGATCGAGCGTGAGCACGCGGTCGGCCCCCGCGGCGGTGATGAGATCCGCCACCAGTTTCGACGTGATCGGCACGCGCGGCTTGTCCTTCCGGTCCTGCCTGGCGTAGCCGTAGTACGGCAGCACGGCCGTCATGCGGCTGGCCGAGGAGCGCTTGAAAGCGTCGAGCATGATCAAGAGCTCCATCAGATTGTCGTTCACCGGCGGCCCGGTCGGCTGGATGACGAAGACGTCCGCGCCGCGGACGTTCTCGTCGATCTGCACGTAGTTCTCCCCGTCGGAGAAGCTGTAAAGCGACACGCGCCCGAGCCCGATCCCCAGGATCTCGCAGATCTCCTGAGCAAGCGCGGGATGGGAGCGGCCGGTGAAAATCTTCAGAGGACCGTACAAGCGGCGCGATTATACCGAGTCGGGGGTCGGGGGTCGGGAGTCGGGGGTCGGAGCGATGCCGCGCGAGTCTCGTGTGTCAACTGACAACGGTCGAAGTCGGGGGTCGGGGGTCGGAGCAATGACAGCCGGGTTACTGTGTCGACTGACAACCGACAACCCGACAACCGACAACCAGTCGGACTGAGAGTCTGACCCAACTGCCGTGCAACTCGTCGGAGTTGGAGTTCCGAGCAATGCCGCGCGAACCTCCTCCGACCCCCGACCCCCGACTCCCGACCCCCGCCGTCCGGAATGCTCCGAAAGACACTACCGTTAGGGCTCACGAAACCATGAGAGGAACGCACGGGTGGGCAGAAGTATCGCGCGAGCGCAAGCGCGAAATCATCGACGCCATCGTCGCGAACACACCTACGAGGGGCCCTGTTCACGCCGAGCTCGACCTCACAGACCGCTGCAACGTGGCCTGCTATTTCTGCAACCAGCAGGACCTGCGCACCAAAGAGCAGATCCCGCTGAAGAAGACGACGGAGCTGATCGATGAGATGGCCGCGGCCGGACTGCGTTCCGTGCGGCTCTCCGGCGGCGGCGATCCGCTGTTTCATCGCGAGATCAACGACGTCCTGGCCCACCTGGCCGCGCGCGGCATCGTCGTCGACAACCTGACCACGAACGGTGTGGCGCTGAACCGCGACATCGCCGGCTTCCTCGTGAACAACAAAGCCCGCGAGGTGATCTTCTCGCTCAACGCCGTCGATGCCGCCGACTACGCCCGCATGATGCAGGTGAAGCCGGCCCTCTTCGACAAGGTCATTACGGCCATCAAGACGCTCGTCGAAGTCCGCGGCGATTCGATCTACCCGTCGATCGTGACGCAGTTTCTCCTCGACCGCTCGAACATCACGCGCATCGTCGAGATGTACGACCTCGGCCGCTCCCTGAACGTCGACCGCATCGCCATGAACGCCGTGCTGGAGATTCCTCGCCAGCGTATCGATCGCGAGTTGCTCCTCCGCCCCGAGGATGCTGAGCTTGCCGAGCCACTCGTCGAGGAGGTGTTGCGCAAGGATGCCGACCTCGGCCTCCTGCAGATCGACTTCGCCGTCTACGGTTGGAACGACATGATGAAGCGCGTCCGCGCGCGCGTGGGCACGGAGCCGACGAACATGTACCCGACCGCGCCGTCATTCCGCGACCGCAACGACGGCTGCTTCTTCGCCTGGTATACCGCAGCCATCACCGGGAACGGCGACATCCGCCCCTGCTGCCTGCTCCTGAACCCGGATGTCCCGCCCCTGGGCAATGTCCACGAGGCCTCGATGTCCGAGCACTGGCGCGGCCCCGCCTTCCAGAAGATGCGCGACGAGATGCGCGAGGTGCTGCTCCGCGGAGGGAAGATCGACTACGACCCGAACCGCTTCCAGATCCTCAAAGAGGTCTGCGTCAAGCCGGGTCTCTGCTGGCTGAAGAACATGTATTTCCGGGTGGATGACGAGTTCTACGCCGAGCTCGATGCCAAGCTGGAAGTGGCGCGCCGGAAAGAGGTGCGCTGGCTCGGCACCCCGAAGCAGATCAAGCGCCGCGCCGACGTCTTCCTCTACGATCACCCGAAGGTGCGGGAGTACGTGAGCGGCGACCGCCTGCAGCGGACGTACGACTGGCTCCGCGACTCCACCCGCCCGCTGCGCGTGGCCCTCAAACGCCACCTGCACATCAATCTCACCGACGCCGCCTGAAATCCCCGGTTGCCGCCCCGCGTTGCGCACCATACAATCCCGCTCACGCCCACCTCTCGTGCGCGCCCATAGCTCAGCTGGATAGAGCGTCAGCCTCCGGAGCTGAAGGTCGTAGGTTCGAATCCTACTGGGCGCACCAATCCGGATTCTTGGCCGAATCGCGCAGTCAAATCGTTGAAAACGAAAGAGGTTGCAGCGGTTCCAAATCTACCGTCCGCGAACGACAAGCCTTCGGGGAAAAGGATCTTCTGAAGGCGTTGCTTTCGATCGAGATCGAACTCCAGCCACAACCTGCCGGCGTTCGTTAGCAGATCCTGTGCGAAGTTGAGTACGACCTCCATGTCGAGTTCCTCGCATTGCGCTTCCTTCAGTCCGATGTCGGCGACAACGATCTCCGCCTCGACTTCGGCGGCCGCCTCCTTGTAGGTAGCTTCAGTGAGCGTTCCTCGCGTCAAATAGTCTACGAGCTGACTCTTTTTCGTGCGAAGGTACGCAATCCTGTGAGTGATCCGCACCGTCGCGGCGTGAGCCTCTCGATTCCGTTCCTTCCAGACATCGAGCACGACCTCTCGGAACACATCGAAGAGCGCCGTCTCCGGCTTCAGCCTGCCCGCGTGCGCAACAAACTCGGCTTCGAGTTCCGCTTTTCTGACGCTCAGACAACCTCGTCGACAGTGGTAATACGCATGCTTGCCGCCGTTCTGACCTTTCGAGACACTGCCTGTCAGCGGAGTCTCGCAGCGACCGCAGCGGACGAACCGCCGCAACGGGAACAAGGGATTGTTTCGCGCGTAGGGTGTGACGCTGGGTCGTTTGCCATCAAGAACCCGCTGCGCGCGATCAAACACGTCTTCCTTCACCAGAGGCTCAAACTTCGCCCTCTCACGAACGTCCCATTTCTCGACAACCAACCAGCCGGCGTAGATTGGACGGCGAAGGACCGTCGAAAGTGTCTGCACGCTGACGGGCTTTCCGGCCGCGGTGCGTAGGCCATCTGCTGCCAGGGCCTTACATATCTGCGGGACTGTATGGAGACCCTTTGCGCACAGATCGAACGCTTTCCGGATGTGATCCGCTCGCATCGGGTCGGGAACAAAGGTTGATGCGCTTCGCGAGCCCTGCTGCTTGTAGCCGATGGGCGCCTTCCACGGCCACTGTCCGCTAATCAGTTTCGAGCGCATGCCCGCGTGCGTCCGTTCCGACTTCGCCTGGTTGTCGTACTGCGCGAGGGCCGCTCCAATGTTCTCCATCAACCGGCCCGACGCGGTGTCATCAATCGGCTCCATGACGGAACGAAGCGTCACGCCATGGCGGGAGAGTAGCGCGCGAACAACTTGATGATCGTGATTCTCGCGCGAGAACCTCGTAAGGGCGTAGACCACAACCACGTCGATCCGGTTCCGCGCCTGCTGGCAGACAGTCAGCATGCGCTGAAACTCCGGGCGGTTGATCGTCTTCGCAGATTCGCCACGGTCCACGAATACCCCGACGACCTGCAAGCCGCTTCGGCTACAGAACGCACGGCACTCCCGCTCCTGTGTTTCCAGGCTGAAATTAGCAACCTGCTCCTGTGTCGAGACACGAGCGTAAATGACTGCGCGCTTCATCACCTTCCTCGTCCGGTGAAGTCTACCCTTTCTCGATAGAGCGCTCATGCGGAACCTCCTCGTTCTTTGTCGCCGCCCTCTTCATCACGCCATCGACGGCGAGGTTTGCCAGCGCGTACAGCTCGCCCAGGCACACCTCCAGTTGCTCGTCCGACATTTGCGCGAACTGCTTAGGCAGTCGCTTCCGCAAATAGGCGAGATCGAGCAAAGGGGCTCCCTGGCGCAGCCGCAGGCCTGCGCAAAGTTGTTTGGGGTTCGTTCTGGTGTTGGAGGAAGATCGGGCCGTGTGACTACGTGCGGCCTTTAGGAGAAGCGTTCAGCGCTCCGGCTTGCCCTCGGCCCGGTGGTCTGCGCTGTCGCGGTCTGTCATGACGACGCTATCTACCGCGAGGTTTGCCAGCGCGTACAGCTCGCCCCGATACACCTCCAGTTGCTCGTCCGACATTTGCGCGAGCTGCTTAGGCAGTCGCTTTCGCAAGTAGTCCAGATCGAGCAAAGGAAGTCTCCAGGCGCAGACCGAGCGTCTGCGTCGTTGCGTTGATTCGGGTGTCGTGGTTGGGAGGAGATCGGTTGATAGCGATCGCCTGCGACCTGTTCGAGCCCACGCTCCGCCCGGAATTCGGATCTCGTGGGGACTCTCGGCGGAAAACAAAAAAGGCCGCCCTTTCGAGCGGCCTTTAGGAACTGACGGAGAAAAAAACTGCCGCGGACGGCCCGCGGCATTGAGTCACACTTCTCGAATGTAGAAACAGCTCAGGGCATTTTCGGATTCGTCTCGATGCCGCACTGGACTCTCACGAGATTCGCGAGAGGTGCTGACTTGCGCTCATCCGCCGACAGAATTGCCGTGAACGGCTAATTATCATGCGCGGAACCGCGATCGTGTCAACTAAAAAAAAATGCTCCGCAGCGCGAGCGAGTTCAGGAGTTCTAATGAAAACGTACGCTTTTCCGTGAATGCTGTCAAACGGTAACGCACGTCCGCCCAGGGACGGGTGAGTACAAGCGCACCAGATCGAGGCAGACTGACGGAGAAAGAAAAACGCCGCGGGAGGCTGCGGCGCTGGTCACACTTCTTCCCAAATTAGAAACAGTTTGGGGCATTTCCGCAGCCTTTGCAACTTCACCGCCGCCCGTCTGTTCTCCCGATGAAACCTCGCGAGAATAGCGCACTGACTTGCGCTTCGTGCGCCGACAGAACTGCCACAGATGTGCTAATCATAGGCAAAACCGCGATCCTGTTCAAGCAGGAATAGCGCAGGAGGGCGCGGCGCTGGCACACCTCCGCCACCATCTGAAATAGCTTCGGTCATTTTGACTGCCGTTGTCAACTGCCAGTGGTCGGTGACTGGTCGTCGCTCGGTCACTCCCGCGTGATCTCCACTATGAGCCGCTCTCGCGTCACGCTGCCATACGACGCTGACCGCTGCCGTACGCCTTCCCGGTTCGCGTGCGGGAACTCCCGCGCCGCTGCCGTCAGGCGCGCCCGCGCTTCCCTCAGAGTCTTCCCGTGCGCGGAGATGCCGTGGAACTCCTCCACGAACCCGGTGACCCCGCCGCCTTCCTCGAAAAAGATCGCAGTCAGGACGGCGTGACCTTGTAGCTCTTCGGCGCGCGTCCGTTCTTCCTCGATCACGGCGTTAGCGATGCGGACGAAAGCCTCGGCAATCTGTTCCGTTACCGCTTCGAATACCCTGCCGGTGATGTCATCCTGAAGGTCTACGCAATCGGCCTGCTGATCGGGATCATCTCCGGGATACGTCAGGATGTCCGTGTCGTCGCATGCGTCATCAATGTTTCCCTCGAACCAGTACTGCGCGAACTGTCGCCCGTGCTCCATCGTCACGGCGTTGACCATCTGAATCTTCGGGACCGTCATGGCTCGCCCTTCCGTTCCTTGATAGCCGTGAAGATCGCTTCATCGGCGCGCGACAGCTCGAAGAGTTCCACCGTGAAGACGGTTCGTTCCCGCATCGCGCCGGCCGTCTCCGTGAGTGTCACCATGACGCGACGGCTCGGCTCCATCTCGCCACGGCGAAGCCGCAGAAGATGCGCACGGCTAACTCCTGAACGCCGTGCGAATGCGGACGGCATCACGCCCCAGTCCTGCATGTACGCTTCGAGCCGTGTCATGCCGTCACCTCCAAGACAACCAAACGCGTCACTCACAGTATATTGGGTGGTGCGGACACAGGATAGTGTGAGATCACTTTTCCTGCAAGATGGCACCGCCGCGAGACAGGAAGGCACTCGGACGCCTCGGGAAGCGCGTGAGGGAGCTACGGCTCGCGGGTGGGATGTCGCAGGAGGCGTTAGCGTTCGACGCCGGGATACACGTCAATCACCTGTCGGCGTTGGAGCGCGGAGAAGCGAATCCATCGTTCCTGGTCCTGCTGTCCATCGCCCGAGTTCTTCGCGTGAAGCTGTCCAACCTGTTCGACTGAGACTCACTGGGCATAGCTCGGAGTAGCGCCCGCGAGCAGCTCTGTGTCCGTGTGGAGGCGGTTCACGATGAGCCTGTGCCGGTAGTGGGTTGTCCGTCCAGGGCTGGTGCCCGGCGCATACCATCGCCGTATCATCTAGCCGGTTGCAGAGTTAGAGGCAACCGGCCTTGTTAACGCTTCACGCCATACCGGCGCGGCTTCCAACGAGAGTGCGAACTCAAGTAGCTTGCCATCACGGAACGTGAGGATCAAGATCGAAACTTCACGGTCATCGTAGGCTCCCTCAATAGTGCGCGTCCGGAAGTCTACCGAAACCATGTTGGCGAGTGGAAACCGACGTTGTTCACCGCGTGCGTTTTGAATGGTGAGCACACCTTCAGAGCAGAATAGCATCACGTCGGCATTAAGTTCGAGATCACGAGCGGACGTCACAACGACGTCGCTTCGGCGCACGTTCACATCGATATAGTGCTTTCCCCGGCGGAGGAATCGAGCACGGCCTATTGCTGAGAGTATATGCGAACTAAGCAGAGAGGAAACGAGGCCCCCAAGAACCACGCCCAAACCGAATACCACGCCCCCAACCGTCCCCAATCTATCAAAACCCGATTTAACGATCGCAACAACCACTATGAGAAGAGCCGGAACGAATGCGGCGCGAGCGTAGCGCGTCGCAAAATATATACCACGACGGAAGCCGTGGGGCCCGAGGAGTGTAAGCGGGAGTTGACCTTCAGCTTTCATACTGACCGTTATATGCAGCAACCGCTGCTTTGACGCCGTAGTACGAGAGTCCTATGAGCACGCCGCCATCAGCAGCGTGAAAGATCCAACTAACGGGAATGACGTCGAAAAGCCTCGGATTCGGGCTCTGGAGAAACCACTTCAGGGCCCATTCCGTGAGCGCGATGCACCCCAGAATACCGCAGATCAGAAGGGTGTGGGCGAGCCATTCGCAGAAAGCCCTTCCGCACTTGCGGAATGCAACCGAGTACCTGTAGGGGGACGGCTCCGACTCGGGCGTCCGGATGATGCGACGCGAGGGAGCATCGGCAAGTGTATGTTTCACGGCTTAGCCTGGAGACACAGAACGCCTAAGTGTACATCCGATCAGTGAATGGGCTAAACCCCCAGCCCCGGATGGAAGGGCTTCACGAGCCCCCGTCGTCGGCGGCCGGATGAAGCCTGTCCTTCCCTGCGCGTTCATGAAAAGCGCGTATCTGAGCGCGTCGCAGGCGTGGTCATTTTCCTTTATTGGTGCTTCCGGCTCGTTGTGGTTCGGCTTCCGATCCGGGTAGGCGTAGCTTTCGAGTCTCCGAGATGAGGTTCACGCATGAGGGATGGACCTTGATGCGGTCGCTCGGAAGAGACTCCTGAAGCTTCGAGACTCCCGCTTCGATGTCCTTCAGGACGTCGCGAACGTTTTCAGCCCGTGGCGGCGCATCTCCTCGATACGAGACAGACGAAGGGTGCCATCTCGGTCCTTGCCCGGCAGCGACAGCACATTGCGGTTTGTCGGCAAGGAACGCCGCTGGCGGTTTTTGTGACGTAGTCCTCGTTTCCACGTGTGAAGGGTTACTCGCCAGCTTCTTTGATCTCAATGAGCATTTCGCCCATAAAACGAAGCCTGACGCCGAGGTGTTCGTAGCGCCATTCGCGCTCGTTAGCCGAATCAGCGTCGCCGAGGAGCGATCGAACTTCGGTCGGCTTCATTCCGATCTGAAGACTCTTTGGCCAAACCGACTTGACGCGCTTCTCGTCGCCGCCCAGCCTAGCGATCACGCCAAGCGCAGCGAATTGCCAATCCTCGTAGTGGACACCCGATAGGTACCGTGGTGTCACGACGTCCGGCTTCCCTGCGCGTGCGATAGCCTCCTGCTCTGACATGCCAGGAAGGTCGATCAGTAGCCGCGCTGCCGACTTACTGTCCCTCACAAGCTTCCGCAGCAGCACCTCGCCGGTCTCAAAATCGTAGATCCAGATCTGAAACGGGTCGCCGTTCATCTCGTAGTGCTTTGTCCGAACATCGGTAGGGCGATTGATTTCAGGGGTGAGATGGTAGACGTAGGTCGATACGTCATGGCCCGTTAGTCCTACCACGGCCAGCGCTCGCAAATGCTTCTTCTTCTGCTCCGCAACAGCTCGCGCCATCGGGAGATCAAGAGTCAGCTTAGAAGGCGCGGTGTAATCACGATCTGCGGCCCAAATAACTCGCGCTTCCCGCGCGGAATACACTGACACACGCACCTTGACGCCGAGCGCGTTCTGGCCTACGTAATGCGAGACGAGGGTGGAGTCCTTTTCGATCGTGAATTTTTTGTAGCCGTCCACGGTAACGGATACCTTCTCGTTGTCCGCGTCGTACGTTATCAACGCATCCGGAATCTGAAATGCGAAGCACTCCCCGGCCGTGCTAGACATGCGGCGGTCGTACTCGGCCGAGGTCTCCATCTCGTTCTTCGGATGACTCAGGAAGAACGTCGCTACAGCGAACGGTTCGGCGCCAGCGAAGTGGGGCGACAGGGTCTCGGTCGTAATCACGAATGGCGTCCGCCTCGGCTCGGAACTTGGCGGCTTCGCAGCGAACATCGGCAGCGTCGCCGCCATCGCCAGCACGAACAGGCTTCTCATTTCGATCTCCGACGCTCCAGCACCCGCGTCACGGTTTGTATGCTACATCCGATCAAGCGCTCCAGCGCTGAGGGTGTTGGCCGCCCGTCCTTCGTTGCGGCGATCGAGCAATTTGCGCGGGCAGAACAGTCACCACCCGCCGCAGAGCGACCCCGGGGAACGTCGATCCATCTCCGCCATCAGTCGTCGAATGTTGCGCATCGTCGCCGCCCGCTCGGCGCGCGCTCGGACCGCCGCTGCGGAGCACTCGCCGTGCTTCAGAGCGTTCATCGAGGATCGCCGCTTACCGGCTAGTGTGATCGGGCCCGGCGTCCGCAGCCACGGCTTCGTGCGTCGGATGCTCGCCCGCTTCGCTGCCAGTCCCTGCGGTGATTGCCGGTACTGCCGGGGTGTCGATTGCATGCAGATTCCTTTTCGTTCCGCACGAACGAAGAAAACGGAAAAACCTGTTTCGAGAGCCTCCCGAGGCGTTCACGACTTGCTGTCCGGCCACGTTGCCGATGTGCGCGGAGCGAATCGGCATGAACACCTTCGGCTTCCGTGCCGAGCGGTAATCCTTCAACGCCTGCATGTGCCGCCGGAATGCGTTCGTCGCCCGGTCCGCAGCTTCGCTGAGTGTACGAACGCTCTTTTCGCCCGTCGAGTTCGCAGCTTGGACGGAGAGCCGCGCAATGCGTGCATGGAGCCAAAGCGATTGCTCGATCAACATCCGTTCGAGTTCGTCCCGAGGCTGCATTCGCGCCACGGTGTCCTTCACGTAGTCAATCGCCGTGTCGATAAACGGATATTTCTCCGTCTGCCCGAATGCGTCTTTCGAAGGAGAAATCGCCCTCATGATCTCGCCTGCCAGGACGGGGCCGAACAGAATGTGCGTCGCCTCGATGTCGGCAGGATCGCCGTTCCAATGCTTTTGCATTCGGCCCCGCTGACCGATCGGTCGGCAGAGAAGGCCGAGGAGCTTCTCGCGCTGCTCGGTATCCGCTGCATTCTTCTTTCTGCTGAGGATTCTGTGCAGCAAATCCTGCTCGACAACCTCAATGCTCGGCTCTTCTTCCGGCACCTGCCATGCGGCGTCACGGACCTGTGTCAGTGGTACTCTCTGGACAGCACTGGACCGGATTGGCTCGGTGTGCGCGGCGACCGCTTCGCCGTTCTTCGGCGCGACCACCTCACAAGCCGAGAGCGAGCGCTTCGCTGGTTGCGTCTTCATTTCCTTTTCTTCCTTCTCAACGGGAACGCTGTTTCGTCACGCGGAGTTTTCCGGGCCGGTTCGAGTCGCACCGTTAATTCCAGCTCAACGGCAAGTTTCGCGAGCGTCTCGATCGTCAAGTTGCCTCTCTCTCCCTTCATCAGCTTTGAAAGGTAACTCTGTGTGACACCCGTTCGCTTCTCGATCGCGTACCTCGAGATTTCGGCGGCCTCGATCGCCGCGCGCAGCTTCGTCAGGATTGATTCGACCATCGCATCGACATCGACCCGCCTCTGATCGTCGGCACTGCTGAGGAGCGCGGCGAGGCGCGAGGCATCCCGTCCCTTCATCCTTTCGGAGATCCGATCCGCCGCGGCTTTCGCCCGGTCGCTCATCACGCCGCGATGTTTCTGACGGTCTGCCATGTCCACGGACGCCCCTTCTTCGTCGTCACTCCGCGAGCGTTCATAGCCTCAGCGATCTCCCGCCAGCTCATCTCCTCCGCACGCATCTCCCGCAGGTCAGCCAGGATTCCCACTTCCAGCCCGTTCTGTTCCAGATTGACGCCATTCGCGGCTAGAGAAAACCCGTACGGGATCTCTCCGACTCGCTCGCCCTTCGTTGCCTTGTATGCCAGCGCCGACTTCGTCCGCTCCGAGACAAGATCACGCTCGAACTCGGCCAGCACAGCCAGCATGCGGAACACCATCTTGCCAGCCGCCGACGTGGTATCGATCCGCTCAGTTAGGGAGACGAGATCCGCGCCTGCCTTTTCGATCCGGTCAGCGATCGTGATGGCATCCTTCGTCGATCTGGCCAAGCGTGAAAGCGAGTAGACGACCAGCACGTTCCCCCGCTCGGCGCAGACTGCATCCAAGGCAGAGGCGAGCGCGGGCCGCTTCGTCGCACGCTTCCCGGAGATCCCCGCATCCGACCAGACATCGCCGACCTCGTACCCGTTCGCTGCCGCCCAGGCCCGCGCCTTTGCCTGCTGTGCGTCCAGAGAGACGCCATCCGTCGCCTGCCCCGCCGTGCTCACTCGGGTGTAGATGATCGCCTTTGCCATGCTTGTATTATCGGACTGTACAGTCCTATTGTCAAGCATGCGGAGGCGGTTTCATTGCTCACCGTTCGGTGACTAATGACATGACGAGTCTCCCGGTTCAATCCGGGCGTGAGTTGTTCGGCGGCAGTATGATCGGATCGCGCTGAAGAGGATTTCCTGCGGAACCGCGCAACACTGCCAGATGTGCAGGGGAGGGTGGCAGGCATGAAAAAGACTGCAACGCCAAGGCGAAGGACGCTCTACCACTACACGGATCAATCCGTGTTGCCAGAGATCGTTTCCGGCGACTCCATATGGCTCACAGATGTGCGCTACCTCAACGACTCAGCCGAGTACGTCTACTGCGTTGAACTAGTCAAGAAGCTGCTCCACGAGGTCCCCATCTATGGCGATCGAGCAGAGAAGTTCTTTAGCTTTTATGCCTTCGGAGAGATCGCCCGCCAGTCCCAAACCCTCTTCCTTGCGTCACTCTCCGAACGAAGCGACCTCCTCAGTCAATGGCGCGCCTATTGTCGGCCAGGTCGAGGTGTCGCGCTGGGTTTCGATCGCAACGCGTTAGGAGCACTCGCAGCATCGAGTGGCGGATGGCTTCGGCGGTCAGAGTACGTCGCGACACGCCAGGAGAACCTTATCCGCCAGAATTATCAGGCGGCCCTTCGCAAAATGTCTGAGAACCTGCCGCAGAAGCCTACGAGCCCTCGCGCAACTGAGAAGTGGGAAGACTTCGTCATGAGCAAGGCTGCGGAACCAGCATACGCTGAGCCAGTGCGGGAATTTGTAGCTGAGGCTCTACGGCTCGCTTCATTCTTTAAGCATCCATCTTTTAGCGATGAGCGTGAATGCCGTGTCATCGTGCCGGGAAATGCAAGCAAGTCCGTCAGCTTTCGCTCAGGTCCCTCGTATCTCGTACCTTACATCGTGTTGCCTCTCGATCTCGCAAGGTCGCATGTCTTGCGTGAAGTCGTGATCGGGCCGTCCCCACATCCAGACCTTGCGCGGGAGGCCGTCTCTCGATTCCTCGCTACTCACCTTTCCTACCCGGTATCGGTATCTGCGTCGAGCGTACCGTTTCGTGCGTGGTAGGAATGCTCCAAAGCGACCCTTTGATGGTAGTGGCGCACGGCACGCGTCTTTCCGCACGGCGGTTGCGTCAGCGGAAGTATCGTCAGAGTGAATGTACCCGTGACTGGCGAGGTCGTATTCGACATGGCGTAGATCGTGACGTTCCCCGAAGTCGGAGCCACGTAAAACGTCGTCAGGGCTGATGTGGTCGACCAGCGGTATGCGTCGCTGGTGTCCGGTCCCTTGATTCCAACGTAGGGGTTAAAACTGGCTGAGTAGTCAACCTCGAACGCGTCCCCGGCAGTCACCGGCAGCTTGTATGCCTTGCCATAACTCGCCGAGTACCCGCAGGCAGCATCATTCGCCGTCAACTGGCCGGACACCGTAGAACCGATGGCAACGGTTGACGTGTAGAGACACTGTGTCGGCGGCGGATTCGTCGGCGTTGTGCATGACGTCGTGAGTGTGAACGAACCTGACTGATGCGGGTTCCCAAAGTTGACCGAGACGGTGTATTGGCCAGCCGATGCGAGAACTGCGTGCACGCTTGCTGGCTCATCGAAACCGGAGGTGACAGTCTTCCCGGATGGGTCATCGAGCTCAAGGCCGATGTCAAAACCAGCGCTGTCGGACGCAAGCAAGTCGAGTGTCTGACCCGCTATGCCGTTGAATGCGTAGACGGCGGTCGGGAACGTGTTGACGACGCACGTGGCGCCGTTCGGATTGATTGAGTCCGTGACCACCGTCCCGCAGGTAAGGGTTTTGCTTGGGTTGCAACTCGCTGCCTTTGCGTCGGTGACGATCATCGCGCTCAGCGTCGCGGCGAGAACTACCCATGATCTCTTCATTCAATCTTCCTCTACCGGGGCGTCGACAACCCGCGTCACGGTTCATATCCCTGCTGACATGCGATGTGGCCTCGGAATTCCGTCTTTCAGGTTTGCATGCACGATTGCCGATAGTTCTGGCTTCGCGAACCGCGGCCTGACTCGGCGTCCGCGCCAGGGGACACGCATCGCCAGCTCGCTCGTCGCGCCGATCAACCTGCACCCCCCGTGACTCCTGCCGCAACCGCAAACGAAACCGCCACATTGGCGCGGTCAGCCTCGATCCTCCCCTCGGCGGGAGGACGGCCCCACCGGAGCCTCGGCAATGCCGGTGGCGCGACAGGACCACGACGCGACGATGACGCCGCACCCGCCCGCGCTCGCCTGAGTTCCATATCCGCGAGGGAGAGGCAATCCAGGGATGCGGATGGCCCGTTATGAGCCTCAAGCGGCCATCTGTCGGAAGGAATCGACCTCCCGCAGCCAGGTAACGACGCGGTTCCAACTCGCAACCGTTGGGCGCACCAACTCCACTGCACCAACACAACCTTCTCGATGAACTTACGCGCACGCTTCGACCCCTTACCGGCAGTCGACAGGTATCGAATCTGCGGGCTGTTCCGCGTGTGCAGCTGGCGACCCTTGGGACGAGACCGGCCGATACTGGACAAACCTGTCACCGCGAACTTAGATCGGTTCTGCACCGTGTACGTACCAACGACCGCGCGGCGAACCTCCCGGACCAACTTGGCGCTCCCCGAGGTTGGAACGTAGCTCGCTCGCGTCCCTCCTCTCCAGAAATATGTCCATGCACCGGCGGTCACGTTGATAGGACTTCCCGCGGCTCGGCGGATGCGTCTTGCCGTTCGACCGACACTCGTTCGATTGGCGCGGGCTGGTTGTGATTGCGAGCTACGCGGAGTTCCCGCCAGATCCTTCAGGCAGCGGAGAATGTCCCAGGAGTTGAACCTTCGGGCGCAGCGCTTGATGCGCGACCGTTGTCAGTTGAGCCGAGTCGGTCCGCAACACATGATCGGGAACAAGCCAGGTCCAGCTCAAGGAGACGCCGGTCGTCGCGGTTTCCTGACGACCGGTAGCGACAGCCTGGCGCGGCGTGCAGGGGGGTTGGCTCGTCCGTGTCGGATAGGCCGAGCGAAGGAGAGCCGAACGAAGCCCGTTTCGTGATGGCCTTGTGCGGTATCTTTTCCTACGTAAACCACGCTCTACGATAGGCTTATACAGCCTTGTATCCTGGTAGAATCCGGAGTCAGAAGAATCCGCATGACTTCCCAGAACTTCGACCAGGTCTGCAGCCAATCCTCGCAAACGCTATGGGTAAACAACAGGAAGATCGCGACGACGTGATCATAATTGCCGAATCATTCATCCGATTCGCGCGCATGCCGTGGGACGAATACAAAGCACACATCGCCGAGCACCCCGAAGACTCACTCCATTCACTTCAGATGCCTGACCGGAAGGGGCATCGGCCCATTGGCCGTGACGCTGCCCTCGCGTTCGCGCGTCTCGCGAAACGCCACGCAGCCACAGATCCAGACGGCCAAGCCGTCGATTTACAAAAACTTGATGAAGCACTGCGTGCCGCCTTTGTCGAATTCTTCGTCGTTCAGTTAAAGCCGTACGATGAACAGAAGTGGTTAGATCGCATGCTCAATCGGGCTACGCGCAACGTGAAAAGCAGGTACGCGCAGCACACTCACTACCTGCCTTGCATCGCCATCTCCAAGCCTCATCCTGACGAGTTTCGTATCGGTCCCGTACGCTTTATTTCGAAGGACAAGTTCTTCGCTGATTATGGCGACAAGATCAAGGCCGATCACGAAGCCAACAGCGATGAGCGCGCGGTTCGGCTCGAACGCCTGATCGCCGAAGGCAAGTACCGACCGCAGGACAAGAGATCTGATCAAGAGGCGGAGCGCTTCGATCAAGTAGAACTCGATTGGATCAACAACTACTACGGCGCATTCGACTGGGTAGCCGAGGTCACGGTTCCACCATGTAGCTCCAAAATCTCACGAGAGCGTGCTGAAACGACAGTTCGGGCCGCACTCGATGTTCTCAAGCTCTTCTTTGGCTTTCGTGCCGGCAAAGGCTTGCGTCTTGGTCACGACCGTGCCCCGGTAGATCGCACCGCCCATCTCATCCGGGGCATCGACGGTATTTTCCACCACTCTCTCTCTCGCATCGGCAGCGAGGGCATTTTCACCGACGATGGTTGGTACGACGACATCCGACACAACATGCCATGGGCCCTCGATGCGGCCGGTTCTGCCATCGCCGCACACCTCTCTCCCGGCAAACCCGGGAGCCTCCACCGCGACCGCTGGTTAGACGCGCTCCACTGGTACGGTCAAGCTGTCTCCGAACAGCTTCCTGCCGCGCAGCTCGTCAAGTACGTAGCGGCCCTAGAACGTCTCACTGTCCTGGACGAGAGCAAAACAAATGAACCTGGCGGCCAGGGGGTCACCGACGTGGTAACCAGACGAACCGCACTACTCGCGTGGGTTACAGACGATCCGGCTGATCTCGCACGCATGCGGCAAGAAGCGCGAATCTTGTACGACTGGCGTTCATCGTTGATGCATGGTCGCAGGTCGCCACTAACCAAAGAGGTACTCGACGTGATGCATCTGGCACATCGGATCACGCAACGAGCGATGTTCTCTGCCCTCGCCATTTACGTACAGTTGGACATGGACGGAAGAGTCGAGCCGAAGGACCTCGAAGCGCGTTTCGTCGAGATCGAAGTCAATGCCCAGCTATCACAGTCGCATCACGATTACACGTTCGGGGACTACCTCGTGCTCGAACGCGACAGTGAGGTCAAGCACGAGTTCGATGCTGGCGAGATCCTGGCGATGTCCGGCGGAACGGCGCGGCACAGCGCGCTTGCCGCGAGGATCGTCGCGGCAATGGAAACTACGCGTGCGCCCGGCTGCACCGTGTTCACGTCCGATATGCGAGTTCGCGTGGTTGCTACCGGCCGCGCAACGTATCCCGACGTCTCGATGGTCCG
>Ga0210394_10003321_pt1 | contig 20422 bp, 18 predicted proteins | sample IncBWC12MmetaG_FD_160121 | JGI IMG/M metagenome (GOLD analysis project Ga0210394, IMG submission 160121) | Forest soil microbial communities from Barre Woods Harvard Forest LTER site, Petersham, Massachusetts, United States - Inc-BW-C-12-M | ecosystem: Environmental > Terrestrial > Soil >...
TACATTCTGAAGAACGCGATGGACCTCGAACTGGGGCCAGCCGTGCGCCGCGTGGCCGGCGGAGAAACAGTTTTTGATCCTCACGTCGAACAACCTTCAGCGCTCAAAGGCGAACGCAGCAGCGGCTTGACTCCGCGCGAGTTGGAAGTGCTGCAAATGATTGTCGATGGGAAATCAAACAAGGAAATTGCCACGGTTCTCGATCTTAGTGCCAATACAGTCGCAGTTCATCGTGCCAACATCATGAACGCACTCGGCATTCACAAAACTGCCGAGCTCGTGGTTTATGCCATTCGTGCCGGGCTGGTGAACGTTCCGTGAATCGCAGATCTTTTCTGCGAAGCGTCGGGATGTCCTCGTTGTTGCTGACGCCGCCGCTTCGGGCTTTGACTGCGGCTACGGCGAGTACAACTGCTCCGGGCTTCCGGTTTGTCGACGTCACCTCTCATGCCGGCATTCAGTTTCAGCACAACAGCGGAGCTTTTGGAGGGAAGTTTCTGCCCGAGACTCTGGGCTCCGGCTGCGCCTTTCTCGACTACGACCGCGACGGCTGGCCGGACATTCTTCTGATCAACGGAATGGATTGGCCGGGCCACAAGCAGCAGCGCTCGACGCTCCGCTTGTATCGAAACAACAGAAACGGAACTTTCTCTGACGTAACCGCCAAAGCGGGCCTCGATATTGAAATGTACGGCATGGGCGTGGCCGTCGGGGATTACGACAACGACGGTTTCGTCGACATTCTCATTACTTGTGTTGGACAAAACCGGCTTTTTCGCAACACCGGCAAAGGTACGTTCGTGGATGTAACCAACTCGAGCGGTCTTGGAAAACGCCTGGCATTCAGCACGTCCGCTCTCTGGTTCGATTACGACCGCGACGGCCTGCTCGATCTTTTTGTGTGCAACTACGTGAAGTGGTCGCCGGAGCACGATGTCTTTTGCAGTCTCGATGGCAAGCACAAGTCTTACTGCACGCCGGAAGCCTATCGCGGCGAGACTTGCTGGCTTTTTCACAATCGCGGTAACGGAACGTTCGAGGACGTTACCGCCTCGAGCGGAATTTTCGACAGCAGTTCGAAATCGCTCGGCGTTGCCCTGCTCGATGATGACCAGGATGGCTGGCTCGATCTGCTGGTTGCGAACGACACCCAGCCCAACAAGCTGTATCGCAACCAACGCAACGGCACTTTCAAAGATGTTGCGGTTGAAGCTGGACTCGCCTTCAGCACCGAGGGTAAAGCGCGAGCCGGCATGGGAGTCGACGTTGCGGATTTCACGAACTCGGGCCGTGCTGGTGTCGCAATCACGAACTTCGACAACGAGATGACCGGCCTCTACGAGTTCTCCGGTAAAGCTTACGAAGACGTAGCGGCGCAGACAGGAGTGGGATCCGCTTCCAAAAACAGTCTGGGCTTTGGCTGTGCTTTTCTGGATGCCGATCTCGATGGCTGGCTCGATCTAGCCGTGGCTAATGGCCATATCGACGAGACCGTGCGCAACATTCGCGGCAACGTCGGCTACGCGCAGCCTCCGCAGCTTTTTCTTAACAACGGCAAAAAATTTCACGATGTCGCCGCAGATGTTGGCGGCGGATTCGATCAGTCCAAGGTCGGACGCGGTCTCGCCTATGCCGACTTCGATCGCGATGGCGATCTCGACCTGCTTCTGACGACGAATAACGGCCCAGCCTATCTCTATCGAAACGATCAAGTGGCGGGAAATCATAGTATTCGTTTTCGGTTGGTGGGGACCAAGTCGAACCGAGACGGAATCGGCGCTGCCGTTCGCATTGTCTCCGGTGGGTTGAGTCAGTCACGAATGGTGAAAAGCGGTTCGAGTTATCTCTCACAATCCGAACTCCCGGTTACGTTCGGACTGGAAAAACGCGATTGCGTGGAACGCGCTGTCATTGCCTGGCCGAGTGGCCGGACGGAGGAGTTCACGAATCTCGCGGCGGGACGAAGTTACGAATGCGCAGAAGGCAAAGGAATATCGCCGTTGGATGGATTTTGAAGACCTCACTGCAAACAGTTTACGGCCGCGTTACGCCTCCTGCTGCGCTAAGATCGATATCGACCGACTCGCTCACTTTTAAGAACAAAGTGCTCGGATTCTTCATTCCCCATTTCGCATAAGGGACCGCGAAGTGAAGGGTTGCAGTCCAGTGATCGGGAAGCATCTCTACTTCTGCCGGAACGGTGATCTCATGATCCAAGCCGTGAATGCTGAATATCCCATGAACGCGCACCGAAGACTTCCCTGACGAACCAACGGTTCCCTCAATCCGGTCTGGGCGAAAAGTAATGTCCGGATAGCGGTCGCTCTCCAGCACTTCGCGATGCATCTTCCGGTCGCGCATTCCGCTGCCGCTGTCGCCGCTTTTAGAATCCACGATAATTTCGCCAGTCAACTTGCCGGAAGCGGGATCGAGAAGCAGAGAGCCCTGCTTCAAGTGGAAGGTTCCCTTCACTGTGTGCAGCACATCGCCGAGCGTGAAACTAATCGTTGTACGCTGAGCATCAAGGGTGAACGCTAGACTTTGCGCCTCAGATGCGACGGAAGCAAACCAGAGGAGTGCGATCACCGCCAGGAATTGCGCCCGTGTCCTGCACCTATGAACTGCGCCCCCCGATTTTCTCATTGGGTTATGCAGTCTGCCTTCAGCAGTCCCCAACCCAGCGTGAGCCCATCTATCGCCAAGTGAAAGGGCGAAAGACTTCCCACGTGAAGAGCGAGCAGCCTGCGAAACACTTCAGGATGCTTGCGAAACGCTTGCAAGGTACGTTGCTGAAACCTGGGCCGTCCGTCGAGCGTGAGCATCAATCGTGCCATCCACAAAGGCCGTCGGGCCAGCCGCCGGTGTGCCAACTGATATTGCGCGAGTTTGCCGGAAACAAAACATTGGGCCAGCACGATGGCCTGGTTGAAGGAAAGCCCGAGGCCGTCTCCTGTAATTGCGTCAACAGTGCCGGAAGCATCGCCGATCAAGGCAACATTTTTTCGCCAGACGCGCCTCAGCTTGCAATTGGCAGACACCGAGCCCTTCTCCGCGGAAACTACCTCTGCGCCGCGAAGCCGTGCTTCGAGTTCAGGAAACACCGGCAAAGACTCTTCAAGTCGGAGTCCTGAATCGCGCGAGGCTACCGCTACACACACCTGATCGGAACTCACGGCAGTGGCATAGCCCTGGCTGGATTTTCCCCAATAGATTTCCATGCGATCGGTCCAAGGGGTGACGCGATAGTGTCGTCGAAAGGCGTATCGCAAGCCAGTTCTCGAGCAGGCATCGAGATTCGCCCAGCGCCGAACTCGGGAGTTCGCTCCATCGGCGCCTACAATCCATCGGCTGCGGATTGTGCGCTTTCCTAACTGAACCCCTTCTGCGGAGATCCCGGTGACCGCGCTCCGCCAGAGCAACTCAGCCCCTAAATCGTCGGCTCGTTCGGTCATCGCCCGATGCAGTCTGGTTCGTCGAATCGAAAGCCCAAAAGTGCGCGAGGGAAACGTGGCTTCCGCCGACAATCCGGAGCTTAGAAATCGCACACCGTGAAGAGCTCGGCTCTCAGCAGCCGGAACAATCACTCCCAGCCATTCCAGCGCCGTAACCGTACTTGGCATCAGGGCCTCGCCGCAGGCCTTGTCGATGGGCGGGATCGCGCCATCGGCAAGCACAACGCGAAGTCCTTGTTGGCGTGCCGCGATTGCGGCGGCCAATCCCGCAGGCCCACCACCAATCACAAAGACATCTGTCGATTCCGGCACCCGCGCGACCTCACCATTGCAGAAGCAAAAGTTCCGAACAGAATCCAGGTCCCATTGCGCCGAGTAATCCTAACGCGCCGGGCTTGGGACGCCGATTTTTCATCACGTCCTCGAGAACCACCAGCACGGAAGCCGACGAAAGATTCCCGACTTTACGCAGGCAATCCCAAGAGGCATCGATCTGTCCATTGTGCAACCCGAGTGCATCGGAGTAAGCGTCGAGTATCTTCGGTCCTCCGGTATGGAGCACCCAGCTTTCCAGATCGTCGCGCTTGAGTCCGTGATCCGCCAGAAAAGCGTCCACGTCCCGCCCCAGATTTTCTCGAATCAGCGTTGGGACCTCAGTGGAGAGTAAGATGCGGAAGCCTTTCTCGGAGATGTTCCAGCCCATCATTTCCTCGGTGCTGGGATAAAAGACGGATCGCGTGGCGAGAATTTTCGGTCCGGCAGGCTCATGGCCGTTCCCATTCCCCGTGCCATTGCCGTTCCGTGCGAATTCACTTCCGGTCACGATCACGGCGGCAGCGCCGTCCGCGAAAAGTCCAGAAGAAATCAAGTTCGCCACCGACAAATCTTCACGCTGCAGTGTTAGCGAACAGAGCTCAACCGATACCAGAGCGGCGGCCTGCGAAGGATAAGCTTGAACGTAATCCGCAGAGCGAGCGATTCCAGCAGCCCCGGCCACGCAGCCCAAGCCAAAGATTGGAGTGCGGCGAATATTGGTCGGGAGCTTCATTCGATTGATGAGGAGAGCGTCGATCGACGGGCTTGCCACGCCAGTGACTGTCGTAAAAAATAATGCTCCCAAATCTTTCGTCTCGAGTCCGGCGGTTTGAAGCGCGCGGCAAAGGGCTTGCTCGCCCAGTTCCTGCGCGCACCGGATCCAGATGTCGTTGGCCTGGCCCCAGGTTTTAATATCCACATACTGCTCGGCTGGGATCGCGAGGTAACGGCCGTCGACGGTCACGTTGCGGTGCAGCCGCGCCAGCAAAAGAGGGTTCTTGAGCTGGTCTCCCCAGTAGTCCTGGAGGCGTTCCAGAAGTACTTTCTGCGTATAGTAATGTTTTGGAAATGCGCTCGACGAGCTTGCGATCCTCATGGATTCTGGCTCCTAGGTGCAGACTGGCAGCCTATCACCATGGCAAAACCGAACCCAAGCCTACTTGCAGTTTCGATACCAGGCTCCGTTGCGGTCGCACCCAGGGTGACCGGTGCCAGCTCACGTATTGTCGCAGAGTTCGCGACTTTTGTTTGTCTTTCTATCCAAAAAATTCACGCGCTCTTCGTCCCATAAGGAATCGAGCCCGGGAGAAAATCCGGACCGCGAAGCCCCAACCTTCGCGGTACTCGCCGCGAAATCGCGCGGACATCAGTGGATTGAATTATTTCAACACGGCGATTGAACTTGGCGTGTTTCCCGTCTTATAGGTGAAAATGGTATTCAAGCTGCCGTTGGCGACGCCGAAGGCCTCGATTCCAGGAGTACCCGGGGGCTGATTTCCTACATAGAGATATTTGCCGGTCGGGTCTAAGGCTAGAAAACTGGGATTTCCCTCAGCGGCAAACGGGGAATCAGCAATCGCTGTCGGAAAGCCCGTGGTTGCGTCAAGCGAGTAGGTCGCAACATTCGCAGAGCCCTGATTCGCGACGTAGAGATAGGTTCCTGTCGGATCGATAATCAGGTTCACCGGACCCTGATCGACATCATTGAGAGGAGATCCGGAAACTTCTTGTAAACCGCCAGTGGAACTGATCGCAAAAATGGAGATCGTGTTCGAACTCTTATTGGCGACGTAGAGAAAGGTGCCTTTCGGATTGATCGCAAGCCCGGACGGATTCGCTCCATCGCTGGGAGTAACACCCAGCGGCGTTAGTACCCCGGAGTTCACGCTAAAACCTTCGATCGTTCCCAGAGACTGTCCAGTACCGACGGAGCTGGCGATGTAGAGCAAGTTGCCGGATGGCGCCAAGACCATATACTGCGGAGCCAGGCCGAGAAAAAACGGAGAACCCGTCACCGGCGTCAGCCCACCGGCGGTGCTGTCGATCATAAAAACCGAGATGTTATTCGATCCGACATTCAGACAATAAAGAAAGTTGCCTGAGGGATCCATCACGAGAAGCTGAGGCTGCGAACCAAGGGGCGCAACGGAAAACCGTGGTGTCACTTCGGTCAAAGTTCCGTCGCTGGCAATCGAGAAGAGGGAAATATCGTTCTCGGCGTCACCGGGGTTCGCAACATAGAGGAATTTCCCGGAAGGATGGACGACCATTGACTCGGCTCCGTCGCCTGCAGGGAACGGGCTCCCCGCGATTTGGGTCAGCACGCCGGAGTTCGGGTCTTCCCGGTAGGAGCCAACTTGACTGCCGGCCGGCAGGGTAACGAAGACATAGTGGCTCGTAGTGCTGCCGCAGCTTATGCAGCTGGCAAGGCCGGCCAGAACCAACAACAGTACTAATGCTCTTTGAAGCATCCGTCACTCCTGAGAGAATTTGAAAGCGAAGAACAATAATACTGGCTCGCCGGAAAGAATTCGGCGCGAAACGGAACACCCCATCATACGGTCAATGGACGAAAAAAGGGGACCATTGCGGAAGCGTGAAGGACCGAGTCATGACAGTTCGAGGTTTCAGGAATTCAGATTAGAGCACGCCGCCGTACCGGTTCTCGTCGCTTTTCTCTGCGATGCCATGCTCTGACAGCGGGTTGCACACCGATTGGATGCGCTGCGATGACCACGATTCGACAAGAGAACAGCACACCAGCGCAATCTCGTGCCCACACAGAGATGGCATCTTTTTTCGTCCTAGACGCTGCTGGTCAGCCCCAACACTTCGAATATTTACACGAGGCAGGCTGTCTAGGTCTAATAAACACGACAGCAGCCTGAGTCTCAATTCATCCCCACCACATAAACCCAGAGCAAACGAGAACTCGCTTGGACGGATTCTTAGTCTAGGCAACCCCGCCACCGGCCACCTGTTGAGCCGCTCGTCCCACAAGCCCTTGGATAATCAGTTCGTATTTTGTAACTACAGCACAACTGAAAATGTGCCGGAAGACAAATCAGGGGGTTCGGCTAGCGCATGGAAGCAAATGAGATAGAGGCTAGGACGAACTTGCCCGTTCCAATTGCGTAACTTTTCATTGCCAGACTTCGCCATTCGTTCTATTTTGCGATATATGTTTCGTTAACGTTAACGTAAACGTTTTCTCAGGTTTTACTTGGCTATCACAATAATTACAGTTAACGTTACCGCTGCAACTTGGCAGGTGCGGTGCCGCACCCGGAGTCTAGAAGCTGCGAAAAATCAGTTTTCTTAGCTGTGGATGTCAAAACGAAAAGGAGGTCAGTTATGCACATCGTGAAATTCGCCACGTCGCGAGTCCAACGAGGGATCCTCGCGGCTCTCATCACGGCCGGTTTCGTCACAGTGACAGCAACCGCGCAAACGACGGTACAAAACAATGGAACAGGCACGAATGACGGGTACTTCTACTCGTTGTACAGCAGTGGTGGGGCTGCCACCATGACATTTCCAGGTTCATATCCTGGCCAATATGCAATTACCTGGTCTCACGTAAACGATGTGGTTGGCGGCAAAGGCTGGAATCCCGGCGGAAGTATGAGTGTAGGCTACAATGTCGGCGAAGCTAACGGTTATAACACCATTTCTATCTATGGTTGGACGACAAACCCGCTCGTCGAGTATTACATCACTGAGTTTGGTTCCTTGTATACGGCGAATGCAACCTATAAGGGCAGCGTCAGCAGCGATGGTCACACCTACAACACATATGAGCATCAGCAAGTCAACCAACCTTCCATTGTAGGCACCGCCACTTTCGAACAGTACTTGGATGCCTGGGGTGGGTCATCGATCGGATCAAACCACACAGTCACCACTGGCAACCACTTTAGCCATTGGGAAAACCTGGGAATGCCCATGGGCAGCTTCAACTATATGATCTTGGGCACAGAGGCATATAACGGCGCTAGTGGGTCCGTTAACGCAACAGTGTGGTAACCATTCTCCTCGCTAATTCTTTGGATATCGCCAGGGCCGGGCCGGTTTCACAGCCGCAGGCCCGGCGATTTGTTTTCCCGAACGATTTAGAAACAAAAGGGGCACTGGGCATTCCCATGCGAAAACTATTAGTCGTAGCGGCAATATTTTTTGTTGTCGGCGCCTGTTCGGGAGAAGTACCTGATGCCTTCGTATTGGTCAAAGGCGGGACTTTCAAGAATACAACGTCGAACTACTACGGAAAAGGTGTAACCATATCGGACTTCTATATAGGCGAGTATGACGTAACTCAAAAAGAGTGGATTCAGATAATGGGAAGTAACCCATCAACATTCAAAGGCGACAATTTGCCGGTGGAAATGGTGAGCTGGTATGACAGCATTGAGTACTGTAATAAGAGGAGTGTACAGGAAGGCTTACGGCCATATTACGATATAGACAAGGATAAGAAAGACCCCAATAACAAGCCGAATCCAAAGTTCGGCGATCTCGATGATATGAAGTGGACGGTCACGGTTAATGCAGGAGCCAATGGTTACCGATTGCCGACACAAGCGGAGTGGGAATATGCTGCAGGCGGAGGTCAGAGGAGCCGCAGTTACATCTACAGTGGAAGCGATAATGTAGATGAAGTGGCCTGGTACTGGAAGAACTCTGGAGATAATTACTTAGGAGGATATTGGAACTGGCCGACAATAGAACAAAACCATGGCAAGACAAAACCTGTGGGTCGCAAGAAACCCAACGAGTTGGGGCTTTACGATATGTCAGGCAATGTGAGGGAATGGTGCTGGGACTGGTACGGAGACTTGAAGACTAATTTAACCGACCCTCAAGGAAGTCAGGACGGCTTTGGCCGGGTTTGGAGGGGCGGCGGCTGGATGGGCGCTGCCTTCAGCTGCGCGTCAGCTTACCGAGGCAGTTTGGCAGCGAATGGCAAGGGGCCCGATCAGGGTTTTCGCGTGTGTCGCAGTAAGTAGACGGGAACGATACAAACCTCGCATCCTCGAGAGTTTCCACTGATGGGAAGGGGACACTGGACGGGACGATCCCAGTTTTCAAATAAAGTGATTGTTAAAAAAAGAGCGAGCCCAAAGGCTCGCCCAATTTCCCAACGTGACCTTACATTAGTTCGCCGGAGCTTAACTCACGTCAAGTCGTAGCGATCCAGGTTCATCACCTTGCCCCACGCAGCCACGAAGTCCTTCACAAACGCCTCTTTTGAGTCGTCACATGCATAGACTTCCGCGATTGCCCGGAGCTGGGAGTTTGAACCAAAGACCAGATCGACGCGGGTCCCAGTCCACTTGATTTCGCCCGTCGCGCGATCATGCCCTTCATACACGCCTCCGGAAGTAGTGGAGGCCTTCCAGTCCGTATTCATACTGAGCAGGTTGACGAAGAAATCATTCGTCAGCGTCTCTGGCTTGTTGGTGAACACGCCGTCTTTCGACTGCTTGTAGTTAGCATTCAGTACGCGCATCCCGCCGACGAGAACCGTCATCTCGGGAGCAGTCAGGGTCAGCAACTGCGCCTTATCGACCAGCAGCTCTTCCGCCGATTTCATGTGCCCGATCCGGAAGTAGTTGCGGAACCCGTCTGCGGTCGGCTCCAGCGGCGCGAATGAGTGCGCATCGGTCTGCTCTTGCGAAGCATCCGTGCGGCCCGGCGAGAAGGGAACCTTAACGCTGTGCCCAGCCTTTTTCGCAGCTTCCTCGACGGCTGCGTTGCCGCCGAGAACGATTAAGTCCGCCAGCGAAATCTTCTTTCCTTTATTGCCGTTGGATTGCGAACCGTTGAATTCCTTTTGGATCGCCTCCAGCTTCCCGAGCACCTTCGCCAGTGCGGTCGGCTGGTTCACGTCCCAATCCTTTTGCGGGGCAAGGCGAATGCGTGCCCCGTTTGCCCCGCCGCGCTTGTCTGGGCCACGGAAGGTCGCCGCCGATGCCCAAGCAGTCGTGACCAGTTGGGAGATCGACAGTCCGGAGGCGAGGATCTTGGCCTTCAGAGCTGCAATATCCTGCTCCCCGATGAGCGGATGATCCACTGTTGGAACCGGATCCTGCCACAGTTGGGGCTCCTTCGGGACAAGCGGGCCAAGGTACCGGGAGATCGGCCCCATGTCGCGGTGCGTCAGCTTGTACCACGCCTTGGCGAACGCGTCTGCGAACTCCTGCGGATGCTGGAAAAAGCGCCGTGAAATTTTTTCGTAAGCTGGGTCGAACCGCAACGCGAGATCGGTTGTCAGCATGGATGGAGCGTGACGCTTCGAGGGATCGTGCGCATCCGGCACCTTACCGGCGCCTGCGCCATTCTTCGGCGTCCACTGTTGCGCGCCGGCTGGGCTCTTTGTCAGCTCCCACTCATAGCCGAACAGATTTTCGAAGAAGTTGTTGCTCCACTTCGTAGGAGTGGCGGTCCAGGTGACTTCGAGGCCGCTGCTGATGGTGTGGCCGCCGTGGCCGTTGCCAAAAGTGTTTTTCCAGCCGAGACCCTGCTCTTCGAGTGAGGCGCCCTCGGGCTCCGCGGCAACATACTTTTTAGGATCGGCAGCGCCGTGGGTCTTGCCAAAGGTGTGCCCGCCGGCGATGAGCGCAACCGTCTCCTCATCGTTCATTGCCATGCGCGCGAACGTCTCTCGAATATCTCGTGCCGCAGCGATTGGATCCGGCTTTCCGTTGGGTCCTTCCGGATTCACGTAAATCAGGCCCATCTGCACCGCGCCGAGAGGATTGTCGAGCTGACGATCGCCTTTATAGCGCTTATCTCCCAGCCACTCCGTCTCCGGACCCCAATCGACATACTCTTCCGGCTCCCAGACATCCGGGCGACCGCCGGCGAAACCGAACGTCTTGAATCCCATCGACTCGAGGGCCACATTGCCCGCGAGAATCATGAGGTCGGCCCAGGAGATTTTCCGCCCATATTTCTGTTTGATGGGCCAGAGCAACCGCCGCGCCTTGTCGAGGTTCACGTTGTCCGGCCAGCTATTGAGGGGCGCAAAACGTTGTTGTCCGGCACCAGCCCCGCCGCGGCCATCAGCGATGCGGTAGGTGCCAGCGCTGTGCCACGCCATACGAATAAAAAGCCCACCGTAGTGGCCAAAGTCGGCCGGCCACCAGTCCTGCGACGAAGTCATTAAGGCGTGAAGGTCCTTGACCACGGCATTCAGGTCAAGGCTCTTGAATTCTTTCGCGTAATCAAATTCCTTGTCCATGGGATCGGACAGCGGGGAGTTCTGGTGAAGCACCTTCAAGTTGAGTTGATTCGGCCACCAGTCCGCATTCGTCGGGGCCCAGTTTGGTGCCTGTTTGCGACCGCCGCCCACCACGGGGCATTTGGATTCAGGTGATACCTCTGGCTCCTTATTGCCGGGGCCAGGCACGCCAGCGAGTACTTGCTTATCTTCAGACATAATTTCTCGTTCCTCTTTCGCTTATGAAGTTTGTCTTTGCGTTTTGGCACTGCAGCGCCGGCAGATTCCGAATACCTCCACCAGCGGCTGCGTTAAATCGAAGCCGCCCGGCGCCTGGCGAGCCAGCCGTTTGAAGTCGACGAAGTCACCCTCAATATCCTGCACCGTCTTGCAACGCGTGCAGACCAGGTGATGATGGGGTTCAAGATTGCCTTCCACCAGCAACGTGGAAGCATGGGGGCTCACTTCCCGCAAGAGCCCGTGTTCGACGAACAGCCGTAGGTTCTTGTAAACCGTAGCCAATGAGATGGACGGAGTTCGCCGCCGCACTTCGGCGTAAACCTGCTCCGGCGAAAAGTGCCCCACTGCAGCCACGACGGCCTCATAGATGACCTGGCGCTGGTGCGTGGCGGCTAAGCCACACTTCCAAGCCAGTTCTCGAAATTCTTCGTGCGCTGTAGGCACAGGGGAGATACTCTCTTAGATGAGAATGATTATAGTCCAAGAATTATTCATAAGTAAAATTCCTGCGGATTTTTACGCGGCGCGTAATTCTCAGCTTAGTGCGTCACGCTTGTTTTGAATTTGTAACAAAAGCCGCATGACCTTCTAGAAGGTCTGAGAGTCTTTTCTTTGGCAATTGCCGGAGATTGGCTGATGCTTGTTCTGAGTTCGTAAGGAGCATCGCGGCGATGCTTGAGAGACGCTTCGAGGAACTATCCTCGTACTGTTCCATTTCCGAATGCTGCCCGAGACGTGCCGAATGAAACTTGATGCGTTGGATGTGGGTTCGGACAAATCCGTAGGATCTTATGTATCTCGAACAACATCCCGTATCTCCTGCTGCCTCGGATTTCCAGGAAGAGAAAGAAGAATTGGAGTGGTTGCTCCACTCCCCGGAAATCAGTCGATCAACAAGCTTCGTTCGCTTCCTTTCTTTTATCTGCAATAAGTATTTCGAAGGCGCGGCCAATGATATCCGGGAATACTCGATTGCCGTCGAAGCCTTGGGCCGCAAAGAATCCAGCTTCGACTCTCACGTGGATCCCATCGTGCGTGTCACTGCACGCGCGCTTCGAAAAAGGCTTTGCGAAATCTACCAACGCGACGGGCAGCACCGTTCCCTTCATATCATGCTTCCGCTCGGACACTACGTTCCGCAGTTTGTGCGCCAAGAGCATTCACGCATGGAACCTGGCCTTTCGCCCACAGACGCGCGCAGCGAAGAGCTGCAAACTTCCGCGGCATCCGTATTCAGAAGAGCGAACGAAAGCACGATTTGGAAAACTGCTTCCATCCTGCTTGCCATGTCCGGCGTGTTTTTAGCGGGATTGTTTCTGGGACAATCCACTGGCGAATCATCCCGATAGGGAAGGCGATTCGGGACAGCGATTTCACTCCGCCAATGCTAGCGTTTACCCGCCGCCTGAATTGTCGCGCCATCCGGCGCTGGCCTGGAGGCATGCGGCTCTGGTGGCGCAGCGGGAAGCAGCGGATCAATCATGGACTTGAACGTCTCGAATGGCTGAGCTCCGACGAGCGGCTTCACGCCTATGATATTGCCGTTCGGGCCGATGGTTCCGATCAGGAAAGCCGGAGTGCCTTCGATGTTCATCTTTGCCGCTTCTTCGGAACTGCGTCTGATCAAATCGGCGTAGCGAGTGCTCGCGATGCAGTCGTCCAGCTTGGCGGTGTCAATCCCAAGGGTACGGGCGCGATCATCAATATCGCTCTGAGTCAGCATTGTCTTCCTGCCGCCTGGGCCGATAGTTCCCGGCTTGTCGGTAAAGAGGCTGTCATGCATCTCCCAGAATTTTCCTTGTTCTCCGGCGCAATGCTCCGCCCGCGCCGCTGGCAGCGCATGTTCGTGGAAGGTTAAAGGCATATCCCGGTAATAGAAGCGCGCCTTGCCCGTCTTGATGTAATCGTCAAAAATCCGGGGATAAATATCCTGCTTGAAGTGCCGGCAGAAAGGGCACTCGATGTCTCCATATTCGATGATCACCACCCGCGCCGTCGCCTCGCCCCGGAAGCGTTCGCCATCAACGCCCATGGTGTCAGGCACCTTGATTGCCGGCTGGGGATTGGCACTTCGCTTCGAGTTGAAGAGCTTCTTCAATTCATCGAGGCGGTCAAGGATCAGTTGCTGCTGCGCCTTCAACTGCTGCACATCGTTCTTCAGGGCAACGAAGTCTTCACTCTGCTGTGGCGATTGCTGCGCAGTTGCAGTCGCCGCGGATAGAAAAGCGACCGCCGTGCTAGCCAGCAAAGAGCGAAGCCTAGGTTTGGCGAAACGTTTGAAATTCTGAATTCGGATATGCATAAATGTCTCCAACTTCTCGCTGTCAAACGCCGGCCATTGCGACCCGAAACACGGGCCCGGAACAGTTTGTCCCGGACCCGTGAAGCAAAACAAGAAACGCTAGTTAAGAGTGAGCGCCCACTGCTCGTTGTTTCCACCGTTGCAGGTATAGACCTGAACGATAGTTCCGGACGACGTTCCATCGCCGCGCACGTCCATGCAATTAGCGGTGTTGTTGGCGGGATGGAAGACGTAGAAACTCCCCGAGGAGACCGCTTCCCAAGCCTGTCCCGACGAGCCGTTGCAGGGCTGCAGGTTGACCACCGAGGTGCTGCCGGTTCCCGAAGCTGTCACGCAATTCGCGCCACCCGCAAGCGCGATGTTGTAATAGCCGGCCGGCGAAACGCCAGTGTCATTGAAGACCCAGTTCTGCGCTCCGGTGCCGTTCGCAGTGTAGACCCAGATCGTATTATCGTCCTGGGTGCTATCACCCTCGTCATCCAGCCGCAATCCTGTGGCGTTCTGCGGGGTCAATGTGTAGGTGTCGCCGTTCACGATGCCGCCGCCCCCGCCGCCACTTCCGTTCGGGCAGAAGGTTATGGTGTAGTTGGCGCCCGTCGCACAAGTATGTAATCCGACGTTGTCGTCGTAGGCATAGGCGTACTCGTTGGGGCAGTAATTGTGAATGTTAGTGACATACGACTGTTCTGGCTGCGGCCAATTCGACGTAATGCAAGTGGAGCTGCTGCCATAGGCACCGGTGCAGCAGTACTGGGCAGTGCCATACTCCGTGCAAGGACTGAAGCAATCGTCATTGCTATCCTTCAGCTCGCCGCTTGGACAGTCGGTCAAGGGGGCCGAGGTGCAAGTGTTCGGCGAAACGCAACTTGAGTTGGAAACGGAGATGCCAATGGGATTGTCAAATCCGTCCACATAGCTCACGTCGTACCAGTCGGTGCCCGAGGCATCCAGGTTGAATTCGGCCAGAGAGGTGCCTGCTGCGCCCGTGGTGCCGGCGCATTGCAACCCAGTGCCGCCACAAGAACCGGTAGTGCAGACCGCCGGACTGGCGGAGTTGCAGCCAATGCGGCCCCAAATGCGGCCATTCCATCCGTTCGCAAGTGTGAAGCTCACCGAGCTGCCAGCAGTCATCTCCCAGCCGCCATTGTCATAGGTGGCTGGGTAAATGCCCGGGTAAATGGTGTAACTACAGTTGTTTTTTACGGTTACGTTGGCGGCAAAACTGCTTTGCGAGGGCAGCAGTGCCAGCACTGCGAACACTGCTAAGGCCGTCGGGGGCAGTAAGCTGCGACGTGGTAGCCAGATTTTCGGGTTCATGGTTGATGTTGCTCCTGGACAACATGAACCGCATTCGACTACACCTCCGGGGCTGGGGTCTACGTAAGCAGACGATAAATTTACGGTGGTAGGAAATGATCCGCTCAATCGATAACATGTAAATTCTCGACTGAGCGGCCAAGAGAATCCGGCTTAGGATGGTTGGCGATCTGCGCCAGCAAGCAGGAAGGTTGAGTTCAGATGCAGTCCGCCTTACGCGTACTCCTCCGACACTTCAACCGCATTCGCCCGCGGAACTGCCTCAACTGCCTTCACTTGTGCCGCTTGCTCTCCACGCCGGATCAGCACAATCGCGCCGAGAATCGCCAGTGACGCCAGAACAACGCGCAGCGACAACGGTTCATGCGCCAGCAGCCATCCCAGAATGACGGCGACGACCGGATTGGCATACGTATGCGTCGCCACCAGCGCCGGCGGCACACGCTGCAACAGCCACGTGTAAGAAGTGAACGCGATCACCGACCCGAACGTGATTAGATATCCCAGACCAAACACCGACCGCAACGCAATGCTCGACCAGTGCGTCTGCTGGAACTCGCCGGTAACACCGGCCGCGATCAGCAGCATCGCCGCGCCGCAAATCGTCGGCAGCGCCGTTCGTCCCAGTGCATCGGCAGGCAATTTCAGCCGCGGTGAAATCACCACTCCGAACGACCACGACAACGAACCCAGCAGCACTGCCATCAATCCCCATAGGCTCGAACCCTTTACCGTGAGTTCCACACCGGTGAGCATCGCCACTCCAACCACGCCCAGCCCCAATCCGAACGCGCTAAGCAGGCTGATCTTTTGCTGCCCCATCATCCAGGCCAGCACCAGAATGAACATCGGTTCGGTCGCAATCAGCAACGCCGCTAAACCAGACCCCACATATTGCTCTGCCCAATGCAGCGTTCCGTGACCGATTAAGAAGAAGAATGCTCCCAACACAAATCCCGCAAACCATTGCTGCCGCGTCGGCCGAAAGCCGCGCCACCAGGCCCAGGTCAGCATGATCGCCCCCGCAATCGAGTGCCTGATCCCCGCGGCCACTAAAGGCGGAATGGTTTCGACCGCATACCGGATTGCAAGATACGTCGAACCCCATATCACGTAGATCGCCACAAAGGCCAGCGCCAGCTTGATGGCGTGGCTCCGGTCGCGCGCACTCGCAGATTTGGATTCAGGGACGATCACAGGTCTACCTCCGATATTAATCAACTTGTCGCTTCGCATGCGGGCCAGCATCACAACTAACGGCTTGGAAGACATAAAAATGCTCCGCGCAATTTATTAACCTACAAAATAATGTTTGAAGGTTATAAATTAGCTTACTGGCATATTTGTAACTTGTAAACAGTTATTTAACGGTTATATAATCGTTCCGAAATAGGATTTCATGACCGAGACGCCCCAGGACAAACCGCAGAAGCCCCTTTTCGAACTGCTCGCTGGAAATCTGTGTCTCGACTTCATCAACACGCTGGACAACCGTCCCAGTGGCGAACCAAAGGAATTGCTCGACAACTATTACGATCTTGCGCAATTCGGCGAAGACACCGGGATACTCACGGCTGAACAAATTCACCACTTGTCCGAGCGGGTTCTCCTCATGCCCGATGAGGCCGATAACGCGGTGCGTCGGGCTCGCGACCTTCGCGAAGCGTTGCATCAGATCTTCTCCGCATTGATGAATCGGCAAACCGCGCCACAACTTGCGATGGAGAAACTCAATGCGAATCTCCACGATGCGGCGCTGCACTCGCGGCTGGTTCAGCGAAATGCGGTTCATCCAAAGGCGTTAGAGAGTGAGACGCTACCGGAAGGATATTTGGTGTGGCGCTTTGACGACCCGCCGTCTTCTTTCGACGCGATCCTGTGGCCAATCGCCCGCGCTGCCGCAGACCTGCTCGCTTCAAGCGATGTGGCGCTGGTGCGCACCTGCTCCTCGCCAGCCTGCCAGTGGTTCTTTCTTGATACCAGCAAGAATCATCGCCGCCGTTGGTGCGACATGAAGGTTTGTGGCAACCGGGCAAAGGTGCGGAAGTTTTATGCCCGCAAGCGGGGGAGCAGCGGCGCGGACGACTGATTTGCGCGAGGACAAGTCACCCACAGATTCGGAAGGAAATCTGTTCGATGAAAATTCGAGTTCGAAAAGCGGTCGCTACGGACCTGCCCATGCTGCGCGCACTGATCGACGCGTCGGTGCGCGGGCTGCAGGCGGAAGATTATTCTCCGGCGCAGATTGAAGGCGCGCTGAAGAGCGTTTATGGAGTCGATAGCCAGCTCATCGCAGATGGCAGCTATCTCGTAGCGGAGGTCGAGGCCACGCCCGGTGCGGGCCCCGTGCTCGCCGGCTGCGGTGGATGGAGTAAACGCAAGACGCTCTACGGGGGCGATCAGTATGCCGGACGCGAAGATTCGTTACTCGAACCATCGCGCGAAGCGGCCAAGATTCGCGCCTTCTTTGTTCATCCCGCCTGGGCGCGGCGGGGAATTGGGAGCGCGATCCTTACGGCATGTGAGGAAGCGGCGATCGCCGCAGGCTTTACTCGTCTTGAGATGGGCGAGACTCTGAGCGGTGTGGCTTTTTATGCTGCTAAGGGATATGCGGCAGTCGAGGAACAGTCGGTGGCCCTCGCGAATGGAGAGACGCTGGCAATTGTTAGGATGGCGAAGAGGATCGAGGGAAAAGTCAGAGTGCAGAATTCAGAATGCAGAAGTTAAGCACCGCTCGGGAAAGCACTAGTTTTGCAATCTGCATTTTGACTTTGACTTTGCATTTTTACCTAGTTACGATGCGATGCCTTTGGCGGTACAGATTGATGCAACGAAAATCGATGTGAGCTGTTGGGCCTCATCGAGCAGCGCCTCCAACCTTTCGTGCTCTACGATTCCGCTCTCGAGAAGCAATTCTAGCCAGAAGACCGTCTCGTCTGCTTCTTCGAGAACAATTCCAAGCTTGGCAATAAATTCGGCCTTCGACCGCGCCCGGCAAGCCGCACGATAGTTTGCTCCTACCGACGTACCCGAGCGAAGAACTTGTCTCCCGAGTGTTCTGGCCTCACCTTTGGCTGGGAGTTCACGATATAAGCGCAAGATACGAAGCGCAAATTGCTTCGTCCGATCCTTCAGATCTGGACTGTTTGCCACGGTGGCATGTTCGTGTGTTCTCCCGTCGGGAGTCTGCGATCGATGTCACAGCAACGCAGAGGAAAAAAGTAAGAATGCAGAAGGCACAATGTAGAAGTAAGCCGTTACTTTTTCATTCTGACTTCTGCATTCTGACTTGATTCCTTCAATCTGCGCCCAACAATCTCGAAATTTCCATTCAGCACTAGGTTGATGGCCTCGCTGTAGGCAATGTGCTCCTGCTCAAGGATGCGCTCGGCGAGGCTACGCTCGTCGTCGCTGTCAAGCACAGCGACAGACTTTTGCACGATGATGGCCCCGTGATCGAGTTCTTCGTCGACGAAATGCACCGTGCATCCGGAAATCTTCACTCCATAGGCGAAGGCCTGCTCTTGAGCTTCGAGCCCAGGAAACGCGGGTAGCAACGAAGGATGGATGTTGAGAATCCGCCGAGGAAACCGCTGCACGAACCAGGGAGAGAGCAGGCGCATGTAGCCTGCGAGGCAAACCAAGCCAACGCTGTGTTGCTTCAGAGCGGCGACCACTTCGCGGTCATGTTCTTCGCGCACCTTACCTTTCGATGGAATTACCAGAGCATCCAAACCACGATCGCGTGCGGTCGCGATACCCGGAGCATCCGCTTTGTTCGAGATTACAACGGCTATCCGTGCGTCGGGAATGCGCCCGGCGTCGATGCTTTCAGCGATGGCGACGAAGTTTGAACCGCGTCCGGAGAGAAGGATGCCGAGGGAGTGCATTGTCTATTTTTGATTACTGATTGTCTAATCGCTGATTGTCGATTGAACGGCGCTTTGAAATCAGCAATCGCAAGTTTCTTTTCAACTGTAGATCACTTTGCGTTCGCCCTTCACAATCCGGCCGATGGTGAAAGCCTTCTCGCCCACGCGCTCTAACACCGTTTGTACCTTCTTGAATTTCGCGGAGGGAACGACCAGCAGCATGCCCAGCCCCATGTTGAAGGTGCGCAGCATTTCCTCCTGGGGAACATTGCCCAGCTCGCGCAGGTGCTCGAACAGCGGCATGACGGGCCAGGAGCCGAGCTCGATGATGGCCGCCGTGCCACGGGGCAGCACACGCGGCAGGTTCTCGGTGATGCCGCCGCCGGTAATGTGAGCAAGCGCGGAGACGCATTGAGCATCGAGAAGCTTTTTTAGTGCCGGCCAGTAGCTCTTGTGGGTGCGCATCAGTTCGTTCCCGACCTTGTTCTTGATCTCATTCACGTAAGTCTCGGGCGAATAGTGCGCGACCTCAAAGAGCAGCTTGCGGGCCAGAGAATATCCGTTGGTGTGCAAGCCATTGGAGGGCATGCCGAGAATCACGTCGCCGATCTGCACGTCCTTGCCGGTGATGATGCGGTCGCGCTCCACCACGCCCACAATAAATCCCGCGAGATCGTACTCGCCGTCAGGATAGAAACCGGGCATCTCGGCGGTCTCGCCGCCAATCAGCGCGCAGCCGTTGTGCTTGCAGGCGTCGGCGATTCCCTCCACGACTTTTTCGGCGATCTGCGGCTCGAGTTTTCCCGTGGCCAGATAATCCATAAAGAACAACGGCGCGGCGCCTTGCACGGCAATGTCATTCACGCAATGGTTCACCAGGTCGGCACCGATCGTGGAATGCAGGCCCATCTCGAATGCGATCTTCAGTTTGGTTCCGACACCATCGACGCTCGATACCAGCACAGGATCGACATACTTCGCTTTGTCCACGGCGAAGAGGCCGCCGAAGCCACCTATTTCGCTCAGCACGCCACGGGTAAAAGTCTTGTGCGCCAGATACTTGATGCGCTGCTTGGTGCGGTTGGCCCGGTCGATATCGACGCCGGCGTCGGCGTAGGTAACGGGGGCAGTAGCGGACGTGGAGGGTTTAGCCACGGTTTGTTGCAGTATCTCTTTTCTTTCGGGCAGTTCGCTCGGTTCTTCGTTCAAGTACTCGGGCGTGGGGAAACGCTGGTCGCCTCAGGAAGCAGCAGCTTCTAAGGCCGCTAATTGTAACATGTTGAAAGGGGACTCCGACTGGGTAGCGTAATGCTATTCAGGAAGACGGAAAGATTAAATACACGTGCGCCACGCTCCGCGGACGCGCACGCCCGTTCGACAACGCGTGCGCCAACTAGTGAGCGATAAAGTCCGAGAAGAAATATGCCAGAACGCCAAAAAGCGCTAATCCAGAAATGCCGTAGGCGGTGAGAACCCAGGCACCGCGGCCTTCGCGATGTTTACCGGCAGCTTGTTGAGGGGACTGTTTAGAACCTGAGGAGACGACAGGGGCCCGATCTTCCATGCAAAACCTCCGAACGGAAGGATCGTGGCGCAAGTACATTATGCGTCACGCCTGCCCGGCGACATGGCCGGACAGGACTATCTGGGCAGAAAGTTTACTACGGTTTTGGGGCTGGTGAACAAAGAAATGTGATGCTGA
>Ga0210394_10003322_pt1 | contig 20420 bp, 21 predicted proteins | sample IncBWC12MmetaG_FD_160121 | JGI IMG/M metagenome (GOLD analysis project Ga0210394, IMG submission 160121) | Forest soil microbial communities from Barre Woods Harvard Forest LTER site, Petersham, Massachusetts, United States - Inc-BW-C-12-M | ecosystem: Environmental > Terrestrial > Soil >...
GGGATCCTGATAGCGCTTCCACCATTCGGGCTCCGGCCAATCGCCGCCGCCGCTGAATTCCCCGCCATCGAGCGGCGCTGTTTCCGGCAAGCGCACGGGCTTTTGCTTTGCCGGAAATCCCGCGCAACCCAACATCAAGGCGGCTATCGACAGCGTGATCGCACTTGCAGCGGATCTCGCAGCATTCATAGGGCGCGCTCCGCGATATCCGGTGCGGTGGCTTGCTCCAGCTCGATGCCAAGGCGCTTGAGTTGGGCATTCAAGTGCCGCTGCTCCGCCTCGGGAAAATCCTTCAACAGCTCGCGCAGCGATGCGAATAATTTGGGCAGCAGCTGGCGCACGAACTGCTCGCCCTGTTCGGTAATACGCAGCACCATGCGGCGCCGGTCGTGGACGCTCAAGACGCGGGTAATAAGACCACGGCTGACGAGTGCATCGCTGATGCGCGACATATTTGCCGGACTTTGCGAGGCGCGAACGCACAAATCGCTGGGATGAGCGACGCCGTCCGGCTGCGAAAATAGCGTAGTCAGCACCCGGAACTCCGCTTCGGCAAGCCCGAAAGGCCTGATTTGCTGCTCGAACATGGTCGCGAGTTCGCGCCCGATATGCAGGAGCAGGCGGCACATGAGAATTCCGGTCGCGGGCACGTCGGGCACGCGGGCGCTCAAGTTCTGGAGATTTGCCTCCATCAGTTCGAATTGGGATGATGTATAATTCGTTTGCATACTAACTATTCAATATAATATAGTTTACCAAGTGAATATATACTCGGCAAATAGTTTTGCGTTGAAAAACGACACATGTCATTTTCCTGCCGTGAATTTCCCTGAACATAAGGCGATGCCGGGTGGGTAGACCGCGCCGCGGGACCGAGTTCGCGCGCACCGCCCCGTCTCACCTATGAATCGACACCGCTTCACGCATTGCGCCGCCGCTGCGATCGCGTTGCTGCTTGGCAGCTGTGCCGTCGGCCCGAATTTCAAGGCACCGCAGGCGCCGCACACAGCTGGGTTCGTCCCGCCCGGCCGGCTCCCGGCGGAGACCAGCGCCGCACCCGAGGCTGATGTACAAGCGCAGCGCTTCATCGACGGGTTGGATATTCCCGGCCAGTGGTGGACATTGTTTCGATCGGCAGAGCTCAACGCGCTGATTGAACGCGGCATTGCCAATAATCCGACGCTGGAAGCTGCGCAGGCAGCGCTGCGGCAAGCCAATGAGACCGTGGCCGCACAGCGCGGCAGCTACTATCCGAGCGTGTCCGGCGCACTGTCCGCGCAGCGGCAGAAAGCCCCCGCCGCATCCTTGGGATTGCCGGTGTCGGGCTCGATCCTTTATACGTTGAACAGCTCCACGGTTAATGTCTCCTACACTCTCGACGCCTTCGGCGGAATTCGCCGTCAGGTCGAGGCGCTGCGGGCGCAAGCCGACTATGTGCAGTTCGCGCTCGAGGCGAGCTATCTTAGCCTCACCGCGAATATCGTCACAGCGGCAATTAACGAAGGTTCATTGCGTGCGCAAATTGCCGCGACCGAAGAGATTGCCAACTCGCAGCAAAAACAGCTGGACATCACCCGGCGCAGGGTAAGCGCCGGGGGCGCGTCGCGGGCCGACGTGCTCCAACAGCAATCCCTTCTGCAGGCCACTCTCGCCGGCCTGCCGCCGCTGCGCAGCCAGCTGGCCCAGGTGCGAAATCTACTGTCGGCCTATGTCGGATCGCTGCCTGCCGAATTCTCCGCCGCGGAATTCAATCTTGACTCATTGACTCTGCCGCTCGAGCTGCCCGTGAGCCTGCCGTCAAAATTCGTCGAGCAGCGGCCCGACGTGCGCCAATATTCAGCGCTGCTGCATCAAGCCACCGCAAATGTCGGGGTCGCCACGGCAAATCTGCTGCCGCAAATTACCTTGTCCGGTGCGTATGGCAGCGAGGCGGGTAGTTTTTCAGACCTATTTACGCCGTCCACGATGCTGTGGAGTCTCGGCGCCTCGCTCACGCAGCCGATTTTCAGGGGCGGCCAACTGGTGCACCAGCGGCGTGCCGCAGTGGCGGCGGCGCAGGAAGCGCTCGCAAATTACAAGGCCACGGTCCTGACTGCATTTCAAAATGTCTCCGATGCCCTCTATGCGCTCAATGCCGATGCCGACGCAGTCGCCGCCCAGACGCTCGCCGCAAGCTCGGCCGCGGATAGCCTTGCTCTGGTTCAGGCGCAATACAAGAGCGGCGCGGCCAGTTATTTGCAGGTTTTGAGTTCGCAACAAAGTTATCAGTCCGCGGCCATCGCTCTCGTCAAGGTGCGCGCGCAGCGCTACGCCGACACGGCAGCGCTGTTTCAGGCGCTCGGCGGCGGGTGGTGGAACCGTTCGGATGTGGCGGCCAACGCGACGCCAAACGAAAAGGGGCAATTGTGAGCACATTGGAATCCGGAATTGCCGATGACGGCGCAAAGATCGCGCCGCGCAAGGCGATGATCAAGCCGCTGATAATCATGGCCGTCGCGGTGGCGCTGATCTTGGGCGGCATCTTTGCCTGGCAGTCCTTCATGGCCAAGATGATGAGCAAGTACATGGGCGCCGCCGCTACCGCGCCGCAGACGGTCTCCAGCATCGCCGCCGCCGAGGACAAATGGCAGTCGCGATTGCAGGCAACGGGGAGCCTGCGCGCGGTGCGCGGCGCCGATTTGTCGGCGCAGGCCTCCGGCATTGTCGATGAGATCCATTTCGACTCGGGCAACGACGTCCCCGCCGGCAAGCTGTTGCTGCGGCTGAGGCCGATCGACGACTACGCGCTGTTGCAGCAGCTGGAGGCCGCGGCCGAACTGGCCGGGCAAAACTACAAACGCGACCAGGAGCAGTTCGCGGCGCAGGCGATCAGTCAAGCCGTCATCGATTCCGATGTGGCGACCTTGAAAACGGCACGCGCCCAGGTGGCAGCGCAGCACGCCTTGATTGAGCAAAAAATCGTTACGGCGCCGTTTGCCGGGCGTCTGGGCATCCGGCAGGTCGATCTGGGTCAGTATTTGGCCGCGGGCACCACCGTTGTCACGCTGCAAGCGCTCGACCCCATCCTCGTCGACTTCTATCTGCCGCAACAGGCGCTTTCTCGGATCAAGATCGGTCAGGCGGTCGGCGCAATGGTCGACACTTATCCGGGCAAGCCGTTCAAGGGCGTCATCGAAGCGATCAATTCCAAAGTCGATGCCGCCAGCCGCAATGTGCAAGTACGAGCATCGTTTCACAATGCCGACCGGCTCCTGTTGCCGGGGATGTACGCCACGGTGAGCATCGATGCCGGCGATGAGATCGCGCAGATCACGCTCCCGCAAGCCGCGATCACCTACAACCCCTATGGCGACACGGTTTTCGTAGTCGAACAAGCCGGTACCGACGACAAAGGCAAGCCTCGTTCGATAGTCAAGCAGCGATTTGTAAAATTAGGCGCCACGCGCGGCGATCAAGTCGCCGTCTTGAGCGGAATCAAGGCGGGCGAGATCGTTGTGACGGGCGGCCAGATGAAGCTGCGCAACGGCAGCAGCGTCACGATCAACAACTCATTGACGCCGAGCAACGAGATCAATCCGAATCCGCCCAACGAATAGCAGCGTGGCCGCAACGTGAATTTTACCGATATCTTCATTCGCCGCCCCGTGCTGGCGTCGGTCGTCAGCTTAGGCATCCTCGTGGTGGGCCTGCGGTCCTTCGCCTCACTGCAAGTACTCGCCTACCCGAAAACCGAAAACGGCGTGGTGACCATATCAACCGCATACCCGGGTGCCGATCCGGACTCCATTGCCGGCTTCATCACCACCCCGATTGAGACCGCGGTGGCGCAGGCGAATGGCATCGACTACATGACCTCAACCAGCCAGAGCAGCGTCAGCAACATCACGGTCAATCTGCGGCAAAACTACGATTCCTCGAAAGCCGCGGCCGAAATCAACATCAAGGTCAATTCGGTGCTGAATCAGCTCCCGATCGGCGCGCTGCAGCCAACCATCACGGTCCAGGTCGGCCAGACCATCGACGCCATGTACTTGGCGTTTCGCAGTCCGGATATGGCGCCGAATCAAATCACCGATTATCTGACGCGCGTGGTGGTGCCGAAGCTGCAGGCAGTCCCGGGCGTGCAGACCGCTGAGATGCTGGGCCAGCAGACTTTTTCGCTGCGCGCCTGGCTCAATCCGGCCAAGCTCGAGGCGTACGGCCTCACCGCGAACGATGTGTCCGCAGCGTTGGCCGCCAACGATTACATTTCAGCCGTCGGCAACACCAAGGGACAGATGGTTCAGGTGACCCTCACCTCCACCAGCAATCTGCATTCATTGGACGCGTTCCGAAACCTCGTCATCCGCCAGGTCAATGGCGGGATCATTCGATTGGGTGATGTCGCCGAAGTTGCCTTGGGCGCCGACAGCTACGAGTCGCGAGTTCGCATGGGCGGCTTGAATGGGGTGTTCGTCGGCATACAAGTCGCGCCCACCGCCAATCTGCTGTCCGTGGTGAAGGGCATCAGGGCCGTGATGCCCGAGGTCGAGTCGCAGCTGCCTCAAGGGCTGACCGAGGCGGTCGCTTACGATTCCTCGACCTTTGTGACCAGCTCGATCCGCGAAGTAGCGATCACTTTGATCGAAGCGCTGGTGATCGTCATGCTCGTGATCTTTGCATTCCTGGGTTCGCCCCGCTCCGTGCTGATACCGGTCGTGGCTATTCCACTATCGCTGGTGGGTACGCTGGCGATCATGCTGGCCTTGGGATTCTCCATCAATCTCTTGACCTTGCTGGCTTTGGTTCTTGCTATCGGCCTGGTGGTGGATGATGCCATCATCGTGGTGGAAAACGTGAACCGGCACCTGGCCGACGGCATGCCGCCCATCGCGGCGGCGAGCCGCGCGGCCCGCGAACTAGGCAACCCCATCATCGCCATGACGGTGGTGCTGCTTGCGGTTTACATTCCCATCGGATTTCAAGGCGGCCTCACCGGCGCGCTGTTCACCGAATTCGCCTTTACATTGGCGGGTGCAGTCACGGTATCGGCGGTAATCGCGCTGACCCTCTCTCCCATGATGTGTTCGCGGCTTTTGCATGGCCAGAAAGCCGAGCAGAACAATTGGGAGTCGAGAATCATTCGATTCATCGACAAGCGATTTGATTGGCTGCACGACGGTTATCAACGGCTGCTGCAGAGAAGTTTGCGCTACACGCCGGTGACCGCGGCGTTCGTCATTGTGATCATGATCAGCATCTTTCTTCTATACCGCAGCGCCAAGAGCGAATTGGCACCGACCGAGGATCAGTCATTTGTGCTCGCGCAGGCGACTTATGCGCCGGATGCGACTCTGCAGCAAAAACTCATGTTCGGCAGCCAGGCATTTTCGCTGGTGAACAGCCAGCCCGGGGTTGCCACGGTATTTCAAATCGACGCGCCGGGGCAGTCCATCATGGGTGTGCCGTTGGTACCCCGCGACCAGCGGAAATTCACCGCCAGCGATTTCCAGCGTGGTTTGCAGACCGCATTGAACACGCTGCCGGCGCAAAAATTCGGCGTCTTTCAGCAACCCTCTTTGCCCGGAGCGCGCGGGCTGCCGGTGCAATTCGCGATCGAGTCCACCGAGCCTGCGCTGCGCCTCAACGAGGTGTCGCAAGCCTTTCTAGCGACTGTCACCAAGAGCGGCATGTTCATGTTCATCGACAGCGACATGAAGTACGACGCGCCGCAATCGGTGATCGAGATCGATCGTGACAAAGCGGCGCAATTGAGCTTGACCATGAGCCAGGTAGGGTCGGCCTTGAGCGGCTTGCTGGGCGGCGGCTATGTCAATTACTTCAGCATGCAGACCAGATCCTATAAAGTCATTCCGCAGGTCGAGCGCATCTCCCGACTGAATGTCGATCAATTGTTGGACTACCCGATCGCCTCGATCGGCGGCGTCCCCATTCCCTTGTCGACGATCGCCACCGTTCGTCACGAGACGGTGCCCGAAACGCTGAATCACTTTCAACAGGCGAGTTCCGCGACACTGTCCGGCGTGCCCTCACCCGGCGTGTCTTTGGCCGATGCGCTGAATTACTTGAAGGCCACCGCGGCGCAGACGTTGCCCCAAGGCTACTCGCTCGATTACGCCGGACAGCTGCGCCAGTACCTGCAAGAATCCGCCGGCGTCATGGGCACCTTCGGTTTCGCCATCATCATCGTATTCCTGGCGCTCGCCGCACTGTTCGAGAGTTTCCGCGACCCGCTCGTGATTCTCATTTCGGTGCCCCTGTCGATCGCCGGCGCGATGATATTCATAGCAACCGGCGTCCACGGCGCGACATTGAACATCTACACCCAGGTGGGCTTGGTGACGCTGATCGGTTTGATCAGCAAGCACGGCATTCTGATCGTCGAAGTCGCCAACGAGGAGCAGCACAGCGGAAAATCCAAGGCAGCGGCAATTGTGGCGGCCGCCTCGGTACGTCTGCGACCCATTCTCATGACCACCGCGGCCATGGTGCTCGGCGTGGTGCCGCTGGTGTTCGCGAGCGGCGCCGGCGCCGCGTCCCGCTACGCGATCGGCCTTGTCATCTCCACCGGACTTGCTATCGGCACGCTGTTCACGCTGTTCGTGGTCCCCGGTGTGTACATGCTGATCGGGGCAAATCATTCAGCGAATACCGCCGAAGAATCGGCGACGTGACGACATCTTAGTTGGCCGTTCCGTTGATGAGGACAAGGTATTGTGTTTAGTTTTCAACATTGTATAAGTTATACATTAGATAATTTCTAGATAAACGGCCGGACCAGCCGCAAAATCCACGCTTGGACGCTGTTCAAAACTTTGTCAAAATGCACGTTGCGTTTTGTCGATTGTCTTGTATATTCCTGTCGCAGAGTCTTGATTTAATAAGAACAGCTGTAAGGTAACAACCTCGAAACCACTTTAGGTTTACGACTTTGATCACCGTAGGTCTAACATGATCAGCGCATGGGAATGTTTGCACTGTGCCACCCTCGAATTGGTGCGCTCGCCTCCGATCAAGCAACGCCTGGTGTGTGCATACCGGCGACACCTTTCATCCCTCCCCGAAGATCAACTGCCGGCCGAGATCCGCCCAACCTTCGCGCAAGCGATGCGCAGCCTGTGCGGCGTACAACCGTTGCCCGGTGAAGATGCAGTTGCTGCATCGGTACGCAAGATGTCGAATCAGGAAGCGGACGACTGCGCCACTTTGATCGTCGAGATGTTCGAGCTGATGTGCAAAACGCATGTCAATGCGCCGCGTGCCAACACGGTCGTGCAATTGCATCCCTTGGAATGCGTGCCCCAGGAGTTCGCCGCTCCGGCGATGATCGCCAGCAACTGATTCAATCGAGCTTGAAATCGATTGAATCGAAGCGCGTCGATTCCTGATGCCGCGCCTGGCGGCGCAAGGCGTCTATCAAACTTCGCTCGTTCCAAGGGCTCACCTCATCGGCGAGATCTTTGATGGCCTTGGGCAGTAAATCCGTGGAGCCGAAATTTTCCATGGCAACGATGGGCCGATCGGCGGCCTTGGCAAAGTTCATCTGAAACAGCACGAGCTCCGGCGCGATGCGATACACCGCCGGCAAAACGATGACGACCTCACAGGGCGCAATTTGGCGGCGCAAGTCTTCGCGCTGCGATTCTTTATCGATCGGCTGTTTCGCCTGCGGCTGGCTGGTATTGAAATAATAAAACTTGCCCGATGCCTCCAGGTACTCGAAAACGCGCGTGTAATCGTCATTCTCCACCCAAGCGTGGGTAACAAACAGGCGAATGGGATTGGCAGACATTGTATTAGTGTAGCGTGACGATGATCATGCGCGAAGTACCGCGCGCCGATACAATGGCTCGGGTGCGATTGCTGATTTACAATATACGCTATGCCACCGGAACCGGCCCGGCATTCCATCTCCCGGTACCGGGCGCCGGCTACCTTCGCTCAAGCCGTCAAGTCCTGTCGCGTATTACCGACTTCATCAAGCGGCAGGATCCGGACGTGGTGGGTCTGATCGAAGTGGACACCGGCTCCATACGCACCGGAATGATCAACCAGGCGGACTTCATCGCGCGCTCGTTGGGCCATTACTCGACTTATGAGTGCAAGTACGGCGTCGCGTCGGTAAATCACATGGTTCCCATAGTCCGCAAGCAAGCCAACGCATTCCTGGCGGCGCCGCGCGTCCGGGGCGAGCGATTTCATTATTTCGACACCGGCATCAAGCGGCTCATCATCGAACTGGAATTGGATGATATTGCGATCTTTCTGGTGCATTTGTCGTTGAAGTTCCGCCATCGCCAATACCAGCTGCGCTATCTCTATGATCTGGTGCGCAAGACCCGCAAGCCGGTAATTGTGGCGGGCGACTTCAATACCTACTGGGGCGAGCACGAAATCTACCTGTTCACCCAAGCCGCAGGACTGACGAGTGCCAATGCCGAGGGACTTCCCTCCTATCCGAGCCGCAGTCCGCGCAAAGAGCTTGATTTCATTCTGCACAGCGCACAGATCGAAGTGAATCGTTTCGAAATTCCCGATGTGCAGTTTTCCGATCATCTGCCTCTGATTTGCGATTTCACGATCCTCAAGTCCGCCCGACAGGCCGCATGAACGACGCCAGCTGGTCGCTGGAAATCGACGCCGAACGCATCGGGTGGCTCACTTGCGACCTTGCGGGGGCTACCACCAATGTTTTGTCCGGCACGGTGGTGCGCGAGTTGGCCGCTAAGATCGGCGAAATCTCCGCTCTGCGCCCGCTCGGCGTCGTGGTGCAGTCGGCAAAGGCCAACGGCTTCATCGCGGGCGCCGATATCAAGGAATTCTTGACGATTCGCAGCCCGCAACAGGGTTACGAGCTGGTGCGGGCCGGGCAATTCGTCCTGCAGCAACTCGAGGATCTGCCCTGCCCAACGGTTGCCGCACTGCATGGGTTCGCGCTGGGCGGCGGTTTGGAACTGGCTTTGGCGTGCACTTATCGCATAGGCGCGGACGATCCTGCGTTGGCGTTGGGATTGCCGGAAGTACTGCTCGGCATCCATCCGGGATTTGGCGGCACCGTGCGCAGCGTGCGACTGATCGGCGCGCGGGCGGCGCTCGAACTCATGATCAGGGGCAGACCATTCAAGGGGGCGCGTGCCTTGGAGGCAGGCCTGTTGGACGAACTGGTGCCGCGCGTCGAACTCAAAGCGCGCGCCAAAGGGCTGCTGCTGCGGGCGGCGCCGAGAAAAACCGCGTCCATCGTCGATCGGATCTTGAATTTGAGCGCCGTGCGCCCGCTCCTCGCGAGGCAGACGGCGCGCACCTTGAGGCGCAGCGTCCGACGTGAACACTACCCTGCTCCCTACGCCATCCTGGATCTGTGGCGGCGATACGGCGCGAGCGGCGCGGCGAGCTTCGAGGCGGAGGCGCGCTCCATCAGTGAACTGATGTGCACGCCGGCCTCACGCAATCTGGTGCGGGTGTTTTTGCTGCAAGATCGCCTGAAGGGCTTGGGGGGCCAATCCAGCGCCGAATTCAAGCACCTGCATGTCATCGGCGCCGGCGTCATGGGCGGCGATATTGCTGCGTGGTCGGCGTTTCGCGGCATGACGGTGACCCTGCAAGACCGCACCGAGCAATTGGTTCAACCTGCGCTGCAGCGTGCCGGAATTTTTTTCGAGAAACGCCTGAAGGACTCGGGCGCCGCGGCCGACGCCCTGTCCCGCCTCAAGATGGATGTCCGAGGCGATGGCGTCGCGAATGCCGACCTGGTCATCGAAGCCATCGTCGAAAATGCCGAGGCCAAACGGGCGCTGTACGCAGAGCTCGAGCCGAAGCTCAAATCCGGAGCGATCTTGGCGACCAATACTTCGAGCATCAAACTCGAGACGCTGTGCGAGAAGCTCAAGAATCCCGGTCGATTGGTCGGCATACATTTCTTCAATCCCGTCGCGCAGCTGCAGCTGGTGGAGGTGGTCCAGGGCGCGGGCACGGACCCGCAAGTCGTGCACGCTGCGCTGCAATTCACACGCCGACTCGACAAGCTGCCGCTGCCCTGCAAAAGCGCGCCGGGCTTCGTCGTGAACCGCATTCTGTCCCCGTATGTCAACGAGGCATTCTTTGCCCTGGAGGCCGGCATTCCGCCGGCTGTGATTGACCGTGCAGCCGAGCAATTCGGCATGCCTTTAGGGCCTATCGAACTGACCGACGTCGTCGGCTTGGACGTGTCCCTGCAAGTGGGTCGCGTCTTGAGCGCGGCTTTTCAGCGCGAAGTGCCGCAGGTCCTGATCAAATTGGTGGAACAAAAAAGGCTCGGGCGCAAGAGCGGGGAAGGCTTTTATCGCTGGCGGGACGGCAAGGCGCAGAAGGAACAGGTGCAGGGCTTCGTCATGCCGGAGGATCTGCAGGACCGGCTGATACTGCCCATGCTCAACGAAGCGGTTGCATGCCTGCGCGAGGAAACCGTGGCGGATGCGGATTTGCTGGATGCAGGCGCGGTATTTGCGACGGGCTTCGCGCCTTTTCGGGGCGGACCGCTGCAATATGCGAAACAGCGCGGCATTGCCGACGTCACCCGCCGCTTGAACGAGCTCGCGGAGCGCTACGGCGAGCGCTTCCGGCCGGATGCAGGCTGGCCACTGCTTTCTGCTTGACACCCCCTCGGTGTCAACCACAGCGTGGCCGCAGCTGCCGCCCGCTATGGTAGCATTCAGCGCCAAAATCATAGGGTTGAATCTAGGGGCAGTGGATTTTCTCGATGGATGAACGACCGCTCAATCTCGCAATTTTGAAGACTTTCTCACCGCTCGACGGCCTGAAGGCAGAGAACCTGCACGCGCTTGCCCGCAAAACCGTAATTCGCGAATTGACCGCAGGCCGCGTGCTGTTCAAAGAAGGCGATACCGACAAGCGCACGTTCTATCTGGTGGCCGGCCAGATCGAACTGCGCGCGGATGACCGCATCATGGGGATGATAAAAGCCGGGACTGCGGAGGCCCGCGCGGCTCTGGCCCCGGGGCTGCCGCGGAAATTCACCGCGCGCGCCGCGAACGACATCGAATACATCATGATCGACAGCGATTTGCTCGATGTGCTGTTGACCTGGGATCAAACCGGACAATATGAGGTCTCCGAGCTCGGCAGCGACGGATTGGATGTCACCGGCGACTGGATGACGACGCTGCTGCAAACCAAGGCGTTCCATCGCATACCGCCGGCCAATATTCAGGCGATATTCATGCGCATGCAGCGCGTCAACTATCGCACCGGCGACATCGTCATCAAGCAGGGCACCGAGGGCGACTTTTTTTACGTCGTTGTTTCCGGCAAGTGCATCGTGACGCGTGAGACGCCGTTGAACAAGGAGGGCATCAAGCTTGCGGAACTTGGTCCCGGCGATAGCTTCGGCGAAGAAGCGTTGATTGCCGAGGCCAAGCGCAACGCAACAGTGACGATGTCCACCGACGGCACGCTGATGCGCTTGGGCAAGCATGACTTTCAAACTTTGCTCAACGAGCCTCTGCTGCAATGGGTGGAACCGGAGAAGGCCAGGGAAATCGTCGCCAAGGGCGGCAAGTGGCTGGATGTGCGCCTGCCCAGCGAGTTTCAAAATTTTCGCATCGAGGACGCGGTCAACATCCCGCTGTATTTCATCCGCTTGAAGCTCAATGCCCTGGATAAGAACACGCAATACGTCGTGTGCTGCGATACCGGCCGGCGCAGCTCCGCGGCCGCGTATATCCTGAGTGAACGGGGATTCGAAGCCTACGTATTGAAAGGCGGCCTCGCGGCGAGCGAGGCTGCCCGCTCACGCAGTGGCTAACCCTCCGAACCGGCATAACCCCAGGCCGATGTTGGAGTACAAGCCTCCCTCTTTGCTGGCGGAACACAAGTATCTGGCCATTGTGTTCCTGCTCGCGATCATTGCCGCGTCGCTGTACTTGTTGAGAGCGCCGCGCGAGCCGCGCAAATTATCGCTGCCGCCCGCGCCGGTTTACGTCGAGCCGATTAATCCGCGCACCGATTAGGCGCCGTCGCCGCCGCGCCGTTGGACCTTGAGGCCGCGGGGCTCATTCACATCGTGTGGGTCGGCTTGTCCCCGCCAAGCGCGCCGGCCAGATAGTTCTCGATTTTCTTCTGTGTGTTGCCGCGGTCCTGATCGCTGAATTGCACGCCGATGCCGGCTGTTCTTTTGCCCTGCGCGCCCTTCGGCGTCATCCAGATGACGCGGCCGGCGACCGGAAGTTTTTCTTCCTCTCCCATCAGGTTGAGCAGCATGAACACTTCGTCGCCCAGCCGATAATTGCTGTTGGTCGGAATGAATAGGCCGCCGTTTTTCACGAAGGGCATGTACGCGAGATACAGCGCGCTCTTGTCCTTGATGGTCAGCGTCAGTAAACCCGGTTTATTGCTCGGACTTCTCAATTCCTACGATTCCCACGATAAGCCTCACTTCGCCAGCGCGGTTCGACCGCCGACCAGCAAGGCCTCCAGCGCCAATTGTTGATTCATACCGGTCGACGCAAGACGCCTGGTTTCACGCGCAGCGTCCAGCAGCTCGAATAGGGCTCTTATCTTGGGCTTAAGTAAAGCGGCAGGCAAGCGGACCGGTTCCGCACTTTGATGCGAAGCAGTGGCTCCGAGCGCCGCGTGTACTCGCTGTGTGATCCAGTTCTCAAGCCAAGTGATACGCAGTCCCGGATTTGATCTCACCCAGCGTTCGGCCAGCAAGGTCACGTCGACGGCGCCGTCGGCCAATTCGGCAATGCTGACTTGCATGTCGGCATCGATCTCGGACAGTCCCGCGGCATCCAGCTGCAATGCCAGCAAAGGCGCGCCGCCGGCGAGCGCCAGCGCCGGTTGCCATACTTTCGCGGCGGACGAATGGGCTTGCAGCCACTTTATGGCATCGTCTGCCGCGGGCGGACGCAGAACCAGGCGCAAGCAGCGGCTCGCAATGGTGGCGGGCAGTCGATGGCTTGGCTTTGCGATCATGATGAGCACGGTGTTCGCGGTCGGTTCCTCCAGCGTTTTCAAGAACGCGTTCGCGCCAAACGTATTCAAGGCCTCGGCGCCCTCGATGACGCCGACTTTGCAGCCGCCGCGATAGCTTTTCAGCGCCAAGGATTCGATCAACTCGCGGACCTGATCGATCTTGATCTGCTGCGCGTCCTCTTCGAGGCGCACGACATGTACATCGGGATGCGTATCCGAGCGCAGCAAGCGGCAGGCTGCGCAGGCATCACAGGGTCGCACGCCGGCGTGATCGCACAAGGCCAACGCAGTAATCCAGTGCGCCAGTTGCTCTGCGCCCAGTCCGGGTGCGGCCAGCACCAGCAGCGAATGCGGCAGGCGGCCTGACTCGGCGGCGGCGCGCAGGGACTGTTGCGAGTCCTTCAGCCATGGCAGGGTATTGGCGCTCAGGAAATCCATGATCTCGCCTCCAGCAGCGCGACGATGCGTTCGCTTATCTCATCGGCCGATCGAGTCGCGTCGAGCACGGCAATGCGATCAGGCTCCGCTGCGGCACGCGCCAAGTACACGCCCCGCACGCGCTCGAAGAATTCGGTCTTCTCGAGTTCAAAGCGATCCTCGCGTGACCCCGCATTTCGCGAGCGGGCGCGCGCCAGGCCTAAAGCCACCGGCGCGTCGAGCAGAACGGTCAGGTCGGGGCGCAGTGCGCCTTGCACCATGTGCTCCAATGCGCGGATCTGTTCGGTCGGCAAGCCGCGGCCGCCGCCTTGGTAAGCATAGGTGGCGTCGGTGAAACGATCGCAGATCACCCATCGGCCCGCCCGAAGATTCGGTTCCACGTGGTTCTTAAGATGTACCGCCCGCGCCGCGAACATGAGCAGCAGCTCCGCGGTCGCCGGCAGCGCCTCGTCGCGTGCGGTCAGCACCACGTCGCGAATGCTTTCCGCCAGGGCGGTGCCGCCCGGCTCGCGCGTCACCACATGCGCGATGCCCAGGTCGCGGAGTGCTGCGGAAAGGCGCGCCACTTGCGTGGACTTGCCGACGCCTTCGATCCCCTCGATGGTCAAAAATCGTGCGGCCGTCATCGCGCGGAATCCTGCGCAGCCTTCTGCCGTTGATGCGCAAGATAGGCCGCCACGGCGGCGTTATGCGCCTCCAAGGTAGCGGAAAATATGTGGCTGCCGTCTCCCTTGCCCGACGCGACAAAGTAAATGGCCGCCGTTTTCTCGGGACGGGCGGTCGCGCGAATGACCGCTGCGCTCGGCAAGGCGATGGGCGTTGGCGGCAAGCCCGCGCGCGTATAGGTGTTATAAGGTCCGTCGGTGCGTAGGTCCACGGTCCGGATGTCGCCGTCGTATCGGTCGCCCATCCCATAGATGACGGTGGGATCCGCCTGCAGCCTCATTCCGATGCCTAACCGATGCAGATACAAGCCGGCAATCTTGCCGAGCTCCTGCGGGACCCCGCTCTCCTTTTCGACGATCGAGGCCATGATCAACAGTTCATTCGGATTGTGCAGCGGCAAGCCAGGGTCCCGCGTGGTCCACGCTGCATCCAGCTCCCGCGTCAGCGCCGAATGCGCCTGGCGCAGCAAATCCAGGTCTGTGGTGCCGCCGATGAAGCGGTAGGTTTCGGGCAAAAATTGTCCCTCGGCATCGGTGCCGGCTGCGCCGATCTTCGCCATGATGTTCGCCGTCTGCACCGCAAATGTGTCCTGCGCCCGCAGGGTGGAAACAATGTCGGGGTTGCGGCGTATGGCCTCGAGCAGATCTTGGAGCCGCCAACCATCGACGATGGTAAACGAATGCAACAACACCTGGCCGTTCACCATTTTCATCAAAAGTTCGCGCGGCGTCGTGCCCGGCAGAATTTCGTATTCCCCGGCCTTGACCGCCGGCGCCAGACCCTTCCACCGCGCATATAAGATCCACGCTCTGGGTTGTGCAACGATGCCCTGCGCCGCCAACTCCGCTGCCACATGCGCGAAACTCGCGCCGGCCGGTACTTTGAAGCGCATCGCGGAGCTCAAGCGCAGCGGCGCATCGAGGCTTCGCACGCCGGACCAGAGCGCGCCGGCCGCGGCCGCGCCGAACAGCAGTACGACCAGCGGAAGAATAATGCGAAGGATGCGTTTCACCGAAATGCCCGGCGCAATCCAGCGGCTCAAGGTCGGCGGAAAATAACCGACCCGTTGGTGCCGCCGAATCCAAATGAATTCGAAAGGGTGTATTCGAGCGGCATTTGCCGCGCGCTGTTCGGCACGTAATCAAGATCGCAGCCCTCGCCCGGCTGATGCAGGTTGATGGTCGGCGGTGCCACTTGGTCGCGAAGCGCCAGCACGGAAAAAATCGCCTCGACCGCCCCGGCGGCACCCAGCAAGTGCCCGGTCATCGATTTGGTCGAACTGACGGCCAGCTTGTCGGCGGCAGGACCGAAGGCGCGCCGTATCGCGAGTGTTTCCGCACGGTCGCCAAGTTCCGTCGAAGTGGCATGGGCATTGATGTACTGCACCTGCTCGGGATTCAAGCGCGCGTCGGTGAGCGCCTTCGACATCGCTTTGCGTGCGCCCTCGCCGTCCTCCGGCGGAGCGGTGACATGAAACGCATCGCCGCTCATGCCGAAGCCGACGATCTCCGCGTAGATTCTCGCTCCTCGAGCCTTGGCGAGGGCGTAGTCCTCGAGCACCATGGCGCCGGCTCCGTCTCCCATGACGAAGCCGTCGCGATCCTTATCCCATGGCCGGCTCGCCCCCTGTGGATCGTCGTTGCGCAGCGATAACGCCTTGGCTTGAGCGAAGCCGCTCATGCCGGTGACGCAGGTCGCCATCTCCGAGCCGCCGGCCAGCATTGCATCCACGTCTCCGTACTGGATCAGGCGCATGGCCAGCCCCAATGCGTGCGTGGAGGTGGTGCAGGCGGTGGCCACGGCCAGGTTGGGTCCGGTAATCTTGAACACAATCGACAAATGTCCGCTGACCAAATTGATGATGCTGGCCGGAATGAAGAACGGCGAGACCTTCTTGGGCGAGTTGGTTTCCAAATACTTGTCGTAGGTCTCCTCGATCGACTCGAGCCCGCCCATGCCGGAACCCATCATCACGCCGATACGATCCGAGTTGGCCTCCGTGACCTCGAGTCCTGAATCGCGCATCGCCTGAATGCCGGCCACGACGCCATATTGCATGAACGCGTCCATACGGCGCGCATCCTTGGGCGTCATGAAACCTTCCAACTCCAGATTTCTGACCTCGCCGCCGAAGTGCGTGGGAAAGGTGCTGGTATCGAATCGCACTATTGGCTGAATGCCGCTGTGTCCGGCCAAGATATTGGCCCACGCCGTCGCCACGTCATTGCCGACCGGCGAGACGATTCCAAGACCCGTAATGACGACGCGGCGTTTGCTCAAGATCAACCCCTGATTTTGGATTGAACAACCGGCGACCGTCGCCCAGGAAACATCAGGAGAATGCTGCGCGAAACCAAAAGGGGTTTAGGCCTTGCCCTTGTGCGAATTGATGTAGTCGATCGCCTGCTGAACCGTGGTGATCTTTTCGGCGTCCTCATCGGGAATTTCCGTCTCGAATTCTTCCTCGAGCGCCATCACCAGTTCCACCGTGTCCAGCGAGTCTGCCCCGAGATCGTCGACGAACGAGGCGTCATTGGTGACTTCTTCTTCTTTAACACCCAGCTGTTCGGCCACGATCTTTTTAACTTGCTGCTCAACCGTACTCATCGTTATGGTGTCCTCTCGGAATTGCTACTCATGCGATTTGAAAAACTCCCGCGACCAGCCTCTGGCATCGACAGGGCGCGTATTTTATGTGAACCCGGCCACGGCGGCTACCATGAACGCACATTTGCCGGCAACCGAACCCTGATTATCTTGACAAAAGACCGCGACTAAGGGCGCAAACGGCCTCAAGACATGTACATCCCGCCATTCACGTGCAGTGTTTCCCCGGTAATGTAGGCGCCGTCCGCGGAGCATAAAAAGGCCACCGCCGCGGCAATATCGGCCGGCTGTCCAAGTCTGCCTAAAGGAATCTGGCTGTTCAGCGCGGCGCGCTGGGCATCGCTCAAGACCCTAGTCATGTCCGTGTCGATAAATCCCGGAGCGATGGCGTTCGCGGTGATGCCGCGCGAACCGACCTCCCGCGCGAGCGATTTGGTGAAGCCGATGATTCCAGCCTTGGCCGCGGCGTAGTTGGCCTGGCCCGGATTACCGGTGAGGCCGACCACTGAAGTGATGCTGATGATGCGCCCCGCGCGGGCCTTCATCATACCGCGCAGCACCGCCTTGGAGAGCCGGAACACGGAGGCCAGATTGGTTTGCAGTACGGAGTCCCAGTCGTCCTGCTTCATGCGCAATAACAGGGTGTCGCGGGTGATGCCGGCATTGTTGCAGAGAATGCGGATCGGCCCTTCATTGGCTTCGATGTCATCGATCAAAGCATCGATCGACTCCTGGCGGGTCACATCGAGCAGAGCGCCGCGTCCGCCGCGACCGGCCAAGTTCTCGGTGATGCGGGCCGCCCCCTCCGGCGTCGTGGCAGTTCCTACGACGCGCGCGCCGTCGACGCTCAGGCGATCCGCGATCGCCGCTCCTATGCCGCGCGACGCGCCGGTAACCAGCGCGATCTCTCCGTTCAACATCTCGACTCCCGCAAATCCCGGTGCAATCTCAAGGGCTCTTTACCGCCGCAAGCGCGTCCTCGAGCGTCTCCGGATCCTCCAGGGCCAGCATTTTCAGATCCCGATTCTTGTCGATGCGGCGATTCAGTGCGGTCAATACCCGGCCCGGACCGCACTCGATAATTTGGGTTGCTCCCGCAGCAATCATGGTTCGCACGGTTGCCGCCCAATACACCGGCGTCGCAAACTGTTTGACCAAGCCGGCCCGGATTTCGTCTGCCGTGGAGTGAATTCGGATGTCGACTCCGTACACGGCGACATCCGAGCGCGCCGCCACCGGCGTGCCGGCGAGACGAATTCGCAGCTTTTCCGCAGCAGGCTGAAGTAGCGAGCAATGCGCAGGAACACTCATCGGCAAAATGATCGCGCGCTTCGCCCCTTTGACAGTGGCAAGGTCGATGGCGCGCGCCACCGCCGCGGCAAGTCCGGCAATCACCACCTGTCCCGGCGCATTGAAATTGACCGCTTCCACCACCTCGCCCTGCGCGGCCGCGTCGCAGGCCGCCTCGACGTCGGCGTCTTCAAGACCCAATATTGCAGCGATCGCACCCTGCCCGCTCGGGACCGCCGCCTGCATGAGTTCACCGCGGTATTTCACCAAGTCCACCGTGGACCGGAAATCCAGATATCCGGCGGCCACCAACGCGCTGAACTCGCCCAGGCTGTGGCCCGCCATCATGACCGGCACTGCGCCGCCTCGCGCGCGCCAAAGTCGATACGTCGCAATACCGGCGGTCAACATGGCCGGCTGAGTGCTTTCCGTGGAATTGAGCAGCTCAGCCGGTCCCACCTGACAGCGCTGCCAGAGGTCGTATCCCAATACCGCGCTTGCCTCGGCGAAGGTCGCTTCGATGATCGGCGATGCTTTCGCCAAAGCGCTCATCATGCCGATGGACTGGGAAGCTTGGCCGGGGAATACAAACGCGAGCGACATTGATTCTTAAATCCTCAGGCACGAAAACGGGGACGCCAAGCGTGGCGAATTATAGCGGTCCGCCAGGAAAGTAGTGCCCCCAGCGCAAATCCAGTGGCCGCACCATATAAATGCGCATCCACGACGACCAAGGGTGCGGCATGTCCGCCCCATTGCTCCCAGGCCAATTTGACGCACAAGCCGACGAACAAAATCCACCGGTCCCATGCGCGCTCGGCAAAATGTTTCGCCGCACCGGCGGCCATCATCGAGTGCAAAACTCCCGAGGCCCCCACGTACCAGCCGACCCGCGGACTCAACCACCAAAGGCCCGAACTTATCGCCAAGGCCCCTGCCATTACGATGGCGCACCACTCCACCGGGTCGTAATCCTGCGCGAACAGCGCCCACATCAGCACCAACCCAAGCGCGTTCAGAATGAGGTGATGGACATCAAGGTGCACGATGTGGGCGGTAAGCAACCGCCACCATCCGCCGGCCGCAATAGCACTACGATCATAGCGCAGCAGAGCACTGACATTGTCGCCAAGACCCAACACGGCGCCGAGCAGCACTAAAATCAGAAGCAACCAAATCCATCGGCCGCGATCCCACTGAAGGGCCGCGGCGATCTCTGCTAAGCGATTTGCGGCCTCACGAGGCATCGGTATTGCCTATTTTGCTATCATTCGCGGAATTTTCGAGGACTTTATGCGTAATCGGCACAGCGGTTTTACTCTTATTGAAATAATGGTGGTCGTGGTCATTCTCGCAGTGCTTGGCGCGCTCGTGGTGCCCAATATCTTGGGCAAGGTCGATACGGCGCGGGTGACGGCCGCAAAGACCGATATCAATTCAATCAAGCAGGCCTTGGATCTGTACCGCCTGGACAACTTCAAATATCCCACCACCGAGCAAGGCTTGCAGGCGCTGGTCAAGCAGCCCTCGGACCCCACCATCACGAACTATCCACCCCACGGCTACCTGCCCGTGCTGCCCAGGGACCCTTGGGGCAACCCGTATATCTACGTCAGTCCGGGTTCGGAGGGACGCGAATATGAAGTTACGTCGTATGGACGCGACGGTAAACCCGGTGGCGAAGGTCCCGATGCGGACATCATCAGCTGGACTCCAGAGCAGAAATAACCCTCCGGCAAGGGGGCAGCGCAATGCGCAGCAAAGGCTTCACTCTGGTCGAGATTTTAGTCGTCCTGGTGATCATGGCCGTCGTGATATCGCTTGCAGTATTGTCCGTCAACGTCACAGGACGCGACAGTCAACTCGATGAGGAGAGCCAGCGCATCCAAGGGCTGATCGGCCTGCTGCACGAGCGTGCGCTGCTGGAGGGTCGCGACTTCGGTCTGCGAATAGAGCCCACCGCCTATGAATTCGTGGTCTACGAACCGCTCCGCGATCGCTGGATGATGTTGGACCAGGAGCAGGAGTATCGGCACCGGCAATTGCCCAAAGGCATCAGCTTTCTGCTGCAGCTTGACTCGCAGACGGTGGTGATCAAACCCATCGATCGAACTCTGTCCAGCGATCTGCCGCCGCCGGGCCCCCAGGTGGCGATCGCCGCAAGCGGCGAAGGAACGCCTTTTCGACTGACCTTGCTGCGGGATGCGACGCAGGCGAAAGCGTCCGTGGACGGCGATGCTCTCGGCAAGATTACGCGCGAGAGTTCCAATCAAGTGGAAAGGCGCACGTGAGCCGCGCGCTTGCGCCGGCGCCGCCCTCACTTAAGCGCGTTGCGCAGGGGTTCACATTGGTCGAGGTACTGGTGGCGCTGATGATCGTCGCATTGGGTCTCGGCGCCCTCATGGTCGCGGTCAACGGCACGGCGCGTACCAGCGGCTACCTGCGCG
>Ga0210394_10003323_pt1 | contig 20420 bp, 19 predicted proteins | sample IncBWC12MmetaG_FD_160121 | JGI IMG/M metagenome (GOLD analysis project Ga0210394, IMG submission 160121) | Forest soil microbial communities from Barre Woods Harvard Forest LTER site, Petersham, Massachusetts, United States - Inc-BW-C-12-M | ecosystem: Environmental > Terrestrial > Soil >...
AGCACGGCGTCTACTTCAACAGCATGGCCGTCGAGACGACACTCCCACCGCCCGTCCCGGTGATTCAACTCCAGGCGATAGTTCTTGCCATCGATATTGACGTCGTAGGTCATGCACCAAAGCCCTTAGCTCTTAGCCCTTCGCTCTTACAATCCCTGGTCGCTCAATCCAACCTGTCATCCTGAGCGCAGTGAGGGCCAGCCGATCGCAGTCGAAGGACCCCTTGCCTATTGGCACGATGTGAGACCTCGCGAGGAGTTCTCTCCGCCAACCCTCGATTCTCTGGGTCAATCAGGTCGTCTCTGACCACGGGCGTCGCTTCCTAACGCGCTCTTTGCGCTAGGCTGGGAATCCACCACGAACCACGTGGGGACAGCCGCCCTCGGCTGTCCGGCCCGAGCAAAGCTCCGCAGCCCGCCTAATGCAACGCCTCCGACCGCGCGACTTTCTTCCACTCGCTCGCCTCGTGCTCCACGCTCGACATGCTCGTATTTCCGTTGCTCGTCGCCGACGTAACTGGCTCCAGCACCGCAAACAGACCGGCAGCAATCGCGGCTACCTTGGCCGCTTCGCCATCGGTGGCTGCGGTCTCGACTGGACGCGCGAGCAGTCGATCCAGAAATCCCGTGTCCAGACGCCCGGCCTTGAAGTCCTCGTCATTCAGGATCCGGCGGAAAAGCGAGAGGTTCGTCTTGATGCCGCCAACGAAATATTCATTCAAGGCGCGCCGCAGCCGCGAGGTCGCCTGCTCCCGGTCGGTCCCGTAGCCGATCAGCTTCGCCAATAGCGGATCGTAGTCGATGGGCACCGTCCAACCCTCGTACATACCGCTGTCGCGCCGGATCCCCGGCCCCGACGGCAACAGCAGGAGACTGATCTTTCCGGGGCTGGGGAAGAAATTGTTGTCCGGATCCTCTGCATAAATGCGGCATTCGATCGCGTGTCCGCGCAGCCGAACATCTTCTTGCTTGAAGGGAAGTTTCTCTCCCGCGGCAATTCGAATCTGCAGATGAACCAGGTCGAGTCCCGTCGTCAGCTCGGTCACCGGATGTTCCACCTGCAACCGTGTATTCATTTCGAGAAAATAGAAATTCTTGTTCTCGTCGACGAGGAATTCGATGGTTCCGGCATTCGTGTACCCGGCTGCCTGCGCAACCCGAACCGCAACTTCTCCCATCCGCCGGCGCATTTCCTCATCCACAACCGGCGACGGCGACTCCTCCAGCACTTTCTGATGTCTTCGCTGAATCGAGCACTCGCGTTCGCCCAGGTAGACTGTGTTTCCATGCTCATCCGCAAGCACCTGCATCTCGATGTGCCGGGGATTGATGATCGCCTTCTCGAGATATACCTCGCCGTCGCCAAAGGCCCGCTGCGCCTCGCTCCGCGCACTTTCCAGAGCCGACTTCAACTGGTCCGGTGAGTGCACAAGCCGCATCCCCTTGCCGCCGCCTCCGGCAGCCGCCTTCAGCATGACGGGATAGCCGATCTTCTCCGCGACTCGCGCTGCTTCTTCCGCTGACTCGAGTCCGCGCGACGTGCCCGGTACAGACGGCACACCGGCCTTGTCCATGTTTTGGCGCGCGCGCGTCTTCGAACCCATCATCTCCATCGCCGCCGCGGTCGGACCGATGAACTTGATTCCGGCTTCGGCGCACGCATGCGCGAACCGCGGATTCTCCGACAAGAATCCATACCCCGGATGAACCGCTTCGGCTCCGCTTTTTTTTACAACCGCAATGATCTTCGGAATATTGAGATAAGATTCGGCGGCTGCCGCCGGTCCCAGGGGATAGGCCTCATCCGCCTTGCGAACGTGCAGGGAAGCGCGATCCACATCGGAGTACACAGCCACCGACTGGATGCCCATCTCACGGCACGCGCGAATGACGCGAACTGCGATCTCTCCGCGATTGGCAATGAGGATTTTCTTGAACATGCTCCAAAAGCCCGACGGGCGCGAATCTGCAAAATCATTCTACCGCTTCAGAAATGCCGGCAGTTTCGTTGAGGCCGCGACGTCTGACGGCAATTCTCGAGTCTAAGCTCCTGAACTTGCCTGCCCTGTGATTCCAGTCACCGCAACCAGGCAACCTTTCGCATCCGGTCGTTTTCGCACTTGAGCCTGAGACCTGAACAAAGAAAAAGCCCCTTCCCTTCGGAAGGGGCCTTGAACTTTTAAAACCCAACGTTATTTCTGCTGAACGTTATTTCTGCTGATCCATGGTGATGCCGGTGGCTCCAGGCTGCTTTTCAGCCTTGGCTTTCTTCACAGCGAGAGTCTTGTCGACCCACTCGTCGGCAGTCTTAAGATCCGCTGCACGCGCCGCAGGATCTTCGCACTGCACGTCGGCGCGCTCGCGATACATCAGGTTCATGTAGGCCATGGCGTCGTCGTAATCCGGCCTCAACTTCAGTGCCTGGTTCAGGTTGTCGATGCCCTCCTGAATATTCGCCGAATTCTTGTCCTTGAGCAAGGCGCAGACTTTCTTGTCCTTTAGCGGCTCTTCGGGTTTCAGGCCCAGCTTCGCCCGTTCTTCCATGCGCGGCTGATAGGTCTGCGTCCAGTCGATGACGGCGACCGAGTAGTACGGCTCGGGATCATTGGGATCAAGTTCCGTGGCTTTGCGGTAGTACGTCTTCGCGTCGTCAAAACGCTTCATCTGCAGGTACAGGTATGCAATCCCCTTTACGCTATTTACATTCTTGGGATCGGCGTTGAGCACAGCCTTGTATTGATCAATCGCTTGTTCCGCAAACTTGTTGTTGTCAGGAGCGTCCGCGCCAGGAATGTATTGTTGCGCAAACGCGGTGGCCAGGTAGAGGCGGGCATTAATCAGGGTGGGATCCAGATCCACCGCCTGTTTGAAATGCTCGATCGCTTCCTCGTACTTGGCGTTCTTGTAGGATTGCACGCCCTTGTTGAGCTGGTCGCGCGCCCGCAACTTCGCGCAACCTGTGGCAGACAACAGCATCACTCCTGCGGCCACCACCACCAACACTCGTAGGCTGGTTTTCATTGCGTTATAAGTCTCCCTTTATCAGGAATCATGGGACCTTACCACTGTGAAGAAGATTGCGCAAATCCTGAACGCACGGACGCCCAGACGACATCGCCTGGGCACTTCGTATCCGCTTCGCTCAGATTCTAAATCCTGGGGCACGGACCTGCGCGTCCGTGCCTGCGAGGAGTTCGTCAGCACTGGCTAGTTTACTGACCGGCCTCAATCTTGGCTGTGATAAGGCCCACTTTGTCGACGCCGGAGGCGTGCGCGATATCGATCACATTGGCCACGTCGAAGAACGGAATATTGTCGTCGCCCTTCACGAACATGACCTTCTCCGCGCGCGTCTTGAAGATGTCGGTCAGACGCCCTTGCAGGTCATCCCAGCTCGCGTCTTCCTGGTTGATCTTCACACCGGGAGTCTGCCCGGCGCCCCGATCAATCAACTGAACCACGATGGTGCGATCGGGGGTATTTTGCTGCTTCTGATTGGGCGGCGGCGGTTGCGGAACCAACGCATCCAAGCCCTTCGGAGTCAGCGGTGTGATCACCATGAAGATGATCAGGAGCACCAGCAATACGTCAATGAGCGGCGTTACGTTAATGTTTGCGCTTTGACCCCCGCTCGGGCCAACTGCCATACCCATGGTCGATCTCCTCTATTGACCGCCCGACGGTGGTGCCGTGGGGGTCGCTGGCGCGCTACCCGCGCCTTTTTCCTTGCGCTGATCGGTCAGCAATCCTAATTGGTCGACGCCGGCCGCTCGAATGTTGTCGACAACCTCAACCACACGCCCAAACTTTGCGCGTGCGTCCGCACGGATGTAGACCCTCTTGTCGTTCTTATTGGCCAGCCGGTCTTTCACCTTCCCGGTCAGCACGTCAAGACTCGTTAACTTGTCGTTACCGAAGAAGACGTCGCCCGTACGCATCACGGCCACGATCAACGCGTCTTCCTTGTCGGCATCCGGCATCTGCTCCGGATTGTTCACCTTCGCCAAGTCCACGCTGACGCCCTTCTGCAACATGGGCGTGACCACCATGAAGATGATCAGCAACACCAGCATCACGTCCACCATCGGTGTGACGTTGATGTCGGAATTGACCTTGGCGCCTTCGTTTCGTTTTGCCAGTGACATAGGCTCACCTTTTCCTTTGCGCTACCTGCTCGTTCCACTTTGCCCGGCTATCTCCCGATTGGAGCCTGAGTGCCCGGCACCGGAATCGTCCAGCGCCGGGCCTTTGCAACTCACAATCGCAGCTTCTGCCCGGTCAAGTTTAGGAACGGCGCAGGCTCCGCCGCTTCAGGAAGTAGTCGACCAGTTCGCTCGAGGAGTTATCCATCTCCACGTCGAAAGCCTCTACGCGGCCAGTCAGGTAGTTGAACATCATCACGGCCGGGATCGCGACCAGCAGTCCCATGGCGGTGGTGACGAGCGCTTCGGCAATACCGCCGGCGACGGCCGCCAGACCGGTGGCCTTCTCCTGCGAAATGCCTTTAAACGCGTTCAGAATGCCGACCACCGTTCCGAACAGTCCGACGAATGGAGCCGTCGAGCCGATCGTGGCAAGTCCGCCGAGTCCGCGTTTCAGTTCAGCGTGCACGATGGCTTCGGTGCGCTCGAGGGCGCGCTTGGAAGCTTCGATGGTCTCGCCAGGGATTTCGCCCGGGCTGTCCTGGTGGGCCTTGAACTCCATCAGGCCGGCCGTGACAACCTTCGCGAGGTGGCTCTTCTTGTTACGCTCGGCAACTTTGATGGCTTCGTCGATCTTTCCATCACGCAGGGCGCCGGCCACGGCAGGCGCGAACGCGCGCGACTGTTTGCGGGCCGCGCTAAATGCCATCCAGCGATCGATCATCACGCCGATCGACCAGCCCGACATAATGAACAGAATGATGACCACGATTTTCGCCAGGATACCCATCGATTTCACTAGCGAAACCAGGTCCCAACCCACCTGACCTTCCTGGACCACCCAGGCGGCCATCGCAGGCACGTGATGCACAGTAGTTGCTAAATTGGCTACGAACATGAGTTGCTTTCCTCCTCAGGAACTCGTCAAAGACTCAGTTGCTTCTGTCGCGAACAGTGTTGCTTCCGAGTGTTGCAGACAACAATGATCAAACTCGCGGGCCTGGGCTCCCCGGCTTACAATCACGGGAGCCTCTCGGCAATAACCATTTGAGAATGGAGACGCGGTGGCCGTCATGGGCGCTCACTCCTAACCCAGCCACCGGCAGAAGGTGGGATGGGGAGGGGTAACGAGCCTCAGCCTGCCAGCGCGATCCAACCGCCAATCCAAGGGTTTAGCCCCCGGATAGCGTGAAGTTCACCTGAACTTGTGTCTCTACGGCCACCGGCTCACCATTCAACATGTAAGGCCGATAGCGCCACTGCTTCACAGCTTCAATCGCAGCCGGGGCGAGCATCGGGTGTCCGCTGATGAGGCGGAGATTCTCGATCGTCCCGTCCTTGCTGATTTCCGCTTGCAGCAGCACCGTACCTTGGATGCGTGCCTGCCGCGCCAGCGGGGGATAGTTCGGCTGAACTCGCTTGACCAGAAGACCTTGCGAGACGCCCAGCGATACGCGTACACGCTGTGGAGTGGCCACTTTCGGCACGGCAACCGGCGTCGAACTAATGATTCCGCCGATCACGCCGCCCATCTGGCCGCCCGGGATGCCGCCCGGCACGCCACCCACGACGCCACCCGTCGACATCTCCGGCGGCGGGGCTTCGTCTTCTTTAATCATCTGTACTTTTTGTGGAATCTTTGTAGGCGTGCGGAGCTGACCGTTCACCAGGTCGCTCTGGATCGTCTTCACGATCTTGACTGGCGCCGCGGCCGGAGGTGGCGGCGGAGGTGGGGGTGGCGGAGGCGCCACCAGGAACGTCATCAGCTGCTGCTTCGGCAGAGCTTCAGTAAAGACCAGCGGGATCAGGACCAGAACGCCGATCAGTAGTAGCTGCAAAATGAACGAAATTGCGGTTGTCGCCCCGCGCTTCGTCTTAAGCCTGCCGCCTGATTCAATGAGGCTATCTTCGAACATAGGCTTCTCCCTACAACGGACCCTACGTATTCTTAGACACCGGACATTTCTGCTTTGCTCCCAAAACCTGTGACCTGACTGCAACAATTTAGACCGTCTCGGCGCAATCTGCGAAGCACACTTGCATTGTTTGCAATCAATAGCTTAGACACCGACAACCTAACCTTCCGCTTCGGCTGCGAAAAAGATCAAGATGCATTTCTTCAGCCCGGCGAACGAATTCTTTCGTACCGACTTTGCCGGATTCCGGAAACGCGCTTACTACACTCCGGCCTTTGCCTTATCCCGTTTTCCTGTATCGACTGGCATTGAGACCGGCCGTTTTCCGCGGCCACTGCGCCAGTCTTGATACGCCACCAGGATCGGGGCCGCAATCGCAATCGACGAATACGTCCCGATCAGGATTCCAATCACCAGCGCGAAGGAGAACCCATGCAGCACTTCTCCCCCGAATAAGTACAAGGCCAGCACAGTAAGGAACGTCAGGCCCGCCGTCAAGATGGTTCTGCTTAAAGTTTGATTGATGCTGCGATTGACGATGTCCGAGAGCTTTTCCCGGCGCATCAACTTGATGTTTTCGCGAATTCGGTCGAAAACCACGATCGTGTCGTTGTTGGAATAGCCGACCAGGGTCAGGATCGCGGCCACCACGGTCAGGGAGATAGGCTTATTCGTCAGCGAAAACGCCCCTACCGTGATCAACGTATCGTGGAATACCGTCACCACCGCAGCTACGCCATAAATCCACTCAAAGCGGAAACCCAGGTAGACGAGCATTCCAGCCAGCGAGTAAGCGATGGCCAGCACTGCCTGGCGCTGCAACTGAGCGCCGACCTGGGGACCGACGATTTCGACGTTGCGCACGCCGAAATCCGAGAGGTAGAACCCATCCTGTAGCGAAGCCACAGTCGCCGCGTCGGTCGCCGCCTTCAGTTCATCCAGCGAATTCAGGACACCGCCTTTCACCTTGTCGCGGTAATTCACAATAGCTTGCGCCACTGCCGTGTACTTCGCATCAGCATCCGTGCCCAGATGCTGCGGATCCTTCTGCATCAGGTAGTCTTTGAGCGTCAAAGAGCTGGCGTTATTCAGATCGGTCTTTCCTGCCTGACTGCTGCCTTCCAGCGCGCCAATGATCTGTGCCTTGCCTTTATCGAGCGCTGCTTCGCTGGTTTCTTGTTCCGCTAGATCAATGAGAACTTCGTTGTTCGCGGCAGTGCCATAACTCTGAATCTTGGCATTCCGCAATCCCACGCGATCCAGCGCCGCGCGGATCGCATCATTGTTGGGCGTATGCGAGAACTTGACGTAAACCAGAGTTCCGCCGCGGAAGTCTACGCCCAGTGGAATCCCATGCCAGAACAGCATGGACAGCACACCCGCAACGCTGAACACCAACGAAAAGGCGAGAAAATACCACTTTTTGCCGAGAAAATCTATGTTTGGGTTGCGAAAAAATTCCACGAGCTTAAAACCCCTTTTTGAGTGTTTCAGAGTTTCAAAGTTTCAGTGTTTCAAGGTCAGCCGGAAGAGCCCCGAACCTTTCGCCCTTGAAACTGTGAAACCTCTGAAACTTTGAAACCTTGAAAACCTTATCCAATGCTTAAAGCTTCGCCGCGCTGCTTGCGGCTGAGCACGTAGTCAAAGATCACCCGCGAAACAAACACAGCCGTGAACAGGTTGGCCAGCAGACCAAACGTGAGAGTCACAGCGAATCCCTTCACCGGGCCCGTGCCAAAGATGAACAGGATGAACGCCGACACGATCGTCGTCACGTGCGTATCGACGATGGTGATCCAGGCATGCGCGAATCCCTGATCCACTGCCGACGGAGGCGTCTTCCCGTTCCTCAGCTCTTCCCGAATGCGCTCGAAGATCAGAACGTTCGAATCCACGCCCATGCCGACCGTGAGGATCACTCCCGCGATTCCCGGCAGGGTCAGCGTCGCCCCGCTGAATCCGAGGAAGCCGAGCAGGATAATCAGGTTCAGGATCAGAGCGACGTCCGCATTGATGCCGGCGCCGTGATAGTAGACCAGCATGAAGATCAGTACCGCGAGCATTCCCACCACGGCGGCCTGCACGCCCGAGCGGATCGAATCCGCACCCAGCGACGGGCCGACCGTACGTTCTTCCAGATACTTGATTCCCGCAGGCAACGCGCCCGAGTTCAAGATCAGGGCCAGGTCCTTCGCTTCCTGGTCCGTGAACCGTCCCTCAATCACGCCCGAGTCGCCAATCTCGCTCTTGATGACTGCGACTTCCATGACCTTGTTATCGAGCACCACGGCCAGGTAGTCGCCCACGTGCGCCGAGGTGAATTGCGAGAATCGCCGCCCGCCTTCCGCGGTCAGAATGAAGTTGACTTCGGGGGAGTTCGTCTGCGAGTTGCGCTGCACGCGCGCTTCGCGCAGGTCGTGTCCGGCGACCGCCGACACCCGGGAGATCACCCAGATTGCGTCCGCGCCTTCTCCGGTCGCACCAATCACGCGGCCGTGCATCAGCACGGAATTGTCCGGTAGCACTCCGTTGTGCGCCGCCAGGGCCCCAGCCTCGTCGGGGTAGGAGCGCTGCCCATCCATCGACTGCCGGATCTCCAGCATCGCCGTCGACTGCATGATTTCCTTCACCCGCGCCGGATCGTCCACTCCCGGCAGCTGCACCAGGATCTGGTACTGCCCCAGCCCGTGCTCCTGGATCACCGGCTCACTGACGCCCAGCTTGTCAATGCGGTTCCGGATCGTTTCAATGGCCTGCGCGACCGCGCGGTCCTTCAGGTCTCTCAACGTCTGCTGCTTCATGGTCAGAACCCACGAATTTTCCGCGCCCGAGGTCGCGTCGTAATCCGGCAGCCGGTCTGAGACCAGCGACCGGAAATCTGAGGTCGCTTCGGGCGGCACGCCTTTGACCACTATTTTGTCGGGACTATTCGCGGGATCCGGCTTGTTAACGTCCGCATACGTGATCTTGCGGGTGCGCAGATCGTCCTTTAGACGCTCAATGGCCCGGTCAGAATCTGCATTCACCGCATCGTTCACCTGCACCTGCAGAATCAGGTGGGTTCCGCCCTTCAGATCCAGGCCCAGGTGAATCCGGTTCGTCATGGCCGTGAGTGGAGTCTTACCCGACCACTCCCAGGGGAATCCGAAGATCCCAAACAGAAACATCAGCAATGTCCCGAGGATGACGACGACTTTCCAACGCAGGTTCTTGTTCATGACTTAACGATGACGCCCGCAACTCCCCATCAGATTTTTCAACTCCGCCTTACTTCTGCTCACCGTGTTTGGCGCATTGCTTTGCGATCTCTTTGCGCACTTTGCGGTTAAAGGCCTTTCTCTACGCGCTCATTTACTCACTGCTTCATCCTGAGTCGTGACCGTGACGATCGATCCTCGGGTCACTTCCAGCTTCAAGTTGTCTGGAGGAACGCGCAGGATCAAGGCATCCTCTTTGATCGAAAAGATGGTTCCGCGCAGGCCGCCGCTGGTCACCACCTTGTCGCCTGTTTTTAGCTCGGAAAGCATGGCCTGCCACTTCTTCTGTCGTCGCTGTTGCGGAAGGATCAGCAGAAAATAAAACACAGCGAACATCCCCAGCACGGGGAGCAGCAAAGCCATACTGGAGCCGCCTACTTGTAACGCAAGAAAATATAAAGTGCTCATGAAGTCCCAAAAAGACGAAATCACCCAACATCGCTGCCCACACACGCGGGCGCCCTGATGCCTCTGTTGTCACCGCGGGAGTACTTGTGTATTCCGGCCGGGTATTCCTTCAGCCTCGGGCTTGCTTAAGGGGATCGGGGCCTACGGCTTTGGTTGAGACGAGACACCAGAAAGAGGGCGCGTCCCTTCCCCAAGTCGAATAGAATGCCGCACCCTCTGCATAGTGTCAAGGTAGAAACTAAGGTTGTGGATGGTGTTTAAAACCTGTGCCAGCACTTCGTTAGCAGCATACAGGTGCCGCAAATACGCCCGCGAATACCTCTGGCAAACCCGGCACCCGCAGCCCGGATCGAGCGGCCCCGAGTCCTTCGCGTACCGCGCTTGCTTGATCGAAATCTTGCCCTCCGAAGTGAACAGGAGCCCGTGCCGGGCGGCCCGCGTGGGCAGGACGCAATCCATCATGTCGACGCCGAGGCCGGCGTACATGGCGATTTCCTCCGGAGTGCCTACCCCCATCAAATAGCGCGGCTTGTCCTTGGGCAGATGCTCAAGCGTCGCCTCGACCACCTCCCGCGTAACCTCCCGCGGTTCCCCGACGCTCAATCCGCCGATCGCGTATCCCGGAAAGCCGATTTCGATGGTCCGCTCCGCCGATTCCCGGCGTAGTTCCAGGTCCATCCCGCCCTGCACAATGCCAAAGAGGCTTTGGGTCGATCCGGCCGCTGCGGATGCCCCGAACCATGTAGGGACAGCCGCCCTCGGCTGTCCGGGCGAGCGAAGCTCGCTAGTTGCTTGCGTGGGGGCAGACGCCCTCGTCTGCCCAGCGGAGCGCAGCTCCGCAGTCCGTAAGGCGAGCTGTCGCTCGCCCGCCCGGACGGGGGCGTCCGGGCCCACGTAAGCCGTGCTCCACGGCACTTCGTGTTTATGTTCCTGAAAGTACTTCTTGCTTCGCGCTGCCCAGCGAGCCGTCATCTCCATCGACGTGCGCATCCGCTCTCGATCCGCCGGAAACTCCGTGCACTCATCGAACGCCATGATGATGTCCGCGCCCAGCCCGATCTGCGCCCCCATCGAACTCTCCGGACTGAAAAAATGCGCCGACCCGTCCAGGTGCGAGCGAAACGTCACGCCCTCCTCGGTCACTTTGCGCAGTTCATTCAGGCTGAACACCTGGAACCCACCCGAGTCGGTCAGGATTGCGCGGTCCCAAGCCATGAATCCGTGCAGCCCGCCCATCTGCCTCACTGTTTCGATCCCCGGCCGCAAGTAAAGGTGATAGGTATTCCCCAGCAGAATGTTCACGCCCAACTCTTCCAGTAAATCCTGCGGAATGCCTTTAACCGTCCCCACCGTCCCGACGGGCATGAACACTGGGGTTTCCACGACAGCGTGCGGCGTGATCAGTTGTCCGAGGCGCGCGGGACCATGGGCGGCGTCGATATGGAACAGGATGGACACTGGAGGGATTCTAAAGCAGGCTGATGAAGTCAGGATTCACGCGGGGACGGGGGGGCGTTACTGGCCGTTAATGAGTGCTATGGCGATTTCCAAAAACCGTCACTGGGGTCGCTCAGTGCGGTACTCATTTCGTTACCTCACCGACCACTCTGCGAAACACTGCATACGCGATGCAAAGAAGGACAAAACAGCAAATCGAATCCGTTCCGATCTGCGCCAGTAGAACGTCTTGAAAAGTCCAAGGATGCGGGGCAGGAGTCCATGGAGGAAATAGCTTGCTTACTAGGTAGTTTCCAGGTGTCGGCCAGTTCGTTCCGCCCACAAGGCCGCCCACAAGAACGGAGACTCCGGCTCCCGCAACGAATAGAGCAAGCGTCTTGAAGATGCCCCTCATTACAGGCGATCTTACTCAAAACCCGCTTCGGCATTTTGAGTGTAATGCGCCCCTCAACAGACAAGGGCGCACTCCTCGTGCGGACTCTGGATCCGAAGGTAGGGGATTCGTCCTTGATGGCGTCAATGTCCTCTTGGAAGGCCAATCCTGACGGCACGCTTCACATCGCATGGAGCACAGGCTACGCATCCGGCCAGACGTCATCGCGCTACGGAAAGCTCGATAATCTCGCTCCGCAGCGTATCGTTCTCGACAATCAGCCTGCCCACCGTCACTGGCAGCTTGAACCGCTGCGGCCCCGCGCTGCCCGGATTGAAATACAGCACGCCATTTTTCTCCTCGATCTTCGGCACATGGCTGTGCCCATAAACGACAGCCCTCAACCCTGCCGCCTCAGGCTTCAAATCGAGTTTCTCAAGGATGTGCAGCATATAAATCGAGATGCCATCGACTTCGATCACCTCACTCAATGGAAGCTTTCGCGCCCAACTGCCGCCATCGACATTCCCACGCACCGCCGTCACGGGTGCGATTGTTTCCAGTTCTTTCAGGATCTCCGGCGCACCCACGTCCCCACCATGCAGAATCCGGTCTACGCCGCGGAGCGCTTCCACCGCCTCCGGCCGCAGCAAGCCGTGAGTATCGGAAATAACTCCAAGGACAGTCATCAGTAGGAAATATAGGTTGCTCGAAACTGAGTGCTGATTGCTGACTGCTGAGTGCTATTCCAGCATCCTGTTCACATCCCCATAGGCAATCCCGCCCCCAAGCGTCGCGTACGTGCCGGATGACTTCAACTCTTCCGCGATTCGTCGCACCAGTCCCAACGTCGCCCGCATCGCCGACGAGCCCACCGTCACCCGCGCCACACCCAGCTTCTCCAACTCGGGCACAGACGGCGAGCCCGGCCCCCCGAGAATATTTACCGGACACTGCACGTCCCGCACGAGCCGCCCGATCGTCTCCGTATCGCGTAGCCCGGGCACAAAAACGCAGTCTGCTCCGGCGTCCCGGTACGCCACCAGTCGGCGGATCGTCTCGTCGTAGCGGCTCCCGGGCGCGCCTACTTCTTTGAGGTACACATCCGTGCGAGCATTCAGCACCAGCAGAACGCCCGTCTTGAGCGCCGCTTCTTTCACCGCCCGAATCTTCTCGACTTGCGACGACAACTCCGCCAGCGGCAGAGCCTGATCCTCCATCACGTCTTCCAGGTTCATGCCGACGGCTCCGGCTTCAATCACCTCGAGTGCCGTGCGACCCGCATCCTCCGGGCGATTCCCGTATCCCGACTCCACGTCCGCCGTCACCGGAACCCCGACCGCCCTCGAGATCCGTCCGACGCGTGCCAGCATCTCCTCGCGCGTAATTTTCTGGCCGTCGGGATACCCGAGCGAGAACGCCACTCCGGCACTCGTCGTCGCCATCGCACCGAATCCCGCATCCTCAAAGACCCGCGCGCTTGCCACATCCCACGCGTTCGGCAATCTCAGAATCTTCCCGCCGCGATGCATCGCTCGAAATGCGTTGGCCTTGGATTTTTGCTCGTCGCTGGACATCGACTCTCCTTGGGATCAATTGATCAGCACTTCGCGGTCAACAGTTGGCGTTTAGCATTTGGCACTTAGCACTTAGCACTTAGCACTTGGCACTTGGCATTTAGCCATCGCGGCCCAGTCTGGCCTCGGCAGAAACCATTCGTTCGTAGATACCCCAATACGCAGGGGCCGAATGCTAATTGCCAAGTGCCAAATGCGAATTGCAGAGCTCCGCCGTTTGGATGCTACTCAGCACCCTTCCGCACCTTTGCCGCAAACTTCCCAACACTAACGACCGCGCGCCCCACCGTGCCGCGTCCAATCTCCTGCGAGCCATCGGTTGCAGATACCCGCACCGTGTAAAACCGCCCGTCGAACGACTCCACAACCGCTTCCGCCCTCACTCGCGTCCCGATTCCGCTCGCGGCGCGGTGCTCCACATGGATCGACGTCCCCACCGTGATCTCGTCGCCCTCGCAATACGGTTGCAGCGCTTGGAACGCAGCCGTCTCCATTAGTCGGATCATGTCGGGCGTGGAGTACACCGGCGGCAGCTGTGGATGATGCGCCTTCAGCGTGTGTCGAAACTCCACCGTCTCTGCTGCTTCGCCGCGAGCGCCCATCGGCACCTGCTTCGCCATCTAGCCTCCCGAAGATGCTGCTTGCGGTTGCAGTACCGGCTGAGTCCCATCCAGCATGTACTGCCGCATCGCGATAAAACCAAGGATTAGATCATAGGCAACATGGACGGCCATCGCGAGGTACAAGCCTCCGGTCGTATACACCAGGCAGTGCATTAGCAATGCAACGATTCCAGTTCCCAGCACACCGCGCCATCCCTGCACCATGTGCGCAAAAGCAAACGCCAGGACACACGTTACGATCGCAAATGTCGTTGAGCCGCTGAGATCGCGCAAGATCTCGTATGCGACTCCCCGAAACGCGATCTCTTCACCAAGACCCGCAAGAAGCGAAATTGGGACCCAATACCGCAAATGATGCGGATTTTCGGGCAGGAGCCTCCGCGCGCGGCTTTTTCGTTCTGTATTCATCTTCTTCCACACGGCTTGCAGCCGCAGCCCGATGAACGCCACGTAAACGGCGGAGATCAACCAGATCCAAAGTGCCGGCGAAGTTCCCAGCAGGCTCATTTCATTGTGTCGCGCAACGGCCACCGAGTATCCAAACAGCACAATCTGCATCACGATCATGTTTCGGTACAGGCGGGTTTTGGCGGGTAGCGGTTTGCCCGCCCGAAGCCGCAGGAAAGAGAAAACACCAGCGAGGGGCATCCAGCCCAGAACAACGAAGAGATAGACCAGGGTGATGGAGTCTTGGCTCGCCATCGGCTGCGTGTCTCAGCGCCAGTGTAGAGGCGCCTCGCATCCTTCTTCAAAAGGAAACCCCCCGGACGCTTGCTCATCAGTGCCAGAACCAAAGTGCTTGGTGCCCCCTCGTTCGCGTCCGCGCTTGGGACACGCGGCGCCAAGTTTCTCCGTGTTCTACGCGCATGAGCCTTTGCCGTTCCGTGCAGACTCCCCAAACAAAGAAGACCACTGATCCTCTCAGACCAGTGGCCTACGTTGACTCTCGAAAGCGAAATCTACGCCGCCGGTGCCATCCGCCGCTCCTCAATTCCGTCCAGCGCGGTCCACAGCGCCTTGGCGGCAGCCTCTGCGGATGCCAGGGCCTTCTCGGCGGTTTCGGGATTCGCCGCTACTCGCTTGCCAAGCTGCTCGCGCCACACGTTCGAGTGATATACATCAGCGGTCGCATGCAGCGCGAAGTAGCGCGTTGTTTCTTCGTTCGCGCCGTACTGCTCGCGCAAGCCACGATCTTTTTCCTTCGCAACGCGCGGAACCTGCGACTCGTACGCGTAGAACGCCGCCAGTGCCTCTTCCGGAGTTCCTTCGCTGGCAACCGTGCTGAAGTGGGCGACCAGCTGGCATATCTCCGGGACTGCCTTGTGGCCGAAGCCGCTGCGCCCCGCGCCCATGCCCTGCGCAAAGTCGAGCCACAAATCCGAATGTGCCGTTCCCGGCTCTCCGGCAGCACTCTCGCCACCTTGCTCGTCGCGCATGTTGGCGAGCACCGCCCGACGAAGTTCGCCCTCATTCAAGCGCAACGCAAACGCGGCCAAATACGATGGAAACGCATGCACGTGCTGGTAATAGTCGAGCGCATATTCGCGCAAATCCTCGCGGGTCAACTCCCCCGCGCTCCACGCCTTATAAAATGGATGACAGAGAAGATCGTACTTCGCAATACGGGTATCAAGGTCGGCGAAAAATTGCTGGCTGCTCATGAATCCCCTCCTGGAGCAGCCTACTATACGGGGCGCCAAAGCTCAGTGACAAGCGGCACGCTGTGGAAAGATGTTCCTTCGGGTTGTATCGTCTTGCGAACACAGCACTTCAAACAAAGCGCTCCTTAAGATTGAGTCGTTAGACGATCCATTGCGGCGCAAAATCAGCCGAACTGATCGCGCTTGTTAAAATGAAGTAAGCGTCTCATGCAGTTCACCGAACAATTCGACGTTGTCGTGGTCGGCGCCGGACACGCGGGGTGCGAGGCCGCCATGGCCGCGGCCCGCATGGGCCTCAGGACTGCCCTCTACACGCTCAACGTCGATCTGATCGCGCAGATGTCGTGCAACCCCGCAGTGGGTGGCATCGCCAAGGGGCACCTCGTCCGCGAAGTCGATGCCCTTGGCGGCATCATGGGCGAGATCACCGACGCCGTCGGCATCCAGTTCCGCCTGCTTAACACCTCACGGGGGCCGGCCGTGTGGTCGCCGCGTGCTCAATGCGATAAGCAGGCCTACCGCCTCAAGATGCGCGAAGTCCTCGAATCGCAACCCAATCTGAAGATCAAGCAAGCCGAAGTCGCCGACCTGATTCTCGAGCCAGGCCCCGGCCACGTAGGGACAGCCGCCGTCGGCTGTCCAGCCGAGCGAAGCTCGGCAGTTGTCGCGAATGCCCAAGAACCAACTATCAACGACGCTGCTGAGAACCGAGAACTGAGAACTGAGAACTGCCGCCGCGTCCTCGGCATCCGCCTCCGCGACGGCCGCACCGTTCGCGCGCAGGCAGTCATCATCACCACCGGCACCTTTCTCAACGGGCTCATTCACTGTGGCGAGCAACAATATCCCGCTGGACGCTCCGGTGAACCGCCCGCCGTCCTGCTCGGTGAAGCCCTGAAGCAGCTTGGCCTGCGCGGCTGCCGCCTGAAGACCGGGACGCCTCCGCGCCTCGACGGCCGCACCATCGACTGGTCGCGCTTCCAGGCCCAGCCTGGCGACGACGATCCCACGCCCTTCAGCTTCCGCACCAGGCGCGTCGCGCATCACGACAGGCAGGTGCCCTGCTACATCGCCTTCACGACGGAGGAAACGCACCGCATCATCCGTGAGAACGTCCATCGCTCCCCGATGTACAGCGGCCAGATCCAATCCATCGGGCCACGATATTGCCCCTCGATCGAAGACAAGATCGTCAAGTTCCCTGACAAGCTGCAGCACCAGCTCTTCCTCGAGCCCGAAGGTCTGAATACGCACGAGATCTACGTGAACGGGATGAGCACTTCGTTGCCCATCGATGTGCAACTCGCCATTCTGAAGTCGATTCCCGGGCTCGAAACCGCGGACATGCTCCGTCCCGGCTACGCCATCGAATACGATTCGATCGACCCGACCGAACTCGAGCGCACCCTCGAAACCAAAAAGATCGCCGGCCTCTTCCTCGCCGGACAAATCAACGGCACCAGCGGGTACGAAGAAGCAGCCTGCCAGGGCCTGATGGCTGGCATCAACGCCGCGCTCAAAGTGAAGAACGAGCCGCCGTTGATTCTCGATCGCACCGAGGCCTACACCGCCATTCTCATCGATGACCTCATCTCCAAGGGCACCAACGAGCCGTATCGCATGTTCACATCGCGTGCCGAGTTTCGCCTGCAACTCCGTATCGACAACGCCGACCGCCGCCTCACGCCCCACGGCCGCCGCGTCGGTCTCATCAACGATGCCGCCTGGGCCGAATACCTCGCCAAGCAGCAGCGTCTCGAATCGATGAAGGATTTGCTGGAGAGAACGAAGCTGTCCTCGGAGATGTTGAAGACAATCGAAAGCAGCACGCCTCACGTGGGGACAGCCGCCACCGGCTGTCCAGCCGAGCAAAGCTCGGCAGCTCCTGCCGACAACCGAAGACCGACAACCGGTTCTACCAACGACCAAGGACCAACGTCCAACGACTCCCTAGCCGATAACCGTCGGCGGCCAGCCGAAGACTCATCTACGCCCGTCGATCTCTCCGCTGCAGTCGGCCAACCCCTCGCACAACTCCTCAAGCGCCCCGAGATCAGCATCGAGCAACTCGCGCCGATCCTCCGCGACCTCGCCCCCGACTTCTTCCATGACCACGTGGAGGCGGACGCCCTCGTCCGCCCGGCCGAGCGAAGCTCGGCACGCCCTGCCGACGACAGACAACCGACGGCCGACGACTCTCACCTGCCCGCACCGGCTCTTTCATCCCGCGAAAGAAACGAGCTCAAGTCCGTCGAGACCGAAATCAAGTACGCCGGCTACCTCCATCAGCAACAGCGCTCCATCGATCGCCTCAAGAAGGCCGAGCAGCGCGCCATTCCTGACTGGTTCGACTACCGCTCCGTCAGCGGCCTCTCCCGCGAGATGCAGGAGAAACTCCTCAAAATCCGCCCTCGCACCTTGGGCCACGCCTCGCGCATTCCGGGCGTCACGCCGGCCGCCGTCTCGCTGGTGAACGTCTACATCGAAATCCAGGCCCGTCGCCGCGAACAAGCCGCCGCGCTTTAGGGCTCGTCCTCGCACGAACGTCGCCGCCATTCTCTGTGCGCTCTGGGGCTCTTCTCTGCGTCCGCCGCGTTTTAAGATTTTTCGTGGATGTCCCAGACTCCATGTGCCCCTCTTCTCACTTTCTTTTGCGAAGAGTGAGATTCTCCCTACACATAGTCGAACAGCGTCATAAACCCGAAATCCATATGCAGCTGCTGGTGGCAATGAAACAACGTCAGCCCGGGATTGTCGGCGACGAAGTCGATCTCCGCCTCCTGATATCCACCCAGCATCACAACATCCTTCATCACTCCCGCCGTGCTCACCCCGGCAATGCCTGTCAATTGAAATGAATGCCGATGCAGATGCACCGGATGAATGTCGTCGCTCGCATTCTTCATGCGGATCCGATAGCGCTTTCCCTCACTCAAATGAAAGGCCGCTGGCGCGCTCTCGCCCGTCATCGGATACGCCACGCCATTAATCGTCCAGCGATTGAACCCCTCTTCTGCGGCATTGTCTTTCGCAAACGTCATGTCAAACGTTTGATCCGGCGGCGATGCCTTCGCCCCAGCCTTCGCGAATCGCTGGTAGTTCCATTTGAATTTCGGCGGCGCCGTCCACACCGGCTTCCCGCTTCGCCCCGCGTACTCCACCACGATCCCCATTCCATGCCGGCGGTCGTCATCATCGAGATCGCCCATTACCCAGACACCCGGATTCTTCATCTCGACGACCGCTGAGACCCGTTCTGCCGGCCCTAACCACAAAACAGGCACGCTGGCTGCGTTCGGCACAAGATTCCCATCCAGCGCCACGACCCGAAACGCATGCCCGGGCAGCGCCAGACTCCGCATCTCCGTCGCGCTTCCATTCACGACGTGAAACAGCACGCGCTCTCCCGATTTCACCTTCACGGGATCGCCATGGCCAAGCATGCGCCCGTTGATCGTAAACGCGTCGTACTCCACCTCGAATCCCTTTGGCATGCCCTTTGCCAGCGACGCCTTCATTGCCGCCTCGCCCGCTTCCTTCAACGCTTTGTTTTGCGTCGCCGGCGCGAGGAAGTCCTGATCCATGTCTCCACCGCGGCTGAACTTCGGCTCGAATTCCTTCAGCACCAGAAACACCTCGCGATCGTGTGCTCCCGGCTCCTCCCGCGGCTCGATGTACACCGCTCCCACTTCGCCGTTGTATTGCCCCTCCGCCAGGTTCGCTCCTCCCCGGTTGTGCGTGTGATACAGACGAATCCCAGCCGGCCCCGGCGTGAACGTGATCCGCCGCTGCCCGTGCGCCGGGATGAAAGGCGTTCCTTCCTCCGACGCGCCATCCACGTCGGTGCTCACTTTCTGCCCATGCCAGTGCAGTTGCTCCGGCGTATCGGTGTCGTTGCGAATCTCGATCGTCACGGGCCGCCCCTCCTTGAACCGCAGCAGAGGCCCCGGAAATTGCCCGTTGTACGTCGTCGTAGGAACGATCCTCTTTGGCGCGATCTCTACCGGAGACACCTTGATGTGGATTGTGTAATCCACCCCGCCGCCGCTCGATGCCGAGTTTTGGGCAAATCCAGAGGCATCTGCCCGCAACCCCGCCAAACCCGCGGGAACCGCCGCCCAGCCGGCCGCGACTCCTGCCGTCTTCAAGAACTCTCTTCTCGTTTGTGCCATGGTTTTCATGAGCGATTCGAGGCTCTGTTGACTTCCACGTCCTCGTCGACTCGACTAGAAATTAGGATGAGAGATGTTCCCGTCTTGTTGGCAAAAAAGGCCCGCTTTTGCGGGCCGATTACCGAATGTCCAAGTGCTCAGCTTTCGCTATTCCTGACTTTCCGTAACTCTTCCAGCAACCCATCCAGATCCGGCAACCGATCGATCGGATACACCCGCGCGAATCGGATCACCCCTTCTTTATCCACGATGAACGCCGCACGCTCGCTGATCCCCGGCACCGGAGGCTCATCCCGCAGGATGTCAAACTTCCGCGTCACTTCGCCATGGGGATAAAAATCTGAGCACAGCGGAAAGCGCATCATTCCGATTTCTTTCTTCTGCCATGCCAGGTGGCTCTCGATCGAGTCCACGCTAATATCCAGCAGTTGCCCGCCCGCGGCCGCGAACTTCGCTTCCATCGAGTCCAGGATCGGCAGCTGCGACTCGCACGTAGGCGTCCAGTCCAGCGGATGGAATGTCACCACCACATCCTTTTTGCCGCGATAGTCACTGAGCCGGAAGTTCAGCCGTTCCTCGCCCTGTACCGCCGGCAATTCGAAATCCGGAGCCCGATCTCCAACTTTCAATGCCACACCATGCCCCTTTTTCCCGAAACTCCTCTCGATTCTATCGCCTACTCCGCAAAGCGGTGTCCTGCAGGCCTGCCCCACCGCCCGGAATTAACAATCTTGTAACAATCCTCCCACCATCACGCCGCTAATATTTCCGGATGCCACTGCATTCGCAAGAACCGTTAAGTATCGAAGACTTCGAAGGCTCCATGCCCGGGCA
>Ga0210394_10003324_pt1 | contig 20410 bp, 19 predicted proteins | sample IncBWC12MmetaG_FD_160121 | JGI IMG/M metagenome (GOLD analysis project Ga0210394, IMG submission 160121) | Forest soil microbial communities from Barre Woods Harvard Forest LTER site, Petersham, Massachusetts, United States - Inc-BW-C-12-M | ecosystem: Environmental > Terrestrial > Soil >...
GCGTACCGAACCCGATCTGGGGCCATGTCATGCTTTACCCAGGTCTATTCGACTACGGAAACTTCCGCAGCTTCCTGGAGCAATGCGATTTTGAGATCGTCCGAGTCGACCACTGGCAATGGGCGCCGCGCGAGACGATTCTGCCAGCGTTCCTGCGCCGCTTTGCGCTCCTCCGCAGCCGGTATGTGGCTGGAGTGCTCCGCAAATCTCTAGAGCTGGCCTGGAAGGCCGCGGGCCGCTTCCCGTATTTTTGCTATTGGCTCTGGACCTTCGATGCCGTCAAGGTAGAGAAGGGGAATGCTCCTCCTCTAGAGCGGCAGAGCGCCCAGACTGCGCCCAAGGGCTGAGATGACCATTCTGGTTCTCTGCCGGGAAGAGAATTTGTGCAACACGCTGGCCCGCTATGCACAGGCAATACGCCAAGCTGGAGTGCGGTTGGTTTGCGTGGAGAATGGCTTCTCCTTCAATGGAGCTGTAGAAGACCTATTGCGCGTTTGTCCGGAACAACCATCGATGATCCTGCACCCGGAGGCGGATGTTCCTTATCTGCCCTGGGGTCTTTCGGCGGTAGACATTCCGACGGCGTGCTTCCAGGTGGACACCTATGCGTACACGAAACGCCGCATAGCCTGGTCCATGCTGTTCGATCGAGTCATCGTCTTTCATCCGGGTTACGACGTTCGGTTCCAGAGGGCGGGCCATCCCGGAGCGTGTTTTTTCCCGCACGCAGTGGAGGCCGAGTTTTATTCCGGAGCGGAGACTGAGCGCATCTTTGAGATCGGCTGGGTTGGACAGATGAAGGGCGCCATCTACGGCAAGCGCGGACTGATTCTCCCTTCCCTCGCTCAGGCATTCCGAATGAACGATTTCGACCGGCGGTATGCGATCGAAGACATGGCTCAGATCTACCGGCAATCGCGTATCGTGGTGAACGTAGGGAGAGACGATTATCCCCAGGACGCAAACCTGCGTACGTTTGAGGCCATGGCCGCGGGCGCGCTTCTGATCACTGCGTTGCCCAGCGAGTTGACGGAAATCGGCTTTGAAGACGGAGTGCACTTCATCGGCTATCGGAAAGACAGGAGATCGCCGACCTGGTCCGGAAGTATCTCAACGACGAATCGGCTCGGAAGCACATCGCCGAAGCGGGCCATGAAAAGGTGCTCCGTGAACATACTTACGATGTCCGCGTGAAGAGACTTTTGGATGGCGTGGCTACGGGCGGAAAATTACAGGCGCCAGCCCGTTACTGGAACGAGGGCCGCGTGCGCCGCATCTATCTCGATTATTTCGCGGGCAACGGCGCCCTGGCGGAGGCCACGGCGGAACTACCGAAGATCGCGCTGCGCAGCCCCAAGGACGCGCTCATCGGCGCGGCACTTGTGGGACGCGCCTGGGGCAGGCGGCTGCGCGCGAAGCTGCGCCCCGGCGCTTAAGGCGGCAGGATTTCGTGAAAGCGTTCTTCTCTGCCTTACTTCGTCCAGGCCGCGCGAATCGGCTGGCCTACTAGCAGCGCGGGGTCGGCGCCTTTTCGCGGGACGAACTTCTGCGGACGGCCGCCCCATACTTCCGCGGTGTAGAGGTTGCTGTCCTGGTCCACAGTGAACTGGTGCGTTCCCCAGAGTCCGCCCGGTTCTGGAGTCATCGTGCCCCATGTGTAGAGCAGCTTCCCGTTCAGGTCGTACTTGTAGAATTTGAAATTTCCGTGGCCGTCCGACATCCATAGGTGCTGGTCCGCGGTCATGAAGATATGATACGTCGCGGTGGGACCGTCGCCGAGATACCACTGATCGAGGAATTTGCCGTTCTCATCGAAAATCTGGATGCGCCGGTTGCTCCGATCGTTGATGTAGAGACGGCGCTGGTTGTCGATCGCGATGCCGTGCACGGTATTGAAGTAGCCCGGTCGCTTCTCCTTTCCGTTGACTTCGCCTCGCTCGCCCCAGGCCATCAAAAACTTCCCGTCCTTGTCGAACTTCACGACGCGTGTTTCTTCGTAGCCGTCGGTGACGAAGAACGTGCCGTCGGGTAGCCATGCAATGTCGGTCTGGCGGCCGAACGTCTCGCTCGGCGGACCGGTCTTTTGGATGTACGACGGCCGCCCGGTATTGCCGGTCATCTTTGCGTTTCTCTCGGTGGTCGTGTTCAACGTGCCGATCGTCTGGAGTAGTTTCTTGCCGTCGTTGCTGAAAATGCGGATGACTTCGTGGCCGTCGTCGATGGCCCACACGCGCTTTTCGGGGTCATAGGGATTGATCAGAATTTTGTGAACGCGGCCCTGCGACAGCACATTCGCGTTGTCCGGCTTGAAGAGCGAATCCCACTGGGTCCACGCCTCTCTCACGTTGCCCTCGCTGTCATACACCGTGATGATGTGTTTCCAGCGGTAGTCCTGCCCTTCGATGCCCTTGTAGGTGTCCGTAGCCTCGCCCGGGCTGGCGTAATCGCCCACGGACGCGTTCCGCCCATACATCCCGCGCCCGGGGACTTCCAGGTGCGTCTGGATTCCGAAAGCGGTCTCGATGTCGACGTACTTTTTCTTGGTGTTCGCTAAATCGGGCAGCTCGCCGCGCATCGCCACGAAGATGCGATCCGGATTCTGTGCGAAAATGCCTTGCACGGCGCCCCACGTCCAGCCCTTTTCCTCAGGAAACAGGGTGGTCAACGACTTCGGCCAGCTTGGGTCAACTCGATACGGCCCATCTACGAGTTCGTCACTCGGATTTGCCGGATCGACCCATTGGCCCGGCGCCGCCTGTTGTTGCGCCGCGCTCACGCTTCGGGTGTTCCAGTAGCCGATCGACGCGATGATGCCGACCGCGGCGCACACCGTCACTCCGACCCCAAACGCTCGACCGACCACGTTTTTCATTGTGGCTCCTCCTCTGTTTTCGCCTCTCGCGATGCGCAGCCGCGTTTCGCGGTCCTGGCTTCGCGGTGCCGGCCGAAACCGGCGCGCAGCGCTATTAGGATTGAGGCGGCAAAGTACAGATCAAATTTTCAATTTTGAGTTCCTGACCCGCCGATAACATACACCCAAGCCGGAAAAGCGGAGCAGAATTTGTTGGAGCGGCCGGCATGCCCGATCAGCGCCGGCGGAATTGGGCTGCTTTCGCGAGGATGGTTTGCGCTCGAGCGAGGACTGGACGGTCCACCATCTTGCCGTCCACGGCGATCGCCGCGCCGGGCGCACCGGCCGATGCTTCCACCACTCGTCTGGCCCAGGACTCCTCTTCCGCCGTGGGCGTGAAACACTCGTTGACGATCGGCACTTGTTTGGGATGAATGCATATTTTTCCACTGAACCCCAAACGCCGAGCGCGCGACGCCTCGACGCGCACTCGCTCTGCAGAATGAATATCCGTGGTGACGCCGTCGACCGGGGGCTCGATGCCGGCGAGGCGCGAATCGAGCACGATTTGCGAACGGAAATACAGCAGCTCTTCTTCGTCGGCCATCATTCCGAGGTCCAGCTGGAAATCGATTGAGCCAAACAGGAGATGACGCACCGGGGCGGTACTTGCTAACGCCACGTTGTTGCGGAAGCCTCGCGCGGTTTCGATCTGCGGCAGGATGGACACCTCGAAGCCAAAGTGTTCCGCGATGAGGCGAATCTCCTCAACTCGTTCGGCCTTGGGCAAGAGCACGCCGGCAATTCCCGGCCTTCCGCCCAGGCTCAAGTCTTCTCGAAACCAACTGCTATCAGATGTATTGACGCGAAGCATGACGGGCCGCTCGGCCGAGAGCCACTCCATCACAGCGGCGCGGGCTTTGGATTTGTCACTCGCCGCGACCGAGTCCTCCAAATCCAGGACGACCGCGTCGGCTCCCGCCGCACACGCCTTCGCGAAGCGGTCGGGCCGGTTGCCGGGTACGAACAAATAAGAACGTGGATTGAGCAGAGGCATAGTCAGGCTCCCGGGTCGAAAAATTACTCATTTTCATGGCGAGGGTCAAATTCGTGGAGCAGTAGTATCATGACTTGGTGGGCTTCTACGATGCGAGGAGCAAGAATCCGCTCGCGCTTCTCCGAATTTGCGCTGGCTTTTTTCGCGGCGGTGAGTTGCCCAGCGCAGGCTCAGCAGCCTGCTTTGGCGGAGAGGCTGCCCTTCAGCGCGATCGAGCAGGAGAACTACCTCGACGGCCTCATCCAGAACGCTCCGACGGATTGGGCGCACGGAAAACACTGGGTGCTCATCCAGCCTTACCTCGTCGGGCGAAACGCTACGCGGCCGATTTCCAGGCTGGTTTGCCCCGATGCGGGACTCGTGAATCCGCCGGCTGACGGGACGGAAATTCCGCCGTGGATCTATTCCGCCCCGAGAATTTGCGAAGAGTTAACGAGTACTCATGATTCTGCTCTGGTCGTGCTCGAAGATCCTAAGGACACGAACGCCGCGTATTTCCTTTTTCTCGCTTGCGACGCGAAACGGCGCCGGAATCCGTGCGACATGGACGGTTACTACCAGCAGGACGGCATGAAGCTGGAAGAGTCCTCGAAGCGAAGGAGTCGCGAGTTCAACGTGCTCGTTCCCACTCTGGAAGGCAAAACCGCGCGTTTCCTCGTGGCCGAAATCTGGCACCTGCGCAACGCCACGCCGGAATCCAGCGACAAATAGTGAGCAATGTCGCCCCGCGATCGCGCTACTTACTTGGCGCGCCGTTAGCGGCGGGATTGGCGATCAGTTTCAGATATTCGGCTTGCTCGGACGGGACGCACAGCTCTTCTTCGAAGTCCTGTTCCGGAATCCACGTGAATTTCGCATTCGTGATGACGAACGGCTTGGTGTATGTCTTCGGATCGTCAATCGCGACGGTGACTTCGAGAGTGTTGTGGCTCACGCGCCGGTAGCGTTCCTCGACGCGCAGATCGGTGCTATGCGGATGGCCGGCGTTGTCGAGCCACGTCCTCTCGTCGGTGCCGACCGTATTCACCACGAACGTGTAGTCGTCCACCCAGCGGCCTACTGAGTATCCGTACCACCGCGGGTCGGGCGCGCCCGGCGTGTCCCCGCCGACGTTCTTCGGAAGCTCTCGCCCGTCCGTCCAGATTTCGCGCCACACGCGATTGTACTCGGACATCTCGATCAGCTTCCCGGGCATTTGAGTGAACACGATTCCGCGCGTCATGAAGAGTATATTGCGAGGGAAACCCAGCGGGTCGCAACCCTTGATCGGATCGTTGGATTCCGCGACGGGATACTTCTCGTTGGACTTGTGGAGGCGAAACTGTTCCTGGCCCCACGGCGTCAGCGGCGGTATCTCGTTCAGCCTCTGCGCAACCCGGCCGGCCCAGAATCCGGTCAGATCGCGTTTCGGCGCGGGGCCGCCGGCGCCGGTGTCGCCCAGTTTTTCGTAGAGATCCTCGGGGCCTCCGTAGTTTGGCTTGGGAGAGTCCTGGGCGAACGCGCAGGAGGAGACAAGCAGGGCAACCACCAGATTGACAGAGCCGAACATCAAAGGTTTTCGCATCTCGACGCTCCTTGGTTTTTCCAAACTCGACGTCAATAGCGAGAGATTTCTCCGCGATCGGTCCGCGGCCTATTTTTCAGTGTCGTCCCGTCCGCCAGCACGATGGCGTCGACGCGCCCGACTGCGTTCTCGAACTTCGATGGATACAGTTGAACGGTGACGACATCGCCGGGCCGCACTGAATTTTTATTCCACCCGAGGGGCCGGATCGCGGACGGGCTGCCCGCTTCGCCAGCCCAATGCGTGACATTGCCGTTCTCATCGTTCACGTCGAACAAAACCATCGCGTGCGGATTGGCCCAGAAGAACTGCGTCACCGTGGCGTGCCTTAACACAACTACGTTGTCCGTTTTGTAAGACGCGCTTCCGTGGTGCGCCGACGCCGCGCTGCCAAAGGCAAGAATTCCGCCCAAGACCGCCGACATACCGCAGAGTGTGCGAAACGCGCGCATGCGGTCGCCTACTGGTCCTTCTGGTCTTTGGGCTCTCCGCCGAGTTGGCTGTCCCGCAGCGTGTGGCCATCAGCGAAAATGATCTTGTTCAGGCGCCCGACGGGATTGCCGGATTTTGCGGGATAGATGTACACGGTGACGACGTCCCCAAGCTGAACCGAGTTTTTCGTCCAGCCCAAGAGGCCAATCGCCGACGGACTGCCCGCTTCGCCGGCCCAATGCGTGAGGTTGCCGTTCTCATCCTTTACATCGAACAACAGAATCGTATGCGGATTGGCCCAGACGAATTTCGTGATCGTGGCATCCTTCATCACCACGATTTTATTTACGTAGGCGGCGGCGCCGTGATGCGCGAGCGCAGGGATGCAAGCCAGAAAAACGCCGCCGAGCAAGCAGAACAGCAGAAGCCGCCTACGTTTCATTCGGCACCTCACGGACGAATCTTTGCGGATGAAATGATTTGTCCCGGAGAATATGCCAGCGAAGGTGCAGTGTCAATCGCGCAGAGACTTGGGCCATGTCGCCCAGTCCGAGGGACATGTGGGTGTGTCTTTTGAATTTCGGCTGCCCACCCTTCCGTTTTTGAAGGGCGGGGATCTTAACGCGCGTCAATCCCATCGACGCGGCGAACTCGAAGGCGCTCGAGCGAGACAGCGACTCTTTTACCCTGAGCCCTTGCGAAGCGCTCGGGGTAAGAGAGTCGCTGTACCACCCGAACCGAAAAGCCTCCACCCTCGAAATCCATTAAGGACGGGGCGTCCCAAAATTCAAAAGCGCTCAAAGGCTGGCGCACCCGATGCCCACGGCGTCAGTACTGGCCGTAGCGTCCCTTCACGGAATCAATGAGCTTTTGCGAGTCGTAGCCAACTCCATCCTTGAAGACCATTTCGACATTTTGAATGTCCGAAATTCGGGCGGCCGGATTGCCCTTGATGAGGACAAGATCCGCATTCTTTCCGGCGGCAATCGACCCTATCTGGTCCTGCCGGCCAAGGTAGATTGCCCCGTTCATCGTGGCAATTTTGATGGATTCCACTGGCGAGAAACCCGCCTCCACAAGTAGCTCGATCTCGCGCTGATCGCCGTATCCGGGAACGACTCCGCCGTCGCCAGTGGGATCAGGGCCGGCGAGCAACAATCCTCCCGCCGCTACAAATTCGCGCTCAAGCTCCATATCCCGTTTGAAGAGCATGGCGCCGTCGCGGTGCGATGGCCTGTCTGCCGGCCGGTTTCGCGCGTAGAGGTACTCCTCGCGCGCTTCCGGTGACATCACGTCCAGCACCGCCTGCCGCAGCGGCGGGCGGCCGGGCATGTCGCCCTCGAACACGGGCAGCGTCGAGGTGACGGCCACATGATGTTTCACGAGCGTGTCGATTAGGCTCTTCGCTTCCGGACCGTTGGGCTCCATGTGTTCCAAAGTGTAATCGCCCATGCTGGAACTGCACTCATCCGGCTTTTTGTCAGGATCGAGCTGCGTGTTGACAAAAAAGCCGTGCTCCAAGTCGTCGATTCCCAGCTCCGCCGCTTCCAGATACGTCACCGAGCACAGGTGCCCCGTAATCTTGACCCCGTGTTTATGGGCGGATTCAATCGCGGCCTTTAGTTCCGCCCGGGTGATATTCATGTACGCCTTAAACGAAGTGACACCGCGGTCGGCCCAATACTCGACCATTTGCCGCGCCTCATCGGGGCTGCTCAACTCATGCATCTGAATAAAGTAGCTGTGCGGTCCTTCCAGGTATGGTCCGGTCACGTCGATGTGCGGGCCGGGCAGCTTGCCTTCGTCAATCGCGCGTTTCAGATTCAGGTCCGCATAGGTCTCCACGCTCCCCGTGGTGCGCATCGTAGTCACGCCTCCAGCCAAATAGAGGCGAGGCGCGGAGAACGTCATCTGCGGCACCAGCACCGGCGGCTCAGAGTCCCATTGACTGTCCCTGTTCGGCCGGGCGACGTAAAAAAGATGGTTGTGCATGCCCACGATCCCCGGCATCACGGTGTACCCCCGCAGGTCGAGGACAGCGATTCCATCCGCCGCAGGCGCGTCCGAACCCGCCTGGACCGCCGTGATCTTTCCCCGCTCGATGACCACGTTCTGGTCTTCCACGGCCGGGCGCCCCGTGCCGTCGATCACGCGCACACGCTCCAGCACGACCCTGGAAGCGTTCACTCGCACGTACCTCTGCACAACCGGGGAGAGCGCCGCGGCTTGTTGAGCACTAACCCTGGGTGTGAAAAATAGGAATACGCAGACGGTCAGGAAGCAGCTGATTCGCATGTCTTCTCCTCAAAATCAGCGCGATTGTAACCCACGGCGCGTACTTAGATGTCCTTTGCCGGTATGACGTGAACTCCCGCAGGAGCCGCTTTTCCCTCGGCCATCATCCGCGTCGCTAAAGTTTCCGCTTCTGTAATGAGGCTCTTGCGGATTCGAGTGGGGAGGATCTGCGACAACGGAACCAGCGTCTTCGTTGCGATTTTTTCCGCGAGACGAAATTCTTGGCGCGGTCCGACCAGGAGTGCCGGTCTGAAAATGATCAGGGAGCGGAGTCCAACAGCCTTGGCATCGTCTTCGGTGCGGCCCTTGACCTGATTGTAGAAAATCATCGATCTCGCGTTCGCGCCGATAGCAGAAACGAGCGTGAGTGATCTTGCATTGTGCGCCTTCGCGATTCTCGCGAAGGCGACAATGGCGTCGTGATCCACTCTCTCGAAGTTCTCTTTGCTCCCCGCGGCCTTGATGGTCGTACCGAGACAGCAGAAATAAAGTTCGCCGCGAATCTTTGCTTCCATCGACGGCAACTGCGCCAGGTCGGGGACCAACATCTCTGTCAGCTTCGCATCCGAAATCCTCAATGACTTTCGCGAAATCGAGATCACTTCCGTGATCGCCGAATCCGCCACGAGCTGCCGCACCAGAAACGACCCGGTAAGGCCCGTGCTGCCGATGAGCGTGGCAATCATGAGTAAAGCATTTCACACTAGCCCGGAGTTGGCACTCGGAACTTTCATGAACTCTTCGTTTATTTTCGGCACCGCCTGGAGTCTGCCATTGTCCACGACCAGGTTCTTTGTGTAGCGCCACTTCCAGCGAGCCTTTGCTGAGAATGCCGGCTTTGACGGCCGGATCGAACTTAGGCAGAACACCTTGGTTCGAACCGTCCGGCCTGTGCACAATGCTCGTGTGGACGACCAAAATGCCCGAAAGACCTGTCCGACCATGAAATTCGCGCCATCTACGAGTATTTGAAAGCTGTTCCCTGCATTCAGGGAAACTATCCAGGCGAGCCCGCTGACCGGTGCCAGTGGGAGACGGCCAACCCAAAGACTTGACAGCATTCAAGAACGGGCCGGGTGGCAGACGCTTGTGGGTGTATAGCAAAATTGGTCTGCTCGAAGACTCGGCAGCCCACAAAACCACACAGCGAAGAGTCGCTGTGCTACTCGGGCAGGGCCGAAAATCCTCACCCTTGAAAATCGTCAAGGATGCGGCACCCCAAAAATCAAAACAAGAGGCGGTCCACCGCCCCACGTTAATGATGCCAGGGACCGGTGTTCGCAACCGTAGCGTCGGCCAGAATCGCGAAATTCGCGGTTGTGGCCGACGCAGTAGGTGGAACAACAGGTGAAGGCGCCGTAAAACCGGGTTAGTTCCGATGTCGTGGTGGCGGTGGCGGCAGTACTACCAACACCGCGTTCAGGAGCGGGATTGTAACGTCATTGGAGTCTAATGTAACCGCGGCATGCAGAGCCAGCGCTCTGCCATTCAGTTTTGCGCCCGTTGCTAGCGTCACGGAAGCCAACGCCATGATGGTTCCCTTGAAATCAGCCGTCGTTCCGAGCGTGGCTGAACTGCCCACTTGCCAAAAGACGTTGGCAGCAGTCGCGCCACCACTCAGGACAACCGAGGCGCCACTGCTTACCGTCAGTGCGGATGCGACCTGGAAGATGTAAACTCCGTCGCCGTGTAGAGTGAGAGTCCCGCTTATCGACAGCGATGAAGTGGATTTATATAGGCCCGGGGCGAGGGTCTGCCCGCCCAAATCTCCGGCCACGCCGACAGGATCCGTTGATCGTCCAGCGGCGTCGTTATAAGCGATAAGCAAGGAGGCTTGCGCGTGCTGTGCGATAACATCGCCGGCGTCTACCGTTCCGTTCACTGTTGCGGCCGGAGTTCCAGCCACATAGGCAGTACCAGGCCAAACCCCAAGATCTCCGTTAATAACGGTAGGGCCGGTGCTGGTTACGGTGCTGGCGCCCAGAACAGCGTAAGTGCCGGCCGATCCGAGGAATACAGACGCTGGACCCGATTGTGCCGCCGCGTGGTTTGCAGTAGCTAGGCAAAGAACCAACGCCGCAGCCACGAGGAACGCTCTGACCCTCTTCGGAAACTTCAGAGGCCCACACTTCACTTCACTCTGCTTTTTCATGACAAGCCTTTCTATCTTTCTTTGTTACGATTTGACGGCCCGAAGGCGATAGGTAAGGCACCGTACTCACGGGATGCGCCGCCGTCAGGCGTTGTTTATAAGGAACGTCGATCTTGGCGTCTGTACAATTCCGCACACTTGGGTGTACTTTTAGTTTTACTTATCGATTGATCATAAGATTATCTTCAAGCCAAGGTTCTGTTACTACTAGAGTGGCGCGCAAGCATGCCTGGCGGCCCCAATGTATATCCCTACAGCGATTGCCCCACGCTTTGGTGGGGTGGCCGAGGCATATCGGGTTGCATTTGAACTTTGGGCCCCGCTCTTCCGTTCTTGAAGGGTGGGGATTTTGACGTGCGCCGGTCGCCTCAACGCAGCGCGCTCGAGTGGCACAGCGACTCTTTTACTCTGAGCCTGCGAAGGGCTCCCCGCCGAGGATTCATGAGACCAATCGTGACTGTCGTGACCTATTGTTTGATTCCCTACAGACATGAACTAACCTAAGAAGATAAGGTGTCTCCCGGCGCTGTCTTTCAGGGGCCTATTGCCGCGACGGATGGCACATGGGTCATATTTGCCAGGCGTCTTCCAGCATTTCAACCGAGTAGAGCGGAGGATTATTTTGACACGCAGAGACGTGCACCCGGTGCAGTCTGGTGAACGAACCAATACGGATGGCAAGCCTGTAGGCAACAAGATTCTTTTGGCCCTTCCCGATAACGAATATCTCTCCGTCCGCCCACACTTGGAATTTGTCGAGTTGCCACATCACCTCGTCCTTCACGAGCCGAACGAAAGCCTCCACTTCGTTTACTTTCCAAACCAGGGCCTACTCTCTCTTGTCGTCGTGATGGAAAGCGGACAGACGGTTGAGGTGGGCATTGTGGGGAAAGAAGGAATTGCGGGGATACCATCGGCGGTCGACTTGAGGAGGAACCCGTTTCGCGAGGTCGTACAAGTCGCGGGCGACGGGTTCAGGATCAAGGTTGACGTGTTGCAAGAGATTCTGCGGTCAAGTCCTCAGCTTCAAATGATGCTAAGCCGATACATCGTCCTTCACGCCTTGCAAGTTTCACAATCGGCTGCCTGTAACCGGCTGCACAGCGCCGAACAACGTCTCGCGCGATGGCTATTGATGACCCAGGATCGAGTGGATTTCGGTGTGTTATCGATCACCCATGATTTCCTTGCAACGATGCTCGGGACAGACCGGCCGACAATTAGTCTGGCAGCGGGCATCCTGCAGAAGAAAAAGTTGATCGAATATCCTCGGGGGGCCGTGAAGATCCTGAACCGCAAGAAACTCGAACGCTCAGCATGCGAGTGCTACGGAATAATCCAACAGCTTAACGGAGAGCTCGGATTGAAATAGCGTTCGGGTCGCTGTTCGATGGCCTACAGACAGAAGCATTCACAGACAGCTATATTGCCAGTGTAAAATCTCTGTGAACTATCTAGTAAGAACGCGCAGGCGAATCGAACGGACGAATGGCATGGGATTCTCGCACTAGTCTCCCGGAGAGGCGTGAAGCGAAAATGCCAGACGAAGAGTGGATCAAAACACTTGAAGACGGCAGAAAAGTGAAATTCATCTACCAAGTACTGCCCGAAGACGGGGCGTTTATCACTGCGCAGCTTGCAGGCAATGAAGTCGTCTATTCGATTCTATTGACCCAAGCAAAAAACCCACTCAGTCGCGACGATGTTGAAAGTCGTTTCAAGGGCGAGCTTTCGAAGAAGTGGTGACACTCAAGAGGTGGCGGTATGAAAGCAATCGCGAGTTCAAACAAGATGCGGTCCCAGAAGGGTCTGGGCTTCAGCGCCCAAGCTTTTCTCGATTCAGCCGGTGTGGCGAGAAGAATTATAGAGTATCGAAAATCACAGAAGATCTATGCTCAAGGTGATCCTACAAATACCGTCTTGTACATTCAAAAGGGCGAGATCAAGTTGTCCGTTGTCAATGAGGTTGGCAAAGAGGCAGTCGTGGCGATGCTTGGACGTGGCGACTTCTTTGGTGAGGGGGGACTGGCAGGGCAGACTGCTCGGATGGGGACGGCGACCGCGATCACACCCACGACTTTATTGGTTATTGAAAAAAAAGAGATGGTTCGCGTGCTCCATGCTGAACAGGAGTTTTCTGACCGGTTCATGACTTATGTGCTTGCGCGGAACATCCGCATTGAGCAGGATTTGATCGATCAGCTCTTTAACTCCAGCGAGAAACGGCTGGCCCGCACTCTTCTTCTGCTCGCTCGCTATGGAAAAGAAGACCAACCTCAAAAAATGCTTCCCAAAGTATCGCAAGAAACGCTGGCGGAAATGATCGGGACAACTCGCTCCCGGGTCAATTTTTTCATGAATAAATTCAAGAAACTGGGCTTCATTAAGTACAATGGCGGGCTGCACATCAACACTTCCCTCCTGAGTGTTGTCCTGCACGATTAGGGCGGGTGGCCCGGAACTAGCCGAGGGGTTTGAAGTTTGGGTGGCTCACGCCACCCGTCCCGCCCTTTGATCTGCACATCGTACGTTTCTCCCGCCCTCGGCACGCAGACAGTTTCTCGTTCAATTGCTGCTGCTCGCGCTTCGGGTGTAGTGAACCTCGCGGACCAAACGACTCGACACGACTGTCCCGATCTGGTTCCGGTGATCCGCCGCTGCCTGCCGCTGCGCCGCCGAGCCGTAGTGCTTGAGCGTGATGGGATCGACACGATCGCCGAGGTTGTCAAGCGCCGCATAGTTGGGGTACGTCAGAGTGATGCCGACGGTCCAATCATTGGGGTTGTCGGTAGTCACATTGTTGAAGATCGTGTAGTTCGCGAGAATGCCGGCTTTCTTTTCCTCTTCGTAAATTGGGATGTTGTTGTCCATTACGTCTTGATCGAAAGCGGGGCGCTGGCCCGGGTTGATCTTGATGAGTATCACCCGCGTAACCGTGATTGGAGTTACTTTGACGCTGCCGGCGGCTTGCTGCGCGGCTATTTGGGCCCACGGCAGCACGAACGCGAATACAAACAGAACCAGCAGTACCGTTGAAGGTACGATCCAATATTTTCTCATTGGCTGTTTCTCCTCCGATGGAGCTGTCTAGAGAGTCCTTTACTTCAATTTTCCAAGGACTAGGACCTACCAGGGATGGCCTATTCTTGCGGGGACAGCACTTTAGAGCGGGGTATACCTCGTGCCGCTTATACTCTCTTAGGCAAGCGGTAGTAAAGGGGATTCTTTCGTGTGTAGGGCGAAGGGCGTGCCGCTCGGCAGTTTACGCGCGCTCGCATGATGGGGAATCGTAACCTTCCGCCCGGTTTGTGAATGGCGCCAAACCTCGTGACTCCCTGCGCCCGCTCGGTCGAAGCGAAACCCGAATGTGCGGAGGCGTCTCGCAACTTCACGGTAGCGAAATCCTGACAGGCGCCCCATCAGGGCATCATGACTGGGACGCGAAATTCGCGGGCGGGGACATGTCCGTTGCGGAACGCAGGGGGAAGCGGATCTCCGTGCTCACGGCAGGACTCAACAATCTTTCGCGCAAGACTTTGGGCGATTTCGATGGTCTCGGAGAGGCTGCGGCCTTCCGCTACCAGTCCAGGAACGTCCGGGCTGGTGCCCAAATACCGTCCCCCTTTTAGGCGCTGTACTCGGACGCGGATGGCCACTTCTTCAACGTTCGCCACATGCACTTGTCGTTTCACTACGCTCTCCGTAGTGCACCACGATTGTATCAAACCTTGATCCGCCGACAAGACCCGCCCAACGTCATCCAATCTGCGCTAGGTCACCTGTCAGCGGAATTCTGGGCGGCGACTCATCCCGGGTGGGAACCCGACTTGCGCGCCTGTTTTGCAATCACATAGCTGACGAACGCTGAGCAAGCTACGAGCATGAATACAGCGTCCTCTTGCTCCAGCTTCGCATCTTCCATCAAGGCGTGGCGTATTCCGTCCGCGTCGCTCGTATAACCATACAATTTCTCGAACGCTGAGCGTAGGGCGCCATGCAGCGGCGCTTCTGCGTCGATAACCTTCAGGGCCTGCCCCAAGGTAGCCTTCTGGTTGCCAGTAATGACAGCGCATACCGCTTCGACTGCGCTGATGGACTCCTTTATCGAATTCCTGTAGTCGGGCACAGGCTTACGAGCAAGTAGAGCCACCGCCTGTTGCAAGTGCTCGGATGTGGTGGAATATGCGTCCAGAGTTTGCGAAATCGCCCCTTCTATAGCCCGCGTTTCCTGTTCCGATGAAATGGGCGCGAGCTTATCAGCAACAAACCTATAAGCCGAAAGCTCGCCGGCTAGAACTTTGTTAGATTTCTGCGTATAGATTGCTAAATTGTGAGGTGAGGAGACGGCTGCTACGACAAACTCAACCAGATCGTACACTTCGTACCACTGACAGTTAAAAAAGTAGTTACGAATGTAGCTGATTGCCTGATTGGGCCACTGAGGAATTGAGTCTGTCGGCTCTTTGAAATATTCGTGCCAGAGGTTGCGGCAAAAGCGCAAGAGATAAGCGTTATCACGGTACGAGAAGCTGTAACCGTCCTCTGAATCCGGGAACGAGTCTCTCAGGAGATTCCACAGCCGATTCCTAAGTTCGACATCCATCGAATCAGTCTGCAGTACCTGCCTGATTGGCTTGAAGCCGTGGCGCTGAGAGAAGGGCATCGGAATTCCCGGCTCGCCGTCGTACGAATCGTCCTAGTAAATATCATACTGCTCCCAATGCAGCGTCGGGTCTGACTGAATGATGACGCTCTTGCGCGTCACCTGCTCGAGTTCTTCGACCAGCGAGGACTCGCGCGTCTTGAGGGACTTGGCGATTTCGGGATTGACGCGCAGCGTGAGGCTCTGGGCGTCAAGATCGGCGGACATTTTTCGCGCTTCGGACGTAATTTCGTAGCAGATCGTGGGAATCGATTTGACCATGCCGGAGCCGGTGCAGTACGGGCACGGCTGGCACAGGACGCGCTCGAGGGCTTGCTTGGTGCGCTTGCGCGTGATGCAGACGAGGCCGAATTCGTTGAACGCGAGGGCTTTTGAGGGCGCGCGATCCTGGCTCAGGGCCTGATCGAGCGAGGCCAGCACCTTTTCGCGGTTGCGGCGCTCCTCCATGTCGATGAAGTCCACGACGATGATGCCGCCGAGGTCGCGCAGGCGAATCTGGCGGACGATTTCCTTCACCGCTTCGAGGTTGGTCTTGACGATGGTGTCCTCGAGGCGCGTCGAGCCGCGGCCTACATATTTCCCGGTGTTGACGTCGATCGCGACGAGCGCCTCGGTGTGGTTGATGACGATGTAGCCGCCGGACTTGAGCCACACTTTCGGGCGCAGCGCCTTGTCCAGCTCCTGCTGGATGCCGAATTCCTCAAAGATGGGCGCTTCCTTGGTGTACAGCTTCACGCGCGGAACCATCTTCGGCTGGAAGCGGCCCACGAATTCGACCACCTTCGTGAATTCCTCTTCGTTGTCGAGCCAGATGGCGGCGTAGTCGTCGGAGAGATAATCGCGGAGGATGCGCTCGACGAGGTTCAGGTCGCGATGCAACAGCGAAGGCGCGCGGCGCTGCTCGGACGTGGCGCGAATCGTGTCCCAGGTGCGGCCGAGAAATTCGACGTCGGTGCGAATTTCGTCGTCGGTGGCTTCCGCGGCTGCTGTGCGGACGATGAAACCGCCTGGAAACGTTCCTTTCGCTTCGTTCACGAGCCGGCGCAGCCGCGAGCGATCCTCCGCGGAACCGATGCGGCGCGACACGCCGATGTGATCGACGGTGGGCATGTAGACGAGGAAGCGGCCGGGCAGCGCGACGTGGCTCGTGATGCGCGCGCCTTTTTTGCCGAGCGGTTCCTTCGCGATCTGGACGATGATTTCCTCGCCGGCCTTCAGCATCTCGGAGATGAGCTGCGGGCGTCGATGCTGCTCGTGCCTCGGGCCGTGTCCGTGATGCTGCTGCGGTTGATTGGGGCGTCCGCTGCGGCGCCCGCGCTGCGGGCGGCCTCCTCCCCGGCGCACCGGGCGCTGGAAGCGGGCGCGAGGCGGCTCGGAAACGCGCGCGCTCGAGGGCGGCTGGCCTTCCGCGGGCTGGCCGGCATGCATGGTTTCGGCGGACTCGTGGGACTCTTCGTGACCCTCGGCGTGCAGCTCTGCGTGTTCTTCTTCGCGCGCCTCGCCGTGATTGCCTTCGTGCGCCTCGCCGTCTGCCTCGTCGTGCGCTTCCAGGTGCTCGCCGTGAATTTCTTCGTGAGCTTCGCCGTGTTCGTCCTCATGCGCCGCGGACGCTTCCGCCGCCACGATGGCGTCGGCTTCTTCCGCCGCTTCCTCGTGCTCGTCGTGCTCGGAATCGAGCGCTTCCTGCAACTCCTCAAGTTCGGCCGGCTCCACGTACGATTCGGCAACCGCCTCGATCGCCTCAGCGCGATCCTCCGCATCGGCCTGCGCTTCTTCGTGCTTGGCTTCGGCCAGCTGCTCGGCGAGCGCGGTAACGTCTTCGTCCGTCAGGCGCGAGCCGTTCGCGGTAATCGGCTCGGGCGATCCCGCAGGCTCGGCTTCGGTTTCCGCCGAAGTTGCCGCGAATTCCGTCGCGCCCCCGGTGGACGCCAGGCTCTCTTCCCCCGCAATTTCCCCCAGCGTTTCGGATGCGGCCGCCGACGGACTCACAAAGAGCGCCCCGGGCAATCCCGCGGACAATTCTTCATCGGTGTAAGAGCGCTGCGGCGCGTGGAGGGACTGCGATGCCGGACCGACGGAAACATTCTCGGACACAGGCGCCGCGGGAGCCGAAGGAGCGCTCTCCTTAAATTTCGCGAGCGACTCGCCCGGCAGAATGATCGGCTCGAAATCCGTTGCAGCGGGTACATACGGCTGAGATTCGCGCGGCGGCCTCGACTCGCCGGGTGAAGCGTATTTCGAAGGCGGCAAGTCGCGCCCGAATTTCCGATCGCGCCCGCCACGTCCGCGATCGGGACGTCCCCAGCGGCGGTTGCGTCCGCCAGGGCCGCCGCGATTGCCTCCAAAGCCGCCGCGCCCGCGGTCGTTTCGCTGTTCGAAGGGCGGCCGGCTGCTGCGCTGCATGGGCGGCCCGGATGGCGCGCTCGAATCGTACGCGGCAGGCTGGCCCGCGGCAGCCACCTGGAAGGTTTCGCCTTCGAGCGGCGTGATGATCGGAGCGGGAGCGCTCTCGACCGGGTGCGGCTGCGTTTCGGCTGAAGCGGCAATCGGCTCGGATACCGGCGCGGCCTCGTCCGCATGCTCCACGCCGGCGTTCACCGTGGTCGGCGGATACACTTCGTCGGCCTTCGGCGCCGGGATGTGGATCGCCGGCGCACGCACCTTGGGCTCCGCTGGCGCGACGTGGTCGTACTCCTCGAGATGTTCCAGGAAATCGCTGACGTACAGGAAGGCGTCGCTATCGAGGCCGATATCAACGAAGGCCGACTGCATACCGGGGAGAACTCTGGTTACGCGGCCTTTGTAAAGACTTCCGACTAAAGCAAATTCCTTCTCGCGTTCGATGTAAATTTCACAAAGCTGTCCATCTTCCATAATCGCGACCCGCGTTTCGTGCGGGGACGCGGAGATTACTAGCTCCTTCGACATGAAGACTCCTCGGAGGGCATGGCCGCGCTCCGGCCGGGCGCACTGGGCGGCGTCCCGCAACAGCGGGATCGGAGCCCGAATGGAAAGGGGTGCGCACGTTCCCGCGATGCGGGAAGGCCGGGGAAGTTATTTTTAAGTTTGCACTTCCGTGGGGCACTTGCCTGACTCCCAAATTTTGTTTCTCGCCGGCGGGCCGCTCATTTGGATCACAGCGCGGCACGGGGCGGGCATTGCAAATTTTTGCCAATCGGTCAGTTGACGAATCGGCGAAGTCGCACGTTCATCACCAGGCCTAATGCCAAAAAGACGAACAATGTGGCCGAACCGCCGTAACTCATCAACGGCAGAGGAATACCAGTGACCGGCATGAATCCGATCACCATGGCCACATTCACCAAAACGTGGAAACCCAAAACGGCTGTCACTCCCATTATCAGAAACATGCCCGCGCGATCGTGCGCGCGTTGGGCGTTTTGAACCAGGCGCAACAGCAAAAACATGTACAGCAGCAGCGCCACGAAAACTCCGGCAAAGCCAAGTTCTTCCGCGAGCGCCGCCAGGATAAAGTCCGAGTACCGGACCGGCACGAAGCCTAATTGATTCTGGCTCCCGTTGCCAAGCCCCTTGCCCCAAAAGCCGCCTGAACCAACGGCGATCTTCGATTGCAGGATTTGATACCCCGCGCCACGGGGATCTTCCTCGGGCCGCAGGAATGTTGTAACACGTTCCCTCTGATACGGCTTAAGAAAATGATACCCCACCGGGACCATCACCGCAGCAAGAGTCACGATGGCCAGGGAGTGCTTCCATTGAAGCCCTGCCAGGAAAGCGCCCACGGCCGCCAGCGGCACAAGCACCAGCGCCGTCCCCAGGTCCGGCTGAAGCATGATCAGCGCGAGCGGCAAGCCCATGAGAGCGGCCGTCTTAATCAAATCCCCAAAACCGAGCTGCTCGGTTCGCACTTCGGAAAAGAAGCGCGCCAGCACTATGATTATAATCAATTTCACGAGTTCTGACACCTGCAGCAGGCCGCCCAGGATGGGCAGCCAGCGGCGCGCCCCAAAACGTGTGTGCCCCATCGCGAGCACGGCGATAAGCGCAATAATCGCAATCAGATACAGAATTGGGGCCTGATCCAGAATGGTGTGGTAATCGAGCCGCGACAGCGCGATCATGAGGACAAAACCGAGGCCGATCCACTCGAGCTGATGCGTGTGCATGCCGGCCAGATGGCTTGCGTGCGTCGCCGACCAGATTTCCAGGACGCCCACGCCGCAAATGGCGAATGCCGTTGCCAGAAGCCACCAGTCGTAATCGCGAATGCTCGTGCCCTTGTTCACTTCAACCTTTGTCGATCTTCGATCGAATTCACCGGGTCGGCGGATCCGGCTGGAGGGACGGATCGTCCTCGACGGAAGCCGGCACAACCTTGGGCGGCGCTTCCTTCTTCGCCGTGTATTCCTGAATCTTCGCCCCGGCCTTCTTGTCAAAATACGCTTTCACGATGTCCCGCACCACCGGGCCTGCCGTCACACCGCCGTGCTCGCTGCTGCCCTGTATGACCGCGGCGACCACGATCTCCGGATTGCGGCGCGGGGCGTAGCCGACGAACCAGCCGTTCGTTTCCTTGCCCTTCTTGCCCATTTTGTTTCCGGCCGTATAGCTCATCAATTGAGCGGTGCCGGATTTTCCCGAGAACTCGATGTTTTGAAGTTTCAAACTCGACCCGGTGCCGCCCTCGTTGATGACGCCGTACATTCCTTGCGTGACTTGTTCGACCGTGTCTTCGGCGAGTGGAAATTGATCCCCTTTGGTCGTGAGGTTCTTCAGCAAATGCGGCTGCACAAGATTGCCGCCGTTGGCCACGGCCGCGATCGTTCGGGCGAGCTGAATCGGGGTGACCGTGACGGCCCCCTGTCCGATGGCCACCGAAATCGTTTCACCCGCGTACCACTTGTGGTGGAAGACGCGCTGCACCCATTCTTCGGAGGGAACGAGGCCGGCCTCTTCGCCTGGCAGATCGATTCCGGTGCGGCGACCGAGACCGAGGCCGGTCGCATACTTGTGAATGGTGTCAATTCCGAGCCGCTGTCCGATCGTGTAAAAGAAAACGTCGCAGGAGTCCACGATCGCTTTGTGGAGATCGACGACGCCGTGCCCCTGCGGGCGCCAGCAGTGGAATGTACGCCCATAAAAATCGGCGTGGCCGGCACAAGTCGCCGTGAAATTTTCGGGCAGCTGCTTGGATTCGAGCATCGCCGTGGACATAACGATTTTGAAGACAGAGCCGGGAGCGAGCTGTCCTTGAATCGCGCGATTCAGCAGTGGCGTGCGCGGATCGGTATTGAGAGACTGCCATTCCGCGGAGGGAATTCGGATCGCGAAATCGTTCGGATCGAACGTGGGCCGGCTGACCATCGCGAGAACTTCGCCGGTACGCGCGTCCAAGGCGACGACGGCGCCTTCCC
>Ga0210394_10003325_pt1 | contig 20400 bp, 22 predicted proteins | sample IncBWC12MmetaG_FD_160121 | JGI IMG/M metagenome (GOLD analysis project Ga0210394, IMG submission 160121) | Forest soil microbial communities from Barre Woods Harvard Forest LTER site, Petersham, Massachusetts, United States - Inc-BW-C-12-M | ecosystem: Environmental > Terrestrial > Soil >...
TAAATCCTGGCAAACACTACCAGGCTTACGAATCCAGTGACGACGGTCACCAGGGTCGCGTACTGAACCAAGGATTCCAGCGTGACATGCATAGGCGATCTCCTGACTATTATTTGGCCTCTAATTCGGCCTTATTTAACATCGAACGCGCCTGCTCTACCGAATCAAATGTCTCCCCCAACTTACGGTCACCATTTTGTTTCCTTTCTCCTGCGCCCCTTAAGGATTGACGGCCTTGCACCCAGGCGCGTATGGTTGGCACAACGCAGTCTATAGGGGTGTTAACGTGACCATCGCTGAGCGGGACACGCGCAAGGGTTCGTGCCGTATCAACGTGCAAGAGGCCGATTCCCGGATCGAGACCCATTGCGGCAGCTGTGAGACATGTTTCAGACGCGAGGCGAGGCGACCCGGTTAGCGGTGAGACTCGGGTCCCAAATGTGCGCCAATGATCGGGCGCACGCCGAAGATCGTTCTTCGGGTACATGACGGGCACTGCGCGCCATGCGGACCAATAAGCTAGCGCAGCCTGCGACTCAAGCAAGCGAATCGCTGGAATTGTCTCAGCCGTAGTCAGTGCGTTGCGAGCTGAAGCGATAATCCTCGCCGCGTTTGAGTCGCTCAAAAGATCGTTGGCGACTCGCTCTTGCCCGGCCATCTTTTGGGTGATCAACTCCCGCGCAATCTGCAGAGCCGCTCCGGAATGATTGGCGAGAGCTTGTGCGCGCCGCAACCGAGCATACGAAGGGCGGACCGGCCCGGTTACAGCAAGCACCGAGCCATCGCGTTCCAGCATGACGAAAGCGGCCTTCTGATCCGCCAACCAACGCAGAGCTGCAAGCGACACGAATCCATCAGAGCCGATTACGATGAGACGGCGGAGACCGTGGCCGACACGAGCGAGGCGGCAACGCCAGGCCGAAGCTTGCGAGCTGAGGCACTAAGCTATTAAGATGAGGCAGGTTTTCGGTAGACTAATTCAGACGTTTGCGAGCGCATCACTTGCTGTCATCGGAGAATAGGGTAAGCCCACGGCCACCCAAGCATTAATTCGGAGGGACACTGTGAGAACCAAGCTTACGACCATCTTCCTCGTAGCTGTTGGCCTCCTGGCGGTTTCCGTTCCGCTGTTTGCACACCACGGAAATGCGGTGTATGACACGAACAAAACGATCGTCCTAAGGGGAACGGTGACGGAGTGGTTTTGGGCCAATCCTCATTGCTTTCTTAAAGTCGACGCCAAGGACGACAGCGGTACCATGCAGCATTGGGTCATAGAAAGTGGTAGTGCGCCGGCTATGAGCGCGGAGGGCTGGTCTAAGAGTACATTCAAGCCTGGCGATGAGGTCACTCTTAACGTGACCCTACCAAAAAATGGCAGAACAATCGGGCGTTTGAAAAATGGTGTCGTGATTAACGGCCAGCCATTCCGGACAAAGAGTGGTGGTGACGCTGCCGAGGCCCGGCCCGCGCCTGAGCCGTAAGCATCGCCCGCGTGGGTGAATGTGACTACTAGCGATCCAGCCTGTGCGAAGCTGGCGTGCGTTCTCTCACGTAGCGTTCGCAGCTAAATCGAAAGCTGAAATCGGAACTGCGTAAAGGACTTCGCAAATGCCAAGGCCCTTCTTGGTCGCGACGATTGCATCGCTCGCAGCGTTGACGTTCTCATCCATTCTGGGCGCTCAAAGCGCCACGCCACAGCAGACAGGAGTGGCGACGGGCAAGAAATGGAACAATGATGTGCCCACTGGAAACCAAGCGAATCCGTCGTTTTACGCCGGGAAGAAGGCAGGTCCTGCTCCGCGGCGTGACCTCTCTGGCGTTTGGGATGCGACTGCGGAGGGAGGAATCGAGGCCGCCGGCGTGGCTGAACACCCAGCGGTCTACCCAGGAGATAGACCTGGTTCGGAGGCTGAGCGTAAGCGTTTGGAAGGGGGGCAACCCGACGAGAAGGGTGTTGTAAATCCTCTGCCGTACACGCTTTTGGGGGAGGCAGCGCTGAAGGCCAATAAGCCGACAGGACAGAGTGTCCGCGCAGTCCCTTCCGTGCTTGGAAATGATCCCGTGAACATCTGTGATCCGGTAGGGTTCCCGTACATGGAGAATTTTGAATTTAGGACGATCAGGCTCGCTCAGACCAAGAACCAAATGATTTACTTAAATCAATATTATCACAATTGGCGGGTCATCTGGACGGACGGGCGAGAACTCCCCAAGGATCCCAAACCCCGGTGGAACGGCTACTCAGTTGGCCATTGGCAGGACGATTACACGTTCGTGGCCGAAACGGTCGGGATGAATGAAGAATCATGGATCGATCATGCCGGCCGTCCACATAGCAAAGGTTTGCGGGTGACGGAAATATTTCACCTGGTGGACCACGACACGATGGAACACACAGAAATAATTAACGATCCAAAGATGTATACGGAACCGTGGATGGCTCACAACAAGCTCATTCTCCACCGGCAGCCCCCTGATTTTGATATCAGGGAGATGTTCTGTTCGCCGTCAGAGATCAAAGAGTATAACGACTTAGTTGGCGATCCGGTTAACCCCGAAAATAAGTAGCTCCCGCTAAGGCATAGTGATCGAAAGCATAGCCGCGGTCGCCGATGGTTCTTCTGAGCGGCTTCTTCGGCCAGCGTGGCGTAGGGTGCGCGCCCAGCAAGCTGCGATGGTTCTCTGTGGCGGTTCCTGGTCAAGTCTTCAATTAAACATGCTTATAAAAGGCCGCCTTTTCGGCTTCCATTTCCTTCCACGACAAATCCGGTCCCCGACGACTGTGGAGATGCATTCCTGCCTGTAATCTCCACTATTTTGGGTGCAGCCAAGAACGTCACGTAGAGTTCATTGTTAAATACTGCGGCACTGCCGCTCAGACAGACGACAAGGATGTAGACACCAAGGCCTATTCCACTCCAGAGATGAACTTGAAACAACAGCTTGCGGAACCAAATCGTTTGAGGTCGGTTGACCCACTTATCCCAAGTATTCATCGGCTGTCGACTCGGAGCTATTAAACCACGGCTTCACACCTTCTGGGATGCCGCGATGATTCATCTGTCTGGGTCTAAGCGGCCAATATATGATTTCGTGGACACACTTGGATGGAAGGCGGCACGGAGCAAGAATTGGTGCCGTGCTTTGTGATATACGGCTCCTTCGGTAGTGACTCAGTTTGATTCCCTTGACCGGCTCTCTTTCTCTCGCAGATAATCTGACCGCGAATGGGAGCTTATTTATGAAGATAAGAAACGTTTGGTTGGCGGGATTTTTCCTTGCTTTGCTCGGTTCTGCTCCTGTCCTGGCCCAGCAGTTTCCAACGCAAGCAAATCCAGCGCCCGGTTGCACATCCACACCGGCGCAGATGGAAGCCACTAAGAAAGCGGCGGTCGATTTTGCCTTTTTGACGGGCGAGGCGAAGGTGGCTCTCGCGGACCCGACCTACATTCAACACAACCCCGCGTCTCACAAACGCGCCCAGGAAGCAAAGACCAGTGACTTCGAAGAGTTTAAGAAGACCTTCCTGGCCCAGGCCAGCGGAGGTGGCGCCGGGGCAGGCCGTGGAGCCGCTCCGGGGCCCCAGCCTCCGCAAGGAAACCGGGCGGAGATCGTGTTGGCCCAATGCGACATCGTGACCATTATCCATAAGACCTTTCGTCAAGATCCGACTGCGCGCCCGGCACATTCTATGAGGCGTTTACGTTCGACGCATACCGCGTGAAAAACGGGAAGATTGTTGAGCATTGGGACGGCCAGGTAATCAATCCGCCCGCAGGACGAGGCCAGTAACCGCCCGAGTTTTTCCCAATGCCGTGGATCCGGCTGGCGTCGGCCTGCGTGGATATCCGCTAGGTGTGACTCGCGCATGATCCGCAACAGCCCTGAAGGATTTTGTGCCCTGCTTTGTGACATAACCCTGCCGTGCTAGCCCATCTAAATGCCGCAAATCCGTTGCAACCGCTTGCAACAACCGTCTGGGCAAATTTGAGCTAAGCGATTGTGGTCGTGCAACTTGTGCTCAATCAATCTCATCCGTTCCTAACCCGTCGACATAATTCGCAACGAGGAGGCCGCGGATTCGAGTTCCATGCCGTGCACGACTAGACCCACAAAGCCGATCCAGAATGCGGAGGGGAGTTTGAAAAAAGTGATCTTTGCAGGGCTGGCGAACCAGCGGGCATTCGGCATTTGCAGCCGCTAAATTACGAGGGACACTGGTCTCCGTCTGAACCCTAGTACAGTTGTGTGCTCTCTCTCTTAATCTCTAACCTGAGGAGAGGACTAACTCCGCTCTCCGAGCCACCAACATCACAATGCCCGCACGACTACGAGTATTGCTGCGTATGGCCGCGCTGGCCAGCATAAGCCTCGCCGGGTGCGCAGGCACTTCTTCCAGTGGCAACGCAACAAGGAACGGCGGAGGTGTCGTGGTTCCTACTGCACCGATTGGGTTGCAAACATCCGCGGGGAATGGTCAAGTGAGCCTCAACTGGTCGCCAAGTGCCAACGCCGCGGTTTACTGCGTCAAGCGGTCGCTCACCAGTGGCGGGCCGTACGCGCAGATCGCAGCCACCAGTTCTAGGAGCTTCACGGACACGGGTGTCACGAACGGCACAAAATATTTCTATGTCGTGTCCGCGGTTAATTCCGCTGGAGAGAGCGCTAATTCCGTGGAGGTGAATGCAACGCCCATCGCTGTGGTAACCCCGCCTGCCGCACCAACCGGATTGCAGGCTATTGGCGGCGACGCCCAGGTCAGCCTGAACTGGACGTCGTGCACGGGCGCGACGAGCTATCACGTGAAGCGTAGAACCACGAGCGGCGGAGCGTACACAAGTCGCTGCGCCTTCTGTGACCAGCTTTACCGATACGGGTCTAACCAACGGGGAAACCTACTACTACGTGGTCTCTGCGCTGAACATGGCGGGCGAAAGCGCCAATTCTGTGCAAGCATCAGCAACTCCAGCAGGCGTGGCTGCCGATGTGACCATAACCATCGATCCGACCCAGACTAAGCCGATCTCGCCTTACATCTACGGCATCAATTTTTACAAAGGCGTTTCTGGCGCGCCGCCGCTGCTCACCTTCGACCGCGCCGGTGGCAATCGGTGGACCGCGTATAACTGGGAGACGAACGCTTCGAACGCCGGAGGCGACTACATCTATGACAACGACAACTACCTGAGCAGCAGCAATGTCCCCGCGGAAGCCGTGCGCGGCTTCATCGCGGGAGATCAAGCCAAGAACACGGCGAGCCTCATCACGGTGCAACTCCAGGGGTTGGTGTCGGCGGACGAGAATGGTCCGGTCAGCGTGGCGAATCCGCCCGACTTGACGCGGTTCAAGCAAGTGATCGACAAGAAGAGTACGGTCTCAAGCGTTCCCTTCACCGTCACTCCGCTCACTACCGATGCCGACGTATACATGGACGAATTTGTGTGGGCCCTGAATCAAAAGGTTCCGGGGAACATCTTCGGCGCCGGTGCACCGCAGCCCACCTTCGTGAGCCTGGACAACGAGCCGGAACTTTGGAACTCCACGCACCTGGAAGTGCAGGGGCACAATCCGATCACGTCCGATGACTACATCACGAAAACTATCAATCTCGCGAAAGCGCTCAAGGATCAGTTCCCGAACCTCATTATCTTTGGTCCCGTACACTACGGTTTCCAGGGCATCTACAACTGGCAAGGCGAGCTTTCCGCTACGCCTAACGGCAACAACTGGTTCCCGGACAAATACCTCACGGCGCTCAAAACTGCGTCGACGACCTACGGGAAACCACTGGTCGATGTCTACGATCTCCATTGGTACGCGGAAGTCTACGACTCCGGCGGGACGCGAATCCTGGACCTAAGCAGCTCAACGCTGACCGACGCGCAGGTCCAGCTCATCGCGCAAAGCCCGCGCAACCTGTGGGATCCGACGTTTCAGGACAACAACAACAGCAATCCATGGATCTATAACGAGCTCGGACAAACTCCGATCAATCTCCTGGGCCGTCTGCACACCAAGATCAACGCCGAATTTCCCGGCATGGAAATCGCCATTACGGAATACGAAAACGGCGGCTGGAATCACATCGCTGGCACGATCGCGCAAGCCGATAATCTTGGCATTTTCGGAGCGCAAGGCATCTTCGCCGCGAATTTTTGGCCGCCGGCTGGTACGTATTCTTATGCACTCGCGGGCTTCCGCGCCTTTCGCGGCTTCGATGGCGTCAACGCGAATTTCGGGGACATTTCGCTGCCAGCCACGTCCAGCAGCGTGAAGGATGTAGTCGTCTATGCAAGCACGGACAGCAGCGCGCCCGGCCGCGTTGTCCTGGTCGCAATCAACCGCTCGACCTCGGCAAAAGTGACCGCGATCAACGGACAAGCTCTGTCGGGTACCGCGTATCTTTATCAGATGACCGCTGCTTCGACTCAGGGACAAGACCCCGTGCAACCTGTTTCCATCGGAACGATGCCCGCGAGCGGTTCGTCGTTCACCATAACCCTGCCGGCGCTGAGCGTCACGACCATCGACGTCAGATAGCTCTCGTCAATCGCACTCGAAGCAAAGCCTTGATGTCGGGGGGCAGAGTGCGCCCGAATTGAGTCGTCGGCAACTCGGAAATTATCCCGGCCCGGCTCGTCTGAATCTGCGCAATTCGAAATTTGCGCGTTGCGTGTTCTTAAAACAGACGATTTATGGATGCGGCTGTGAGATTCACGGCTGTAAGAGATCGGCTATGACCCAATCCAAAGCAACTTTGCAACCTTTCGCAACGTTTATGTCAATAAAATAGGCTTTTCGGCTTGAGTCCCTGTCGGCGTGAATATGATTGCGAAGGTACAGCATCATGCTGGAAAGTGCGGCGAGCTTGGTTCCCACCTTGATTATGCCCGTCGCATGAGCTTCGCGTACTAAGGCTCCCAAAGTGTGGCCTCTGGAGTTCGGAAGTTTATCTGTCAAAATCGCTTCGAGCACTCCACCAAACAAGCCAACTATTGCTCTCGCGAGGGGGTATTCATCAGTCTGCTGCGACAGGTGGGCGCCCGCGATGTGAAACAATTCGATCAGGTGCTCGGCACAGAAGTAATTTTCAATAGCAAAACGGTTGAGACTCTGATCTCGGATCAAGGCAAAAAATGATTGATACGTGTGCCCTTCCAAATCCAGGATGTGCGCCAAACTGCGGTCATAGACTGCAAGTAGCGTTCTGATGATAAGCGTCCGGTGAGGAGGCTTCAGTTGATCTGTTTTCCAGTCCCTTTCGCTTTGCAGATACTCCAAAAAGCCTTTTGTGAGTGCGAGGAGACGATAAGCGCCCATGCGGTGAGGCAGTTTCCCTGTATCTGGGCCATAGTGCCTGTCTTCAAGATAGGCGAATTCGAGTTCCTGAACAGCCCTTGTGGCATCGGGGTCCGTCAACAGGTGTAGAACTCCAAGGCGGAAATATGGCATGCCTTTCGAAAAGGGATGATGACGCAGACATTTGAGGATTGCCCCCCAGGCCGTAATTTGATCCGAAGATGTCGGTAACGTTGCGACTATGCCATCAATCTCTTTCCAGTAAGAGTCGAACTGCGCAGGGGGAAGTTTGAGAACCTCTTCCAGAGTGCTGGGAGGATTGAGAGCCGTCATACTAAGTCGCCAACCATGACCTGGACCTATCGCGCATCTGCGAGGAGTTTCAGCATCGCAGATGACACAACTTCTGGTTTTTCACGTGGCAGGAAGTGTCCCGCGTTCGGAACGACCTCGCGCGCGACCAGCGAGGTGAAAGCTCCTCGGTCGATCGCGGAATCCGGCGGCTTAAGCGCAACACCGTCGTTCGCCCCGTACAGGACAATCGACGGAACCTGAATCCTGGGACGCTGCGCCAATTGCTGCTCCATCGTCAGAAAACGCGGTTCGCCTGGCGCATTTCCATGTCGATGACGGTACGAGTGGATCACGACATCCGCGAAATCCGGGTTGTCGAACGAAATGGCAGTCTGGTTGAATGTTTCGTCGCTAAAGTGCCAGCCGGGGGACCATGTTTCCCACAAAAAGCGGCAAATGCCGCGGCGATTGGCTGTGAACCCAGCCCGGCCGCGTTCGGTATTGAAATACCACTGATACCAGAGGGCCCGCTCCGCTTCTGGGGCCTCCGGTGCGGGAGATGCCATCGTGTTTTGTATGGCATAGCTGCCGATGAAGACGGCGGCCCGCACTCGATCCGGGTGCAGCGCCGCGGCGATGCAGGCGGCGCGGCCGCCCCAATCGTAACCTGCAATAGCAAATCGCTCGATGTGAAGCGCATCGGCGAAGTCCATGAGGTCTTGTCCGATCGCTGCTTGCTCTGCCATCCGCGGAGTCGCCCCATCCCGGAATCGCGTTTGGCCATATCCACGCAGGTATGGCACAAGGACCCGGTAGCCCGCCTTGACTAGTGGCGGCGCTACCTCATCCCAGGCCCGAACGTCATCGGGAAAGCCGTGAAGGAGGACGATGGGAAATCCGGCGCCTTCGCCACTTTCTTCGAACCCAATGGTGAGTGCTTGTGTCTCGATCTGCCGCGGGAATGGGGCCATTTCCGTCTGACCCCAAGAGCGGCCAAGGAATGTGCCAGCCAAGAAAGTGCTGGCCAACGCTCCGTGCTTGACGAACGTTCTTCGATTCATATCGATTCGCACTTCCTCTTTAGTTCGGCATAAAACCATGCCTTGGCGGACTACTGCAAGTTCCTTCAATGCCAACGTCAACGTGAGAGTGGCCGAGCTGGAGGCGTGGCTCAAGGGCTCCGGTCGTGCGCCGCGAGATGTGGTAATGAGGCGGAGGGTGTGGCAACTCGCTCTTGAAATCGCTAATGTCCACCTGAATTAAGCCAGATGCGCTTAATTACCTTAGACTTTGCCCCAAAATGCAGTCTGGTCCGGAGTGATCCGGATGATTGGCGCGTCATTGGGCGCATCGTCTCAGTGTACTGCGGATATTTCGCTCTTAGCCTGCGAAGAGCCCAGGCGCGTTCTTTATGCCCACTCATCGGAATGAGCTTCGCTTTCCCCCGTATGAGGACGTACCAGAGCTGTGTCCAGTCTTCGTCACATTTGTCGATGAGAAGCGCTACTTGGGACACTGCCAGGATGTTTCGCACACGCGTGAGTCGATCTGGTGCCACACGTTTCGGTTTTTGGTCTGTGGCCGTATAGAAGACCTTGCCATCGTAGGCAAAGCACACTGGCACGACTTGTGGTCTAAGCTTCGCATCCACGGTCGCAAGCCTCGCGACCCTAGCGTCTTCCAGTTTTGCCCGAATCGGGGGGGGAATCTTCTGCCTGTCGCCACGGGAACCTTTGAATCCTAAGAACCTTCGAGTATTTTGGACGGCCAACACTTCCTCAGGCTGCTCTACCGCGTTTCTTAATCAGTCTGCCTAGTTCGCTAAAGCTCTCATTTTGGGCGATCCTGTAAAACCAAGTCGAGAGGGCACTCTTTCCGTCGAAGTCCTTAAGCGCAAGTATGGCACCGTGTGCAGCGTCATATGCGACGGTACCGTCGTACAACTCTTTGAGTCGGAAGCGCGCAATATTTCGGGCTTGCTCAAGAAAGGCTCCCAAAAGGCTTTTCTCCGCGTCCGGCGCTTTAGCCTTGTATGCTTCATAGGCGGCGTCTATATTGCGGGAAAGCTCACGAGTGAGCGTCGATTGTTTGTGTTGCGTCATATGCCGACCCTCGATGAGCATTCAAAAAAGTAGACGTAGCACGCGCATGCATTTCGCACAAACCGTGGTCCTCGCGGCCCCGGGGAACGCCAGGGAGAGCTGACGATGCGAGTTGGTCTCTTTTATTTCCCGACAGATTATGGCATCGACATTCGAGAACTTGCACGTGCAGCTGAGGAGCGCGGCTTCGAGTCATTGTTCCTGCCGGAGCACACGCACAATCCCAAGTCTCGCCGCACCCCATACCCGGGCGGTGGCGAGTTACCGAAAGCCTATTCAATGTGCCTGTGCGGGGCGGCGAGCCGGGCGAGACGAAACCGAAGGAGATTCCTGAATATCCATCTGATCCGTCGCCCGCCATGGATGTGGCCGAGCTACGATCTCGCCTCCCGCGAAAACAGGCTGAGGTCTTCGACCTACATGAGCAGGGCTACACCGTGGACCAGATTGCCGAAATGAGGGGTCTGCCGCGCGGGACGGTCGCTGGCCGCTTACGGCTGGCCAAAAAAGAAGCTAAGAGGAAGTGTGGTGATACGAAGGAGCACTTTCGAGGTCTAACATTCTAGAAGCTCGATTTTGGCTAACCCTTCGAGAGGGCCTTTCCCGAGGAACAGGTGGAGGTGCTTGATTTCATGGCAGAGGGCTACAGCCGCGAAGATTGCTAAGGAACGTAAGGAGCACATGAACCGGAAAATGAAAACATCGGAGTCGCGGAGTGATATGAAATAGCATTTTGTGGGTCTAATAGATGGGAAGAGCCAAGAAATCGTGGGACCCACTCTCGGTCCGGGTTCGCCGGGAGGCACGATTTTAAGGCTGGATGAGGTTCTACCGGCATCTGTACCCACATGCTATGTGTGTGTCTTGGAGCTGTGCATAGTGGCATAGGGAGCAGGGTCCCCCTGGCCCAGGGGGATAGTCTGTCCCAAAGGTGGCGACCTATGGCATACGAGCGGTCCGCCGACTTAGGCGCACACTGAAGACCGCAGTTCTTTGCTTCCAACATTATTGGGCGAATGGCCCAATACTTCTAAGCCAACAAAAGATTGTACGAATTAACAAATAGTTGATACCAAAAGTCGATTTCATTCGTCTAATATGGTAGAAAGCAAATCAGAATAATTCCCCACGAGTTTTGCCCACTTCGAACGAAAGAGGCAGCCAGGTGTGCGCGTGTCGGGCGCAAAGCTGCGCGCCAACTTGGCGCCCTGGCAGGTCAGAAGGGTATTCAGAACATGCGAACAGGGCCTTAGCAGCATTTCTATTGCTGCCAGCGAAGGCGCTGTACTAGCACCTAACGTGTCTATACCCAGATTCACAGCGCGTCTGAAAGGCGCTAATCGTCGGCTGGCGTTGATGCCTGCCGACTTGCTGCGCCGTACCTAGGCATTCGCTGAGTGCATGGTTTCATAAGCCGCGGAACCGCTCGATTAATCCCCTCGAACCCTGCGGGCAAGAGTCGCACATAGAACGCATGCGAATACCGCGCTGATTCAAGTAGGGTTGGACCCGTTCTCGGAACACGCCGATATTTCGATAGCTAAGGAGGAGAAATCCTAAAGGATGACGATTACAAAGGATCAAGGAACCACCCACGTAGAAACAATCAGCCTCAGTGACGATCTGGACAAGCGGATAGCTCTTGCAACCGTGCGTCTAGTGGAAGTGCTCATACGCGGCGTCGCGGTTTGGAGGTCTCGACATGGAAAGCTTCGTGTTTATTTCCCAAGCTATAGGCTGGGGGCAGGATGGGACGAGGCAATTTACCTCCCAGAGGAACTACGTACAGAAGTAGAGGCGGACGTAATTGCTGCGTATAAGAATGCCAAGGCCGAAGCTAAAAAGGACCAAGGCCAGCATCCTCAGGACGCAAATGTAAGGCTTGGCCGACCCCGCGTTCAATTCCATTCAAGAAGCTTTGACTTTGACGCTCGCAGAGTCTTGCGTTTTGCAGAGGTCGCATTCTCGCTGCGCCTGAAGGCACGGACGGATGTGGCGGCCGCTTTCAGTACCCGTAGGAGAAGTGTTTATGGACGAAGCAATCGAGCTAATCCGCCAACTCAGCCGTGAGCGCTTTTATGGGGCGCTCACGCTGAAATTCGAGGCTGGCCGGATCGTCATTATTAAAAAGGAAGAAACACTGAAACCTTCGGAACTGCTGGGACAACCGGAGAAAAGGGAAGGATGAAACTCAATCAAAGTGCAGAAACCTACGGCGTCTGTCCTGTTATAGACAATCTTCGCAAGGACGGAAATATTATGGGTTTCGAGAGGTGGCGAAAGATTGGTCAAATTGTGATCGCCGACCTAAAGCAGAATGGCCGATTCTTCAATACCACGCTCGGCCTATTTTTCTTTGATAACGATCACCGACGAGCATTTCCGCTTGACGGCAATGTTGAACTTGCGGCCCTTATAAATCGGCGCTACGGCATCAATCCAAAAGAACACGGCTTTAAGCGTGTCTTGGCCGATCTGCAATCCGAGGCCGTTTTGAATGGACAAAAGGCGGAAATACGCCGACTGGCACATTACGACAGCCAAAAAAAGGTGCTCTATCTTTCGCGGTTTGATGGTTACGTGTACCGACTGGACGGCAACTCCGTCGTGCCAGTCCCAAACGGTACAGATGACGTTTTCTTCTTTGACCACCGATTGATATGGGAGCCATACAGCTATCTAGCGGATGCGCCGAAAGGGGAACTCGACCGGCAACTAATAGAAGGTATCAATTTCGCAGGCTTCATACTCTCGGTCGAGGAACAGCGAAGATTGGTAAAGCTTTGGCTTCTGGCCGTGTTCTTCGGCAGCATTCAGCCCACAAAGATCATCTTGTTGCTCCTGGGTGAGCAAGGGTCAGGTAAGACCTCGGCCTTGCGGCGGATTCAGAAATGCATTTTCGGAGCTAGAGCCGATCTCCTCTCCATTGAGAAAGACAAGCAAGACGGGTTCGTTGCGACTGTCACCACTGACCCTCTGGCTCTCTTCGATAATATAGACGAAAGGGTATCTTGGCTGCCCTATGCGCTGTCCCGTCTCGCTACAGGTGTGACGTTCTCTCGACGGCAGCTCTATACGACCAACTTCAAAGTTGAGTTTCCGGGCGTCAGCTGGCTAGGAATCACGTCGCGCACCGTTCGATTTATGGAGAATCAGCCCGACCTGCCGGAGCGGACCCTCATATTGAGGCTCGACAGGCTGCGCGAAAGGCAAGCCGAGGAGGAGCTCCTAACGGCGATAGCCGAGCACCGAAATGAGATTTGGTCCGAGTTGCTTGAGGATTTAAACCGAGTTGTTCGGCACTTTCGACAGACCACGGAACACCCTCGCGTGCACTTCCGCATGGCCGACTTTGCCTCATTTGCCCTCCAGGTTGCGGCGTTGTGGGGCTGCCGCCCAGAGGTCGAGCAAAGCCTAGCAAAGCTTGAAGCGAGCCAAGCTGAATTCGTCTTTGAGGAAGAACCGATTCACCAAGTGCTGGAACCTTGGCTGATGATCGAAGCTAACCAAGGCCGAAATGTGGAGGCAGGAATGCTCCAGCAGGAGTGGAGCAGGCTGGCTACAAGAAACGCGATCATTTGGCCGTTTGCGAACGGCAAGAGTCTAGGACAGCGACTCGTTCAGCTGGAGGACGCCCTCAATCAGAAGGTTCGGTTTGAGGTCACCCCGGACCCACACACTAAGCAGAACCGTTATCGTTTCTGGCCCAAACAGGTCGCCCTGGACCCTGAGGTACCCGTAACCGTGGCAAACGACTCAGCCGACGCTGAAGTTGCCGGGACGGTGCTGGCTCTGCGGGATTAGCGGGATTGTATTAGACCAATCTCTCAAATTTTTCTCAGAAAATTTAAGACTTTAGGCAATCCGCTACCCGCAATACCCGCAAAATGAGCGAACCCACAATCTTCAGCGCAGACTTAAACGCCGCCATCCGCGCACTCGAAGCCGAGGGCATCCCGACCACTCATCAGGCGGTCTTAGATTGGATCGCGCAGCATCGGCCTGTGCGTGTGGCGCCGGCCATGCCAGAGCAAGAGCCGCGACCGCCACAAAGTAGCCAAGCGGAACCATCAATGCCGCAGAAGAAGGGCTCGTCCAAATTGACGCGTTTTGCCGAGCCCCCGGCAACAGGTAAACGCAGACGCAAACCCGGCAGGCCCCTCACCGTCGCCAGTTGGTTTCCAGCAGTCGCCCAAACGATGGCTGATGGCACGACCTTGAGAACGGCACTCGCAATGAACAGGTTGAACCTCAGCGCGACCGAAATGCGCTCGCTCTACCGCAACAAGACGTTCAAGGGGCTTTACCAGGAAGCCCGGCGTCGCTACCTGATCGAAAACTGGGGGCGCAAAAGGCCTTCGCTCCGGGCGCTCTTGGGCAGGTGCATATGAAATTTCAAGTGCGGGGGCGAGTTGCTGGTGTAAAGCGTGCCAGTTATGCCACAAAAGGACGGGATGCCGCCTCTGGAATGGCCTTGGCTAAGCGATTGGCTCACCAAATCGTTGCCTACTTCGCAGGTCTGCGAATTGCCACTGTGGAAAGGCCGACCCGGACATCACTATCAAACATAGTCAAGCAAGGTCATAAAGCCGTAATCCATATGAAGCTGCTGATGGCAATGGAAAAGTGTCAGACCTGGATTGTCAGCGACAAAGTCAATATTGCATCGCTGGTAGCCACCAAGCATCACGACATCCTTCATGACACCGGCTGTGGAAGTCCCAGAGAGATTGGTCAGTTCGAAAGTGTGACGATGAAGATGGATAGGATGTATATCGTCGCTGGCATTGAGCATGCGCAGACGGTACCGTTTGCCTTGCTTGAGGTGCAGCGTAGCAGGAACCATTTTGCCGAACATGCCGTCGGTCGGGAAGGCAACGCCGTTGATGGTCCAGCGATTGAAGCCATCATCTGCCGCGTTGTCCTTCGCAAAGGTCATCTCGAAGGTCTCGTCCGGAGCAGGAGCGGAGGCGCCGAGCTTCGCGAAGAGCGCATAGCTCCAGCGGAATGGCGGCGGAACAACCCACTGAGGTTTGCCGGAGCGGCCGGCGTATTCAACCACGATTCCCATGCCATGGCCGCGATCGTCATTCGCAAGATCGCCGAGAATCCAAACGCCGGGATGATTCATTTCCACGACGGCGGAGATACGCTCGCCGGTGCCGAGCCAAAGGACCGGAACCTGCGCAGGGTTGGGGACGGGATTCCCGTCAAGTGCAATTACCTGGAAGGAATGACCGGGCAGGGCGAGACTCCGAATTTCTGTAGCGCTGCCGTTCAGGACGTGAAAGAGGACGTTATCGCCTTGCTTCACTCGGATCGGCTCTCCGTGACCCAACATGTGGCCGTTGATTGTGAAAGATTCGTACCCGACTTCGTATCCGTGAGGCATGCCCTTATCCAGCGAGGCCTTCATGGCGGCTTCGCCAGTCTGTTTGAGAGTTTTGTCAGGTTCCGAGGGCGAGAGGAAGTCCTGAGCCACGTCGCCTCCACGGCTGAGAGTAGGCTCGAATTCTTTGAGGACAAGAAAAACTTCACGGTCGTAGCGGCCGGGTTCATTCGCGGGTTCGATGTAAACCGGGCCGACTTGGCCGGTGTACTGGCCAGCATACAGATTGGCACCGGCGCGGTTGTGCGTGTGATAGAAGCGGTAGCCGGCTGGATTGGGCGTGAACAGGATGCGGCGCTTGCCATGTGCTGGGATATAAGGGGTGCCTTCCTCAGCGGCACCATCCGCGTCTGTGGGAATTTTCTGGCCATGCCAGTGCAACTGCTCTGGCGTGTCCGTGTCATTGAAGATGTCTACGGAGACTCGGCGGCCTTCCTTGAAGCGGAGCAACGGGCCGGGGAACTGCCCGTTATACGTGACGGTCGAAACGATCCGGTCGCGAGCAATCTCGACCGGGGAAGCTTGTATGTGAACTGTCGAATCCGCTTTCTCAGTAGCTTCTTGCGTGACGGCTGGCTTCTGCCCCACACAACCGCTCGACGGAAGGAAAAGCGCTCCGGTGATGGCGCTTGTTGCTTTAAGAAATTGGCGTCTCGTTTGCGACAATCGACTACTCCTAACGTCCGACAGAGAGAGGCGCGAAGGCCCGAGCCAGCATGACCGCCATCAACAGAGCGCCGATTCCAAGTACGACTACATCGCGTGTGCGACGGAGACTGAAACTCCCGACTCGGCAGACCAGCAGATAGCCAATTACCAAATTGAATAGCCCCCACAGCACATTTACCCACGATGGCGACAGTCCTTGACCAGGCGGAGACGCAAAGGGTGTTGGAAACGGACGGCCCGACACGCCGTTGGTGAAGTGGGGAACGGAATTAACCAGGAAAGCTCCACTGAAAAACCAAGCAACATAGTGATACCAACGCATCGTTCCTCCTTAGCTGACGAACGGGGAAGACAGCACCGGAGTGACCGGCGCGATCATAACAAGGAGTATTAACCATGACTAGAAAACTTACCCCACCCGAGCCCTGGTGGGCCGACGCGGTCGACCTGATGGCCCGCTGCAATATCAGCCTGCGGCAGGCCGCCGCCGAGCTGGGAATCGACCTCACCATCGAAGAGGCCGACAACATCAAGGGCCGGAAGTTATTTCAGAAAGCCCTCGATGACGCAAAAATCGCCTACTACAACGAGATTGGCTCCAATCCGAGGCTTTCTAGGGACGTGGTTGTGGGCCAGATCTACGAACTCGCAAATGTGCTGACTAAGGAGGGCGAAGCTTACAAAGCCAGCGACGCGCTTCTTAAACTGGCCAAGATCAAAGGCTGGATCGGCTACGAGCCGGACACACTCTACAAGATGATGAGCGGCCTCACGCAGAAAGATATTGACGAATTGAAGCAGAAACTCACCGAGGCTAAACAGGACGAAAGCTCAGACGGACCTGAGGATGTTGCTTCTCAATCCGAACGGCCAAACTAGTTTCCGAATCCGAAATCCCTTCTGTATTTCCCCCGGTTGATATGCGCCAAAAGTCGGCAGAAAGGCGCACATACATTGGCAACACAATCTGTCCAGTTATCGGTGCAGAGGCTTGCCGACCTGTACCCTTCGGAGTCTCACGGCCTTTCCACGATAGAGGAAGATCCTAGCGAGCTGTGCCAGGGCGTTCCCTCTGTTGGGGAAGCACGTAGTCCTGATAATATCCAGTCGAAGCGTTGTGGACAGCGGGCAAGGAGACTCAAATCCATGTCCGCACGTCCCGGCCAAGCAGGAACGGTATATCGGTACCGAGGTAATTGGATCGGTCAGTGGTTGGAAGATGTAAAGGGGCAAGAGAAACGCGCAAGGAAGTCGCTCACTGTTGGTTCAGTGACCCGCATGACCAAGAGCGAGGCAAGGCGGACGCTGCAGGAGCACCTGACAAAGCTAGGCGTCAACACTCAGGAGCATCTTGAGCGTTCCCAAAGTCCCGCTCTGACGTTCACGCAGGCGGCAGACAAATATGAGGACGGTCGCTTGCAAGACTTGAAACCTTCAACCCGTAGGTCGATTGAGTATCACCTTCGCAAGTATTTGCGTCCGCTGTTCGGAGATACGTTCATAGATGACATCACAGTAGAGGTCATCAACGAGGCGGTCCGAACGTGGGCAAAGAAGGAAGGATTCGCTCGAAACACTCTGCGGAATCTTGTGGCAACTCTCGGTGCGGTTATCGGACGAAACTTCGGCAAAGCTATCAAATATCCGTCTCAGGTCGAAGTTGGGCCAGATGAAGCGCCGTGCTTCACGCCTCAGCAGATGGCCTCGATTGTCTCTAAGGCGAGTGATGCTCAGATGAAAGCATTCTTCGCCACGGCGGCTGGGACCGGAATGCGCTCTGGCGAGTTGTGCGGCCTCAGAATCGAGGACGTGGACCTAGAGAAGGGAATTGTCAGCGTCCGACGCTCAGCTTGGGAAGGTAGCGAACAAACTCCCAAGACGAAGAATGCGGTCCGGAAGATTGGCATTGACGCTGAGGTTATCCGTATCCTCCGGGAGCACATAGGGAAGCGTAAATCAGGCTATGTGTTTCAGGCTCGAAACGGAAGCCCCCTAAGGGAGAGCAATATTCTGCGACGAGAACTACATCCTATTCTGAAAAAGCTGGGCTTGCGTAAATGCGGGCTTCACGCCTTCAGGCATGGCCGGGTGTCGTTCTTGGTCGAGAACAATGTTCCCCTTCCCGTGATTCGCCTTTGGATAGGGCACGGCTCGGACCAGATGGTTGCTCGCTACACGCACGCGCGGCCAGAATTCCATACGAATATCATCGCCAGGCTACCTTCGATTGCAAACATGCAAACGGAGGCAGCATAAAAAAAGAGTGTTAAACTGTTTGCAATCAATCGGTGGTGAGCGTAGCTCAGCTGGTAGAGCATCGGTCTGTGGAACCGAGGGTCGCGGGTTCAAATCCCGTCGCTCACCCCAAAACTCCTTCAGCACCTTGCACTTGCATTTATTGGATCGCCGCTTTCTTGTTCCCATTTTCAGAATTGGGAACAACTGGGAACAAATCGCCAAAGTACGCCCGTTCTAAGGCGACTGCGGCCTCACGTTCTGATTGCCTCGAAGCATTTGTCGGTACTTCTGTTTGCGTTTTTGCTTTACCAGAGCAACTTGAGCCCGAACTGCACTTGGCGCGACGAGGTTGACGTGCTGGTGATCAATCCTCCTACACCCGAAGATATGGGCGTCGTGGAGCCTGGCGCGAGCACGGCGACAATCAGGCTCGGAGTGCTAAAGTTGGCGCGGTTCAGCAGGTTAAAGATTTCCGCGCGAAACTCTAGGCTCATTCGTTCATGGAGTTGTGTGTCCTTCATGACCGAAAAATCCCAGCTACCGAGCCCAGGACCGATGAAGGTGTCCCGGCCGAGATTCCCGAAGAAGCCACTGTTATTTGGAACCGCAGCGAATGCTGCGGGATTGAACCACTCGTTGGGACTCCCAACGATCACCGGGCCACTGAAACTCGGATTGACGAATGGTCGGACCGGATTGCGTGTGTCTCCGTCATTCGAAGGGTTGTAACTTAGTTGTGGCGTAAACGGGAAACCGTCCTGCAACGTCACAACACTGTTGAGTGCCCACCCACTAGCTAGCGCTCCACCGAAGCCATTGGAGCTACCGAGCCAATGCCTTCCGTGTCCTAGCGGAAGTTCATAGGTTGCGGTGATGACTCCGGCGTTGCGCACGTCGAAAGTTCCCAATCCCCAGTCCGCACGGACGTTGTAAGGATTCGACACTAACCCTGGAGCATTTCCAGCGGCGGTTGCGTTGTAGGAATCTCCGTCGTCGAGAACCTTGGAGAACGTATAGACTCCGCGCAACGACAAACCTTTGCTAAAACGGCGGTTGATATCGACCTGTAACGAGTTGTAGGAGCTGTTGCCCTCAGACATCCAGGTCCACGTATTAGCGAGCGCAGGATTGGGTTTCGCTGGCAATCCTCCACCCGCTTTCGGAGCAATGAAAAACGTACCCGCAGGTACCGGCGATCCCGCAAGGGCACCATACGCCGCAGTATTCGGGAACGTTGCCGGGCATGGAGCCGCGGGGCAAACCACAGGCTGACGCGCGTTGTCGTCAACGCCTACCAATTCGTGATACGCGTGATTCCCAACATAGCCCACGGTCAGCGACGTGTTCGGCGAAAGTTCACGTTCGACACGAAGCGACCACGTGTCAACAGTAGGCGTATACATGTCGGGCTGCACGCCGCCGGGCACGAACAAACCCGCGAAGTTCGCGGCTGTCGGTGAGATCGGGAGCTTGAGGCTACCGATACAGCTGACTGTGGTGCACGCCGCAACTGTGTAGGTGGGATTAAAGGGGGCGTTCTGATCCGCGCGATAGCCGAGTGCGTCCTGTAGATCGTTGTACATGCCGATGCCAGCGCGAATCACGGTTTTTCTTCCAAAGGGACTCCAGGCGATTCCAAGCCGTGGTTGAGGCAGGAACTTGGCTCGATTGAGGCTGAAAAACGACGAACCCACGGCCGGTAGGCACGGTCCGGTCGTCGACTGACACTGGGCAACGCCATTTAGGAGCGCGTAATTTGCCGCACGACCGCGCACTTCGTTCCAGCCGGTGGAGGATTCACCGCGAAAGCCGATAGAGAGCGTCAACCGTGAGCTCAGGCGAATCACGTCCTCGGCGAAAAACGCGCCGAAGAGCGACCGCCATCCCAGCAGCGTGGGCGTCGGACTATACAGGAAACTGGCCTCGCCATTGACTAGGGCCCCGAGACCCGCGAACGTCATTTGGCCATATTGGCTGAGCTGAATATTCTCGTTGGATTGAAATCGTTGCACCCAGATACCCGCTGTCCATTGGTGCCGCCCATGGGTTACCGAAACCTGATCTGCATAAGTAGCGAGATTGCGCGCGATATGCAGATTGCTGCCATTGTTGCTTCCCGCGAGTCCTATCTGGGTTTGCGGATTGGAAGCCTGACTGCCCCCGACCACCACAGCTCCTACGGGAAGACCTGACAAGAAACCGGAAACGCCGGCTGCCGGCGTGCCAGGTGTAGGCTCACCGGTGAAAAAGTATGCCGCGCGAGAGAATCCGACATGTGCCGTGTTCACGATGCTCGCCGAAAATACGTGCTCTTCCTGCAAGCTGAAGACCTGTTCACGAAGAGCGATGAGGTCGGTGCTGAAAGGATCGAAAACGGTGGCTGTGTTGCTGTAGCTGTCGTCAACC
>Ga0210394_10003327_pt1 | contig 20396 bp, 15 predicted proteins | sample IncBWC12MmetaG_FD_160121 | JGI IMG/M metagenome (GOLD analysis project Ga0210394, IMG submission 160121) | Forest soil microbial communities from Barre Woods Harvard Forest LTER site, Petersham, Massachusetts, United States - Inc-BW-C-12-M | ecosystem: Environmental > Terrestrial > Soil >...
GTCGCGCTTGGAAGATCTGGACCGGCTCTATGCCGTCGTGAAAGAGAAACATGGTCACATCGACGTACTCTTCGCGAACGCGGGCGCGGGTACAATCGCACCGCTCGCGGTGGCTACTGAGGCACATTTTGATCAGACCTTCGACGTGAACGTGAAGGGGCTGTTCTTTACGGTGCAGAAGGCCCTTCCCCTCTTCAAAGACGGCGGTTCGATTATCCTCAACTCTTCGGTCTCGAACGTGTTGGGGCTGCCAGGCTTTAGCGCCTACGCCGCGAGTAAGGCGGCTGTGCGCAACTTCGCGCGCGCCTGGACTATGGAGCTGAAAGACCGCAAGATCCGCGTGAATTCGATGAGCCCCGGGCCAATCGAGACCCCCGCCTTAGAGACAACGACGGGCCTTACCGCTGAACAGGCCGAGCAAGCGGCCGCCCAGTTTTCCTCGCAGATTCCAATGGGTCGCAGGGGCAAGCCCGAGGAAATCGCGGCCGCCGTCACGTTCCTCGCCTCCGATGAAAGTTCTTTCATTACCGGCGTGGATCTCGCCGTCGATGGAGGCATGGCGCAGGTCTGACCCCGGCGCGCTCGCTTCTCTAGCTTTAATTCTAACACGAGATCGGAGAAACATTATGCGCTATGCGATTGTAGGATTCGGTGAGATAGGCCAGGCCCTCGCCCGCAAGAATATCGAAGTGACCGTCGCGAGCCGCCGGCCGCCCGAAGCGTTGACGCAGCAGGCTCGGGCGATTGGACCCACGTTCGGCAAGTCACGCCAACAAGCGGTAAACGGTACGGTATGGGTGGCTACGTAAACCAACAATGGAGGACAACATCAGATCATGATCGTCATCACGGCACCCACAGGGACTATCGGCCAACAGGTCCTCGAGAATGTCCTCGATAGCGGCGAGCCTATCCGGGTGATCGCGCGCGACCCTTCCCGCCTCCCCCCTCAAACGCGCGAGCGCGTTGAAGTCGTGCAGGGATCGCACGGCGACATAGATATCGTGAGCCAGGCGTTCGCAGGCGCCGACGCCGTGTTCTGGCTGGTCCCCCCGGACCCCCACGCCAAAAGTGTCGAGGCCGCCTACGTCGACTTCACCCGGCCAGCCTGCGATGCAATCAAGAGCGTGGGCGTCCGGCGCGTGGTCGGAATCTCGGCCCTCGGCCGTGGGACGGCGGTAGCCGGAAACGCCGGGCTCGTCACGGCGTCGCTGGCAATGGACGACCTGATCGCTAGCGCGACCGTGAACTCTCGGACATTGACGATGCCCTCGTTCATGGACAACATCCTCATGCAAATGGAACCGATAAAGACCAAGGGCGTCTTCTTCTCGCCCATCGACGGGGACCGCAAGCTTCCAGCCTGCGCAACCCGCGACATCGCCTCCGTCGCCGCCAAGCTACTGCTCGACCGCCTCTGGAGCGGCCATGGGCACGTCGCGGTCCTCGGCCCCGAGGACCTATCCTTCAACGACATGGCCCAAATCATGACCGAGGTGCTGGGGAAGCCAATGCGCTTTCAGCAAATTCCCTTCGAGACCTACAAGTCCAGGTTTATCGAACTCGGCATGTCGGAGGCCATGGCGCAGGGCATGACGGACATGGCGGCCGCCAAGAATAACGGCCTGGACAATGCTGAGCCGCGCACGCCGGAGTCCACCACCCCCACCAGCTTCAGGCAGTGGTGCGAGGAAGTATTGAAGCCCGCGGTCACGAACTAGTCCAGTAGACCTTCTTCATGCCGTGCTCCAAGTACCACCTTTGCCCCCGTCGGGCCACGTGCAAGGGGCTGTAGCCCGTCCGATATCGCTGCTCGCACCCGTAATTGCAATGACTTGTCCGTTGCTCATCTTACCTATGCCTGGTTGAGCGCAGAGGTTCAGTCTTTTGATCCTAAGTCCACGCGAAATCCAAACCGGCATAGAATTGGTCGAGCGTAATCGCGTTGATCTGATTGGTTGGCGTGGTCCAAACGAGGGTGAGCGAGCCGGGATGGCAGATTTCGCGAAGGTCGGAGAGATCACGGAGGATTCATTGCGACAGAACCTTCGATCTGAATGCCCGGGCGGCGCTGTTCACGGTTCAGAAGCACTGCAGTCTTGGCCCGGGGGGCGCGATCGTTTTAGGTGCTTCGAGCGCCGACTGCTTGCGGAACTTGCCGTCCTTCCCGCCGTGGGGTCTCATCCACCCAGTTGCACACCTTTCCCGACCCACTTATCTACCTCAGCCGCCTCGACCAAGAAGTCACCAACGTCTGCGCGCGATATGGCCCACGACCACGGCACTCGCTCTAGTCCTGCCCTCTTGATGTAAGTCTTGGTCGCCGGACCGTCCGTGAGCCTTGCGGGTCGTGCAATCACCCACTCGAGTCCGCTCTCGCGCGTGTCCTGCTCCTGTCGCTCATGGTCCGCGTACGGAAGCTTGAACAACATGCCATAGAGAAATGTCTCGGCGATCCAACCTGAGATTTTCTTGGTTTCGCCGACGCCGATTGCGCTCAGCACGATGAGACGACGAACGCCGCTCGCCTTCATTGCCCGGATAACGAGCTTTGTGCCTTGCGAGAAGTATGTGGGATGTTCCTTGAAGCTTGAGATGCCCCCCGCCGATGCGGTCACGATGACCGCGTCGTGACCGGGAACGGCTCTATCCACGTCCTCGTTGTTGTGAAAGTCCCCCTTCACCTTGGTAAGTTTCGGGTGCTCGAGTTCAAGCTTCTCGGGACTCCGCGCGAACGCCGTTACTTCGTGTCCGCGATCAAGAGCCACTTTGACGGCGAGGGCGCCAGTGCCCTTCGATGCCCCAATGATCAAGATGCGCATTTGTTTATCCCTTCCGGTTCTGTTGTCCTCGATGGAACTAACTTTCGCCACGAATAATCCTCTCTGAACGCGCGAGGTACTCCACCTGATAACCTGCGGCGATGAGTTCCCTGACAATGGCAGAAGCGAATCGGCTGTTTAGGTCGACTCCTTCGAGTACTTAAGTCAGCCCGTACTTGGCGCGGCGAATGATACTGAGACATCGATGTCTCCGCTCGATAATTCTTGAGATGATGGCTTTTAAGCGGTGAGTGCTGAGAAGGACTCGGACCATCAAGCTCCATCAGTTTTCGCGGGTTGTGCGTTTTTCGTGAGTTCCGTATATGTCTTGGCCTCTCGAAGGATCATTTCATCTGAAATGAAGGGGAAATCGCTTCCAAAGCTTAAGTCATACTTGGATGCGCTCGCCGTAAGCCGCAGAATGGCCGGATCGAATGCCAGGGCTGTATCGAATCTGAGTTGCTGCATCAATTCTGCAGAGCGCTGTGCCTTTGCAAGGTCCTTTCCGAGATTCGCGTCTCCTAGAATGAGCCTCTTACTCAAGAATGGAATGGCGCCTCCGCAGTGACTTAGAATCCATTCGATTCCCGAGAACTTTTCCAAGACTCCGGCTGTCAGCAGGTGCGCCACGGCGTAGGTCGTGTCGATTGGATAATCGAGAATCGGTGGACGGAGTCCAATCGTCCGTTCCTGCACCGGTCGTGTCGGGTGAAGAAAGACTCGGGCTTTATGCGCGTTGAGCATTCCATAAAGCGGCCAAAAGCGGTCGTCTCCCGGATAGCTGCCACGGTGATTCGTGAGCAGGCATACACCCTGCGCTCCGAGTGTATCTAACGCTCTTTCCGCCTCCTGAACTGCCTCCAAAGAATCGTCGAGCGGCACAGTGGCAAAGAAGCCAAGCTTATCTGGATATTGCCGCTGGAGTGAACTCAGGAAGTCGTTGCATTGCATCGCGAGACCTCGTGCCCGCGAGCCATGAAGAAAGCTCACTCCGGGCGCCGAGACAGAGAGAATCGCGAATCCAATCCCTGCCGACTCCATGAGCGCTAGAGTCCTATCGACGCTCCACTCAGGTATAGGAAAGCCATCGATCTCCTCCATGCCCTCCTTCCGCATGGCATCGGCATAAAAGTCAGGAATCGCGTGGTGGTGCACATCTGTCAGCATGTCCATCAGAAAGCTCCTAATAAGATCGATTCGGAAACCGGCACATCCAACCTGTCAGGCGGCCCCACGCAGCGCAACGGGTGTGAGACGCATGTTGGTGAGGAAGCGAGTACTGATGGACTCAAGCCATGCCACAACGAGGGCGTCCTTCCAGCGACCACCCGCCAATGCGCGATCGAAGCCGCCCGGGAAGTGGAAAATGAGCAGGCGCACCTCTGCGATGGCCTGCCAGCATACGACTGATCCCGCAGGCATGTAGGTCAGCGAGCCGATTCCACCGCCATTGTTGTGGCGTCTTCCATAGTGTGCGACCGCAAACGTCAAGACGCTGTCAAAAAGACCGTGAGCGGTTTTTGGTTGATCCGAACGTCTCGGCATGGCTCTCATCGGCATAGCAAGCCAGACGATGCGGCGAGATTACGATTGACCGGAGCCGGTGCGCCAACTTCAACCCACGTCAGGATGCCCCGTCACGTTTCAGGGCCAGCCTCACAGATGGTCGTGGATGCTTTCGCAGAGCCGGACGAACCTGAAAAAACGCTGGGAGCAATAGCGCTTCGCAGCAGCAACACACACCTCTCATATTGCAAGGCAATTTATGACCCGTGTGAGTCACCTCCCCCATTTGGGGCACTTAAGGTCGAAAGTGCCGTTGAGACGATCTGTATTCCGTCGGAGTTTGCGAGAAATGCCTACGGAAGGTGGCGGCGAGATGAGATGCGCTAGTGAATCCGCAGGTTAATGCAATATCCAGAGTGCTTTTATCTGTATCGCGAAGCATCGCTTTAGCCGCCTCCAATCGAAGGTGCTCCACATGCCGGTGCGGTGAAGCTCCCACCGCTTTGCTGAATAAAGCCGCGAAGTGAAATGGACTGATACCCGCCTCCCTGGAGAGGACGCGAAGATCCAAACGGCCAGACAAATGCGCCTCGATGTACTCTAGAACCCGTACCAGGCGGTAATCAGATATGTGCTCCCTTGCGAGCGACTGGTGCCACTCGAAACCTCTGGATGGGCCAAGCAAAAGGTGGACTGCAATCGACTGCGCAGTAGCCTGGGCGAAAAAATCCGGCGCTCCGCCTCTGATCGCGGATATTACGGAGAAACCGAGGTTAGTGATGACGGGGTCATCAAGGAAGGGAAAATCGCCGAGGGTTCCAGGCTTCTGCAGTTCGTTTGCAACGAAATCAACGGTGGCCTGGGGCAAAACCAAATGCAGCAACTTGAAAGCCCTCGGAGTCCGAAAGGCGGGGCGGATAAGACGTGCATGCCCAGCGGGGGTGAGCAACCCAGTCCCTCTGGTGTAGTTTATCTTACGCCATCGCGCTTCAGAGAAGTGCTCCATGCAAAAGCTGCCGTTAAGTGACAGTTTAATTGCCGGATCGGGGAAAGCTGGGAGCGCCAGCGCGTCGGCATGGTATTCCCTCTCGCTCAAAAGTACGGACAGTGACCGCCAGTTAACTGAGTCACTCGTCAGCCAATCCGTAAGGGCTCCCTTAGAACTCACACGATTCTTATAATCCGTCAGGCTGTACATTGGCGTATCTCCTTTTCTCTCCGCAAGATCGCGATTTCGAACCTCATTGTTGGCGCGTTGAGTGGCATCCTTTAAATAGGCCTCGGCAAGAACACATTTTGAACAGCTGTCCATATGTCGCCAGGCCGCATGGCCGTGAAGCGAATATCCTCCAAAGATTTCTCCCTGACGGCGGCTTCAAGATGATCAGCAGGCTCATCGAATGGCTCGTCGGTCAATGAAAACGTTCCCCAGTGCACGCCCAGCGATTGTTTCGCACCACAGTCCTTCGCAATCTGGACGGCTTCCTGCGGATTTGCGTGCTGCATCTGCATGAACGACCTGGGCGCGTAGGCTCCGATGGGAAGGATCGCGACCAACGGAGGCCCAAACCGGCTACCGATCTCTATAAAGATGGCTCCGTCGTCGCGGTAGGCGGTATCTCCGGCGCAATAGATGGCGCCTGCCGGAGTCTCGATGATAAAGCCTCCCCAAAGGGCCATGCGAATATCCCCAATTTTGCGCGAGGACCAGTGATACGCGGGCACAATCGTCAGTTGGATTTCTTTGGAGAGCGAGAGGGCTGTCCACCAGTCGCCGGTCTGCACCTCGATTCCAGGTACAGCGTCTCGGATGATTTTATCGTTACCGAGCGGCGCGAAAATGTGGGGCCGATGGGTTTCCCAGAGCCGCCCGAGGACTACTGTGTCCAGATGATCGTAATGGTTATGAGTCACCAGCACGGCATCAATCGGCGGCAAATCTTCAAAGGCGATGGCGGGCAGGTTATGTCGACGCGGCCCAGCCCATGTCACCGGACTGGCACGCTCCGCCCAGACAGGATCAACCAGAATATTCTGATCGTTGGTCTGTACCAGATAAGACGCGTGCCCGATATGTGTTATCTGCAAGCCTCCAACACGCACCCCGGGCCGCACGCCCACTTTAGCGGGAACGGTCTCGGGCCAGGAAACTCTTTGACCTAGAACCTTCCACTGCAGGATGTCGAGCAGACTTTTATCGGAGGAGGCTAGCCCCGGATGAAAAAAACGAACGCCGTCGAAGTGGTCGGTGATCGGCCCTTTGTAATAACGATTGTGCGCGCGTTTGTCTGTCAGTTGTCCCTTCTCACGCGGCGGCGCAGAAGTCATTTTGTACCTGCCCGGGAAATAAGATCGATCAATAGAGCCATCGTCCCGGTGGCCGAGGAAAGCCCCTTTTCCTTCCGCATGAGGCCGCCCGCCTCCAGATCGATAAGGCCATGGACGGATGCGAAGAGGAGGCCCGTCAGCGCCGCATTCGGCACGTCTGGAAGGTCTTTCGAGGACTGAGCCTCCTGAACAATTCCAGCGAATTCTACAAAGCTCTGGAAAGCGATTTTTTCAAGATCTCCTCCAGGCGCGGCGAGATCCGGGCTGCTGTAGAGCAGCCGGTAACGCGCAGGGTGCTTTTGCCCGTACTCGATAAATGCCTTGAGTGCGCGCTGCAACTTGATCAGCGGCTTTGATGAGGATTGGCGAATCTTGGCGAAGGCATTCGTCAACATCGTGAAATCGTCATTCGCCACGGCGGCCAGCAGTGCGCTCCGATCCTTGAAGTGCTTGTAGGGGGCATTGTGGGACACCCCGACAGCCGCTCCAACCGCCCTTAGCGTGACAGCGCTCTCGCCGCCTGAATCGAGGAGGGCCGCCGCCGCCGCGATGAGGAGTTTATCTGTGCTCATTCCACTCATTGAAGCAGGGCGGGGGTTTCACTCGCCTGCAGGTGTACGAGCTGGGCCGAATCAGTCCAAAGCTTCTTCGCACGGTCCTTGTCGTAAGACATCTTCGAAGATCGAGTCTCGCTGATGGTGCCGTCGTTGGACTGGAAGTACTTGCCCGATCTCTCCGCGAAGGCAGGGTCCATGGCCATTCTAGCCAGTCCGGCACCGGAAAAGCCTACGCTCCCGGCCGTAACGCCGAGCATCCTCAGGATCCGCTTCACCACCCACGTCGTTGAGAGCCAGCGCACAACTGCTGGATACGTTCTGCCTAATCCCGTCTCCGGGATCTGACCGGGATCGAAGGCGATGGAAGCAAGAGAGCTTTGACTATGGCGAAGCCTGCGATCGAGCTCATAGGCGAACAGTATGACGCAAAGCTTCGAGGTGGCATAACGCTTCCCGCCGGAAATCGGCTTGACACCATTTTTTCCGTCAAGTGCGAGCGCCTGCGCATCGGGTTCCACGGCGCCGCCGGCCATCTTCCCATCCATCGTTTCCGGGTCGTGCGTCCCACTAGCGGTGAACACGATGCGCCCACTCGTAGGCAAAGCGTCGAGCAACAGGTTGACGAGCAGAAAATGGCCGAGATAGTTGCCCGCGAAGGTCTCTTCGAAGCCATCAATACTATAGGAAATAGGGCCCGGGAACATCGCGCCAGCGTTGCAAATAATGGCCTGAAGAGAATCGATCTGACCATTTTTCAGCATGGTGCGGCAATTTTCCGCAGCCGCCCGCACCGATGCCAAAGACGAGAGGTCGAGCTTGAGTGTCGCGACCTTTACACGGTACTGAGAGCGGATCAGTTTTGCGGAGGTTTCCATCTTGTCGAGGCTGCGCCCGGCCAGGACAAGATTGAGTTTGGGACCTGCGGCGAGTTGTTTGGCCGCTTCGAGTCCGAGACCACTATGGCCACCCGTTATTAGAACTGTGGGCATTGTACTTCTCCGTTTCTGGTGGTTGACAGTGTCAACCAATATTTCCAGGTTGACACAGTCAACCTGGAAATACAAGCAAAAAACTCTCAGAACGCAAAGACAGAAGATAGAAGGGTGCTTGCATTTAGGGGGGCGCTTCAGAAAACGGAAAACAGCGCACGCCAAGCCGGCTGCACCGATCGCGGTGGACTGAACTTGCCCGAACCCATCTTGGCTGTGCTGCGCGGCGGCGACTGGTACGCAATAGAGCGTCATCGACGGCATGCCCGTCGTCCCGTTGAGTTGCGTCAGCGTGCCCCAGCGCATCTCTTCGTCATCGATGTAACGAAGTGAATTCAGCGTTATGTCAAAGGTCAGCAATTGCTGTTCCAGGGCTCCGCCACTTCACGTCGCCGGCATGTCCACTTGGACTGCCTTGGTCGACCGAGTTCACCTGCGACTTGGTGAAGCAGTGCTCGGCACTGATGCAATCGCGCACTGCGGGCATCGGCGCGCGTAGGTCCTCAGCATGTCACGTTTGGGCGCCATCCCCATGCAAATCAATAAGAACGGAGCAGTTGGCCCCGACGTTTCCCACGTCTCCTGATGGGGGTGAGGCGTGGCTTTGCCCTGAGAAGTAGTTGATATTTTCGTCGTGGGGGAACGAAGAAATAATGTGGAGCGGGCTGAACTTGGGTTTGTGTTTTGACGGCGTTTTGAGGTTTGCCGCTTTATACTAGCTCTGAGCAGCGAGAAAGCCATGACTCCCTCAAGAGTCGTGCGGGCACCATTCTGACAACCAGTTCGAGCTTCGATTGGCACCAAGCGTGATCGAAAATAACCCGCAGCGGCCGGCAGTGAACCCGTGGGTCATCGCAATGACGGTAACGTTGGCAACGTTCATGGAGGTGCTAGACACGTCGATCGCCAACGTCGCTTTACCCCATATCGGCGGCGCGCTTAGTGCCACCCAGGACGAAACGACGTGGATCATCAGTTCTTACCTTGTCTCCAATGCGATCGTGCTGCCAATCAGCGCTTATATGACCGCGCTGGTCGGCCGCAAGCGCTTCTATATGAGCTGCGTCGCTCTCTTCGGAATCAGTTCGATGTTGTGTGGCCTCGCGACTTCGCTGCCTATGCTGCTGTTCTTCCGGGTGTTGCAGGGGGCGGGCGGCGGAGGACTGGCGCCTTCGGAGCAGGCCATTCTGGCCGATACTTTTCCGCCGGAAAAGCGCGGCCAGGCCTTCGCTATGTATGGCCTCGCCGTGGTCGTCGCGCCCACCCTAGGTCCCACTCTTGGCGGCTGGATAACCGACAACTACGACTGGCGATGGATCTTCTTCATCAACGTGCCGATAGCGCTGCTTTCTTTGTTCCTGACGAATCGTTTCGTGGAAGACACGCCTGCCATCAAGCAGGAAGTAGCAGATTCGAAAAAGGGCAATTTCCGGTTCGACTACCTCGGCTTCGGACTGGTGGCTCTGGCCTTCGGATCGCTTGAAGCGATTCTGGACAAGGGGCAGGAAGAAGACTGGTTCGCATCGCATTTCATTGTCCTGTTTTTCTGGCTTTTTATTATCGGCATTGTCGGATTCGTTGCCTGGGAGATCTGGCGCATTCGAACGAACCAGAAGCCGATTCTGGATCTGCGGTTGTTCCTGAACCGCAATATCGCGGTGTGCTTCGCTCTGATGTTCACGGTGGGTGCGGTCCTTTACTGCACCCTGACGATGCTGCCGCAACTGATGCAGACCGACATGGGATATACCGCCCAACTGGCGGGCGAGGCCTTGACCGCTGGAGGGTTTGCCCTAGTGTGCTGCATGCCAATCGTGGGCATGCTGGTCGGGAAGACCGATTCGAGGTGGCTGGTGGTGGGCGGCTTCGCGGCGCTGGCGATATCCATGTACTACTCGACGAAGATCGACCTGCAGATGAACTTCGGGTATGTTGCGGAACTCCGGGTGTTTCAGTCGCTCGGTCTGGCCTTTCTGTTTATTCCGGTTAATACGCTTTCTTATGTCGGAGTGACGCCGGAGCAGAGCAACGATGTCTCGGGACTGATCAATCTGGCCCGCAATGTCGGCGGGTCCTGCGGAACAGCACTTTTCGCGAGCATGCTGGCGAGGCGGTCACAGGTTCACCAGCACTACCTGATAAGGAACGCAAACAACAGTCACCCCGCCTACGTCGCAAGGATCAATGCTCTCACTCAGCTGGCGATGGCAAAATCGGGATCGTCGGTGGACGCGCGTCACCACGCGCTGGTGCAGTTCTACCACCAGGTGCAGTTGCAGGCGAGCGTGCTGTCCTACATCGACATTCTGAGTCTGCTCGCGGTGATCACTCTGGTGGTGATCCCGCTTCCTCTGCTGCTGAGAAAACCACCGAAGGGCGCGGCTCCGGCCGCTCATTAAGGTCAAGCTCATGTTCTTATTCCGAAGGTATCGCGGCTTTCTACTGGCAGGACCTCTGTTAGCAGTATGGCCTGTCGGGCTGAGGGCGCAGGGCCCGGCCGGTGCGCAGCCAACTAAGGTACAGCAACTGCCCCTTTCTGGCAGACAAAGTCAGCAGTCGGGTGACGTTTTGGTACAGCAGACTACCGCGCCCGGAGGAGCCACCAATTCCAGCTCGAACCTGAATGTCAATGTTTCTACCACCAACGTTCAGGTGCAGGGCAGTTATCTGGGCAGCGTGCCATCCAGCACCACAGGTGTCGTGGCCGTGACGATCACGATCGAGCAGGCCCTACGAATGGGTTTGCAGTACAACCTGGGAGCGGTGAGCTCGAGCGCTTCGCTGCGGCTGGTTCGCGGGCAACGGCTTGCCGCATTCAGTGCGCTGCTTCCCACCGTCAACGCCACTGCGAGCGAGACGGGCTCCAAGACGGACCTGCAGACGCTCGGACTTATAGCAGGAGCTTTCGGGCCAGTTTCTCTGCCCACTACGGTGGGCCCTTTCCACTACTACGACGCGCGGGCTTCGCTGAATTTCAATGCACTCGATCTGACGGCGCTGCACAATTTCAGGAGCGCCAAGGAAGTGGAGCGGGCCGCGGAGATGAGCGACAAGGATGCGCGGGAACTCGTAGTGCTGGGGGTCGGGGGCGAATATTTGAAGGTCCTGGCAGATGTGGCGCTGGTGGAAGCACAGGCGGTGCAGGTCCGCTATGCGCAATCGAGTTACGACCAGACGTACGCGCAGAATCAGGCAGGCACAAAGGCTGCCGTAGACGCGAAGCGCAGCCAGGTGCAACTGCAGACCGAACAACAGCGGCTGACTTCGCGGCGGGCCGACTTGGTCAAGGAGAAGAGGACGCTCGCGCGGATGATCGGGCTGCATCTGGAGTCGGAGATCACGCCCGCGGAGAAACTGGTGTTTGCGCCCGGCCCACTGGCGTCGGTCGACGATGCGCTGAAGCAGGCCATGGCGTCACGGGCCGATTTGAAGAGTGCGGCCGCGCATTTGCGGGCGGCGGAAGAATCCCTGAAAGCCGCGCGTGCGGAGCGAATGCCGCTGGTGAACGTGAACGGGTATGCGGCGGTGCAGGGAATCAACCCCGATCACGGGGCTGATGTTTTCTCAGGCACGGCATCGGTCAACATTCCGATCTTCCAGGGGGGACGCATTAAGGCGGATGAACAGCAGGCGCACGCCACCATCGATCAGCGCCGCGCCGAATATCAGGATCAGCGGGGCGTGGTCGAGCTGGATGTTCGAAACGCTTTCACCGATCTGGAAACAGCAACGAATCAGGTTCAGGTGGCCCGGAGTAACCGGACACTGGCACTGGAGACGCTGCAGCAGACGCAGGATCAGTATGCGGCGGGAGTGGCGACGTCAGTGGACGTTGTGCAGTCGCAGCAGGGGCTGGCGTCGGCCGAGCAGGATTACGTGAGCAGCCTTTATTCATATAACCTCGCCAGGATCAGCCTGGCGCGGGCAACGGGACAGGCGGAAGCCAGCATTCCGCAGTTTCTGAAAGGACAGTAAGATGCCAACCGATTTACAGGAAGCGCCGAATCCGGTGCCGGCTCCCCCGAAAGAACCAAAACAGGCAGGGCCGGAAAATAAGCCGCCTGAGAATAAGCAGGAAGACGGCAAGCCAGACGCTCCGCAGGACGACAAAGACAAAGCTCCGCCCGATCCGGGGAAGCGGTGGCGAACCCTACTGATCGCCGGTGTTGTCGTGGTGCTGCTGACGGTGGGAGGGGTGCTGTGGTATTCGCACTCGCAAACTTACGAAGACACGGACGATGCCCAGGTTGACGGGCATCTGAGCCCTCTTGCGTCCCGCGTCACAGGCACGATCAGAGCTGTTTACGTGGAGGACAACACTTTTGTCGCGGCGGGACAGTCGCTTGTGGATCTGGATACCAGGGACTATGAGGTTGCGCTGGCGCAGACGCGGGCGCAGTATAACCAGGCGGAAGCGCAACTGCGAGGACAGCGGCCCAATCTGCCCATCACGCTTACGAGCAACTCCGCCTCCACTTCCACATCGGAAGAGCAGGTGCTGGATGCGGATGCGGCTGTGGCTGGCGTGGAACACGACTATGCCACTGCAATGGCTCAGCTGCGGCAGGCCGAAGCCACTAACGGGAAGGCGCAAAACGACCTGCGTCGCTACAAACAACTGATTGACAAAGGGGAAGTGGCGCAATCGGATTACGATCAGTACGACGCCACCGCGAAGGCGGACGCCGCCATGGTGGCGGCGCAGCAGGAGGCCGCCGCGTCTGCGGCGAGAACCATCGATTCAAAGCGTGCGCAGCTGAAACAGAAGCAGACGAGTTTGACGCAGACTTTGGAAAACGCGCCGCGACAGGTGCAGATACAGAGCGCGAACATTCAGTCGGCGCTCGCAAATATGGAGTCCATTCGGGCGAGGGTGCAGCAGGATGAGCTGAATATCAGCTATTGCCACATCGTAGCTTCGGTGGCGGGTCTGGTCTCGCAGCGTAGCGCGGAGGTCGGGGCGCGCATTTCGATCGGCCAGCAACTGATGATGCTGGTCCAGACGGACGATCTTTGGGTGACGGCGAATTTCAAAGAGACGCAACTACGGAGGATGCGTCCAGGCTTGCGTACTACGATCACGGTGGATGCTCTGGACAGGACGTTCGAGGGTTATATCGACAGTATGCCTGCGGCAACAGGCGATCGCACCAGCGCGCTACCGCCGGAAAATGCCACGGGGAATTACGTCAAGATCGTGCAGCGACTGCCAACGCGCATTCGTTTTCGGTCCAATCAGGAAGGGTTGAGTGCGTTGCGGCCTGGAATGTCAGTAGAGCCGACCGTACACTTTTAGACGACTTGTGTCGCAAATGGAGCTCACCACAACTCCTGCATTGTTCAGCAGGCCAACTAGATTCCGGTCGCCTATCACGGAGCGACCTTCCGGGAGCTTGATGTACAGCGTCTGCGTCCGTAATGTCCACCATGAGGGGCACGAAGCCGTTACCGAACTCTCTTTGCAAACGATCGGCGTCAGCCTGCTTGCGTACAGAAACCGAACACGGGAAATCCCTTTCAAACAAGCACCGTTGTGGATCCCCAATCAATTTCAGTGGAGACCTCGGTAACCACGACATATTTACTGTTCGCGATGCATTTCTCCGAAGCTGATGTTCAGCTGTTCTCGCCGCGGCGCACGTCCAATCTGTCAACGCTAGCGTCAATCAAATAAGAACGAGCTATCAAATCGGGTACGTGCCTAGCAAATTGTGGACGCAGCTGACCGCTAGAGCCCCGTCACCGATTGCGAAAGCCACACGCTTGGTAGTGCCGCTGCGGCAATCGCCACTGGCAAATACTCCTGGCAAGCTCGTTTCGAGTGCCTCGGGTAGCCGCTGTTCCTTCCAACTTTCTAGCTTTGCGACGGCCGAACCCGTCAACGCAAAACCCTTGTCGTCGCGAGCCAGCTCGGCCGGCAGGAAATCCGTTCTCGGCTTGGCGCCGATGAAGATAAAAACACCCGTCGTCTCTTCGCGGGCAACGTTTCCATCGTCGTCGCGCAAGTGGACGGCCCCGATGTGTTCCGTGCCTTCGATGGTCGTTACTTGGGTACGGTAGCGAACCTCGATCTCCGGATTTGCCGCCACCCGATCACAGAGATACGAGGACATGCTCTTGCGCAAATCACTGCCGCGCACCACGAGCGTAACTTTTCGCGCGTACTGCGTGAGGAACATCGCTGCTTGCCCGGCGGAGTTGCCCGCGCCGATCACATGCACCGGCCAATTCTTGCACATGCGTGCTTCTACCGCCGTGGCACTGTAGTAAACGCCGGAAGTGAGCAAGTCATTTGATCCTTCCACGTCGAGCAAGCGGTAGGAAACACCCGTGGCGACGATCACCGTTTTGCTGATAGCAACGTCGCCCTCGCTAGTATGCACTTGGTAGAGACTGTCGTTGCGCTTCAATTCCGTCACATGGCAGGGGGCAACGAACTCCGCGCCAAACTTGAGTGCCTGCAAATAGGAGAGTTGAGCTAGTTCGCGCCCCGTCACGCCGTTGGGGAAGCCCGCGTAGTTTTCGATCTTCGAGCTTGAACCGGCCTGTCCGCCTGGCCCGAGTCCGTCGAGCACCAGGGTCGAGAGACCTTCGGAGGCCGCGCAAATGGCCGCGCCTAATCCCGACGGTCCAGACCCAAGAACGAGGACATCATATGTTTTCTCAGGGAGACGGTGTCGTACGCCGATATTTTCCGCCAGTTGCGTCAAGCCGGGAGAACTGAAAAGCAGCCTCTTTCCGCAGGTGATCATCGGATAGTGGAGGTCATTGCCAGCGATTTCTCGTATTCTCGTGGCGTTTTCTTCCTCCGCGATGTTCATCCAGTGATGCGGCACGCCGTTACGAAAGAGGAATTCGACGGTTTCCAACGTCTGCTTATCGTCCTTAGCCCCGTACACACGCAGCCCCTGGAAATCCGTCGCCATCAGCAACTCGCGCCGGCGCTGGAAGGCTCGCCAAATGCGCGCGCCCAACGTCGGCTGGCGCACCAACATCTCACGGACTTTATCGGGCGAGATGCGGATAGCTTCCACCTGGGAGATAGCCTCGCAGGAGGCGGCCGCGCGTCGCCCTGTGAACAAATCAATGTCACCCGTGAATTGCCCCCCTCGGAGGCGAATCAAATAGGTCGGCTCATCCGTCGTGACGTCAATAATGCAAACTTCGCCCGAGAGGATCACGTAGCAGTCAAACGGCTGGTCACCCGCACGAAAGAGGTCTTCTCCTGCTGCGAACGAGCAGCGTGTGCCGAACTCCGCACATTCCTCCAACTCAGCCGCGGAGAGAACCGGAAAGGCCACCGTGTCCGCCATCTGGTCGGCATGGGGTTGATCTGGAGTTTGATCCATCTTTTGTTTATTTACCGACACGGAAGCAGTTCCAACTGCACGGGAAGCTGATTTGGCGGAGGAAGCCTCCATACATTACGCGTTTCCCGATCCAATGCTGCCGCCGTTGCCGACGGCCATGGTCATAACCAACCCCCGCCAAATCCCGCTAGCCGCAAGCCTCGAGCGATGTACGGGCTGTTCCGCATCAATCGCCACAAGAAACCGCTGCGATAGTTTTCGATCATCAACACGATCGGACCTTGATTAAGCCCATAATGCCAGGGCGAGACCCACCAGCCATAGGGATTTCCGGGCACCCCCGGGTGAGTCTGGTTGAAGGACGCTTTGAATCCGTAAGGGTTCAACTTTGTCAATTTAGCCTTGTGAATGCAATGGTCAATGGCGGGCAGCACGATCTCGGGCGCGAACGGCAGTGAGGCCACTAACGCCCAGGGCGCAAGGGTTCCGTCGTCAGGCCCGTATGGCACTCCCCGGCCTGCATAATCAAAAAACTGACGCTCAATGCCGTCCGCTTTTATGATGTCAGGACCCGGTCCTTCGCTCGCCGTGATTCCGTAGCAGCACGCGGCGTAGCCGGCGAATTTGAGCGGGTTGTCGATCGCGTATTGTTGTTGAATATATGTCGCTCGGCGGCTATTTTCAAAATAGTCGATGCCCTTGCTACGCATGAAGCTGTCCCGAATGCCGCGAAAGTCGATCCAGACATGGGAGAGTTGGTGAGTAAACAACGGCCCGGCGTAAAGATACTCCTGTCCGTAACATTGTTCCCAGCGGTAGGTGGAAGTCCAGGCGGCGTAGCTGCTCTCGGGAAGCGGATGAGTGGGCGAGCCCAGTCCCAGCATATACAGCAACAACGCCTCGTCATAGCCTTCCCAACGAGATTTTAGAAATCCGCTTTCGGGTTTCCAGCCGTGGGTGACCGTGGCGCCTTGGTTCTGCGCCCACTGCCAGTCGGCGCGCCGATAGAGTGCGTCAGCGAGGGTGCGGATTTCCTGCTCCTCGGCCGTTTCCGCGTCGAAATAAACTCCCGCCGCCAGGGCCCCAGCTAGCAGAAAGGCGCTATCCACCGTTGACAGTTCGCATTGCCAGACGCGCCGGCCGCTCTGCGCATCGAGGAAATGATAATAAAATCCTTTGTATCCGGTGGCGTCCGGTTCGGGCCCTTGCGGGCTATTCCAGAAAAAGCGAAGGGCGTTCAGCGTTCGTCGGCCAGCCGCGGAACGTGGCATGAATCCGCGCTCGACGGCCACAGGATAGGCCGCCAAAGCGAGACCGGTGGCCGCGATACTGGCTGGCCAGTTCGCCTCATTCCTGTCGATTACGAGACCATTGGCTGGATTCGTTTCATGCAAAAAATACTTGAACGATTCATGCTGAAGCGTTTCCAGTGTGGCATCGACGGAGTTTTCATCGCTCATTTACTGGTGTACCGTGTCCTCAGTATGACTCACGGCGGGGTTAGCCCAGCCGCCCGGAGGCGAGACTCTGTTCTCTACCTCGGCCGGTCCCCAAGTCTTCTGCTCGTACTGGCATATGGGCGTGGAAGCTTTCAACGCCGGATCAACGATCCGCCAAGCCTCCTCGACATAGTCCTCTCGTGCGAACAAAGAAGCATCTCCCGCCATCGCGTCACCCAACACTCTTTCGTAGGCATCCATATTGTCTGGGACCGGCGCTCGGCATCCCGTAATTTCCGTGGAAGCACCCACCGTCTCATCGCCCGGAACCGCAAAGTTCAGACCGAAAGCAATCGAATTGTCGGGGCTGATTCGAAACCGGAAATAGTTCGATTGCAGGTCAACGCTCTGGAATATCGTGGGTGGACGTCGCAGTCGTACCACCACTTCGGTGACGGTGGCTGGAAGGCATTTCCCAGCCCGGATATAAAACGGAACTCCGCGCCAACGCCACGAATCGATCTCGAGCTTCAGCGCCGCGAAGGTTTCCACTTGTGAATTTTGGGCCACTCCTTTCTCTTTGAGGTAATCCCGAAACTGGCCGCGGACGAGGTTCTTCGTCTCCAAGGGCGGGATGGACTTGAGCGCTTTGACCTTCTCGTCGCGCATCGATTCGGTGTCAAGCCGGGCCGGCGGCTCCATGGCGAGAATCGCAAGGACTTGGAACAGGTGATTCTGGATTACGTCGCGGATGGCGCCGGTCTCCTCATAGAACGCGCCCCGGCCTTGGACTCCAAAGTCCTCCGCCATCGTGATTTGGACACTCTCGACATGGTTCCGATTCCAAAAGGGTTCGAGCACTGCATTGGCGAAACGGAAGTACACCAGGTTATGCACCGGACCCTTGCCGAGGAAATGGTCCAAACGGAAGATAGCGCTCTCTTCAAAAGCTCCGAGCAGGATGCCGTTGAGTTCCCTGGCAGAATCTCCATCGCGGCCGAAAGGTTTTTCGACAATGGCGCGGGCCCCTTTGCCGCAGCCCGATTTTCCAAGCTGCTCAACGACCACTCCGAAGTTGGTGGGCGGAATCGCGAGATAAAAAATCGGATGCTTAGCGCCTGCCAGCGCTTCGCGTATAGACTGGTAAGTCTTGGGGTCCGAATTATCGCCCTGGACGTAGCGCAGCAAAGAACTGAGCTTCTCGAACGCCACGGCGTCGAGTCCCCCATGCTCTTCAAGACTGGTCCGTACGCGGGCCCTGAGTTCATCCACATTCTTAGCCGACCGCGCCACGCCGATTACAGGCACGTTCAGGTGGCCGTGTTTAATCATGGACTGCAGTGCGGGGAAGATCTTCTTGAAAGCGAGATCCCCCGTAGCGCCGAAAAAAACGAATGCATCAGATTGTGGAATATCCATGGTGTAAACCTTTTGGTCGGATTGCGGAGATGTATACCTAGAGAGCGATAACGGTCCGTGTGTCATTTTAGGACGCCCCTACTTCTGGTTCCGTACAAGCGACTTCAAAATCGCGGCCTTCCCACCGGCGCGCGACCGTCCAGAAAAGCGCAAACTGAAGCGAAACTCGTTGGTTGTCAGGAATCACGATGTCGCAATAGTCGATGCCTAAATTGCTCGACGTGGAGTGAGTATCTGTCGTAGTTGCCCAGTTGTCGAGCGAGGAGCGAACCTCGAATGCGTTCTCTGAGTGGATGCGTAAGGTGCGCCCGCTCTGAACGGATCCAGACGGATGCTGAATAGACCAGACCTGAACTTTGTGAAGGACGCTCCTGTTCCGGACGTACCGATCAGCGACTTCTGGAACCAAATCAAAAACTCGTCCGTCGCGAACCGAGCGAAGGAGCTTGATGTATTCGGCGTGTGCCCAGAGTAGTGGTACAGCCGAGCCGGTCGGACGCCCGCGCTTGAGATGCTGCTCCGGGCGGTCGTCTTCGTCCCAGACCTGCTCGGGAAGGAGATGAGTCGGAGTGGCGAAGCCTTCCAGCCAGCGAACATATTGCCTCGCATCCCTACCCGATGCCACTTCGTAATGACCCCGTTCTCCGGTAAGCAGGGGCCAGCCGCGGCCTTTACCGGAACCGACGAAAGGTCCGCCGTCCTCACGCTGCCCGTATCCGTCGTTGTTGTAGCGGCGCCAGCACGTGCCGGACGGCGTGTCCACTTTGAGCGTGGCGTCCACGACGCGAATCGACTCCCGAATGATGGCATCGTCTGCCGCTCGAATGCCGTATCGGACCAGTTCGAGGAAACCCGCATCAACGATCTCTCTCGCTGGATAAGCACTATCAAGATCCTCGGCTCGGTTGTTCACGGTCAGCGTACGCCATCCGGCATCACCCACCGGCAGCGCATCGCCGGGTTGAAGAGGATTGAGCCGTACATAATGTCGCCTCACGCCCTCAAGCAGCGTTCCCTCGTTTGTGACCGTCCAAGTTTCGATGTTGGCTTCCGCCCAATCGGCCACCTGCAGGAGTAACCGTTCGGAATCAGAATCTCCCCGGTCCGCTGCGAAATTGGCGGCGCACACGAGGGCCGCAATGTGGACCGCCAATGTTGAGGGAGAGTATCCGCCAGCCTCTTCCCAACGCTCCTGGCGGGTGGCCGGACCTTGCCGGATCAGGTACGCCGCCGCCCTTAGAACCATAGGATATGGATCAAAGTCCCGCAGACCGTCTGTACGCCATAGTTTATGTGCGAGAAGAATCGGAAAGGCCACTTCGTCCAATTGAATACCAGACCAGAAGGGTGTCCCATCAACCCAAAAGTTCTGAGCGAAACTGCCGTCATCGCTTTGAGATGTAGCCAAATAGATGAGCGACCTGAGAGGTGTTTCCACATTGCCGGCCGCCAGCAGACCGCCGGCACATTGAACGAGATCCCGCGTCCACACGAGATGATAGCCGCCTTCTCCCTCCAAGTCTCCTTTCGCTTGTCCCCAGGGAATCGCCAGCGACGCCACCATCGCGCCTTGAAACGCCTTGTCCTCGTGGGCCAGCAACAGTTTATAGCTGGCGTGGAACAGGTGGCCGCCGTCACCCGATTGATCTTCGAGTGCGTCATGTGATTTGTGCGTGCGCTCCCATTGTTCGACGAAGCGTCTGCGCTGCGATTCAAATGGTTGAGCGAGACTCTGGAACTGGGTGGCGATGGCGCGCTGCTGTGAGTTGCCGAACGCGATTGCCACAACGAATTCCTGAGTTGTGGTCAACTCCACCTCGCCGGTAAGAGCAACATTTCCGTTTAGCGCCTGATCGAACTGCCAATCAAATTGAAAACCATGGGAAAGATCCGTCCAGCCATCACTTGCGCCCACGTATCCCACCGAAAGACGGGAAAACGGGGTGCTGCACATTAAGGCGAGCCACGTGCCGTTCTTCTCAGCCACGAGCAGTTCACGCCCACAGGATTGAACCACAAAGGCATT
>Ga0210394_10003329_pt1 | contig 20392 bp, 26 predicted proteins | sample IncBWC12MmetaG_FD_160121 | JGI IMG/M metagenome (GOLD analysis project Ga0210394, IMG submission 160121) | Forest soil microbial communities from Barre Woods Harvard Forest LTER site, Petersham, Massachusetts, United States - Inc-BW-C-12-M | ecosystem: Environmental > Terrestrial > Soil >...
CGTCGAAAAGGATTATCCCGTGAGCATGGGTGGTTACAAATATCCGGCCAGCCCGGACGATCCCTGCGTTTTGCATCTGGAGAGGTTTCCTTGCGGCGCAGGTGCGACTGCTCGCGATCAGCAAATCGCCGGGCGCATGGAGCTATACCGCATGCAATTTCCGACTTTCGAGCGCAATATCCGCAGCCAGCTCGGGCGGATTCTTTCGCCAGGCGGTTTCGATCCAGCACAGGATATTCAGGCGATCACGGTAAATCGCTGGCCGCACGGCTACGCATACGAATACAATTCGCTGTTCGATCCGAACTGGCCTGAAAACGAACGCCCCTGCGTGATCGGACGGCAGCCCTTCGGCAGAATTTCGATTGCGAATTCCGATGCGGGAGCATTCGCTTATACAAGTGCCGCAATCGACCAAGCGTATCGCGCAGTGCAAGAAGTCGCCCGCTTCAACGAGAAGCCAGCTTCCAAGGCGCCGGGGTAGACTATTTTTCGCCCGGCCGCTCGGTAACAGGATTCGGCCCGCCACCCGGCAGCCGGGATTTGCGGCCGCCTGCGGACTCTCCGTCAAGCAGTGCTTGCAAATTAGGATACGCGTAGATCGTCGGCGCGTGATTCTGCATCAGGCCACCCGTATCTGCGGTTGGGCCATAGTTGCTGTGCAGATCGTGGCCGAACATTCTGAGCATCGCGATCTGCTGCCCGCGATGATGCGCGGTATGGGCGATGCGGCGGGTCATTACCCACGCGCGCGACCGCGGCACATCGAAAAATTTGGTTTCGCCTTCCCACCACGCGTCATCTTTGGCGCGCAATACATCGAGACGTTTGCCGCTGTCCTCGGTGTAGCGCCGGATAAATTCAAGCCGCGTTTCCGGTTTCGGAAGGGGAGGCGCGTTCACGTCGATTCCGAGCATCGTGCGCATCCACAAATCCTCGCTCACGCATTGATGAACCATTTGTTCGTGCACGCTTCGCCCACGGGCGTCACCGGTTCTTGGGCGCAGGGGCATTTCCGCATCGCGAAACTCGCTCCACGTGCTAACCACTTTGATCCGCTCGGTGTCGTATGTTTCCACGAGAAAGTCATAGTGCATCGCGCGCCTCCCAGGCAAAGAAGAATCGAAGCTGCCTACTAATTTAGTCCCAAGTACTTTAGTACGTCCAACGCGGTACTTTCGCCTGCTCGTTTTCTGCCCGAACGTACAGTTGTTCCAGTCCGGTACGTTCGGCAAACTGGGTGCCTTGAACGAAACAAACTTGGGACACGAACCTTTGGCCTCGGGGCACGCACCATTCGCGACGCCGCTTTCCCTCGTTCCGCGCACCCCGCTTGCAATCTTCCTGGAGACAAAATGATCAACCGACTGGGAGTCCTCTTCCTCCTCGTGGGTGCAGCTGCCGCTTCTCCTGCATTTGCCGGCGACAGTGCGACCATGAAGTGCAACGCGACGCAGGATCGCATCTGGGTCTACGATTCGCTCAACAGTTTTGATGTCTCTGCCAAACTCAAATGCGGCGAGACGGTCGAAATCACGGGCCGCGTAAAAGGCTACGTGAAGATCCGCGCAGCAAACGGTGCGCAGGGTTACGTGCCGGAGAGTACGTTCCCGGATTTGCCTCCCTACGTTGACCCCAATGACTCACAGGCGGGTGTGTCGATCGCGAAGAAAGTTGCTCCTCGAGCTGCTGTGAGCGCGGCCGCTTCCACACCCTCGATGGCCAGCAATATCTCCGCTCCACCGACTGCGGCAGCTCCTACCCATGCGCCGGCGGTCGTCGTGGCTCCTAACGCCGCTTCTGCACCGGCTCCTGCCGTGCGCACGGTCGCCGAAACAGCGTCCGCGCCTGTTGCCGCAGCTTCTGTTTCTGTTGTTGCAGCTCCGCCCGCTCCTGTGGCTTCTGCAAGCGCAAAATCGACGCCCGCGCCGAGCCCGTCGAGGAAATCGACTCCCGCTGCGGTTCCAGCGAGTAAGCCGCAACCACCAGCGCCGGCCGTACCTGCAGCTACCTCGCATGCTCCGGCTCTGACGTCTACTTCCGCAACGAGCAACACAAGATCCTCTTCGCCAGCCCCAAGCAAAATGGCGAACACCAAGTCTGCTGCGGCTCCGCCGCAGCCGAGCGGCGCGCATCCGGCACCGACCCCCTCGGTGCCGACGCCCGCCGTCCCGACTCCAACGAAGCCGCTAGAGACTTCCGTGATTGTCCAGCCGCAACCGGTTCGCGAGGTTGCGAGCGTTCATACCGTCGCAGCCACTGAGTCGGACGAGTATCCGGATTATCAGCCGGAAAACGCCAGCGCAGACCCGGCCTGCCGGCTATTTTTCTCTGCGTACGGAATCTCACCGGCGCAGGCAAAATGGATCGCTCAGAATCGCAAGAAGCAATTTTCCAGCATTTGCCCGGCGCCTGACGTTTCGAGGGTCGACTACGTCATCATCTTCACGCACGACGTCGACTTCTTCGGTTCCACGTTGCCTACTCCCGTTCATACGGACCATAACGGGTTTTCGGATTTCAGTCCAATGACCATGATCGATACAGCGCTGATCCCGATGTCAGAAGCAGACAAATCACATCGCGAATATGTCTGGGTGTTCAAGATGCAGCGGGGCAATTTCGACCCGGCGAAATTTTCACCGCGGAAGCGTCCACAATTCACGAAGACCGAGTCTCACGCTCCTACGCGCACCGTCGAGGAAGCGTTTCGCTTCATCGAGAGCGGCGGCTCAGGCCAGTAACTAAGACACATCCGGCAATTCTGGCTAGATATTCCCGTCGCGGTCGCGCGGTTTCCTCTCGCTCACACCCGTTCGTGCACACGTATCAAACAGGAACGCTCCAAGCAATCGAACTCTGATTGCGGGCCGGGTTACCGGTTGCGCGAAGTGGCGGCGCGAGGCGAAGGAGTGGAAGTCGAGGCGCGGAACGGCTGGCGTAGCCATCGCATTACAATTACATTGACGTGTACGCCGGACTGGCTCGAAGGCAACGCTACGGATTGAGGCGGCAATTTTCGCAACCGCAACTGCGCGCGGTTCACATTCGGCCAGGGTGCGATCTTCGGAAGCGCTGCGCGCGCTGATGGGCTTGGCCGCGGAATGCGACTTTCTGCTAGGGGGCGCCGCCAGCGTTGCGGCTGCTCGAGCCAATGCAATAGGGACGCTTTCGTTCGTTGCCAGATCGGTGCCGCATTCTTCCACTGATGCTCCAGAGAGATCTGCGCTCTCGAGAATGTGGCAGAAAGCCGTCGCAGCCCGCTTTCGCTCCGCGATTCCACGGTAGCTTTGATTCGACGGAATCGGCGCTCGTCAGACACGTCGCTCCAGATATGGCGAAGCGCTCTTCGAAAATCGTGACTGTGCTTTCTCAATTTGGATTTTAGCGATGGAGAAAGAAGCGTTTTCGGCCAGTTGTCTCGAGCTGTCGCGAGCAGACGGCTACTGAGCGGAGGTTTTCGCCTTCTCGGCCCTGTCGGTATTGTCTTCACGGCCTGCCGGGCAGCGGGAAGAATAGTGGCTGCAGAAACATCAGCAGCGTGGACCACATGTTCATTGTGCTGCGGTTGAACAACCCCTGGTTGGCTCGCCGTTGCGATCGCAGGCAGTGATGCGACTGCTTCGTACAAAGGAAACGTCTTCAAGGGTTCGGCCAGGGCAGAAGCAGGCGAAGGCATCGCCTGGATTTCTGGCAACGGCGCGACAGCTTCGGACAAGGGAAGCGCGTTTGAGGGTCCACCCGAGATACAAGCAGACGGAGATATCGCCAGGATGGGTGGCGTTGACGACTCGGCCGGAACTGTTGGAACTCGTTCCTGATTGAGAAGAGATGAAGCGTCCGGGATCGTGCTGTAGGTCGCAGGTATATGCCTGTCCCGATCGAAGTGAAACTCGCGCGCCACTTCATCGAGCACTTTGGCCGGCACCACCCTCATATTCCCGGCGTAAGCATTGATCAGCGCATGCTCGCATAACAGGTTCATCACGCGCGGAATTCCTCGCGAGTAACCGTGAGCGGCGATCACTGCGTCGGGCGAGAAAATCGGCCTGCCGGCAGCGCCAGCCACATCCAGGCGCGCTTGAATGTAATGTCGCGCTTCCTTCGGCGTAAGAGGCGCGGTCTTGCAACGAAGGGTAATTCGCTGCTTCAGTTGGCGCATCTCGGGACGGTTGAGTTTTTCTTCCAGCTCGGGTTGCCCGGCCAGTACGATTTGTAATAGCTTTTCCTGCGGAGTCTCCAGGTTCAAGAGCAACCGAATTTCCTCGAGCACATGGACAGGCAGGCCCTGCGCCTCGTCCACCATCAGAACCGGGATTTGTCCTTCACGGCAGCGCTCTGTCAGCCATTGGCTCAGGCACATCAGCGCATTGCCTTGCCATCGTGGGTCGGGCCGCACGCCGAAGTCCGCCAGCATAAAATCGTAAAGGTGCTTGGATTCCAGATGTGAATTGAAAATGAACGCAGTCGGCATCCGGTGCTCGTGCAGCCATTCGAGCAATCTCCGAATCAGCGAAGTTTTCCCAGTCCCAGCTTCACCCGTGAGAAGAATGATTCCTTCGCGCGACCGAATCCCATACTCAATAGCTCCCCACGCTTCCTGAATCCTGGGCGTCATAAACAAATAACGTGGATCGGGACTCACGGCGAAGGGATTCTCTCGAAGGCCGAAGAAACTAAAGAAGCGGGTGTAAGGGTTATTCTGCAAGTTGCCCCAATTCTATGAGTAACTATAAGGTAACGCACCGGCGCTTAATCGCCCAGTCATTTTAAACCTCAGCGATGTATGATTCCATCGGGAATGTACGGTATGGACTTCGGCCAGGGGAGTACTTACGGTACGCGGGCTATTACCAAAGCTCCTTAACCCCCGGCCCTACCCTGCGTTCGTTGTGTTATGGCCACCCGCGGATATAGACTCTCTCCGCCGACGCACCCCGGCGAGCTGTCTATGCGTTGAAGGAGTCCACCGATGACCATGGAATGCGATATCCGCCACATTGACGATGTGACGATCCTGGACCTGAAAGGGCGCCTCAGCTTGGGCGAAGCGCTGGCCTTCGGTCCCGGTAGCGATTTGGTGCTTACAGATGCCATTCGCCGCTTAGCGGAAGAGGGTCACAAGAAGGTCATCCTGAATCTCGCTGGCGTGAAATATGTGGATAGCTCCGGCGTGGGCCAGCTTGTCGGCGCTCTCACCACCGCGAGAGGGAAGGGAGTGGCGTTGAAGCTTATCAATCCCGTGAAGCAAGTCGGCGATCTGCTGAGAATGACGAAGCTCTACACGGTGTTTGATATCAGAGATAGTGAAGCCGCAGCGATTGATTCATTTTCGAACGGCGCCGCGGCAGGCGCCTGACGCGCTTAAGCCTGAAAGCTGCGGAGCGCTTCCTGCTCGTCCGAAAAGTCCGTGAAGACGGTATGAAGGTTGGTGAGCCGGAGGATTTCCTGAGCACGATTGCTCAGATCGACGGCCCGCAAGTCCGCATCATTTTTCCGCGCGGTAAACACGGATCGAACCAGTTGCCCGATGCCAGAGCTATCGAGGTACGTTACGTTGCGAAGATTCAGCAGCACGCGCTTTCGGCCGTCTCGAAAAAGATCGCCGAGCAGTTCGTGCACGGCCTCGCCTTCGATCAGCGTGAATCGTCCGCTCACGTCCACGATCGTGATGTCTCCCACCTGCCGGGTGCTGGCGCTAAAACTCAATCCGTTCTCCCTGTGCACTTCGAGCTGGTTATTCTATCGTATGCCGGCTTCGTTTCCTAAATGCTGAGTGAAGGCCAAATCTTGGAGCGGTTGCGCACGATTTGTATTGGTCTGTATGATGTCGCTGAAGGAACCACCTTCGGCCATCCCACATTCAGAGTCAACGGCAAGATGTTCTGCGTACTCGAGGAATATAAAGGCGAACTGGGAATTTGCGTAAAGGTTGAGAAGGAACTGCAGGGGATTTTTCTCAATGATTCGCGCTTTTTCCGCACGCCGTATATCGGGAAGCACGGCTGGGTCACGCTGAAGGTCTACGCGGCTCGCCTCAGCTGGGCTGAGGTCACAGACCTCGTGCACGGCAGCCATCGGCTCGTCGCTGCAACAGACCCGAAACCCAAAAAGCAAACAACGCGCAAGCGGAATTTTTCGACGAGAAAAAAGACCATAGGCTAAGCGGCCAATTCGGCCAGCCACGCATCGAGCGTTCTTAATTCGCTATCCGCAATTTCGAGGAACGCCACTCCCATTCCCATGGATTCTTGCGCGTAGATAATTTTTCCCTTGGTTGAGAAAGTCCCTTGGTCGCGTATAACCTTTAATTGGATCAGGGTGCCCGGCGGCAAGGTAATCAGGACGTCGATATAGCAGCCTTTGCGGCTGATTTCCGATACGCGACCCGCGATGTGCGTATCGCTGGTCGGTTCGATTACTTCAACGTGCGCGATAAAACTGTATCGCGGCACCGTTCTTTTTTCACGATAGGATTGACCTGCTTCCATCGGCAAGTCGCTCGTTTCGCCCATTGCGATGCTCCACTGTCACTTCAGCTTGACACAACTACCTGCGCCCGGCGATAGCCGCTTCTTTTTTGTGACGCGTAAGGTACCCTGTCCGGGCGGACGGGCTGCGTATTACGCAGATTTACCTCGCTTCAACCGCGTGAAAAACGCCCCAGGCCCCCCGGTCTGCCCCACTGACGCATCCGTATTTGTGCGGTTACCGAATTCCCAAATCGGGAATCCAGCTTCTACTGTGCTTTTAATACGAAGCGGAGGTAGTTCTTGCCCATAGAATTCCAGGTACGTTAGAGATAATCGTCGCAACGGTTGATTCACTTGACGAATCGTTCTAGGCTGAGCGGCGTAAGCCGGAATTGAGATTACCGAATGACCTGCGCTCCACGTCCCGGAGATCAGCTAAGAGAGCTCCGCAATCGTCTCGGTATTACGACCAGGGAGGTCGAAGAGCTCAGTCGCAAGCTCGCAGAGAGAACCGGTAACGATGAATATTACATTTCCAACGCGTGGCTCACCCAGCTTGAAAACAAGGATTCGGTTCCCAGCATCTATAAACTCTTTAGTTTGAGTGTTATCTATCGTTCGACGTTTTCGGACCTTCTGGCTATCTTCGGAATTGATTTGGCAAGTAGCGCCCGATTTCAATTGGATGTCCCGCTGGCCAATACCCATCGAGTCGCGTTCGAGACACCGCATCCGGCAGCCGCCGTAACGTTTCCAATACGTCTCGATCGCAGCTTCAGCCTCGAGAAGACAAATCTTGTGTCGCGCGCTGTGGAGGTGTGGGGAAACGTGCCAGCGTCGCTATTCCAGCGATTGGACTTGCGCCATACCCAGTACGGTTACATCGGTACAAGCGATTTCACCATGTATCCACTGATTCGACCTGGAACCTTTGTTCAAATTGACAGCGAAATCGCCAGCATCCGGCCATCGGCTTGGCGCACTGAATTCGACCGGCCCATCTACTTCGTCGAGTTGCGGGATAGCTATGCCTGCGCGTGGTGCGATTTGGCAGGTTCGCAGTTGACGCTGCTACCTCATCCGCTTTCAGCGTGTTCCGTGCGTCAGTTTAGCTATCCGGATGAGGCCGAAATTGTGGGGCAGGTGACCGCCGTGGCTATGCGACTGGTGTCGGCTCCGGAAACCGTGCGCTTTGGTGTTCGAGGATTGCCAAAGCGATCTTGAGATTCGAAAACAGAAACTGGGCTACCAGTGAATCCGTTCCCACGGGAACCGCTACTCGATACGGCTCGAGTTCTCTCCACGTTCTCAGGAAATCGTCCTTCGCGGTGCCGGTGGATTGCATATACAGGTTCAATTGTTCCGTTAAGTCTTTTAACTCCAGCGATATCAGTTCTCGGAAACTTTCTCGATGGCAATCGGCCAAAGCCTCACAAGCCACCTCTACCGAAAAACGAGCGGCTAGCCCCTGGTGCACGTAGAGCCCCGTGTTGTAGTCCCTCATCGAAGCGAGATAGATCATACGGTCCAGCGGACCTGACGTCTGCGGTAGGGTGCGCCTCCGCAGGTCTTCAGAAGCCGCAAGCACATCTGCCCGTTTGGCTTTTCCAGCCATTTCCACTCCTATTCGAACGTCCCGTCAGCTTCTGATTCGCTTGCCAGCGACGGGGAAATAGACGCGGTCAAGAAAGCAAGAGATTGATCCAGGGTCGAACACACTCGCCCAGCAGTCGCCGCAATCCGCCTTGCAAAGTCGGGCGCCGCATACGGTCCGCCCCATCGCAATAGAAACAGCAAGACATCGCACTGGATCTCAAGACTCGCAAAATCAAGGGCTAAGGAGAATTCTTTCCCGCGGCTCATCTGCGTGAACATTCGGGACCGGCTCACGTGAAAATCTTTTAGCGCACGAACTTGCCTTCTCACCTGGCGGATCCATGTCAGGGCCAGATGCTTCCTTTCCGACAGAAAGAGATTGCGAATCGCGGTCGATCCCATTGCCTCAACGTAAGCCAGATCTCGCTGTCCAAACAGTTGCTCTACAAGTTCGGACGGAAGCAATCCAAGTTGCAGCGATTCCAGCGTTTTCTTGGCCGACACCAGCTCCCCGGCGCTACCTGCGGCGTGCGCGGGCTGCCGGCGCATTGCGACTAGGAGAAGAACTAAGAGCCCCACAGCGATCGCGAGGAAAGTGACGAGTTGCGTCATGGCCGATGCACCTTACTGACAGCCGCATTCATCGTTCCTACCGCGTGTCGCGTCTGTTGCGCAAATGCCTCGTAGCCATCGTCGATTTCTGGCGGTATGTCGGGAGCTGCAGCAGGTACATACGACCATAGCGCGAACGTCCAAATGAGCAGGGAAGCGAGATATGCATAGGGCTGAATTGCGTCCCATCCGGCATTAAATGCAGGTCCCACATAGCTCCGAAGCTGATGGCTCACGATTGTGCTTCCCACATACAACCCAAGTCCCACCATGATCCCGAGCAGATTGCGACCCACGTCGATTCGATAGTAGGAAATTACGATAAGCACCCCACAGAGAGTTAGCGCCTGGATGACCCGAAAGTCTTTTTCCAGGCCCGAAAAGCCTTGGTAGGGAGTGGGCGCCGATGGCAGCAATCGAAACACAAAGTAGCCGCAAAGAATTGCAAACATCATCACTAAAACAGACGTAGCAAATTTTCGAGCACCGGGATATCTCTCGAAGCTCCTCCGCACGATTTCGAAAAGCACTCCAAAGGCTGCCAGCAGGTTCAGAAACTGATTCATCCAGAAGAACGGCGGATACAATGCTGAATGGGAGTGGTAGATGGGCCAGAGCGCGACGCTAAACAAGCACACGGTCACCAGATAAGCGAAAAAGAATGGATAGTGCGCAAAAAGCCGGCATTTGAGGAACCGGAATAAAATCACCAACTCCAGCGCAATCCCGGCAATCCATAGAAGCGAGGTAGCCATGTACCTCCTATGGACGTACATCCTAACATAGTTCCAAGGGGAGAACCTACGTCTCCCCCTGAAGTGGGAGTCGGAATTGCGTTAGCCCGGGTAGGGCGGCATTGGCTGAGTGCCGTCCATGTGCGGGGTGGTGGAAACCGTTCCGTTAAAACCCGGGTAAGGCGGCATCGGTTGAGTGCCGTCCATGTGCGGGATAGCCGAAACTGTTCCGTTAAAACCGTGTGCAGCCAGGCACGGACCTTTTGCAAAACTTGTGGCCGGAGCTGTCAATACTGCAATGGCAGCGGCAGCGATCAGGATAACTCTCTTGGCCTGCTTCATTTTTTTCCTCCAGATCGAATTGGCCCTTGGGCCGGGGAGAAAATAGATGAAGGGCTCAGTCGAAGAGCGAATGGGAGAGAAATGCTTGGGAAACGAAGCAGTGAGGTCCGGGCAGCGGCAGGTCGCCGCAGAATTCAAAAGCGCCTACCGAAGCTACGACGAAGGTCAGTAACCGGCCCTATCGTTACCGCCATTGCCCGCCTGTAAAAGGACAGTTAACGGAATTGACACCGCTGCGGAACATACGGATGGAGTTTGCAGCCGAAGCCCTGTATCTCTAGTTGCAGGCACATTAGCCCTGACAAATGACTGACATACGAGACGCGGCGCCCTCCGAGGCTTGTGTACCTCGCCCGGAAGAAATCCAGACGCATTTGAAGCATCTCGACCGGCGGCAGTGGTGGCTATGGTCGAGCACGGTTGCCGTCATTCTGTTATTGACGCTCGCCGTCGCCTCCTTCGCTTTCCCCGCTATGCTGAGCAGGGACGAAGGCACTTATTCATTTTTTCTCAATCAGTCTGTGCGGGCACTCGTGGGGATGGTGTTGATCTTCAGCGTATACGTCGTGTATCAGCAAGTACTGATTCACCGCATGCGCAACCAGCTCGCTGATCAGATTCAATCCTTGGCGAAAGTGGAAAGCCTCGCTTCGGAAGTTTACAAACTAGCTGCGCTCGATCAGCTCACTGGCCTTTACAATCGACGCTCGGGCGAGCAGCGGCTTGCGCAGGAAATCAGCCGCGCCCAGCGCCACGGCCGTCCGCTAACTGTCTTGCTTCTGGACCTCAATGAATTGAAAGCCATCAATGATAAGCACGGCCATGCGGCGGGCGATCTGGTCATCAAGGGGTTTGCAGAGCGCCTGCAGCGTGCAATTCGCGGTTCTGATCTCGCCGTGCGCCTGGGTGGCGATGAATTCATGGCCTTGCTACCCGAATGCCGCGCAGACGAAGTTCGCCACGTTCTCGCCCGCGTGGGCGGACTTGAATTGGAATACCAGGGAGAGAAAATCCGTTGCCATTTCTCGAGCGGATTCACGGATTACAAGGCTGGCGAATCGCCTGCCGAACTCCTCAAGCGCGCCGACGATGCTCTCTATGCGAACAAGCGTTCCGGAAAGCGTATCGATCAGCCAGCGATTTCGGCAGGGGTTCCACAGTCTGTTTCCTGATTCCGGCAATCGCCCGAAACAAATCGTGATGTCATCCTGAGATCTTTGTTCACCCCGAGACCGGATGTTCATCACAGGAACATGCCCGGAAAAATATTCTTGCGCCCTCCCGGGGTTACTCGTATGCTACGCCCGTTGTCAGGATTGCTACTATGCCGAAAGAGAAGCCCAAGGTAAATATCGGTGAAGTGATTCGCTCGTATCGCAGCGATCGCGGCCTGTCTCAAGGCGACATCGAGCGTCGCACCGGACTGCTGCGCTGCTATCTTTCCCGCGTGGAGAATGGCCACACCGTTCCATCTCTCGAAACGCTCGCGAAGATTGCGGAGGCCATGGAAATCAGCCTCGCCGATTTCTTCCCGGGTAGCGACACGCCCCAGGATCGCGAAACCCGCAAGGTATTGGGAGAACTGTCCGAGGAAGAAATCCGGTTTCTCGCCGATATTAAGAAATATTCCACCACCCTATCGGACGACGACAAAAAGCTGGTTCTCGCGATGATCCGCAAGATGGCGACGGTAATACCGCCGCCGCGCAATGGAAAATCAACAAACGCCGCTCGCCGGCCCGAATACTAAATCACTCGATCCGGGTTGTGATCTGAAATCGCTAGGCTACAAAATCCTCTAAAGAGGAATTGTCATCCTCGGCGAAGCGAAGGATCTCAACGCGCCGATTCGCCTCGCGCAAGCACTTTTGCCCGGCGCTTTACCTCAACCCCATCCGTCAAATCAGCGGAGGCTCGTATATGTACGCCATGCCGTCGCGCGTCACCGCGTACGCCCGTGAACCGTCCGCGCTCCACCGCAAATCGGCCACACTTTCCGCGGGATATTCGTCGAATGCATTCGAGCGGTTTAAATCGATTAGGAATAGCCGCCCCTTCGCCGAATTTTTCAGCCAGGAACTGAAGCACACACAAAGTGGCAGGTGTGGATGGCAAACGCACAACTCCGCGCCAAACGGTAGAGGCTCGGAATTCACGCTTTGCGGCTCCAGCCGATAAGCCTGGCCGGCTGCGCAATAGATAATCTGCTCGCTGTCGGGCGTCCATGTGAGATCGGTCACGTGTCCTCGCGCGTGGAGCACCTTGCGCCGCGAAAGCTTCGTAACATCCGCCACCATAAGCGAGTCGTCCGCCCACTCGCCTTTGATTTCGATCACGCTCGCAAGCGCTTCTTCGTTCGGACTGAATACGGCCTTTCCGTATCCGCCAAAGGAACCTTCCTCGGCGAATTCCTCACCGGCCTGCTGCGGCTCGAGCCAATCGGGCGTCGCGAGTTCTCTGGCCGCTTCGCCTCCGGGAGGTCCCTCGCGCGGTTCCCAAACTCGCAGGGCTGCCCGCTTTCCTCGCGAAGTTGCCGCAAAGTAGTCGCCCGAATCGGACCAGGCCAGATTCGTGGGCGCCATGTCCGCCCCGCCGATTTTTCCAAGGTAAAGCTTTCCCTGCAAATCGAAGAGATGCAGCCCGGAAGGCCATGCGCTCGAAGCCCCGGCCAAATAACGGGCGTTTGGCGACCAGGAGAAAACGGCCCCTGCTTCCGGCGAGTTCGAAACTTCTCCCGCGGGCGGGGCAAGGGTCATGGTCGGCACGCTCAATTCGATATCGTAGAGCGCGATCTGTTCTGTGCCGTGATGCACGTGCTCGGAAATCGCGCACACCTGCCCCGCTGGTGAAATTGCGAGATGCTGGGAACGTCCGGTGAAAACTTTCTTGATCAGCCAATTCGAATCGCGCGCTAGGTCGCGTAATCCTCGAGCCACGAGCGCGGACGAGCGCACTACAAGCGCTCTCGTTCCGCCTCGCGCGATCTGCGTAGTCGTCGATGTATCGTGAGTTCCCATGGTTCAGATGATCCTCGGTTCGCCGCCCGCCTTGGGTTTTGCCAGTCGCTGCTGTGCCTGTTCGATTTGCTCGTCCACCTTCGCAACCATTTCCTGCAGAACGTCGCGCCCAACCTGCTGAGCCTCGTCAAGCCGCGACTTTAATTGGAACAAATCAGATCGCAGGAGCTCTTGCAGCTCCGCTTCCATCTCCGCCAGCCGGCTGCGCATTTGCGAGATGCGGCGAATCACGCGCACGAGTTCCACACCCAGACCTTCGCCTCGCACTGCCTCCGGGCTGTGCTCGTATTCCGTAAGAATTCTGGCGAGTTGCATTTCGTCGCCGTGCTCGTATGCCTCATTCGCCTGGCTCATCAGCTGCTGCCGTATGGCGCGGTCTTCGCGGTCTGACGTCAAATCGGGATGGATGCGCTTGGCGACCGTGCGATACATTCGCTTCATCTCGGGCGAGGCTTCGAAAGCGCGTGGTGCGGTCTCAGCGCGTTCGCCGGCGGCGGATTTGGTTTCGTTCGCGCGCGCGCGTGCGTCGCGCGCCGCTTGTTGCGCTCGATCGTTATCGGGCTGTTCGCCGGCGAGCTGTTCAGCGATGCGCGCTTTCAGCTCGTCCAGCTCTGCATAGCGCGCACCGACAAAATGGAGGTAGCGGCGCTCGAATGCGCCCAGCTCGGCGCGCAAGTTCGCCGTGCGCAATTCGCGCTCGGTCAGTTCGGTTTCAAGGGTGGTCTGCTCGAGCACCTTGCGAGCGAGCTCTCGCTCTTCGGGTTTGATCGGTGCAACTTCCGGCAATTTCAGCTCCATAGCGTCTCTCGCTCATCAAATTGTAGCCTGCGGTGGAGTTCGCGTTTTTGCCTAGGTGGCATCAGTTTCCAGAAAAGAAAATGGCGCCGGCTTCGCGTGCCGTGATGCTCCAAGAACGGCAACTTACTGCCCATTAAAAATGCCTCGATTCCGTGTTTTCAATCACTTACAGAAATCTTTAATCGCGGAATCGTAGATTAGAAATGTGGATTTTGGACATGACGCAGGCGATATTCGAGCGAAAATGGACTAGAGCGGATAATCCCGCCATCTACGATTTCGCCTGTATTGCTTATGAGAGGGCGTCGCTCTAAGATGTCCTCACGCAACAAGGCGGGAACCAATGTTCCGCTCCAGCACACGATTTCTGGCTTTGGTGGTCTTAATTGCCAGCTTCCCGTCTCTCGCCCTTGCGCAACGAACACAATCGATCCTGCCTGCCGGACCGCGCCAGTCCTTATCCAACACCACAAACACGACATCCTTTGCGTGGCGTGCAGTAAGCACTACTCCGATGAAGGGCTTCTCTTCGGCGTCAATATTTCCCGGTCGATTGGCAACAAACTCCATTAGCAGAAATTCGAATGAGGAGCACCGTTTCGCGCTTGGCGCACAGGAAGACCAGCATGAGGTCATCCCTCTCCAGCTCACAACCACGCCGTTCGCAACCGAGTCGCGCGTGCCGATTGCGCCTCTGTTGGGCGCGCGCTTGCAGTTGAACATTTCGATGCTCAACATTCGCAACGGAAACGTAATGCTGGGTCCGACGCCGGCAAGCGAGATTCTTCATGCACCGGCACAAGCCCGTTCTGCCGAGTTCTACGGCTTCGGCGTGAGCATTCCGCTCGGCCGGGGCGTCCGGATTCAAACATCTGAGAATTTATTGCGCAGTGCGATGCGAATCGTGCGCGACAACTAAGAATATTACCCCGCCAGTTTTTTTCTGCCTCCCTTAGTACCCGCGTTATCAATTTTCGCCTGTCCTTTTTTGGGCCGAACGGTCAGTCCGCGAAACCAATTGATTGTGCTAGGGTGAAAATTGGGCCACAAGGGGCTCTGTACGATCGCACCTCGCAGCTCTGTCACATTTCGTTCCCAGCGCGTACTACGAAATCCGCCCCGTTCAACTACAGCGATCGCCCGAGAGGGAAGCCTGATGGTCTGTTTTAGGATTTGAGCTGCCAAGCTCAATTTCCTTGGAGGTGGTTTTCATGGCCAAAGGATCGGGCTCACGAATTGCGCTGTTATTCGGGTTGTGCACGGTGTTTCTAGCGGGGGGCATGCAGCTTCATACGTTGAAAGCTTCCGGTCTTCCGCTCATTATGCAAAACAGCCAGAATCAGAGCGCGCCTGAAGTAAGAACTTTCACAGGCAAAGTGCTATCGCAGAATGGCGAGCGATTTATTTTGCGCGACGAAGCTAACGATGTCTGGTACCACTTGGACGACCAACAACAAGCCGGAAAATTCGCCGGCAAGAATGTGCTGGTAACCGGCGTCCTCGACGGTCGCACTGACACGATTCAGGTCCGCGAAATTACAGAGGCGAAGGCCTAGGCGGCAGGGAGCAGCTGGGCAGGTTCGTTCAAGCGCAGAAATTTAGAACCAATCAGGGAAGATGAGGTCAATAAGCCCGGGCGCCCAATAGGAATAAAACTCTTCGTCGCAGATCTTATACTTGCCGTACTTTTGCCTGGCGTGAGCGCCCCAGTCTGGCTGAGCACCATCGAGGTCGGTGAACCCATATTCGCGGGCGAGCCCCCACGAGCTGAAAACTCGTCCGCTCTTTTTCATCACAGCCCGGTCCGCAGCTAAAGCCACGACTGCGCGGCCTATGTAACGCGGAGATTCGGAAATCATGAAATCCTGCGGAGCGTCGTTCTGATCCTTCGAGTTCACGTTGGCGTTTTTTCGTTTGCCCGCGTCTTTCCAGTTGGCTTCGGTGACTCCAAAATGCGCGAGCACGCGTTCTGAGCGCAGAAATCCAGGGGTGAGCGCAACCGAAGCGATATCGCGCTTGCGCAGTTCCCGCGACATGGCAAAGGCAAGCCGGATCACTGAAATTTTCACTAGATCGTAAAAAATATTGCCGCGGTAGTAGAAGGCGTCGCCGTCGGTGACTTCGAAGATGATTGCGCCCGACCGCCCGAGCATCAGCGGCGCCGCATAATGCGATGTGATGATGTGTGAATGGACGGCCTGCTTCAACATTTGAAGGCCGTTCTCGAGATTCACTTTCCAGAATGGCTTGCCGAACTCGGTAAGCGCGTCGCCTCCCCAGACATCATTGACGAGAATGTCGAGGTGTTTATGCTGCCGCTTAATTTGGGCGACAAGCTTTTTCACTTCCGCTGGAACAGTGTGATCCACTCGCACGGCGATGCCTGAGCCGCCGGCGGCGGTGACGCGTTCGGCGGTCTCTTCAATCGTCTCGGAAACACCTGGCTTGGCTGTGGGACGTGCCTTGGCGGTCTTCCGCGAACTGCGCCCGGTGCAGTAAACGGTCGCGCCCGCTTCTCCGAGCGCTATGGCAATGCCCCGGCCAGCGCCGCGCGTGGCTCCTGCGACGAGCGCGATCTTGCCTTGAAGGACTCTGTTCGCTTTTTCGTTCGGTGATTTAGGCATGTGAGTGGCCTCGGGAGAGAATCTTGAAATCTCGGCATAGTGCCCACAACGAGAACTGCGTCGTCGCGGCTACAGCTGCAATCTACACGTTATGAGTTTCGCGCAGGAAGCCCCAGGATTTCGCGCACTTTTCTCTTCCTCATCACTTCGGCCGGAGTCGTTCCGCTGCGCTCGAGCCATTTTGTAAATTCGCCGATTCGCACGTGATGCTCCACGGGTACACTCTTCACCGCCACCGTGACCGTATCCATCGGACGGCCGATTCCTGCCACCCATTCGTTGCCCTGGAGCTGCTTGAGGCCTAGTGCGACGGCCTCGAAGAGCGTTGCGGCGGTCACTTCGACGGTATGGGCGACGCCGTCCATGTCGGCAATGGTGACGCGGCAGGATCGGATCTCCATAGCGAGAAAGTATCATATTCGCTTTTTGTTCGCCATATGGTTTTGGGCGGCCTTTTCTCCTCAGAACTAGCGCGGACGCCGAAGCGCGGCGTTGATAGTCCGGCGGAACGCCAAATTGGATTTCCCGTGAATTTGCTTTCGCTCCCGCGCCTTTTTCACAATCGGCACATCTTTACTATCATCACTGCGACAAACGATTCGGGGCGGATCGCTATAAGGGAGGAGAGGGACCATGAAGGAGACGCCACAGGAATATATTCAGCGAATGCTCGGTTACACGGCTGGTGGCGAGAATCCAGCCAAAGTGCAAGCAGCTACGGCCAAGAAGCTAGAAAAACTGATCAAGGGAGCGCCGGCGGCGAAGTTGAAGAAGCGCCCAGCGCCGGACAAATGGTCCGTGCAGGAAATCATCGCGCACTTGGCGGATGCAGAGATTGTTGGTAGCTGGCGGATCCGCGCGATCTTGGGTGCGCCCGGTTCGCCCATTCAAGCGTTCGATCAGGACGCGTGGGTGACGGCGACGCACTACGCCAAGCGCGATCCGAGGCAGGCGGTGGAGCAATTCCGCGTGCTGCGCGAAGCGAATCTGGCGCTTTACAAATCGCTCAGGCCGGAACAATGGAAGCATCACGGGATGCACTCCGAGCGCGGCGAAGAAACCGTGGAGCATATCGTGCGGATGTTTGCGGGGCACGATTTGAATCACATTGCGCAGATCGAGAGGATTCTCGCGCCGAAAAAAGCGAAGTAGGGCGACGCCGCCGCGGCGTCTTCTCGTTTGATATCACCTCGGTGAGAAAAGGCCCACGACGAGGACGGCGTCGTCGTGGCTACCCTTGCGATGATGACGGCGGCGACGCGCGCTTTCCACAATCAATGTTGACAACTAAAAACCGCCGTCTCAGCATTAGGACATGACACAAGGACTCGAAGGCGTTGTTGCCGCTTCTACTCGGCTGAGCCACGTAGACGGCGAGGCCGGGCAGCTGATTCTCGCCGGGTATGCGGTAGAAGATCTCGCGCCGCACGCCACGTTCGAGGAAGTGGCTTACCTTTTCTTGCATGGCCGCTTGCCGGAACCGGCGGAACTCGTTGCGTTTGCGCGGGATTTGGCGGCACGGCGTGCGTTGCCAAAAGTAGCGTTCGAAGTTCTTCGCGAAGCTGCAGCCGCGAAGGCGCCGGTGATCGACGCGCTGCGGATGGCAACGGCTCTTCTCAGCCTCGGCCGCAAGGAAGATCCTCTCGAGGATTCGATGACGGCCATCGCGTCGTTCCCGACGATCGTTGGATCCTACTGGCGCCTTCTTAACGGCGAAACGCCGGTCGCGATTCGCACCGATCTTTCGCACGCAGCTCATTATCTTCATCAACTGTTTGGCACCGAACCAACTCCCGAACGCGCCCGCGCGCTCGAGACTTACCTCAACACCATCTGCGACCACGGCCTCAACGCCTCGACGTTCGCGGCAAGGGTCATCATCTCCACGCGCTCGGACGTTATCTCCGCTATCACCGGCGCTGTAGGGGCGCTGAAAGGACCGTTGCACGGCGGCGCACCGGGGCCCGCGCTCGATATGGTCTTCGAGATAGGCAGTCCAGAGCGGGCAGAAGCTTTCATTCGCGCTAAGCTGGATCGCGGCGAGCGCATCATGGGATTCGGGCATCGCGTCTACCGCGTGCGCGATCCACGCGCTGACGTGCTGGCCCACGCGGCCGAGCGTTTCTTTTCGAGCGATGGGGACAAGCGCCTCTATAGCCTCGCACGGAGCGTCGAAACCACGGCGCTGCGTCTGCTCCGCGAATACAAGCCGGAGCGGCGCCTCGATACCAACGTCGAGTTCTACACCGCGCTGCTCTTGCACGGCATCGGATTGCCCACTCAATTGTTCACTCCGACCTTCGCCGTCGGGCGTGTGCTTGGCTGGTCGGCGCATTGCCTCGAGCAACTCGCAGAAGGTAAGCTCATCAGGCCGCAATCGGTCTATGTGGGCCCCAAGGGGCTGCACTACGATCGCGCGCCCGCAGCAGCAGTCTCGTCCGAGAGCCAACCCCGCTAGCCACGACGACGCTGTTATCGTCGTGGGCCTTTCTCTTCGCGTCTCCTGCCGACGATAAGCGACTAGTGTGCCGGTGCCGTCTGCTTCGGCACAGGCGCGGCGAAAAGAACGATGTTTCCCCCCGGCTCACGCACGCCTATTTCCTTCATGCCATAAAACGTGGTGCGCACCGGCACGACCACGGGTGCCGAACCCAAGCGCTTCAGCAGGTCGTCAAAATCGCTCACCTCGATGTAGAGGCATGCCGCCGGTCGCGCAAGCTTAGCCATCTCGCTGTTGTCCTTCTCCATGCTCGCCGTGGATTGAATCATCAGCTCCGCGTCGCCCTTCACGAGAATGACGAAGCCGAGCTTGTCGCCGTCCGGCACTTCCACCGTCTTTGTGAAGCCAAGCTGGTCCACCCAGAATTTCAGAGACGGTTCGATTGCCGGTGCGTAGATCAAAGCGGTGATTTTCATTTTCAAGCCATCCTTTGTTGGCTGCGCGTTTTGGCCGGACAGAAGGCCAGTCGTCAACAGTGCGACAGCAAGTAGTGTTCTCATGGCTGCGCATCCTAGCGGATTGCTCGCGGGCGATGATTGGAAAAAACGGACATCCTGGGCGAAATCTACAGGGAGGATTGCGAGCGGAAGTGTGAGGCAAGGCTAAGCGACGAAAACTGCGCGGGAGACACTCCGGCGAGTTCCTTGAATTCATTGATAAGGTGCGCCTGGTCGTAATAACCGGAAGCGATTGCAACATCCGCCCAGTCCCGCTGCCGCCCGCTCGCATACTTCGCCGCTTGGCGGAATCGCAGTACACGCGCCAAGTGCTTAGGGCTCAGACCTGTACGCTCGAGGCAGACTCTTCGAAACTGGCGCGGGCTGAGGCTTGCGGCGCCAGCCAGTGCGTCCATCGAAACCTGCCCACCGCACTCCGCCAGCCACGCGAGAGATTTTTCGACCGGATCGAGCGGCGCCGGTTCGGCCAGCGACGCCTCAAAACGAGCGATTGTATCGCGGGGTGAACGGCTGCGCGCCAGCTGCTCGAGAAGATCGCGAACCGCCGCCGCTTTCCACGCGTCAGCGAGTGGAATCGATTGATCCACGGCGACCGAGCCCGGCACTCGCAAAAGCCGCGCCGCCATACCCGGACGGAAACGCACCCCAAAAGTTGAATGCCCGGAGGGTATGTCAAACGCCTGCGCGCGCGTCATCGTGCCCACAATTGCAAGGCCGCCATAATCGCGCGCCGGCTCCTCGAAAATGATGTCCGAGCAGCCATCCGGAAACACGTGAAAACCGCGGACAGGGCTCTCCGTGCGGTGCATCCAGAAGCATTCCACGTGCGCGGCGAATTTCGGCGAAGGCACGAATTCCTGGTACGCCGGCCTGGCTAAAGGCTCGGTGACACACGTAGTAACAGCAGCAGGGGATTGAAAAGCAGTAGAAACCGCGGCGCCCATCGCAAGTGGCCGAAAGGCCCTCCTAAAACACCACCGGGCACAATCCCTTCAGATCGTGCCCGGCGAATAACGCAAATACGATTGGAGCTCTACTCTGCCGGCGGTGCCATCTCCGGCATCTGAAGCTTTGCTTTGGCGAGTGCGCGAACGATGTTCACTTCGACTGCCTGCTCGGAGGTATTGCGCACAGTGGCCAATTCACTGACGAGAAGATACTTGGCTCGTTCGAGCATTTTCTTCTCGCGGAAGGAAAGCGGCTTGGTCCGGCTGAGGGCGACGAGGCCTTTCAGTACA
>Ga0210394_10003330_pt1 | contig 20390 bp, 19 predicted proteins | sample IncBWC12MmetaG_FD_160121 | JGI IMG/M metagenome (GOLD analysis project Ga0210394, IMG submission 160121) | Forest soil microbial communities from Barre Woods Harvard Forest LTER site, Petersham, Massachusetts, United States - Inc-BW-C-12-M | ecosystem: Environmental > Terrestrial > Soil >...
AAAAGTGATGGGTGTTCTGTATTGAACGGTTTTACGCCTCGGGGCCATTGTAGATTTTGTGAGCAAAATTAAAGGCGGCTCTAATGAACAGAAGCAAGGCAGCGGTAGGATCGGATTCCGAGCAAGCAGCCACTGATGAGATCGTGGAAAGGCAACAAGAGCTTATACGCGAATTGTATGATCTGCTGACGACCTACGGGCCAACCTGGTACACCGAAGAAATAGATTCGCGAGTAAGTGAGACGTTGGCTATGTCCACCTCCGTGATGCCGGCCCGCGCTACGCTGGTGACAATCGAACAGGCACGGAATTCAAACGGCTCTGTAAATCACACTCTCTGTGGCCACCGGCTTGAACCATGCGTCGGAGACACGCTTGATTGGGCGGGTTTGTCGCCACTGAGTTCACCCGCGAAAACCACCACCGCTCCTCCGCCTAATCGGTTAACCTCTGGAGGCCCCGCGACACCCGCTTCAAAATCTCTCAAAATGAGAAAAGAAGGATTGCGATCGAAGAGAAAGAGTTTGTGGGAACGATTTGAAAGCAACCCGGCCGAGATTCAGTTGGCCGCGGAAATCAGAATCATTGACGATCTGATCGCGGATTGTAACGAGAAAATAAATCGCCGCAACGAAACGGCCCAATTCCGGCCACGCCTGCGTCAGTTTGCCGTGAGCGTGGGTTAGCGTCCGTGCTGCTCATGCGCCCCAGGCCATGCCGTCGAGAAACGAATCCGCGAAGCGGCCGTGCCATCCTGGCCAAAGGGCAATAAGCCACATTCCGATCATCCCTGCGAGTTCAACGGTCGATGCAACACCACGCCAGTCTTCACACTTCGGAACTGGATCCGCCGAGCCGCGTCAAGAATGTGTGCCGGAGTGAGCCAGAGCAAATTTCGGGCAGCGATGGAAAAGTGCCGACAACTTCTGTAACATGAGTTAGGTAGCGACCGCGGAGAGGTGCTGGAGTGGCCGAACAGGGCTGCCTGCTAAGCAGTTTCACCCCAAAAGGGTGACGGGGGTTCGAATCCCCCCCTCTCCGCCAGCAACATAGACCCAAGGCGTCCTAACTTTTCGTTCTGCGGGTCAAAAGCAAGTCCCGAATGGAAAGAATCAACAAAAATTCAGTTTCGCTTGCGGGCGAATTCGCGGTTTTGTCGCAACTTTCGTTACGCGGCTATGACGCGAACATGACGCTTGGCCGTACTAAGGGCATCGATATTCTCGTTTATAGTCCAGAGAAGAAAAGATCATTCCAACTCGAAGTAAAGACGAATTTCAAGAAGAGCCCTAATAGGGCGTCAGTGTCGAAGGTGCATGGCACGTCAGTCGATGCTTGGATGATGAATAAGAAACACGAAAGCATCCACATCCCAACACTTTTCTACTGCTTCGTAAATATTTCCAGAGACAGTAACTATTTCAAATTCTATATTGTCCCCAGCAAAGTCGTTGCTCGATACGTTGCCGAGGAACATGATCTCTGGCTTCGCGAGAAGGAGAAAGAGGGTAAAAGGGTTAAGGACACCGATATGCGCGTGTTCCGGCTAGGGCTGAAAAGCGAAAAATACCCAATAGCTACGCCTACCGCCGAGCAGTATCAGAATAATTGGAATATTTGCCGAGTCGCTCAGTTGAAATGGGAGCTACCGGATTTGGGGTGTAACAACACGATTCACCCAACGATTGCAGATTGACCCGATAGGAAGATAATCTTCGAAGGCCAGCTCGCGGCCGTCTTCTTCTGTTGCGTTGACACTCCGGCGGCGCGCCGCCATAATCGCGGGCGGGTTGCCATTTCATGATTGCACAGCTTCGCGGAACGCTCGAAGACAAGCGGCCGAATCAGGTGCTGGTGGACGTGGGCGGCGTCGGATATCTGGTGCATGTTCCTCTTTCCACGTTTTACGCGCTGGGGGAGCTGCATTCGGGCGTTACGCTGCTGATTCACACGCAGGTGCGGGAAGACGCGATCGCCCTCTACGGCTTTCTCAGCTCGCGCGAAAAGCATCTCTTTGAGCTGCTGATTTCCGCTTCGGGCGTCGGGCCCGTGCTCGCGCTGAAGATTCTTTCCGGGATGAGCGTGGACGATCTTGTTCCCGCGGTGCGCGCGGGCGATCTGGCGCGGCTGACGCGTATCCCCGGCGTGGGCCGCAAGACGGCGGAGCGCATGATCGTCGAGCTGCGCGACAAGCTGGCGGCGGAGGAAGTGTCCGCGACCGCTCGTCCGGCGCCCGCGCCCGTCGGCGCGGCGGGCGACGCCGTGTCCGCGCTGCTGAATCTCGGCTACGAACAGCGGGCCGCGGAGCAGGCCGTCGAGCGAGCCGGAAAGAATGGCGCGTCCGCATCGTTTGAAGCGCTCCTGCGGGCCGCCCTGCAGGAAATGACTGCGCCGGCGCAGGCGAGCGCCCGCGCCGCGCGATAAACGCGAGTGGCAGGTGACGATCAGTGGATCGCTTCAGTGGCTAAAGCCAAATTCAGTTCGCGCGCGTACGGCTGGGCTGAAGCCCGGCCCTCCAGACCGGAACTGAGAGATTCCTACGCTCAACTCAAGATGCACGCGATCGGAATGCGCAAGGCGATGAACCGATGAACTCCGGAGCGGGAAGCGAACGCCAGATCGAGCGGTCCACCACGCGCGTCGTCACGGGCGCGTCGCTCGATGAGGACGCGCGCATCGACGCGAGCGTTCGGCCCTCGCGCTTCGCCGATTATATCGGCCAGTCGCGCGTGAAGGAGAACATCGAGATCGCCATTCAAGCGGCGCGCAGCCGCGGCGAGGCGCTCGATCACGTTCTGCTCTACGGCCCGCCGGGGCTTGGCAAGACCACGCTGGCGCAAATCATCGCGAGCGAACTCGGCGTCACGATCAAAACCAGCTCCGGGCCGCTCCTCGAGCGCAAGGGCGACTTGACCGCGATCCTCACTTCGCTCGAACCGCGCGAAGTTTTTTTTCTGGACGAGATTCATCGCCTCGTGCCCGCCATCGAGGAGGTGATGTACCCCGCGATGGAGGACTACCGCATCGACCTCGTGATCGGCCAGGGCGCGGGCGCGAGAATTCACCCTTTCATCCTGAATCGCTTCACGCTGATCGGCGCGACGACGCGCGCGGGCCTTGTCACCGCGCCGCTACGCTCGCGATTCGGCATCGTCCACCGGCTGGAGTTTTATACCCCGGAAGACTTGATGACGATCATTCGCCGGTCCGCGGGCATTCTGGGCATCACGCTCGATGATGACGGCGCGTTCGAGATCGCGCGCCGCAGCCGCGGCACGCCGCGTGTGGCCAACCGGCTCTTGCGCCGCGCGCGCGATTTCGCTCAGGTTCGCGCGCGAGGACGCATCACGCTCGCCGCAGCGAAGGAAGCTTTGCACATGCTGGGAGTGGATGAGCACGGCCTCGACGAAGTCGATCGCAACCTGATGCTCACGATTCTGCAAAAATATGCGGGAGGGCCGGTGGGCGTCGGAACGCTCGCCGCGTCCATCAGCGAAGAAGAAGACGCCATCGAAGAGATTTATGAGCCCTACCTGATGCAACTCGGCCTGCTCGATCGCACGCCCCGCGGCCGCGTCGCCACCGCGCTCGCCTACAAGCACTTCAACGTCGAGCCGCCGCGCGTGCAGCGCGGGTTGTTCTGATTTGGAACCACGGATTCACACGGATAGACACGGATAAAGACCAAAACAGATAAGTAGAAGCTAAGTCAGTGAAACCGATTCGCAAATGGTCGGGAATTGCGCCGCCGTTTCCGAAAATTCTCCACCATGCTGAGTTTCAGTGTCCCCAGTCTTGAGCCTTGATTTTATCCGTGTTCATCCGTGTGCATCCGTGGTTTCATCCTGAGGTATGGCGGACAGCAAGCTCATCTATCTTTCGCTCGGGTCGAATCTGGGCGATCGCGCCGCGAATTTGGAGCGCGCGATCGAAGCGCTGCCCGGAGCCGGTGTGCGAGTTTTGCGCCGCTCACGCACGTATGAGACCGAGCCGGTCGATTTACTCGAGCAGCCCTGGTTTTTGAATTGCGCCATCGAGGCGGAGACTTCGCTTGCCCCGCGGGAATTATTGGAGAACCTTCAAGGCATCGAACGGGAACTCGGCAGCCGGAAGCTTGTCCCGCGCGGGCCGCGGATTGTCGATCTCGACGTGCTTTTCTACGGTTCGGAAGTGATTCACGAACCCGGGACTGAAATTCCGCACCCGCGTCTCGCGCAGCGCCGGTTCGTGCTTGTTCCCCTGGATGAAATCGCTCCTCAGCTAAGGCATCCCGTACTTGGCAAGACAGTCTCCGAATTGCTGGCCGCCACAGAAGACAAGAGCGCCGTGCGAATCTGGCCTACTTCGTAAAACTCCGCGGACTTATATTCTCTTGGAAACGGAATCCTGCTGGGTGGGATCTAGTAGGGGCTTTCCCCGGGCTTCTTTTTCTTCTTTTCGCGTTCTTGTTGTTCCGATTTTTCGTATTCGGCCATTTCTTCTTCGGTCATGGAGTACTCGTCCCGCTTGGCGAACATGCTGGTATTCCTCTGCGCCGCGCCCCGGCCCGACTCGCGGCCGGCACGGCCTTCCTTACGTTTGCGTTCGGAGAGGCCGGAGTCGTGCCGCACGCGGCGAATCGGATCGGCCAGTGCCGCCGCTTCCATCAGGAGGTCGCTCACTTTTTCCAGCAGATCGTGAAACTGGAACGGCTTCACCACATACGGCAGCCGCTCCCGCTCGAAGACGGGAAGCGCCTCCGTCGCAGCCGATTCGGGCACGACAAAGAGCACGCGCGCGCGAACTTTGCCCTCCTCCACCGCTGGCGCCAGCGCCAATTCCCGCAGTGTCTGGTAGACCGGGCTCGTCAGTCCGATCATCGCGATGTTCACGATCACCAGAGACCATTCGCCGCTCGAAAGTTCTCCGAGAGCCAGGTTGACCGCCGGCACGATGCGCACTTGCCAACCCTCTGAGTCCAGAAGCTGGCGCAGCGCCGCCTGGTTCCCCTCGTCGTTTTCAATAACTAGGATTCCTATCTTGGCCAAAACCGGCTCCCTAAGCGCACATCGAGTATAGCGTTCGATCTAGCCGTGCCGGGCTGCCGCTTGTTCGAAGCGGTCTCAAGCGTCACCTGTCCGTGTCTAGGCCCGAGGGATCCCCTCACCCAGCCCTCCACAGGCGAATGAATATCGAAAGATACTGCTTGACAAAGCGAATAAAAAGCGAAATACTAACCCCGTGCTTCGCGAGACGGGTGATGGCCACCGCTACTTCGATTCCCACGGCTTCGGCGAGCTTTCCGCTCCAACGGAAAGCTCCGCGCGGACCCCGGATCGATACCACACCCACCTTATTCCCCGACGTCCCGAACCAACGGGACAGCGGGCCGGATGCCCTGTCGCCACCAGAGCCCGCGCCCGAACGCGTCGGCATCGCCCGCCTCGCCCTCTCCTCCCCCCTGGCTGACGCCAAGCGGGGCACGGAATATTTTCTTCTCCCCGTAAAATCGATCCTGAACCACTGCGAATCGACTCGCGTCCCCTTCTCCTGGACGGTGAACCCTTACCGCGGCTGTGAATTCGGCTGCCAGTATTGCTACGCCCGATACACACACGAGTACATGGAGCTGGATGGGCACGACTTTGAAAAGAAAATTTATGTGAAGCAGGACGCCGGACCGCTCGCCGGACGCGATCTGGGCAAGGAAAAAGTGCGCGGCGAGCACATCGCGATCGGAACCGCCACGGATCCCTACCAGCCGGCCGAACGGGAATTCGGCGCCACGCGCGCGATTTTGGAGCAAATGGCCGCGCGCAAGGGCCTGAGCATTTCAATCACTACGAAATCCGACCAGGTACTGCGTGACATCGATCTGTTGCACCGGATTGGCGAGCACTCCTGCGTTTCCGTTAACCTGAGCATCACGACGCTGCGCACGCGCCTGGCGCGAATCCTGGAGCCGCGCGCGCCGCGCCCGGACCTGCGCCTGAAAGCCGTGCAGGAATTGCGGCGCGCGGGCATCGCCGCCGGAGTTTTCGCCATGCCCATCTTGCCCGGCATTACCGATCGGGAGGAAGACCTGGACGCGCTGGCTCGCGCCGCCCGCGATGCCGGCGCGCAGTGGTTTGCCGGCAGCGTGCTGTTTCTGATGCCCTCGGCCAAGGAACAATTTCTGCCGTTTCTCGATGCCAAATTCCCCAAGCTCGCGCGCCAGTACCGCGAATGGTTCACTCGCGCTGCTTACGCGCCGGAGGATTATCGCCGGGAAATCTCCGGGCGCATCCGTGCGCTCCGGAAGAAATACGGGCTCGGCGTTCGGCCACTCGATCCGGGCCGGCCCATTGAAAGCGATCAGCAACTGAGCCTGGGTCTGGAGTAGGACAGGCTTCCAGCCTGTCTGCTTTTCTACAAGGAGAGGAAAGTCAAACCCGACAGGCTGAAAGCCTGTCCTATGGGACGTCCGGAGCTACGGAATAATGATTCGCGATTCTTCCTTGGGAGCGCCTGCCTCCTGCGGAATCGTCGAGCGCAGAAACGTTAGGAATGCGCGCGTTCGCGGTCGCCCGTTTGAACGCCGCTTCCCGAAGCGGAGAAAGAAGACTAGGATCTGGAAGATTTCCGTGTCTTTCAAGGCTGGGTATTCCGGATGCTCCGCCGCATGCTTCTTTTCGTCGTCGATGTATTTTGCGAGAGCGGTGTACAAACCCGAAGCAATGAGATTGTCCGGGGGCCTTTCGTAGTAAATCCCGGAGAGGAGAGTGCGGCGAGTCTCGGCCAATGCTTGCACGGCGGTGAACACGTCGGAGTCCACGAGTGATCGCTGCTCGGCGGCGAAGATCAGAATCGTGTATCCAAGCCCCGCGACAACCGCCTGCCGCGTGTGAATCAGCTCAGGCGGCAGGGAGGCGTCGGGGAAGGGGACTTCACTTTCGTCGATCGGTTTCGGATGGCTCAGTTCCCAGCGATGCGCCGCGGCCAGGTAGGAGCAATCGATCGGGCAGTCGATGGTTACTTCCCGCTCCGTCCCGCAATCGATGGCGCAGATTTTCTCGCCCTTTGCCGGACAGTAGCGTTCGGCGCGCCGCTTTTCGCAAATGGGACAGATCGACTTTTCGGTCACTAATGGTTGCCCCTAAAAAATATTGCCGCGGATTCAGGAAGGCTCTAGTGCAGTGATTGATCCAAGGCAAGACTAAGATTCTATTTCGACGAACTCAAGCCGATTCCCCCACGGATCTTCCGAATAAAATCGGCGCGTGCTCGGAAGACTCTCATCCTCAACGATCGAAACGCTACGAGCCAGCAGCGTTTTGCGCAATTCGTCCAGATCGGAGACTGCGAATGCCAGGTGAGCCTTCCGGGCGGCCTGAAAATTCTGCTCCACCCCGATGTGCACTTGCTGCGACCCGCACTCGAACCAGCAGCCGCCGCGCGCCGCCAAGATCGGCGGCTTCTCGATCTCTTTCAATCCCAGGATCGAACCGTAAAAATCTCTCGCCGCGGCCTCGCACCCTCTGGGCGACGCAATTTGAATGTGATCAATTCGCTCTACCCGGCGAATCATGGCCGGCAGAATATCACGGCACGGCGAAAACAACTCCCCTCGGTCGCTTCTCGCACATACTCCACTGGGCTTCGGAACGCACGACCGCCCGGGCGGCCGCGACCCGACGAATACGCTGCGACGCTTGATTTTCGCGAAACTATTTCAGTGAATTTGGGTCGGAATGATTCTTGGGGGACTTCTTCTCGAGCAACGACACGAGCTTCTGTCCGGACGGCGGCACGGGCACCGCGCCTTTGCGTACGATATCCGACCCTGTCAATTTTTTCCCGTAAAGCTTTTCATTGCCTTCGTTGTCCGGCCGCAAGCTCGATCCTTCCAGGGAAACGCCCGCGAACAATCCTCGCGCCCGCGAGTAGGAGAGGATTTCGGCGCGCAGCGTGGCGTCTGTATCCGCCGACGCGTCGCGGCCCTTTGGCCCCGCCGCCGCCGACATGTCCCCGCCAAGCTTCACCTTGCTGCTCAAAATCGCCGTCGCGCCGCGCGTGTTCATCACCAGCAGGACGAAATCGGTCGCCTGGCCACCCAGTTGGAATCCGAGGCTTCCGCCTTCCAGCGCCATCATCGAAGGCGCGCCCCAGGGGCCCGTGAAATGTTCGCCGCTGCGGCAAACCATCGCGCCGCGGCCGTAACTTCCGCCGACGATGAATGCCGCCTTAAGCACGGAGGGGAACACGATCACGCACTCCGCCTTGTCGATCAGATCTTGCGGAATGTTGTCCGGGATATTCATGATTTCTTCCATGACCATGCCGGAATTTTCCAGCCGGTCCGTCTCTTTCTCGTTATCCGCGGGCGCCGCGATCAACGGCGAGGCCGCGAGCGCAAAAAGCATCCCGAGGGCGATTCGCTTTCTCATGAACTTATTCCTCCTTGAAGGACAACTGGGTCAAACCGGGCTGGACGCCATTCGTATCATAGAACCTGCCGCAAGTTCGCGCAACGCGCCCGAAGCCGCTTGCGGGAATTTAATGTGGCTGAAATCGGCGCGTAAGAATCCGGGAATCGGATTCATTGCGGGTTCCCGCGACCGTGTGGACTATAATCGATTTCCCTTTTGAATTTTTCATGGAGCGGCTCGATGGCGCCGGACCGAAGGTTACGTCCACTGCTGGTTGGATGCGTTATCGTCAGCATAGTTGCATTTGGCGAAGCGGCAAAAATCGCGGCGCAATCGCGCAACTCCAAATCAGTTGCGGGCCATTCGAGCGCGGCCAATTTCAAAACCTCGCCCCGCGCCGACGTCGAGCGGTTCCGGAATCGCGTTGAGGCTGCCCTTTCCGTTTCAGGTCCGGACAAGGGAGTCTGGGGCGTGCTTGTACGCGACGCCGATTCGGGCGAAGTCTTGTACGCCCGCAATCCAGACGCCTACTTCATGCCGGCTTCCGACGCCAAGTTATTCACCACGGCTCTCGCGCTCGCCACGCTCGGGCCGGACTACCGCGAACGAACCACCGTCGCCTCCAACGGCACGCTCGATGCGAATGGCGTCTTGAACGGTGACCTGATCCTGGTCGGTCGCGGCGATCCCGGCCTTTCAAACCGCAAGTTTCCGTACGGAAAAAAAGAAGAACGCGAAGGTCCGGCCGATAAGGCCCTCGCCGAACTAGCCGACGCCGTCGCCACGCGCGGCGTGAAGGAGATTACCGGGGACGTCGTCGCCGATGACAGCATGTTTCAGCACGAGCTGATTCCGAGTGGCTGGCTCGCCGATGACATGCTGTGGTCGTACGGCGCGGCGGTTTCCGCGGTCGCCGTGAATGACAACACATTTTCCCTGGATCTACGCCCTGGCTCGAGCGAGGGCGATCCGGCCCGGTATGAAGCGCCGCTCGCCGCCGATTTCTACTACGTCGAGAATTTGATCCGCACCGGCCCGCGTGGCATTGAGGAAAAAATCGCCGCGGCGCGGGATCCCGGGTCACGTGTCATTCATTTGAGCGGAATCATGCCGATGGACGCGCCGCCGCGCAGGCTCACGTTTGCGATCGAAGCGCCCGCCGAGTTTGCGGCCTCGTTGTTCGCGCGCCTGCTGGCCGCCCGCGGCGTTCGTATCGATGGACAGGCTCGCGCGCGCCACGCGGGAGGCACTTCCGGCGAAACCGTCGCCCTTCCAACCAGTCTCGCCGAACGCAATTCCGTTTCGCTCGCGGACGAAGTTCGGCTGACCAATAAAAATAGCGAGAACCTTCACGCGGAGCTCCTGCTGCTCCTCGCCGCTCACGAAAAAGCCGGCGCCATGAACTACGAAGACGCCTTGAAATTTGCCTCCGATTTTTTCAATCGCGCGGGTATCGCCGACGGCGACGTCGTGCTTAGTGACGGCTCGGGGCTTTCGCGCAAGGACCTCGTCACGCCGCGCGCGGTGGTGCAGTTGTTGCGCTACGCCTCGGAGCAGCCCTGGGGCGAGCTGTACCGCTCGACGCTTCCCATCGCCGGCGAAGATGGCACGCTCTCCGACCGCATGAAAAATACCGTCGCCGAGGGACGCATCTTCGCCAAGACGGGAACCATCGGACACGGCAACACGCTCTCCGGCTACGCCACGACGATTCACGGCGGGCGCCTTCTTTTTTCAATTTTGGGAAACAACAACAATCTCCATGCGCAGGATGCAAATAAAGTCATCGACGCAATTTGTATTGCGATGGTCGAAGAGTTGGGAGCGGCACAGGCAAAAAGGAAGTAGTGAGAAGGATGACCACGCACGCAAAAATTATTACTGTCTTCGGTAGCTCGCGTCCTGAAGACGGGCACGCAGACTACGCGGAGGCGCTGGAACTCGGCCGCGCGCTCGCCGCCGCGCGCTTCGCTGTTTGCACGGGCGGCTACGGGGGCGTGATGGAAGCCGTATCGCGAGGCGCGCGCGAATCGGGCGGCCGTGTTCTCGCCGTGACTTCGAGTTTTTTCCGCGCTCGCACCAACCGCTGGGTCGAAACTGAAATCAGCGTGGCCACTTGGCAAGAACGTCTGTTCGAGCTCGTTCGCCTCGGAGATGGTTACATCGCCTGCAAGGGCGGCACCGGGACGCTCGTCGAACTCGCTGTTGTGTGGGAAATGCTCAACAAGAAAGCGATGGAGCAGCGCCCGTTCGTCGTGCTCGGCGATTTCTGGCAGCCCATTTTGGATCGAGTGCGAGAGGTCGAGCGCGGGCACGCGTCGCGTTGGGGCGAATCGAGCGACCCGCTCGTGCACGCCGCGCCCACTCCCGCGGAAGCCGCGCGCTTTCTTGCCGGCCTGCTCATGGACGGCGCCTCCAGCGAAAAAGGGAAATCGTAAATCGTGTCGCGCACCGTCGAGGCCATTCTCGAATTTGACCGGCTGCTCGACCTCCTGCGACGCCGGATCACCTGCGCGCCCGGCCGGCGCCTCGTGGACGCGCTGTCCTTTTCGGAAAATCGCCCGGCGCTCGAATCTGCCTTCGCCCTGATCGCGGAGGCGTCGGCCTATTTGAATGACGGCGGCGAGATGGGGTTCGGCTCGCTCGCCGATCCCGCTGCCTGGCTCGGAGAGTTGGAAGCGCCCGCCTCCGTTCTCACGCCGCCCATGCTGCTCGATGCCGCTTCGCTCGCGGACACGGCTGCGTCGCTGCGTGATGCTTTTCGTGAGGCGGGCCGCGCCGATTCGGCTCCTTCCGCGCGCCAATATCCGCTGCTTTCCGCCCGTGCCGCTGCCGTCGCCGATCTTCGCCCGTTCGCGGCCGCGATTCGCCGCGCTGTGTTGCCGACGGGAGAAATCAGCGACGACGCCTCTCCCGAACTGAAGCGCATTCGCGCCAGCATTGGCAGGACGCGCGAGACGATTCAGAAATCGCTCGAGCGCGTGCTCCGCTCTCGCGGCGGCGATTCGGGTGAAGACTACGTCACGCTGCGGAACGACCGCTTCGTCATTCCCGTGCGCGCGGCCGAGCGGCGCCAGGTGCAGGGCGTCGTCCACGCCGCGAGCGCGACGGGGCAAACGGTTTTCGTCGAGCCGTTTGAAACGGTCGAGCACAACAACCGGCTCGTGCAGCTTGGCGAGGACGAAGCCGCGGAAATTGCGCGGATTCTCAGCGAACTCACCGGCCGCCTGCGCGCGAATTTCGGTCCGCTGCGCGGCGCGGTCGAAACCATCGCCGAACTCGACTCCGTTTTTGCGCGCGCGCGTTTCGCCCGCGACTTCGATTGCACGCTCCCGGAATTCACGAGCGCAGAACTTTTCTCAGCGTCGGGCACTGCAGTCGACGCGCCATCGCTGGATTTGCTCGATGCCAGGCATCCCGTCCTCGCCGATACCCTGCGCGCCCACGGCAGGACCGCCGTTCCCATGACGCTGGCGCTTGGCGCGCCGGAAACAGTGCTGGTGATCAGCGGCCCAAACACGGGTGGAAAAACGGTCGCGCTCAAGACGGTCGGCCTCGCGGTGCTGTCCGCGCAATCCGGAATTCCAGTCGCTGCGGCGAAGGCGCGAATGCCGATCGTCGATCGCGTGCTCGTCGATATCGGCGACGAGCAATCCATCGCCGCCGATCTCTCCACGTTTTCCGCGCACATGCTCAACGTGCGCGCGATGCTCGATTCCGCCACGCCGAGCTCGCTCGTGCTGATGGATGAGCTGGGCACCGGCACGGCGCCTGATGAAGGCGCGGCTCTGGCCGTCGCGCTCCTTGAGGAATTTCGCGAGCGCGGCTGCCTCACCCTCGCGACGACGCACCACGACCGCCTGAAAACCTACGCTTCGACGACGCCGGGCGTTCTGAACGCCGCCGTCGAATTCGACGAGGTGAATTTACGGCCCACCTATCGCCTGCTGGTCGGTGTGCCGGGCGGCTCGAGCGGCATCGATATCGCGCGGCGCCTCGGCCTCCCTGCTCGTGTGATCGACCGCGCGCGCGCGGAGCTTTCGCCCGAGGCGCTCGAGGCCGGCGCGCTGATCGCCTACCTGCATCGAAGCCGCGACGAACTCGAAACGCTGAAGCGCGAAGCCGTGCGCGCCGCCGAGGAGCTTGCCGAAGAAAAGAAGCGCTTGCAGACGGAGTGGACCGAGCGGCAGCGAACGCGCCTTCGGGAGCTGGAGCAGCAATTCGCCCAGGTGATCGAAAAGCACGAGAAGGAAGCCGCGCGCGCCATCGAAGCGATCAAAGAGCGCGAAGTCCGCGCGCAGCTGGAAAAGCAGACGCAGCGAAAACTCGTAAAAGCGCGTGGCGAAGCCCGTGCGGACGCCGATGCCGCAACGGTTGCCCACCTCGCCGATTCGCAGGCCGACTTGGGAGTCGCCGCCGCCCACGCCGCGAAGCCCGTTGCGCAGAGCGACCTCATCCCCGGCGCGCGCGTCCGCGTGCGTGGCCTGCCCAATCCCGTGACGCTGCGTCGCCGGGATGAAACCACCGCCGAAGTCGAAGCCGGCCCGCTCCGGATGAAAGTCGCTCTCGCCGACATCACCGCGATTGTCGGCGAGGAAGCCGTAAAGAAAAAAACTCTTCCGCAGGGAGTCACGGTGCGGAGGCAGCCCGCCGACGAACCCGCCGGCGAAGAAATCAATGTGATCGGCTGCACCGTCGAAGAAGCCACCCGCCGAGTGGACAAATTCCTCGACCAAGCCGCGCTCGCGGGCTCCCCGCAAGTGCGCATCATCCACGGCCACGGCACCGGCGCCCTTCGCCGCGGCCTAGCTGAATTCCTGCGAACCCACCCGCTCGTCGACGCGATCCGGTCCGAGGCCGAGGACCGAGGCGGGCAGGCCATTACGCTTGTCCAACTAAAGGATTAAAGCTCTGTCTGCGACCCAAAAGTTGAAAATACGACTAGAATCTAGTAAGATCGATCTACTAGCTTCTAGTAGAAATGAGTGGCCTAATGCCCAAGATGAATACCATCGAACAACGAGCGGTCGGCGCCTGCCAACTGGACGAACACAACCAGGGGCGCATCGAGAGAAATCTGTTCAACGCAGACGGCAAGACCTGGGAAGCGCTCCGGTTCTGCAAGAACAAGGACGGCGCGCACAATCGCGTGCACCTGGTGATCGGCGAAGAAAAATTCGTCGAGCTGTTCCGGGACGCGGTGAAAAACGGCGTATTTCGGCCGCGAACGCTCGGAGAGCTGCGAATGATCCTGGAGGACATTCCGGATCCGTTCCTCGATGTGATCGGGTCCATCTCGGACGGAACGCTGTCTCAAAACATCGACGAAGAGTTGTATCCCGAGCGTCCCGAGTGAAATTGTTTGTGGACACCTGGGGCTGGGTGGCGGTGGCAGACCGGAGCGACCCGGGCCACATGGCTGCCACCGATGTCTTTCGCAAGGCTCGGCGCTCAGGTGGAGTTATCACATCGAATTTCGTTCTCAACGAAACCATCACCTTGCTGTTTAAGCGTCGCCCATTCGATGACGCGTGGCATTTCACGATCTCGGTCGTCGAATCTCCCTACATCGACGTGCAGGAAGTAACCCGCCCGCGATTCTTCAGAACCATCGAATTGCGAAGGCAATTCTCCGACAAGCCCCGGATATCCTTCACCGATCTTTCGACGGTAGCGATCATGCTTGAACTCGGGATCACCGACATCCTGACGGCCGATCGGCACTTCACTCAGGTGGGACTCGGTTTTCGCGCTCTCTCCTAACGGGGCGATCGCAAGCTGCTACGCCGCGCCCAGACCAATTTATATGCAACTCACTGGTTGCATGATAAAGTGCGTTGCGATAACATGCAACCTGGAGGTTGCGTATGAGCACGGACCGCATCGAAAAGAAGATTTTGTTGCTCGCGCCGCGGGAGCGCGTGTGGCGCGCGATCAGCGACGCCAAGGCCTTCGGCAGCTGGTTCGGAGTGGCCTTCGACGGGCCGTTTGCCGAGGGCGCGCGGCTGAATGCGAAAATCGTCCCTACGACCGTGGACGCCGAGGTTGCCAAAATGCAGGAACCTTACGCGGGGAAGGCGTTCGAGTGGACGGTGGAGCGCATCGAGCCGATGCAGCGCATCTCCTTCCGCTGGCACCCGTATGCCGTCGAAGAGGGCGTGGACTATTCCAAAGAGCCGACCACACTCATCGAATTCGAGTTGGCCGAAGCTCCCGGCGGCGTTCTATTGACCATCACCGAATCGGGATTCGACCAGATTCCGCTCGCTCGGCGCGCCAAAGCCTTCAAAGCCAACGAGGGCGGGTGGGAAATGCAGACTCGGCTCATCGAGAAGTACCTTGCGAAAACGTCTTAAACCGAGCTCCAGAGCCGAATCACGCATATCCGCTCCCCTCTTCGCCGCCCTCGGCGACAAGACCCGCTTGTGGCTTGTCTCGCGCCTCTGCAACGGCGGACCGATGTCCATCACCAGCCTGACCACCGGATCGCGCGTCACGCGCCAGGCGGTCACCAAACACCTGCGCGTGCTCGAGGGTGCCGGCCTCGTGCGCAGCCGGCGGCACGGCCGCGAGAGCATTTGGCAACTGGAGCAGCGCCGCCTCGGCGAAGCGCGCCGCTACCTGGATCTGATTTCGCTGCAGTGGGACGAGGCGCTCGGCAGGCTGCGGACTTTCGTCGAAGAGTAAAAGCGAAAAATATTTCGTGCGGTCGTATCGATGCTCGCCTCGGCGTGTACAATACGATTTCAGAAGTTCCTTTCACCTGCGCATGGCTGAAGCGGGCTCATTTGCCGATCGCGTGAAACAGCAGGCGGACATTGTCCGCGTGGTGGGCGAATACGTCCGCCTGAAAAAGTCCGGCCAGAATTTCACGGGGCTGTGTCCGTTCCATAGCGAAAAAACGCCGTCGTTTGCGGTGCATCCGGTGAAGCAGATTTATCACTGCTTTGGGTGCGGCGTGGGCGGCGACGCATTTAGCTTCGTCATGGAGATGGACAAGATCACGTTTCCCGAAGCGGTGCGCGCCGTGGCGGAAAAATGCGGCATCGCCATTCCGCAAGCGCGAGAACGCTCGCCCGAGGAGCGCCGCGAAAATCAGTTGCGCTCGGCGCTGGTCGATATTCATAAAGACGCAGCCGCATTTTTCGTGCAGCAACTCAACACGACGCCCGAGGGCCGCGCCGCGAAAGCATATCTCCTGGATCGCGGCCTCGACTCCGAAGCCGTCGCGCGCTTCGGCATTGGCTTCGCCCCATCGGGCGGCGAAGCGCTGCTGCGCGCGCTCAAGCCGAAATATCCGGAGAAGGCACTCGAGCCCTCGGGCCTTTTCAGCCGCGACCAAAATGGCCGGTTGTTCGACCGGTTTCGCCGCCGCGTGATGTTTCCGATTGCGAACGAATCGGGGAAAATCGTGGCGTTCGGCGGGCGCGCGCTCGGCGACGACCTGCCCAAATATCTGAACTCGCCCGAAACGCCGATCTATACCAAGAGCAACGTCTTGTACCATCTCGATCGCGCAAAGGACGCGCTGCGCCAACGCGATTTCGCGGTCCTGGTCGAGGGCTATATGGATGCGATCGCGGTCGCGCGTGCAGGCGTCTCGAACGTGGTCGCAAGTTGCGGCACAAGCCTCACCGAGCCTCAGGTAAAGCTCCTCAACCGTTTCACCCGGCGCATCATCGTCAACTACGATCCGGACACGGCGGGTCAGGCGGCCACCGAGCGCTCGCTGGCGATCCTTCTCGAACAGGGCGCCGAAGTGCGCGTACTCGCTCTTCCCGGCGGCAAGGATCCCGACAGCTTCATCCGCTCGGAAGGCGCCGCGGCGTACACGAAATTGCTGAGCGAAGCCCCGCCCTACGTCGACTATCTGATTTCGCGCGCGCGCAAAATGGATATGTCGACGGCGGAAGGAAAGCTTCGCGCTGTGAATTTCCTCCTGCCGTACGTCCAGCGCATTCCCGACCGCATCCTGCGCTCGGAGTGGGCCACGCGGATCGCGCAGCAGCTCCGCATCGAGGAACCGGTGCTGCGCGAGTCGATGCGCAAGGCGGCGAGCGAGCGGCGCAGCGAAGTGAAGGCGCGGCCCGAACTCGTGGGGCGCGCGGGCAAACCCGCCGAACGAAGGCTCGTGCAACTGCTGATCGAAGCCGAGGATTTTCGCGCGCAACTGGCCGAGGAAATCCGCGCCGGGGAGTTGCACCGCGGACTCGAGAGCGAGCGCATCCTTGTCGCCCTAGTCGAGGCCTGCGCATCGGGCACCCGGCCGGACGCGGCCGCTCTCGCCCTGGCCCTCGAAGAGCGCGACCGGCGGCTGCTGTTCGAAATCGCGTTCGAAGCCGCCGCTCCGCCCACCTGGGAAGAAGCCGCAAGCTGCCTCGCCGTGCTGCGCCGCTTCAAGGCTGAAGAAGAATTGTCCGTGGTGCAAAGACAGATCGAATCCTTTGCCGCAGCGGCCGGCGCGGGAGCAGGCGGCGAGCTCAGGCGCCTCCTCGAACGGAAGCAGGAATTGCGGCGGCGGCTCTCGCCTCCTGCGCAATAGACCTACCCATCATCCCACTGAACCAAAGACCAAGCTCACCACAGCGCGGGAGGCTTCAGGGGCTGAAGCCCGCTTATGCCGGGGCGTTACGGCCGGGCTGAAGCCCGGCCCTCCAAAACGAAGCAGACACTTTCCGCGTGCTGCGATGAATTTGCGATCGACAGAGGACACCGAAGGCGCCTCGTTCGACGGTGTTTGTATTGATTAATAACCCGCGCAACAAAGGGGTTGACGCCCTCGCCCGCCAACATATAACTTGAACCGGTTTAGGCGCAACGGCAGCGTAACGCGGGTTTGGCAGCCAGCATCTAAATGCGTGGGAAAGCGCGCCGGCGGCATCGTGGCGCGGGCGGGGTCAAAGGGACGTTGTGAGACACTGTATTTCCTCAGTGGCGATCGTGCAGAGACAATTTGAGCACGCATTACGAAACTTGCGTTTCGGCATGCGTCGGTTTTGCCGATAGTTGAGTCGAATTGCTTTTTGCTGTTCTGCGTCGATGTAAGGGCCGTTTCTGGCGAGGTTTGGGGAGGTCTCCTTGGCGCTGGCGATTGAGGAAAAATACGATCAGGTACGGCAGCTCATTGCCATGGGCAAGGAGCGCGGTTACCTCCTGTACGACGAAGTCAACGACATCCTGCCCGCCGAAGTACACTCCTCGGAAGAGATTGACGATCTCCTCTCCACGTTCGAGAAGTACGGCATCGATATTTACGAAGACCTCGCCGCGGCCAAAGCCGCCCGCGCCGGCGCCGATCCCACCGTAGCCGACGCTCCCGAAGTCGAATCGAAGGACGACCTCCCCGTCGCGGAGGATGCCGGCGATCTCGACCTGACGCCAGGCATGTTGGAGAAGACGAACGACCCGGTTCGCATGTACCTGCGCGAAATGGGCACCGTTCCGCTGCTGACGCGCGAAGGCGAAGTAGCCATCGCCAAGCGCATCGAGCGCGGCCAGCTCCTTGTCCTGAAGACGATCACCCGCTCCCCCATCATTCTGAAAGAGCTTTTGAACATCGGGGACGATCTGCGCAAGGGCACGCGGTCGATCAAGGAAATCGTCCAGTTCGACGACGAAGAGCTGACCGAAGAGAAGATCGAAAACAAGACCAAGAAAACCCTCAAGGTCCTCGACAAAATCGCCAAGCTCTATAACGAATGCCTGCGCGAGGCCACGAAGCTCGAGCGGATGCCGAAGTCAAAGAAGCGGCCCTACATTCACTTGAAGTATCACGTTTCGCGGCTGCGCATTGAGATGTCGCAACTGGCGCGCTCGATCGAGTTCCACCCGCTTGAAAAAAAGCGCCTGATCGACAAGATTCGCCACACGGTCGAGCGGCTGCAGTCGCTCGAGCGGGAAGCGGGGAAACTCGAGCGCCGCGCCGACGCTTCCAAGGGCGACAACGCCGCCGAAGCCCGCAAGGAACTGCGCACCCGCCGCTCCGAACTGCGCGAAATCGAAGTCTCCAGCGAAACCGGCCTGACCGATTTGAAGCGCATGCTTCAGGTGATTCTTCGCGGGGAAGCCGAAGCCGAGCAAGCCAAAAAAGAATTGATCGAGGCCAACCTGCGCCTCGTCGTTTCGATCGCGAAGAAATACACCAACCGCGGCCTGCAGTTCCTCGACCTGATTCAAGAAGGCAACATCGGCCTCATGAAGGCCGTCGACAAATTCGAGTGGCGCCGCGGCTACAAGTTCTCCACCTACGCCACGTGGTGGATCCGCCAGGCCATTACCCGCGCCATCGCCGACCAGGCTCGCACCATCCGCATCCCGGTGCACATGATCGAGACGATCAACAAGCTCATCCGCACCAGCCGCCAGCTCGTACAGGAGCTTGGCCGCGAGCCGACCTCCGAGGAAATCGCAAAGCGGATGGACATTCCCGTCGCGAAGGTGCGCAAGATTTTGAAAATCGCGCAGGAGCCGATTTCCCTCGAGACGCCGATCGGCGAGGAAGAAGATTCGCACCTCGGCGATTTCATCGAAGACAAGGCTGTGGTCTCGCCGTCCGATGCGGTGATCAACCTGAATCTGAAGGAACAGACTTCTTCGGTGCTGAAGACGCTGACACCGCGCGAGGAAAAAGTGATCAAGATGCGCTTCGGCCTGGACGACGGCTCCGAACACACGCTCGAGGAAGTCGGCCAGTCCTTCGCCGTCACCCGCGAGCGCATCCGCCAGATCGAAGCCAAGGCGCTGCGCAAGCTGCGACACCCTTCGCGCTCGCGCAAACTCCGCGCCTTCCTCGAGGGCTCGTCGCGCGATTACCTCTGAGATTTTCCGGTCGACAGATTAAGCGGGGGTGCGGCGCAGGATGAGTGAGGACACTCCGGTGTCTACTTCTCCTTTGCTCCCGCGCTTAGGGTTTTCGTCTTTGGAATTCCTAGAAGTATTAGGCTATCCTCAAGATTTTCAGCCGTCAGATTGTAAATTATTTCCTCATCTGAGGCAGTCAAACCCGGAATCCTTAACAACTCCACTTTAGCAGGCTTCAGTTGAAGGTCCCGCTCCTCTATGGATAAACCCAAAAGAGGGTGTAGACTATCTCCGATCTGTATCATGTATTCTCTCACGCTGTCCTCCTTAAAATATCCCCTGCCTATCTTCCTCCACGAATTTGGCAAAAAGATCGTGACGCTTCAAAAAATCAAACTCTCGTCTCGCCATTGTAGCTGCCGCTTCTGCGGAGAGGACTAGGTACTTATCGGAATTAGAAGGATCAACTTGCGCGCAGTCACTCATTTCTTGAGGCCAAAACCGCAAGACCATAAATTCTGTCTTGGAACCTTGGGCGCCACCTTCCAATTCGTGGGACCATACCGCCTGATCAGCTTTGCACTGAGCTACCGTAGGGGCATGTTTTGCCTCAGGCTGAGGTTCCTGCGCCACACCTGCGAATGGCCAAACCAGAGCTATCAAGATAACGAATTTCATTTATTCTCTCCTCTTCTGGGGTTGGGGCCTGAGAGGTGGAATACGACGGCTTCGCGCATGTTCCGTTTCGCCGTTTCGCCGTTTCGCGCTTTGTCCCACTAGAAACGCAGCCGAGGAAATCAGATCAACAACTGGAATAACCGGATTGTTCGACGACGATCATGGTCGCTTCATTGTGTCACATCCGCAATATTTTCAAAATGCAGCGCTACGGCTTCTTTGATATTGGCATACAGCTCATCTACAGTTTGACCTTGCGTGAAAATGTCCTCGCCGATGCCGCGCGCGCACCAAGATTCCCCGTCGTTGTAGACCTCAATTTTTACGAGCATCGGAATACCTCGTTGAATCAATGCTATCGGGTTCTATCTCGATTTGCCATCTTCGCAAATCAAGCGGTGGCTTCACGTGAAGTTTCTGCTTTCCACGCAGCAATGATCTGGTCCAACCCTTCGCGGTACGTCGGATACCTTGGCGTCCAGCCGAAACCACGGCGGAAGTGCGCGTTGGTCGTCTTCGTGGATT
>Ga0210394_10003331_pt1 | contig 20388 bp, 17 predicted proteins | sample IncBWC12MmetaG_FD_160121 | JGI IMG/M metagenome (GOLD analysis project Ga0210394, IMG submission 160121) | Forest soil microbial communities from Barre Woods Harvard Forest LTER site, Petersham, Massachusetts, United States - Inc-BW-C-12-M | ecosystem: Environmental > Terrestrial > Soil >...
TCAGATCGCCTTCGCCCTCGCGATCGTCGTCATCGGTAACGACGACAAGTTCGCCACGGGCGAAGGCATGAAGAACTTCCTGGATCGGGTCGGCCATAATGCTCTCTCATAGCACGTGACGTGCATTTAGCTCGACTGGCAAGTCTGCGCCAGCTTCAAATGCAAGGCAGAAGAGCCTTCCGTACGTAGCGACAACGGCTTCTTACTTGAATAAGGTCGAACGCGATCAAGAACAAGGGAGCGCTTGCGACTTGCGAGCTGGAGAGCGACCCGCGAGGTTAACGTGCGCGCTACTTCGATTTCTCTCTGCGAAACTGGCATGCGACGGTGGCAGATGTTAAATTCCGCGTGCGAATTGCCGATGTCGATGCGCGAGCCGAGGAGGCCTAAAAATGGACGCGGCCGATCTAAAGGTATTTCAATCCGTTGTCAGCGCCGGCAGCATGAACAAGGCGGCGCTCGAACTCAATACGGTGCAGTCCAGCATCACCGCGCGGATCAAGGCGCTCGAAGATGAGATGGGACTTGCCCTGTTCAAGCGGAGCAATCGCGGAGTGACGCTGACGGCGGCCGGCCGGCGCCTTCTCCCCTATGCGGCCCGCGCCGTCCGTCTGCTCGATGACGCCCGGCATGCGGTCACCGATGACGGGACGCCAGCCGGCGCGCTTCTCGTCGGCTCACTGGAAACCACCGCCGCATTGCGCCTTTCGCCGCTGCTCTGCGAATTTGCCGCAACATATCCCGCAGTCGATCTAACGCTGCGGACCGGCACGACCTGCGAGCTCATCGACCAGGTTCTCGATCGCACTCTGGAAGGCGCCTTCGTCTGCGGTCCCGTCAATCACAGGGACTTGCTGGCCGAGCCATTTTTCCGAGAAGAATTGGTCATCCTCACGGCACCGGCCGTTTCCGATTTCGAGGCCCTCGCGGCTCAACCGGACCTGAAGATCATCGTGCTGCAAGCGGGGTGCTCCTATCGCCTGCAGCTCGAATCCATGCTCGCGCGACGCGGCATCGTCGGGATCAGGCTGTTGGAGTTTGGCACGCTCGAAGCCATCGTCGCCTGCGTCGCGGCGGGCATCGGCGTGACCCTGCTTCCAAGGGCACTGCTTGGATCGGTCTGGAAACATGGACGCGTTCGTCCCCACGCTTTGCCGGACCATGAAAAATGGGTCGAGACCGCCTTCATCCGGCATCGCGAAGCCTTCGTGTCGAGCGCGCTTCGCGAATTTCTCGATCTCGCCCGGCCCGGCGTGACCAAAATCGCCGCGGCCGAATAGATTTCGCTTGCTATCAGCAAAGGCGATAACGGCAATCTGATTAAAGCATTACCGGGTCCGTCCCTGTTGTCCTAGACTCGGCCCAACATGGCGGACGTCAGCGACAACATCATGCGGCCCGACCGGTGCCTGGCACTGGCCTTCGGCGGACTGGCGGCGATGACCGCGGCCCTTGGCATCGGCCGCTTCGTCTACACCCCGATTCTCCCAGCGATGCTGGGCGCGCTGGGCTGGAGCAAATCCGATGCGGGGCTCGTCGCATCGGCAAACCTGCTGGGTTATTTCATCGGCGCGTTGCTGGCAGGCCGGCCGTTCGCGGTAGCCCGGCCAAGGCCATGGCTTCTGGCGGCACTAGCGATCAGCGCGGTGTCGACGGCCGCCATGGCGCTGCCGTCCGATATCGTCTCCTTCGTTACCCTTCGCTTCATCGGCGGCGTCGCCAGCGCCTTCGTAATCGTTTGCGCATCCGCCCTCGTCCTGGAGCGATTATCGGCTTCGGGGCGCGCCTCGCTATCCGCCATTCAGTTCGCCGGCGTGGGCTTCGGGATCATGATCTCGGCAATTGCCGTTTCCGCGATGCTGGCCGCGGGCGCGAACTGGCGGAGCCTGTGGATCGGCACTGGCTCACTCGCCATGCTGGCCGCGGTTGCCGCCGCGCTGTTGATTCCGGCGGCGGAACGTGGCGGTGCGCCGATGAGGCCCAAGGTTACCGGCGCGCCAGCTTCAGGGATGGGCGCCATGATCGTGGCCTACGGCCTGTTCGGCTTCGGCTACGTCATCACCGCCACGTTCCTGGTCGCCATCGTGCGGCTGACCAACGAGGTTCGCGTCCTCGAACCCTGGATCTGGACGCTGTTCGGGTTGGCCGCGATTCCGTCCGTGACGCTCTGGAGCTGGCTGGGCCATCGGTTCGGAAGCCTGAACGCCTTTGCCGCGGCATGCGCCATTGAGGCCGTCGGCGTTGCCATCAGCGTCGAATGGGTGACGATCCCGGGTATCTGTCTCTCGGCGTTGCTGTTGGGCGGAACGTTCATGGGCATCACGGTAGTGGGATTCATGGCCGGGCGAATGCTGTCGAACGGACATCCCCACCGCGCCTTCGCGCAAATGACCACGAGCTTCAGCGTCGGTCAGATGATCGGGCCGACATTGGCCGGCTTCCTGTCGGAGCGGCTTGGCGACTTTCGCGTGGCGACGCTGATCGCGGCCGCGGCGCTGATTGCAGCCGCAGCCCTCGCGATCCGGACCGCGTCGAATATGGCCGCCGACGCCGGCCGGTCGGCCCAAGACTCCGGCCAAGGCTCCATCCAAGGCGCGGTCCAAGACATCGCTCCAATCCAGCCAACCAGGTGATATCCATGACAACCTCCCATCCCGCGCTCGTGCGTGCCGAAGCGTTTGCCAAAACCTACGAGCTTGATGTGCCGATCCTGCTCGGACCGATGGCCGGCGCGTGTCCGCCGTCGCTGTCGATCGCCGTTGCCAATGCCGGAGGGCTCGGAAGCTGCGCGGCGCTGCTGATGCAGCCGGCCGCGATCAAGTCGTGGGCGGTGGATTTCCGCGCCGGCAGCAATGGCGGATTTGCGCTCAATCTCTGGATCCCGGATCCCAAGCCCCATCGCGACGCCGAGGCGGAAAACGCGGTTCGTGCCTTCCTCAGGGGTTGGGGACCCGAGGTCTCCGTCGAAGCCGGCAATGCGACACCGCCGGATTTCGAGGCACAATGCGAAGCCATGCTGGAAGCCGCGCCACCGATCATCTCGTCGGTGATGGGGCTCTATCCGCCTGCCTTCGTCGAACGCATGAAGGCAAAGCGGATCAAGTGGTTTGCGAACATTTCCACGGTGACCGAAGCCCGCGCCGCGCAAGAGGCCGGTGCCGACGTGATCGTGGCACAGGGCATGGAGGCCGGCGGTCATCGCTACGCCTTCGATGCCGCAGCCGCCGAAGCCAATATGGTCGGCCTGTTTTCGCTCATTCCAGCGGTGGTCGACGCCGTCAACATCCCGGTGGTCGCGACCGGCGGCATTGCCGATGCCCGCGGCGTCGCAGCAGCGTTGCTTCTGGGTGCATCGGCGGTTCAGGTCGGGACCGGCTTCCTCCGTTGCCCCGAGGCAAAGCTGCCTCCAGCCTGGGCTGATGCGATCGGCCGGACCTTGCCGGAGCAAACGATGGTGTCGCGCGTCTTCTCGGGACGCCCCGGCCGTTCCATCGCAACCCGCTATGCCCGCGCCGCGGCCTCGTCCGGAGCACCGAACCCCGCGCCCTACCCGGTGCAGCGTGGGCTAACCCAAGCCATGCGCGATGAGGCCACAAAAGCCAACGACATCGACCGCATGCAGGCATGGGCCGGGCAATCGAGCGCGCTCGCCTCCACGCGGCCCGCGGGCGAAGTGGTCGGCCTGTTGTGGGAAGGCGCACGGGCGCTTTTGGGCTGAGCGACTACCTCACTGCGAACGGCGCCTGATAGGGCCTGCCGAACGGCACGCCGTTGATCACGGTCTGCACCGGCTTGAGCAACACCTTGCCGTCGCGCTTGTTGTTGCGGGTGTCGACAAAAGTCACGGGCCCTTCCACCACGTCCATGATCGCGACATCGCCGGGCGCGCCGATCTGGAGCGTGCCGATCTTCGGCGCGCGGTTGATGATTTTGGCCGGCGCCGTCGTTGCCATCGTCACGACCTGTTCGAGCGAGAAGCCCAGGGCCATGAACTTGCTCATGACGTTGGGCAGATAGGGTATACCCGGCGAATTGCCTGAGAAGACATGAATGTCGGAGGAGATCGTGTCCGGCGCGCAGCCGGCGGGGATCGCCACCTCCGCCACCGTAAAGTCGAAGCTGCCGCCGCCGTGACCGACATCGAAGATCACGCCGCGCTGCTTGGCGGCGAGCGCCGCCGGCAACAGCTTGCCGTCCTGCACGATGTTGGTGAAAGCACCCGCGATGTTCGGGGCGCCGGAATACGCATGAGTCAAAACGTCGCCCGGCCGCAGCAAATTGAGAATATCGGTCATCAACTGAGATGTCTCGACGCCGCCGATATGCACCATCATCTTGGCCGGCCAGCCGCACATCTCGCAGGCCTGAATGCCGCGCTTGAGCGGTTCCAGGCCGTGTTTGAAGATCACGTTCTCCGACATCCGCACCTTGACGCCGATCAGGAAGTCCGGGTTTTCGGCCAACGCCATCGCGCAGGCTTCGACTTGCGCATTGTCGATATTGTAGAGCTCGGCAACCGGGAACGCCGACAGGCCGTTATTGGCGATATGGACAAAGGCATAAATTCGCGCGCGTGACTGCGCCACGATATACCGCCGCAGCGCCGCGAGATTGTTGACACCGGCATCGCCTGCCGAGACCACCGTGGTGGTGCCCTGGAATTGCACAAGCTCGTCGGCAGGAATGCCGATCGCCGAGCCGTAAGGGTAGACGTGGCAATGCAGATCGACGAGGCCGGGGGTGACGAGCTTGCCGGAGGCATCGATGGTCTTGGCGGCGCGCGCGGCGGGAATTTCCGGCTCAACCGCCTCGATCAAACCCCAGCGAATGCCGATGTCGCGCTTTCCGCGCAGCGATTGGCTGGGATCGAGCACATCGCCGCCCTTGATTACCAGATCGAATTTGTCGTTTGGCCCCATCGCGGCGAAGGATGGCCCCGACAGGGCAGCGGCGGCCGTACCGGCCAGGAAATGACGGCGTGACAGTGCGGACATGCTGGCGCTCTCCCCAAACGACGTTTTCTTGTTTTCCAATGATGCGATGGGTGGCGCTTTTGCGCAAGCCGCTCCTGCCTCAAACGCAATTGGCAAAGCGAAAGCCGTTGGCATAATCTTCACTTGGGCCGCAAAGAGCCCAAACAGGAGACGTTCATGAGACACCTCGCAATCACGCTCAGTTTCCTCGCCTCCAGCGCCGCCTTCGCGGCCGACCTGCCGCGTGCGAAGCCGGAGGAAGTCGGAATGTCCAGCGAGCGGCTGGCGCGCATCGGCGAGGTGCTGAAGGCCGATATTGCGGCAGGCCGCATCCCCGGCGCGGTGATCGCGATTGCAAGGCACGGCAAGCTCGTGGCGCTTGACGCCTATGGCTGGCGCGACAAGGCGGCGGGGGTCGCCATGACCACCGACACCATCTTCAACATCGCTTCCATGACCAAGCCGATGACGACGGTCGGCGCCCTGATGCTCTATGAGAAGGGCCAACTCCTGATCGGCGATCCCCTGTCGAAATATTTCCCGAAATTCGCAAGCATGCGCGTCGCCGCGCGCGACGCCAATGGCGAGCCGACGACCGAGACCTTGCCGGCCGAGCGGCAAATCACGATCCAGGACCTGATGCGCCATACCTCGGGACTGATCTACGGCGGCCGCGGCAATACTCTGGTGCACAAGATGTACCCGGCGGGCAGCAGCGACGCCTCGCGCGAATATGACGGTGCGGCCTTCCTGGATAAGCTCTCCTCATTGCCGTTGCTCTATCAGCCCGCCACCGTCTGGGACTATGGCTTTGGCCTCGACGTGCTCGGCCTGACCGTCGAGAAGATTTCGGGCGAGACGCTCGGGCAATATCTCAAGGCCAATCTGTTCACGCCGCTCGCCATGACCGACACCGGTTTCTCGATTTCAGTCGATCAGGCCACGCGCTACGCCAAGCCGCTGCCGGCCGATCCCGACACCGGCAAACCCCAGGCCCGCAGCCCCGAACTGACGGAAGCGATCAAATTCGAATGCGGTGGCGGCTGCGCGGCCTCGACGGCTTCCGATTATCTGCGGTTCGCGATGATGCTGATGAATGACGGGCGCAGCGGTGAGGCGCGTTTGCTCGCTCCGAGGACCGTCAGCTATATGCTGTCCGATCAGCTCGGTCCCAACATCCGCAATCTCGTCGGCAACGCCGATCCGACCCGCGCCGACTACGGTTTCGGCCTTGGGCTTGCGGTGCGCACGACGCCCGGCGTCGTCAAGATGATGGGTTCGGTCGGACAGTTTTCCTGGCCCGGCGCCAGCGGCACCGACTGGTGGGCCGATCCGAAGGAAGAACTCGCCGTCGTCTACATGTCGGCGGCGCCCGGCCCGCTTCGCTGGCACTACCGCCAAAAGATCAATGCGCTGGTCTATCAGGCGATCATCGACTAGCGCGGCGCAGTCCTCGAACAGGCGCGCTTCCTTTCGAACCGGCCGAGGCTGAACGTCCGTTCATAAATCTCTGGCCGCTCTTCAGGAACGTTCCCTGTGCTGCGATGTTTAATCCTCACACACTGGAGGAGGACAACATGAGAAAGCTCGGATACGTTATCGCCGCACTCGGCGCGATTGCTATCGCGGCACCGTCAATGGCAAGTGCTGAGACCGTCGTGGTCAAGCATGGTGACCGTATGCATCGTGATCATGGTTGGCATCGTGATCACGCGTTGCATCGCGATCATGGCTGGCGTCATCACGACAAGATGGTGATCATCAAGCATCGCCATCGCGAAGGCTAAGGCCGGTACAAAAAGATTGATTCAAAAAAATCTGACCCTGGAGTGGCCCCGCAAGGGGCCATTCTTTTGCGCTAATCCCACGCCGGCGCGAAACCCGGATTGACGCAACGCCGGTCTTTGGGAAGGCCTGCGATCGCCTGCCGGTCTTCATCGTCGAGCCCGACGTTCAGTGCGTCGAGATTGGCGCGCTGGCTTTCGCTGCGCGAGGCCTTCGGGATTGCCGCCACGCCGTCCTGATCGAGCAGCCATTTCAGCGCGACCTGCGCGGCGCTGGCGCCGTGCTTTTTGCCGATCGCCACCAGCGTCTCGTTGGATGCCGCCCTGCCCTGCGCCAGCGGACAATAGGCCACGAGCGGGATTGCCTTCGCCGCGAGATATCTGCGCAACGGAGTCTGGTCGAGCATCACGTGATATTCGACCTGGTTGCAGGCGATCGGCGCCTTGATCTCTTCCACAACCGTCTTTAAGAGCGCGACATTGAAATTGGCGACGCCGATGGCGCGGGTGCGGCCCTCCTGCTTCAGTTTCATCAGGGTTTCGAACATGGCCGGCAGGTTCATGTTCCGCGCCGGCCAATGCACGAGATAGAGATCGACCTGGGCGAGCCTGAGTTTTTTTAAGGAGGCATCGAAGGCGCGGCGGATCGCATCCGGCGCCAGATTCTCGTTCCAGACCTTGGTCGTGACGTGCAAATCCTTGCGCGCGATTCTTGACGCGGCAATCGCAGCGCCAATGGCCTCTTCGTTGCCGTACATTTCCGCGGTATCGATATGCCGATAGCCGAGGGCCAGAGCGCTTTCCACTGCCGCGCGGCAGGCGTCGCCCTGCAAGCGAAAGGTGCCGAGCCCAAGGCGCGGCAGGCTGATACCCTGGGTTTGCAGATGTTCCATTGAAATAACTCCGAAGACCGGCGGCCCTTGAGACAAGAGCGCCCGCAACAAGATGTCGGGTGAAGCGACGGATGGGAAGGATGTCCCGTCGCGGACCAGAATAGCACGAACATCAAGATCGGCTCAAATCGGCTGCGCCAGCAACCTTCCCGGCCGCGCATCGGCTCGCGGTTCGATATCGACCGACCAGAGCGCGCGATCGTCAACATCCTTCAGCGTCACGGTCATCACCGCGGATCGACCGTCGATATCGACCCGGCCGAAAAATTGCAGCCCGAAGCATGGCGCGAGATTCTCACCCTGCGTCGCGTCGCACCCCTTCTGGTACATCGCCACGGGGCCGAACGTGTTGTCGAGTTGGCCCGGCGCCCAGGTTCCCGCGTGAAGCGGGCCGGAGACGAACTCCCAGAACGGCTCGAAGTCCGAAAACACCGCGCGGTTCGGATCGTAATGATGCGCCGCGGTGTAGTGCATGTCGGCGGTCAGCCACACCGTATTGCGGATTCCGGCGCGTTTCATGAACGACAGGAGATCGGCGATTTCGCGCTCGCGCCGCTCCGGCGGACCATCGCCGAGCGCGATCGCGTCCGTGCTGATCAATCCGATCGGCAGGTCGGCTGCGATCACCTTCCAGGTCGCATCGGATGCGGCGAGTTCGCGTTTCAGCCAGGCGAGTTGGGTTGAGCCGAGGATGAAAGCTTCGTTCGCGTCGTCGCCTTTATTCCAGGTCGAATCGCGATAGCTGCGCATGTCGATCAGGAAGACGTCCAGCAACGGGCCATATCCGATCCGGCGATAGATGCGCCCGGCCTGTTCGCCCACCTCGCGGATCGGCATGAACTCGAAGAACGCGCGCCGGCCGCGCTCGACCAGGCGAGATTTGCCGTCCTCGGTATAACCGGTCTCGTCGACGGTGCCGATCGGCGACCAGTCATCGGCCACCTCATGGTCGTCCCATTGCGCGAGCATCGGCACCTGCGCGTTGAAGGCGCGCAAATTCTCGTCGAGAAAATTGTATTTGTAGTTGCCGCGAAACTGCGAAAGCGTGCGCGCGACAACCGACTTCTCTTCCGTCACGACGTTGCGCCAGACGCCACCATCCGGCAGCTTCAATTCGGACGGCACGGGGCAATCGGCATAAATGTGATCGCCGGAATGAATGAAGAAATCGGGGCGGTTTTCCAGCATGGTGCGATAGGTCCGCATTCCGCCGCGCGAGGGATCGATCCCCCAGCCCTGGCCCGCGGTGTCGCCGGACCACACGAACGAAATCGAACGCTTGTGCACCGGCGCGGTCCGAAAATGTCCGCTCTCGGTTTCACCGGCTAGCCCAGTGTCGTCCTCCGCACGTATCCGGTAGAAAATATCCTCTCCCGGCGGAAGACCTTTGAGCAGAAGCTTTGCGGTGAAGTCACGCTCAGGCAATGCGTTCGACGATACGGCGCCGACAAGCGTCTTGAAGCTTTCGACTGTTGAGTATTCCACCCGCAGGCGGGCGGGCCGATCGGCTCGTGCCCACACCATCGCGGAACCCTCGCTCACATCGCCCGACTGCAGACCGCATGTGAGCTTCGGGCGATCGGCGGCCCGGCTGAGATAAGGCCTTGCAAAACTCCCAATTCCGGCGAGCGCAAGGCTCGCCGTCGCGCGGACCAACAATTGACGCCTCGTCAACGCCCGGTTCGCGCGGATCGCAATCGCCATCGAGCCTGCCCTCGCCGAATCACGACGAAGGGTGCCCGCGCAACTTGACTCCTGGCCGAAGGTTTTACGACGGGTGTGTGACTCTCACGAGAGTCAGGCGATGCGGCCGATGCGCAGCGCTGTTCTTGCTATCGCTTCCAACTGCAGATGCCGCCCGACTTGCAGGGCCAGACCTGAATTCTGGTGTCGAGGGCTTGCGCATCGACCGGATTGCGCCGGTGCAAAGCGAGCGCGGTTCGCGGCGTGTGCGTTGACCGTTCCGCGTGCGCATGGGCGACGCGCATGCCGGGGGCGGCGGTCCTGAGCGTAGTCCTGGTTGTGGCTTTGCTCTCGACATGGACGGTGGCCGTGGACACGGTTTTAGGCTCTGACTCAGGCGCGGACTTGAGGACGGTCTTAGGTTCGGTCTTGGGCTCGGACTTGGGTTCGGTCTTGGGCTCGGCCATGGATTCGGCGCTGGCTTGCGCGGCGTCGTTGCCGCGATCGATCGTCACGTCCAGAGGACCCGGCGCAAAGCTCGCCGCCGGGCCCAGCGGCTTGGGCGACAGCACGGCGCGGGAGAGGTCGAGATTGAGGAACTCGTCGGCACGATATTGCTGCGCGGCCGAGAGGCCGCTCCAAGCCAGAGCCGCCACGCCAATAGCAGCGATGAAAAAATTCTTCAGGACCATCAAGGCCTCCTGAAATGTGCAAACAGCAATAGCTGATTATCTAGGAAGCTTCGCTCGCAATACCAGCAGATATTGCCGGCAAGGTTACCGCTGGAGCGAATACACGGCTGGATCGCGAGTTTACCAGGCGCCCCGTCCCGTCTAACAAGGGGCGTGCGCTGCGGTGTACGCCGGGAGGGCTGTTTGCGAATTCTGTCCATCGTGGCCGGCGGCCTGTTGTTGCTGCATGTTCCAACTGCCGCTCGCGCCCAGACGGTCTGGGACATGGCAACCGAGTACCCGCAAGGCGCCATGCCCGGGCTCGGCATGACCACCTTCGCAAAGCATGTTGCCGCTTTGAGCGACGGAAAAGTGCTGGTTCAGCCAAGCTTCGATGCCGCCAAGGGCATCCGATCCGCCGACATGCTGTCAGCGATTGCACAAGGCCGCGTGCAGGCCGGAGACGCCTTCGCAGGTTCGCTGGAAGCGGAGGACGCGATCTTCGCACTGCCCTCGCTGCCGTTTCTGGTGACCTCGATTACTGACGCCCACCAGCTTGCCGATCTGGCACGGCCCACCATGGCGGCAGCGCTGCAGAGGCGCGGCCAGCGACTGCTTTATCTGACGCCCTGGCCGCCCTCCGGCATCTGGTCGAAGATGCCCTTGCGCACGGCTGCCGATCTCGCCGGCCTCTCGATCCGCACCTATGACAGAGTATCGCGCGAGGTGTTTGCCGGCACCGGCGCCAAAGCCAGCTCGATCAGTTTCGCCGAACTGCTGCCGCGGCTGACCGACGGCAGTATCAACGCGGTGCTGTCGTCGGGCGACGGCGACGTCAGCCGCACGCTGTCGGAATATCTGCCCTACTTCAGCGAGATCACCTATTCGCTACCAATGTCGGTAGCGAGCCTCAATCAGGCCGCCTTCGATAGTCTGACGCCGGAATTGAGGGAAGCGGTCGACACCGCCGGCCGGATGACCGAGACCGAGTTGTGGTTTGCGCTCTCCACCCGCCTGCAGCAGAACCATGAGCGGATGCGCGAGCTTCACGTCACGATCGATTCCGATCCGCCGCCGGCTCTGATCGCGGCACTGCAACGGGGCGCCGCCGCCGCGCGAGAGGAGTGGTGCGCGAGATCCGGACCCGCCTGCGAGAAGACTCTCGGCGTCTTCAAGGCCGGCAAGCCTTAGATTGCAGCCGGCGAAACCGAAAATTGCGACAGGTCATGCTGCACGCAAAAGATGCAGGCATTGCTGCAATTCTTTGCCCACAATCGATAGTTCATTCGATTTGACGCATGCTATAGGGTGCCTTCGCCGGGTCACCCTCTGAGACTATGCCGCTCGTCGAAAGGATTACTATGCCCGCCGCGTCCCGCTCGCTGTTGTCCCGCCTGTTATTCGCCGCGCTCGGCGCCCTGTCGCTTCTCGCCGCCGCTCCACAGGCGCACGCCGACGACAAGGTTTTGCGGGTGGGCACGCTGAAGCTCATTCACGGCATTACCCCCTATTTCTACGAAAAATTCGCGCCCCCCGGTTACAAGATCGAGGTCATCCCGTTCGAGAGCCCGACCGACGGCAAGAATGCAGTCCTGACCGGCACCGTCGATACCTGCATTCACGGCATTGCCGCGTTCCTGCTGGGCGCCGCCGCCGGCGAACCGGTGGTGATTGTGGCTGCCGCCACCAACCGCGGCATGGGCATCGTCGCCGACGCGAAATCCGACATCAAGACCGTCAAGGATTTGAAGGGCAAGCGCGTGGCGATCTTCCCCGGCTCGACGCAGGAGGTGGTCATCCTGGAGCGGCTGAAGGCCGAAGGCATGTCCATCAACGACATCCAGCCGATCCGCTTGTCGTTCAGCGACATGCCCGGCGCGCTCACCCGCGGTGATATCGATGCCTATGTTGGCGCCGAACCGGGACCTGGAATTAGCCTTGCCAACGGCACCGGGCGACTTGTCGAATATCCGTATTCGACGCCGATCGGCTCGCTCAACATGATCCTCTCTTCAAGCGAAAAGCTGATCAAGGAGAACCCCGAGCGGCTGAAGATGATCATCGAGATGCACAAGAAGGCGACCGACTACGCCATGGCGCACCCCGAGGAAATGGTGGAGGTCGCGATGCAGAAACTCGGCCAGCAGCGCAAGTCGATCGAGATGGCGATCCCGAACGTCGAACTGACCTGGAAGATCGACAGCGAATTCATCGCCCGCGCCAAGGCCTATAGCGGATTGATGCTCGAGAAGAAGCAGGTCCGGCAAGCGCCCGACATGGCGCGCGCCATTACCGAACAGTTCATGTAAGCCGGCCGACGTGAGCGACCACGCCACCACTCTGCCCGATCGCGATGAGACTAGCCAACCTGCAACGGCCGTCTCTGCGCGCCGCCGCAACCGGCAACGCCTGGAAACGTTGCGCGCCATCGTTCTCGGCGCGGGGTTTCCGATCCTCCTGATCCTGATCTGGGACCGCGCGGTCGCGATCACGGGCACCCGGCTGATACCGAGCCCGTATCAGGTCGCGGTGATGATGTACGACTTCACCTTTGGGGGGATCTATGACGACGCGTTCAGCGGCACCATCCTGACCCATGTCTGGAAGTCGATGCAGCGCGTCTATGGCGGCTTCCTCCTCGCCGCCGTGATCGGCATCCCTCTCGGCATGATGATCGGGCGCATCAAGGTGCTGCGGCAACTGCTCGATCCCACGATCTCGCTCTTGCGCCCCATTCCGGTCACCGCGTGGCTGCCGCTGTCGATGATCTTCTTCGGATTGGGGCCGAACGCGGCGATCTTCCTGGTGTTCCTCGGCGCGTTTTATCCGATCCTGCTCAACACGATGTTCGGCGTGCGCTCGATCGATCCGCGGCTGTTCGAGGCCGCTTCCATGCTCGGCTGCTCCGGCACTGGCATGTTCCGGCAGATCGTGCTGCCGGCATCGCTGCCGGCGATCTTCAGCGGACTACGGATCGCGCACGGGTTTGCCTGGATATTGATCGTGGTCGGCGAGATGACAGGCGTTCCCACCGGGCTCGGCTCGGTCGTGATGGATGGCCGCACGTTGTCACGGACCGATCTCGTGATCACCGGCATGATCGTGATCGGCGCCTGCGGCTTTGTCACCGACCGCATCATCGTTGCGATCAGCAATCGCCTTCTGAGCTGGAGCCCGCAGCACCGTGAGTGACGCCCAGGCCGACATCCTGACCATCAGCGGCGTGACCAAACGCTTTGCCGTCGGCGACGGCGAACTCGAGGCGCTCGCGCCGATTGACCTCGCTATTCCCAAGGGCGAATTCGTCTGCATGATCGGCGCGTCCGGCTGCGGAAAATCCACGTTGCTGCGCATCGTTGCCGGATTTGAAGAGCCGACCACCGGCGAGGTATCGATCGACGGCAAAGTCATCACCGGCCCCGGCAGCGACCGCGGCATGGTGTTCCAGGATTATGCGCTGTTCCCGTGGATGACGGTAAAAGAGAACATCAGCTTTGGACCGCGGCAACGCCATCTGCCGCGCGAAGAGATCGGCAGGACGACGGACGAGTTTGTACGGATGGTCGGGCTTGAACGTTTTGCCGATCGATACCCGAACCAGTTGTCGGGCGGAATGAAGCAGCGCGTGGCGATCGCGCGCGTGCTCGCCAATAACGCCAACATCCTTCTGATGGACGAGCCGTTCGGCGCGCTGGATGCGCTGACCCGCGAGCAGCTTCAGAACGAACTGCTCCAGATCTGGAAGCGCACCGGCGTGACCACGATTTTCGTCACGCATTCGGTCGAGGAAGCCGTGCTGCTCGCCGATCGCGTGCTGGTGATGAGCGCAGGCCCCGGACGGATCGACAGCGACTTCCGCATCGACTTGCCTCGCCCGCGCGACGTGTCGTCGCCGGAATTCAACGCGCTGCGGCGTGACGTCGCCCGCCGGCTGACCAGTCATCTCGTGCTGGCTTGACCAATCGCCACATCGGAGCCCGGACCGCAACGTCAATCGCCAAGACAAATCATCGCTTCAAAGGAGGATAGGATGCGCGAACATACCCGACGATCGGTCGTCGCATTGGGGCTCGGAGCGGTCAGCTTGGCCGCGTCGGGCCGTGCGTGCCTGGGAGCCCAAGGGCCGCAGCGGACGGTTATTGTGATGTGCGATGGATTCGGAATGGAATATCTCGAAGGGAGCCCAATGCCGACCCTCAAGAGCTGGATGTCCCAAGGTATCTTCGTCCAGGCGAAGGGCGTCATGCCAAGTGTAACCAACTGCAACAATGCCTCGATCTGTTGCGGCACCTGGCCTTCCAAACACGGGATTACCGGCAATTCCTATTTCAACCAGGTGACGGGCAGCGAGGACTACATGGAGGATGGCGCGCTGCTCATGGCTCCCACAATCTTCGAGAGAGCGAGAAAGCAGGGGGTGTCTTCCGCGCTCCTCACGTCCAAGAAGAAGACTACGACGTTGTTGGGGCAAGGGGCGGAGATCGTGCTGGCGGCAGAGTCGCCGAATTCAGATTGGGAGACGCGGCTTGGAAAAGCACCAGAAATTTACAGCAGGGAGATCAACTACTGGCTATTCGAGGCCGCTTTGAGCATCCTTGCCGATCGCCCCGATATCGGCCTGATCTATGTGCACACGACGGATTACCCGATGCACACATGGCCACCTGAGGCAACGGAGTCGCAGGAGCATCTCGCGAAAATCGATTCGCTGCTGAACCGGATTTCGAAGATCGCGCCGGACGCAGCGGTTCTACTCACCGCCGATCACGGCTTGAACTTCAAGAGGCGTTGCTGGGATTTGGACAAAGCGCTGGAGGAGCGAAGGGTCCCCATACGGATATCCATCTCAGCGGAACGAGATAAGTACGTGAAGCATCATCGTGGCATGGGTGGCACTGCATGGGTCTATTTGAAGGAACCTGCAGATTTGGACAGCGTTCGCGCGGTTCTCGAGAAGATGGAGGGAATCGAATCCGTCTTGACGCGCGCGCAAGCAGCAGAAACATTTAATCTTATGGCCAGCAGAATCGGCGATTTGGTCGTGCTGGGAGACAAGGACACGGTCTTCGGAAACCTGGATACTTCCATGGAGATCCTGCCGGCGACGTACCGCACTCACGGCTCCCTGCACGAATTGAACGTGCCCATCGTCGTGCACAATTGTCCGGCAGCTCCCGAACGTTCCTTTTACAAGAACAATCTAGACCTCGCCCGTTGGCTTTACGCCACGTGACCGGGCAGCAAGGTGGTATGAGATAGAATCGCCTTGACGCGTTTTCTTCACGCGTACCGCGATCTCCGCGCAAACGCTTTCGCGTTTGTCGCGCGGGGAAGACCGCTACACACTTTGCGCTAACGCCGGGTCCGGATCATGCTTTAGCCAGCCGCCGGCGCGTCCGGCAACGCATCGAGATGGCACGCCGCCCACTGGCCTTCCGCAACTTGCCGAAGTTCCGGCTCTTCAATGCGGCAGCGGTCGAACACAAACGGGCATCGCGTATGGAAGCGGCAACCGCTCGGCGGATTGATCGGGCTCGGCACATCGCCCTTCAGGATCATCGGGGTACGGCGCGCGGTCGGGTCCGGCACCGGCACCGCCGAAAGCAAGGCTTTCGTATAGGGATGCCGTGGGCTTGCAAAAATCTGGTGCCTCGGCGCCATCTCGACGATCTTGCCGAGATACATCACGGCAACGCGATGCGTCATGTGTTCGACGATCGCAAGATCATGGCTGATGAAGAGCATTGCCAGACCAAATTCCCGCTGCAAATCCTGCAACAGGTTGACGATCTGTGCCTTCACCGAGACATCGAGCGCCGAGACCGCCTCGTCGCAGACGATCAGGTCCGGCTCGGTCGCGAGCGCCCGTGCGATACAGATACGCTGGCGCTGGCCGCCTGAGAATTCGTGGGGCCGGCGATCCAGCGCCTCGCGCGGCAGGCGCACCGTATCCATCAGGGCGGCGACTTTTGAATCGAGCTCAGTGGAGGATTTGGCGAGACCGAAATTACGGATCGGCTCAGCCAGAATATCGCGCACGCGCAATCGCGGATTGAGGCTGGAGAACGGATCCTGGAACACGACCTGCACACGCTGGCGCAGGCGCCGCAGACGGTCGGGCGAAAGATCATCGATGCGCTGGCCATCGAGCACCACCTGGCCGGCGGTAATATCGAACAGCCGCAAAATGGCGCGGCCGACCGTCGACTTGCCGCAACCGGATTCGCCGACCAGCGACAATGTCTCGCCGCGCGCGATTTCGAAAGACACGCCGTCCACGGCGTAGACGCGGCTTGCATTGCGCCTGAGAATATGGCCGCGAACCGGAAAATGCTTCTTGAGGTCGTTGACCTGCAACAGGGCCGTCATGCCGCGGCCGCCTCCTTGGACGAGAAGTGGCAGGCGGCGAAATGACGGGAGGATTTCTCCTCTAACCCCGGCGCGACCTCGCGGCAGAGGTCGGTCGCCATGGCACAGCGGCCGGCGAAGGCACAGCCGGTGATGCGCTGCTTGAGGCTCGGCACCTGTCCCGGGATTTCGGCAAGACGCCTGGCCGCGCCTGTCAGCGACGAGCCGAGCTTGGGCACCGCGCCGAGCAACCCCCGCGTATAGGGATGGCGGGGAAAACGAAAAAGCTCGGCCACCGGCGCTTCCTCGACCTTGCGGCCGGCATACATCACCATGACGCGCTCGGCGACTTCCGCGACCACGCCAAGATCGTGGGTGATCAGGATCACCGCCGCGCCGACCCGGCGTTTCAGGTCGAGCATCAGCTGCAGGATCTGCGCCTGAATAGTGACATCGAGCGCCGTGGTCGGCTCGTCGGCGATCAGAAGCTTGGGACTGCAGGCAAGCGAAATCGCAATCATCACGCGCTGGCGCATGCCGCCCGACAACTGATGCGGATATTCGCGCACCCGCCGCGCCGGCTCCGGGATACCGACCAACACCAATAGGTCGACCGCGCGCGCCTCGGCCGCTTCCTTGTCGAGCCCCTGATGCAGCCGCAACGTCTCCCCGATCTGGCGGCCGACGGTCAAAACCGGATTGAGGCTCGTCATCGGCTCCTGAAAGACCATCGAAATGTCGTTGCCGCGGATCGCGCGCATCTCGCGGTCGGAAAGTTGCAGCAGATCCTTGCCGCGGAATCGAACCGAACCTGCGATCTTGCCCGGCGGCTCCGGGATCAGCCGCATCAGCGACATCGCCGTGACAGACTTGCCACAGCCGGACTCGCCGACGATCGCCAGCGTCTCGCCCTCCTCGACATGAAAGGAGACACCGTCGACGGCCCGGTTAATGCCATCGGGGGTGCGGAAGTGAGTCTGAAGGTTCTCGACTTCGAGCAATGCCATCGGATCAGACCTAGATGTTCTTGGCCATGCGCGGATCGAGCGCATCGCGCAGGCCATCGCCAACCAGATTGACGGCAAGGACGGTGAGAGAGAGGAATGCGGCCGGAAAAAACACGATGTAGGGCTTCACCTGCCACAGCGCCCTGCCCTCGGCCATGATGTTGCCCCAGGATGGAATCGTGGGCGGGGTGCCGGCGCCGATGAACGAGAGAATGGACTCGACGATCATCGCGCTGGCGCAGACATAAGTGGCTTGCACCAGCATCGGCGCCAGTGTGTTGGGCAAAATGTGACGAAGAATGATCATCGGCGTTCGCGTGCCGCTGGCTACCGCCGCGTCCACATAGGCCTGCTCGCGCAGCGACAATACGACCCCGCGCACCAGGCGCGAAACGCGCGGGATCTCGGCAACCGTGATCGCCATGATGACGTTGCCGACACTGCCGCGCGTCAATGCCATGAGCGCGATTGCGAGCAGGATCGGTGGGATCGACATCAACCCATCCATGACCCGCATGATGATGCTGTCGGCCCATCGCACGAAACCCGAGACGAGGCCAATGGTAAGCCCTGCGAGCGTCGCCAGCAGTGCCACCGACAGGCCAACCGTGAGCGAGACCCGCGTCCCGAAGAGCACGCGCGAATAGACGTCGCGGCCGATCGCGTCGGTTCCGAACCAGTGGTCCGCGGACGGCGCACGGAGACGTCTGGCCGGCGCGAGCGCCGTCGGGTCAACGGTCCAGAGATAAGGTGCGAAGATTCCGACCAGGACCAGAACGAGGAGCAATGTACCGCCGATGGCCACTGTCGGGTTGTTGCGCAGGAAACCAAGCACGCCGCGCCGGACCTTCACCGGCAGCATCAGGTCCGGCAACTGTTGCGCGATGGCAAGACCGGGCGGCAAAGCTGCGGAGGTGGTGGTCGCGGCGCTCAATAGCGGATCCTCGGGTCAAGCACAGTGTAGGTGAGGTCGACCATCAGATTGACCAGCGTATAGAGGAAGCTGAACATCAACACGATTCCCTGGATCACTGGATAGTCGCGGCGCAGGATCGCATCGACGGTCAGGCGGCCAAGGCCCGGAATGGCGAACACGCTTTCCGTCACCACCGCGCCGCCGATCAACAGGGCCACGCCGAGGCCGATCACGGTGACGATCGGCACGGCGGCGTTCTTCAGCGCATGGACGAACAAGATACTGGGCTGGCCCAAACCCTTGGCGCGGCCGGTGCGGATATAATCCTGCTGCAACACTTCAAGCATCGAAGCCCGGGTAATGCGCGCAATCAAAGCGATGTAGACCGAGCCAAGGGCAATGGTCGGCAGGATCAGATTCTGCAACCACGGCCAGAAACCTTCCGCGAACGGCGTATAGCCCTGCACCGGAAACCATTCGAGCTCGAGCGCAAACACATAGGCCAGGACGTAGCCGACCACAAAGACGGGAAGCGAGAAGGCCGACACGGCGAATGCCATGATGACGCGGTCGATCAGGCTTCCCGCCTTCCACGCTGCAATCACACCGAGCGGCACGGCGACGAGAATGGTGAGGACGAGCGTGAGCACCATCAGCGACAGCGTCGGCTCGATCCGCTGCGCGATCATCGACGAGACGGGGAGGTTGGTGAAGATCGAGGTGCCGAGATCGAAGTGCAGAATGCGCCAGATCCAGCTTCCGAACTGGATCAGGAACGGCCGGTCGAGGCCGAGGCTCTGGCGAATTCGTTCAACGTCGGCCGGGCTTGCCTGATCGCCGGCGATGACCGCCGCGGGGTCTCCCGGCGCGATATAGAGCAGACTAAAGACAAACAGCGCGACGATCGCCATCACGGGTATGGTGACCAGAACGCGCCGGAGGATGTAGGAGCCCATGTGGCTTTACCGCAATCGTTACGCGGTCTTCGACACGCCCCAGAAGAACGGCAGCGGCCCCTTCGCGATACCGGAGACGTTCTTGCGCCACGCCGTGTAACTCAGGAAAAAGCCGGTCGGCGCATAGATGGCATCTTCGAACGCCGCCTTGTTGAGACGGCCGATCGCGACCTTCTCTTCGTCGAGGTTCTTGGCGGCGAACCATGCGCTGATTTCAGCCTCGACCTTCGGGCTCGACGGCCAGCCCCACCAGGCCTTGTCGCCGTTGCCGCGAATGCCGTTATAGCCGGCGGGGCTGAGGCAGTCGGCGCCTGCGTGCCAGGTATGAAACATCTCCCAGCCGCCCTGACCCGCAGGCGCTTTCGAGGCGCGGCGTGAACCGACCGTACCCCAGTCGGTCGCGACGAAATCGACATTCATGCCCATGCGTTTCAGCAGATCGGCCGTGACGTCGCCTTGCGCCTTGGTAATCGGCTGATCCTGCGCCACGATGCAGGAGACCGGCTGGTTCGTGTAGCCGCTTTCGGCTAACAGCTTCTTGGCGGCGTCGAAATCGCGCTTGCCCTTGAGGATTTCACCGCCCTCTTCCGTGTAGAGCGGCGTGTTGGGCGTGAAGTAACCAGGCAGCGGCTTCCAGAGCGAGGTGTCGTCGCCGACCAGCGCCCGCATATAGTCTTCCTGGCTGAGAGCCGTGAGCACCGCGCGCCGCGCCTTCACGTCGTTGAAGGGCGGATGCAGATGATTCATCCGGAACACACCGATATTGCCGAGCGGGTCGGCAATATCGACGCCGATGTTGCGGTTCTTCTTGAGCACCGGCACGAGATCGGGAAGCGGATTTTCCCACCAATCGATCTCGCCGTTCTGCAGCGCGGCCGCAGCCGTAGCGGGGTCCGGGATCACCACCCATTCGATCCGGTCGACCAGCATCTGCTTGCCGCCGGCGAGCCATGAGGCCTTTTCCTGACGCGGCGCGTAATCGCCGAACTTTTCGAACACCGATTTGGCGCCGGGAACCCACTCGCCTCGCGCGAACTTCATCGGCCCCGAGCCGACATACTCGCCGATCTGCTTGAACGGGTCGGTCTGGGCGATGCGCTCCGGCATGATGAAGCAGCACGGCGTGTTGTTCTTACCCAAGGCCAGCAGCATCTTCG
>Ga0210394_10003332_pt1 | contig 20381 bp, 18 predicted proteins | sample IncBWC12MmetaG_FD_160121 | JGI IMG/M metagenome (GOLD analysis project Ga0210394, IMG submission 160121) | Forest soil microbial communities from Barre Woods Harvard Forest LTER site, Petersham, Massachusetts, United States - Inc-BW-C-12-M | ecosystem: Environmental > Terrestrial > Soil >...
GCCAAAGTTCTCTGGGCTTTGCGACTCGGGCATCGCGTCACTGCTGTAGAATCAGCCGACACTGCGCCCGGGTCAGGAGAGCATTCATGAACACGCCGGTCAGTCCTCGGGGATTCCCACTACCGAGTTCGCTGAAAGTGGTTCCCGGAACGGAGCGCGCGCAGGCCGCATACCCGTACTACATGCAATTCGACGGGGCGGACGACAACCGCTTCTGGTTCTACAATTCGATGCACTTCCCGGAGCCCATGTCTGCGTTCGACATGGTGACCGCGGAGGCGGCGTACTGTGCGCTCGGATCTTCGAACACGCGCGTTCACAGCCTGCCCACGACCTTAGGAATCGATTACCGGATCATCAACGGGCGCGTGTATATCGGCGGCAACGCCGTCACCGACCCGGCCGAGATCGCACGCCGAACCGAAGAGTTTCAGAAGCGCGCGTTCTACTATTACGCGAATTGGGAACGGCTCTACGCGCAGTGGCGCGAGAAGATGATGAAGCTCATCCGGGATGCGCAGGCGATGCCAAAGCTCGATCTGCCGGAATTCGAGCCGCTGGCCCACGTGCACGCCGGGCGGGGTGTGGCCTCCAATCACTACCTGCTCGATACATACCAGAAGACCCTGGAAGGGTACTTCAGGATGTGGCACCACCACTTCGAGTTCCTGCTATTGGGCTATGGTGCCTATCTCACGTTCTTCGGTTTCTGCAAGAAGGCCTTCCCCGAGATCACCGACCAGACCATCGCGCGCATGGTGGCCGGGATCGAAGCGGAGATCTTCCGTCCCGACGACGAGCTGCGGCGCCTCGCGCGCCGCGCCGTCGAACTGGGGGTGGATGCGAAGTTCCAGCAGCAGGTGTCGCCCGACCACATCATCAGGACGCTCCAACAGTCGGGAGAGCCGGGGCGCGCGTGGCTCGCAGAGCTCGAGACCTCGCGAGACCCATGGTTCAACATCAACGTCGGCGATGGTTTCTATCACTATCACCGCGCGTGGAACGACGACCTCTCGATGCCCTTCGCGTGCCTGCCCGAATACATCAAACGGGTGAAGTCCGGAGAGTCTCTGGAGCGACCGATTCAGAAGCTGCAGGCCGAGCGGAAGGAGATCATCGAGGGTTATCGGGATCTGCTGAACACGGATGAGGATCGCGCCGCCTATGACCAGATGATCGCGTTGGCGCACCGGGTGTTCCCGTATGTCGAGGGACACAAATTCTATTGCGAACACTGGTACACGAATCTGTTCTTCAACAAGATCCGGGAGTTCGGGGCACTGCTGTCGGCGCATGGTTTTTTCCCGGCTACCGAGGATGTGTTCCAGCTCACGCACTACGAGTTGGAGATGGCGATCATCGATCTGATGACGTCCTGGTCCAACGGCTCCGCCCCTCGGGGGCCGTTGCGCTGGCCGCAAATTGTGGCCGAGCGGCGCGCGGCCATCGTAGAGTGGGCGAAGCACGCTACGCCTCCGGCGCTCGGACCGGTTCCAGATGTCATCGATGATCCGGCCATCGTCATGCTCTGGGGCATAACCCGCGAGAGCCTCAACACTTGGCTTGCGGCGGACAGCGGCGCGGATGGCAACGAGGTGAGGGGTTTTGCAGCGTCCAGCGGCGTGGTCGAAGGGCCCGCTCGCATCGTGAAGTCGGTCGACGAGATCTCGCGCCTCAAGAAGGGTGACATCCTCGTCTGCCAGATCACAAATCCGACCTGGGCGCCTATATTTCAGACGATTGTCGCGGCCGTGTCGGACATCGGCGGCTCCATGAGCCACGCCGCGATCGTGGCGCGCGAGTACGGTCTGCCTGCGGTCGTCGGAACCGGCAACGCCACATCGCGAATCAAGGACGGTCAGCGGATTCGCGTCGACGGCGGACGCGGCGTCGTGACGATCCTCGAGTAGCGTGCGATGTCTTCGACGGAAGTGATCGGCTGGTTCGTCGATATTGGACTGAGTGACAGGCCCAATGTCGGCGGCAAAGGCGGGAGCCTGGGTGAGTTGCAACGTGCCGGCATCGCCGTGCCGCCCGGATTCGTCGTCAAGACCGGTGCGTTCGAGCGCTTCATTCGCGCTCTGGAGCGTAAGTCACCGGTGCGCTCGCGCGTCGCGGCGTTGAGCGGTGATGAACTTTCGGAGACCACGGCCTGCTGCGCGGAAATTCGCGCCCGAGTGGAGGCGGAGGAACTGCCATTCGAGGTACTCGATGAGGTCTCGTCGGCGCACGCGGCTCTCCACGGTGGCGATGGGCAAACGCCCGTCGCCGTGCGCTCGTCGGCAACCACGGAGGACGCCGCCGATGCCAGTTTTGCCGGCCTCCAGGACACTTATTTGTGGGTCACGGATCTTGATCAAACGCTGCAGCGCGTGCGCAGCTGCTGGGCAAGTTTGTATTCAGTGGAGTCCGTCACCTACCGCCGCAGGCGCGGCCTGCCGGAAGAGGGCGTGGCCATGGCGGTCGTCGTGCAGAAAATGGTGCATGCACGAACGGCTGGGGTGATGTTTACGCGCAGCCCGCTCACCGGCGATCGCTCGGTGCTGACGGTCGAAGGCTCATGGGGCCTCGGCTCCGCGGTCGTAGGCGGTGAAGTCACGCCAGACCGCTGGGTGCTCGGTAAGATTACCGGCGATATCTCCGTCCGCGAGATCTCGGAGAAGCTCATTCAACATGTGCCGGTTTCAATTGGCGGCGTCGAGACGGTCGCCGTGGCGAAGGATCTGCGCCGCGCTCCCTGTCTGAGCGATCAGGAACTCCAGACTCTCAGGACGATCGCCCGGAAAGTCGAGCGTCACTACGGCCGGCCGCAGGACATCGAATGGGCGGTCGAGCATCGGACCAACGCGATTCTCCTGCTCCAAAGCCGCCCGGAGACGGTGTGGTCGGCGAAGGAGTCAACCCCGGTTGCACGTCCCGCCGAGAATCCGCTGACGCACGTGATGTCCATTTTCGGAGGTAAACGGTGAGTCTTACGGCCGCGGAAGTCGCGGAGCTTATGCGACTCGTGGAGGAATCTGGCTTCGATGAGCTCACTTTGGAGATGAATGGCGTCAAGCTCAATCTCAGGCGCGGTGCGGCGCCCGTAAGCTCCTCCGAACCGGAAACTCAAACTGTTCGCCCGCAGCCGCCATCAGCAGCCGTCGAAAACAGGCCGGCAGCCGCCGACCCGAACGTACGCGAGGTCGCCTCGCCGCTGCTTGGCACGTTCTATCGTGCCCCGAAGCCTGGCGCACCGCCGTTTGTGGAAGTGGGGGTTCAAGTCGAGGAGGACACGATCATTGGCATCATCGAAGTCATGAAGCTGATGAATACCGTGCGCGCCGGCGTTCGCGGTACCGTAACCGAGATTCTGGTCGCCGACGGGCAACTCGCGGAATATGGCGAGACACTCATGCGCGTGCGCAAGACAGGTTGACCACTTGCCAGTGCGCCGGGTGTTCATCGCCAACCGTGGAGAGATCGCCGCGCGGATCATTCGCACGTGCCGCAAGCTCCGCATCGAGACGGTTCTCGCGACCTCGACCGCGGATCGCGACAGCCTGCCTGCGCGGCTCGCGGATCGCACAGTGTGCATAGGCCCAGCGCGGCCGAGCGAGAGCTATCTCAAAGTAGACACCATCGTCCACGCCGCCCTGGCGACGAAATCCGACGCGATCCACCCCGGCTACGGTTTCCTGTCGGAGCGCACCGCGCTCGCGAGTATGTGCGAGGCCAAAGGCGTTGTATTCATCGGACCGACCGCGGCACAGATCGAAGCTGTGGGAGACAAAGTGCGCGCACGCTCGGAAGCCGAAGCCGCAGATGTACCTGTCGTGCCGGGCAGTGCCGTGGCGTCTGTCGATGAGGCGGTAGCGGCAGCGCGCGTGATCGGCGTACCGCTCCTGGTAAAGGCAGTCGGCGGCGGCGGCGGGCGGGGGATGAAACGCGTGGATCGATTGGAGGATCTTCCCGCCACCCTGGATCTGGCCGCTGCCGAAGCTGGCGCCGCGTTCGGCGATGCGCGCGTGTATCTGGAACGGTTCATTGCGCGCGGCCGACACGTCGAGGTGCAGGTGTTGGGAGACGGCAATGGGCGCGTGATCCATCTGGGCGAGCGTGACTGCTCGGTGCAGCGTCGGTATCAAAAGCTCGTGGAGGAAACTCCCGCACCCGGTTTGTCGGCGGCGTTCAGCCATGCCCTGCATGCTGCCGCCGTCCGATTTGCGGAGCGGCTATCGTATCGCAGCGCCGGCACCGTGGAATTTCTCGTCGATCGCGAGCGCGATGCCTTCTATTTCCTCGAGATGAATGCGCGCATTCAGGTAGAGCATCCGGTGACCGAAGCGGTGACTGGAGTGGATCTGATCGCCGAGCAGATCGCCATCGCGGACGGCGCGGGCCTGCGACTTGCTCAGTCTGACATCCAGTGCAGCGGCTGCGCCATGGAATGCCGTGTGAATGCCGAAGATCCTGCCAACGACTTTCGTCCAAGCCCGGGGTTGGTGCGTGAAGTGACGTGGCCGTCCCAAGAGGGCATTCGTGTGGATACCCATATCGCGCCGGGCTCTTGTATTCCCCCGTTCTACGATTCACTCATGGCCAAGATCATCGCTCACGCGCCCGATAGGGCTTCCGCCGTGGCGAATTTGCGCCGCGCCATCGCGGCGACGCGGATCGACGGCGTCCACACGAATTTATCATTCCACGAGATCTTGCTCGCTGACCCGGAGTTTCAGGCAGGCGGAGTCGATACAGGATTCGTGGCTCGACTGTTGGAACGCCACGCCACAACGACGGAGTTCGCACACAATGGCTGACGTTCAACTCGTGGAAACCTCGCTGCGCGACGGTAACCAGTGCCTTTGGGCGGCACTCGGCATTGACACGGCGAAGACACTCACGATCGCGCCGGTAATGGATCGGGTGGGATTCAAGGCCATCGATTTCACAACCTCCACGCACATGGGTGTGGCAGTCCGGTACAAAAAGGAAGACCCGTGGGAGCGCATCCGGCTCATGGCGGCGGCAACGCCGAACACACCGCTGCAGTTCATGTCGACGGGATTTCGCTTCATTTCCTGGGAGACGGCGCATCCGGAGTTCATGGCGCTCGCGTTCCGAGTCCTGGCGCGAAACGGCATCCGTCGTTTCTGCCTTGCCGACCCGATGAACGACGCGGACTCGAACATCGCCTGCGCACGCATGGTGAAGCAGGGCGGTGGCGAGTATGTGATCGCGGCACTCGTCTTCACGTTGAGCCCGGTACACGACGATGCGCATTACGTGCAAGCAGCGCGCAAGCTGGCGGCGTGCGCGGATATCGACGCGCTCTACATCAAGGACCCCGGCGGGCTGCTCTCGCCCAATCGAGCGCGGACACTCATTCCGGCTGTCAAAGCTATCATTGGCACGAAGCCGCTGGAGCTGCACGCCCATTGCACCATCGGGCTCGCCGAGCTCACCTATATGGATGCGCCGGGGTACGGTGTGAGCGCCCTGCAGTGCGCCTCGGGCGCGGCGTCCGATGGCACTTCAAATCCGCCAGCGACACGGGTTGCCGCGAACCTGCGCGCGCTCGGCCACACTGTGGGTGTCGACGATGAGGCGTTGGCGGAACTCGACCGATATTTCACGCGGCTTGCCGAGGCGGAGGGATTACCGGTGGGCAGGCCGCAGGCGTTCGACGCAGCTTATCTGCGGCATCAACTGCCCGGTGGCATGGTGGGCACCATGCGCCGGCACCTTGCCGAGAGTCGCCTGTCCCACCTGGAAGGCGCCGTGATAGAGGAGCTCGGCCGCGTCCGCGAAGAGCTCGGCTGGCCCATCGTAATGACCCCGTTTGCGCAGATCGTGCTGACGCAGGCGGTCATGAACGTCACGAATCGCGAGCGCTACAAGGTGATTCCTGACGAGGCGATTCGCTACGCCATCGGCCGCTTCGGCCGGCCCAATGTGCCGATCGATGCGAAAGTGGTGGACCGTATCGAATCGCTCCCCCGCACGAAAGAGCTGCGCGCGGAGCCCTCGATGGCCTCGCTCGCGGAGCTGCGTCGGCAGCTCGGCGAGGGCCTGTCCGATGAAGAGTTTCTACTGCGGGCCACGATGCCAGCCGGCCAAGTGGATGCGATGCTGGCTGCGGGACCGGCCGCGCGGCACTACAACCCCACGGTCAAGCCGGTGCTGAGCCTGATACGGCAACTGGCGAAGCATCGTGACCTGTCACATGTCTGCGTCGAAAAGCCGGGATTCAGACTCGAGTTGCACCGGCATACGCAGGCATGAGTACGGTGGTCGCAGCCGGGCCGACCCTCGAAGCGCTGCAGCCCATCAAGGGGTTCATGTTCGATCTGGATGGCACGCTGTTGCTCAGCGACCGTTCGCTCGGGGGCTACGAGGTGCTGCCGGGTGCCATCGAAGTGCTGTCGGCGCTGCAGGCGCTGGCGATCCCGTTCGTCGTGCTCACCAACGGGAGCGCCTATCCGTCCGCGCAGCAGGCTGCTCGCCTGAGAGGCGTCGGTCTGCCAGTCGCCGACCACCAGATGTTCACGCCATCCAGTGTGGCGGCGGGACTGATGTCCCGCAGCGACGTCGGCCGAGCACTCGTGCTGGGCAGCCGAGGTGTCGGCCACGCACTTGCCGAGGCGGGAATCGTGACGGTATTTACCGGCGAGCCTCGCGCGAGTGAGGTGGAAGCGGTCTATGTTGGCTGGCATCCGGATTGCGGCATGAAGGACATCGAAGCCGCCTGTCACGCGATCTGGTCCGGTGCGAAGTTGTATGTCGCCTCGGATGTTCCGTTTTTCGCGACGAAGCAGGGCAGGACGATGGGCTACTCGTATGCCATCGTCGGCGCAATCCGCCGCGTGACGAAGGTACCGGCGATTCTTACTGGCAAGCCTTCGCTACACGCGCTCCGCTTCGTCGCGAAGAACTTGGGCATTCCGACTCGCAGCCTTGGCGTGGTGGGGGACGATCCAGCCGTGGAAATCATCATGGCGCGTCGGGGTGGCGCGATGGCTTTCGGAGTGGCGACGGGTGTCATGACGGAGGCGGACTGGGCGCGCGAGACCGGCAATCGGCGGCCCCATCGCGTGCTGGCAGGCATTCGCGAATTACTTGCCTGTGGCGCGATCCCGGCAATCGACACGCCAGAACCGTGATGGTCAAGGAAGGCGATCTTCTGTGGACTCCGAGCGCAGCCCGACGCGAGAAATCCCACCTCACGGCCTTTGCGCGCTGGCTCAAACGACAACGCGGACTGAGCTTCGACACGTATGAGGCACTCTGGCAATGGTCTGCGCGCGACCTGGAGTCGTTCTGGGGTGCCATTTGGGAATATTTTCAGGTGCGATCTTCTGCCCCGTTTACACAGGTGCTTGGCCGGCGCGAGATGCCCGGTGCTGAATGGTTCCCCGGCGCGCGGCTGAACTACGCCGAGCATGCTCTGTCGCACGAGCGGCCGGAAACCGTCTCTCTTATATATGCCAGGGAAGGCGCACCGCTCGCGCGCCTGAGCTGGCTTGAGCTGGGCGCACGCGTTCGAGTGTTGGCAACACAGTTACGCAACCTAGGCGTTCGGCCGGGGGATCGCATTGTGGCGGTGCTGCCCAATTCGCCTGAAGCGGTCATCTCGGTGCTCGCGACGACGAGCATCGGCGCCGTCTGGTCTTGCTGTGGCCCAGACTTCGGCCCGACAGGGGTGCTGGAGCGGTTCGCGCAACTCAAACCCAAAGTCATGTTCTACGTCGACGGGTACCAGTACGGCGGGAAGAGCTTCGATCGCAAGAGCGAGATGCAACAGATCCTCGCGCAGCTCGACTCGGTTGAGCACGCGATCGCCGTCCCATACCTACGCCGTAGCGATCGCGCGGTTCTTGCGTCGCATACGAGCTCTTGGGATGAGCTGTTCGAGCATCCGCCCGTACCGCCCGCCGAGTTCCGCTTCGAGCAGGTGCCCTTCGATCATCCGCTGTGGATTTTGTTCTCGTCCGGCACCACGGGGCTGCCGAAGGCGATCATCCATGGGCACGGGGGAATTCTGCTCGAACATCTGAAACATCTGCATTTCAACTACGACGTTCACGCTCGCGAAGCGCTGTTCTTCTTTACGACAACCGGCTGGATGGTTTGGAACTTCGTCGTGAGTTCGCTTTGCGCGGATGTCGTGCCGGTTCTCTACGATGGCAATCCGGCGTTTCCCGGTGCCGACGCGCTGTGGAAGGTCGTCGAGGAGTCCAGGGCGACCTTATTCGGAACCAGCCCAGCCTTTGTTGCCCACCAACAGAAGGTAGCGATCGTTCCCAAGGCAAGGTTCGATCTCTCGCATCTGCAGTCCATGACGCTCGCAGGCTCTCCGGTGACCGCGGAGTGCATGCAATGGGTATACGACCACGTGAAACGCGACTTGTGGGTCGCGTCCGGAAGTGGGGGGACGGATTGCTGCACGGGGTTCGTCGGCGGAGTCTCCACGCTTCCGGTTTATGCGGGAGAGATTCAGGCGCGCGCGCTCGGTTGTGCTGCCTACGCGTTCGACGATGAGGGCAGAGCGGTCGTCGAGGAGGTGGGCGAGCTAGTGATTACTCAACCCATGCCCTCCATGCCCCTGCGGTTCTGGGACGATCCGGGCCATAGACGTTATCTCGACTCGTACTTCGACCGGTATCCGGGCGTCTGGCGCCATGGCGATTTCATCCGCTTCAACAAGCGTGGTGGCGCCTTCGTGCTCGGGCGCTCCGACGCCACGCTCAATCGGCACGGTGTGCGCATCGGCACCGCCGAGATCTATCGGTCTCTTACAGCTCTGGAGGAGATCGAGGACGCGATCATCGTCAATCTGGACCTTCCAGGCGGTGGGTTCTTCATGCCGCTGTTCGTGAAGCTCCACGGCAATCGCGTGTTGGATGAGTCCACCCGCGAGCGAATCCGCTCTCGCCTGCGCGGCGACTATTCGCCGCGGCATGTTCCCGACAAGATTTATCAGATCGACGCTATTCCGATCACGCTCACGGGCAAGAAGCTCGAAGTGCCGGTTAGACGGATCCTGATGGGAGTGCCCGCCGACAAGGCCGCGAACCGCGCCGCCTTGGCCAACCCGGCGGCGCTCGATTTCTTCAGCGCGTACGCGAAGAATCAGACGGACTATTGATCACATGACGCGTCGCTTCTGGTCGCGCGCGCATCAGGGTCGGACTCGTTCCTTCAGCAGTCAAACCCACCGCTGTCGTTGAACACGAACCGGCTCTCCGCCACCTGGTGAAGCCACTCGCAAGTTCGCAGATAACCGCCGAAACAAAAGAAATGCAGACCTGCGAAATCGATCGCTTGAGCGACGCGCGCCTCAGCCAGAGAACGCATGACGGCGTGTGGTCCGTGATCACCGATGATCTTCACAAGCGAGGTCGGCCGGGCACCCAAGGCCCGGATGGAGGGGCCGACTCCACAGCGGAGAGCGAACTTGAAGAGTGTCGTGATCCGGGCTGGACCCGCAACGCCACCGACGATTCGGCATCGGACCCCGCTGCTTCGAAGCTCGCGCGCCCAGTCGATGAACGGCACCGCGTCGAAGAACATCTGGGTTAGGAGACTGGCATCGAGACCCGCCCGATCAACCAGCTCGACTTTCTCCCGCTCCGCGCGCCGGATTTCATCGAGTGCAACCTTTGGATGGCCTTCCGGGTGACCCGCCAACGACACACGATGCAATCCGTGTCCGCTCAGAACACCGCATCGCAAGACGTCCGCGACGCAATGAAAGGGTCCAAGAGCCTCCGCGTAGTCGCCTGCGATCAGCAGCACCTCAGTGATTTGTGCCTCGCGCACCAATTCGCGCAGAATGCCCGCTAGCTCCTGCGCTGATTCGAGCCGGCGCACTGGAAGATGCGGGACCGGATCGAACCCCGCAGCCCTCACTGCGCGACACGCTTGTTGCGTCTGTGCCCAGGTCTGCTTTGACAGAAAGCTCACATAGACCTGCTTGCCGGGTGCGAGAAAGCGGCGGCTGCCTTCCAGATCCTTCAGGTCGTGATAGCTCAGCTCGATCGTGGACTCGCGAGCCAATTGAGCGACCAGGGGGACGGTCAATGCGCCGTTGTCCGTGACCATTTGTGGCTGAGGTCCGTTGGTCATGACGTTCCTCGTTGTCATTTCTGGCCCGTGCTCGTGCGCCAGCCCCGGTGGTAGGTTTCCCGGACGTCGCGCGAGTACGGGGTTGGTGCCACTTTGACTCGTACATCGCGCTGCCGATGAGGCTCCACGGTCGGCTTTCGCGTGCCGCCATTTTCCTCGCCCCAGACGAGGATCAGTACATCCCCCACGTTCACATCCGCTTCGACGACACCGAGCGACAGCCCACAGCGCTCGTTGTGGCTGTAGCCTGTGAACATGGATAACCCAACAGTCTGGCCGCCGCGCGTGACCTTGTCGTAGGACGCCGATGCATAGTTCGCATTCGGCAGATCGAAGAACTTATAGGGCGGATTGCCGCGGTCCAGGAGCGAGCTGAAGATGGATCCGAGGTCCTCGGCATTCCATTCAAGAGTTACCTTCTTGCGGTGCGGCCTTCCTTCCGCGACCATCCTCTCGAGCGCGTCGCGACCGACGAAATCGTGGTCGAACTTCACGAACGGGCCATAGCCCATCGCGTAAGGCGTGAGGTAATAGTCCTCAATATTGTTCGAGACGAAGCTGCCACCGATCGACGCCGTGCCCTCATAGCCATTTGCGGGCAGCCACTCGCGGTATTTCTTCATCTTCTCACCGCTGTACACCGCGGGGAGCGGCGAGGGGATCCAGCCTGATTCCAGCGTGTTGCTCGAATAAGTACGGGATCCCACGACCACGAGACCGTGCTCCGTACCCGCCTCGATCAAGGCCGTACGTATCTCGTCGCGCTCCGCGTACGGACCCCAGAGCTCGAGGCCCGGCGCACCCGCCATGCCGTGCCGTAGCGCCCGCACCTGCCGTCCCTTGACGTTGATGTAGCCGAGATTGAAGAACTTGACCTCCGGCACCGGGCCGCCGTTCACCGCCTCGAGTACCTCGTTGGCCCTTGGTCCCTGAACCTGGTAACGGTAGTGGCGACGCGAGACCGCATTTCCGTATGGATGTGACGGGGAACGGTCGTCGCGGATGACTTCGACCTTCAGGCCGCTGGTCTCGGCATGAAACTGAATCCAGTTCACAGTCGGCGCGCGGCCGACGAACAACAGTTCGTCCTTGTCGAGATAGAACAGGATGCCGTCGCCAATGACATACCCGTCGTAGCTCAGGGGCACCATCTGCTTGGCTTTGCCGGGCTCGAACCCCTTAAAGCTGTTGATGGTCAGTGAAGAGCACAGTTTGATGGCATCCGGCCCCTTCACGGTGATTTCTGCCATATGGTGCGTCTGGTCGAACAGCACAGCCGACTCGCGCCAAGCGGCTTGTTCGGTGCGCCAATTGCCGAATTCCGGGGGAACCACCGGATAGATGTAGGCACCGATCTGCGAGTTGCGCAGCAAGCTCACGGTGTCCTTGGAGGTTCTCAACAGCTGGTCCAGATTCTGCTTAGCCATTTCTGCCATTTCCTTCTGACTGCCAGTCGCAAGCTATTCATGTTGTCAAACGGCGGCGCGCAGTGCTGCTGCCACCACGGTCCGCGATCATTGGATACATTGGCTGGTATATCAATTGGGCGGACCCTACCGTTCCTAGCCCAATGGCGGACGTATTCCCCCCATTTACAGTGACGCCTATGGTCCGGCCAGCGACCCGTTTCTGGCAACGCGCCTACTGTTATAAACTCTATTCGAAAATCGAATACACACCATGGGCGAACTCGATCTCAACCTGCTGCACGTCCTGGTCGCAATCGATCAGCACCGTAGCGTAAGCGCCGCCGCGCTCGCACTTAGACGCAGTCAACCGTCGATCAGTGTTGCCCTGCGCAAGTTGCGCGAATACTTCGACGATCCGCTGTTCGTTCGTACAGGCAACGTCATGCAGCCCACTCCCCGCGCCGCGAACCTGATCAGGTCGGCACAATCCATATTGGCCCGTGTCGATTTGGACATTGTTGCTGCCTCCGCATTCGATCCGCGGACGAGCCGCAGCGCCGTCACATTCGCGCTTTCGGACGTCGGTGAGGTAGTGGTGCTGCCGGCAATCATGAAGGAACTCCGGCGGCAAATGCCACAGGCACCTATTCGCTCCCTCAGTCTGCCCCCGAACCAGGTGGCAGCCGAACTGGAAGGTGGCGGTGTCGACCTCGCGATTGGCTATTTCCCGGACCTGAAGGCGCGCAATTTCTATCAACAGGTGCTGTATTTCGATACCTTCGCCAGCCTTATTCGTGCCGGGCATCCAATTACGTCGGACACCCTCAGCATCAAACAGTATCTACAGCTCGAGCATATCGTGGTGAGGGCGGAGAGTCGCACGGAAGAGGTGATCGAGCGCTATCTGGCTCGCAAGCACATTCGACGTAACGTCGTGCTTACAACGCCTCATTTCGCGAGCGCGCCGATGATCGTGGCGCAATCGGACCTGGTAGTAACAATACCGCAGCCACTGGCGCAGTATTTCTCACGCGTGGGGGCAAACGTGAGAGTCGTTGGATTACCGTTTGACCCGCCGAGAATTGCATTGAAGCAGTTCTGGCACAGGAAATACCATCGCGATGCACGCAATCGGTGGCTGCGGAACCTCGTATGCAGGCTTTTTCAGGCTCGCAACGAAGACTTGACCACTGCGCACACCGGCCCTAGGCATACGTAGCCTGACGTCCAGTCGCTGCGGCATGATAGGGGTCCGGGCTCTCGTATTGCGGAGTTAGACCATGGCCAAGATTGTAGGCGGCATCGCATCGTCGCATACTCCGACGATCGGCTTTGCGCTCGACACCCAAAAACAGGCTGATCCCGTGTGGGCGCCCATCTTCGAGGGATACAAGCCCGTCCAGGCGTGGCTCGCAGAGAAGCGGCCAGACGTGCTGTTCTTCATTTTTAATGACCACATAACTTCGTTCTTCTTTGATCACTATTCGCACTTTGCCCTCGGCGTCGGCGAAGAGTATTGGGTTGCGGACGAAGGAGGCGGACCGCGCAAGCTTCCTCCGGTGAAGGGTCATCCGGCTCTGGCGCGTCATGTCGCCAATGGCTTGGTTGCGGATGAATTCGACCTATCGTTCTTTCAACATAAGGCACTCGATCACGGCTGCTTTTCGCCGCTGTCGCTGCTGTGGCCACACGAACCAGCATGGCCCGGGGTCATCGTGCCACTTCAGGTGGGCGTATTGGAGTTCCCAATACCCTCCGCGGCGCGCTGTTTCAAGCTCGGCAGATCGCTCAAGACAGCCATAGAGAGCTTTCCAGAGGACCTCAAAGTTGTCGTCGTCGGTACCGGCGGGCTTTCACACCAGGTGCATGGGGAGCGCTGTGGTTTCAACAATACGCCTTGGGATATGGAGTTTCTGGACAGATTGGAGAAGGACCCGGAATCTCTGACCAAGATCACGATCGCCGAGTACGCCAGGCGTGGTGGATTTGAAGGCTCTGAAGTCATCATGTGGCTAATCATGCGCGGAGCGCTCTCCAAGCAAGTCAAAAAGCTGCATCAAACATACTATTTGCCCTCGATGACCCCAATTGCCACGGTCATTTATGAAAATGCCTCGCAAGAATCCACAGAGGAGACTGTCGCCGACTATCGATTGCGCATCCAAGAGCAGTGGACCGGTATCAATGAATTGGCAGGGACATATCCCTTCACGCTGGACCGAAGCGTCAAGGCTTTTCGACTCAACAAGTTTCTTCACGAGCTCATCAAACCAGAAGTCCGGAAACGCTTCATTGAGGATCCGGAGCCGATGTTCGAGCAGGCTCGATTGACGGTCGAGGAGCGCGACATGGTACGTCGACGCGACTGGCGCGCCTTAATCCACTACGGCGTGATCTTCTTCCTGCTGGAAAAGCTCGGGGCCGTGGTCGGAACTACCAATCTCCACATCTATGCTGCAATGCGTGGGCAAACACTGGAGAAATTTCAGCAGACGCGCAATGCACAGGTGCTGTACTCAGTCGCCGGGCAGGACGCGGGCAAAAAGGACTGGGATTCAAAGCCGCCAGCCGCGTAAGTTCGCGGTATTGGCGTTGAAGCACGGCGTGTGCCTCTTGACCGGTAGACGGGGCTAATGGTATGCAACGCTTACAATTAGCGGGGGCAGCTGAATGGCCGGCGTGAGCTTGTATCACTGGGAACCCAATGCCAATTCCGGCAAGCCGATGCTGGCGCTGATGGAGAAGGGCGTGGCGTTCACCAGCCACTATCTGGATCTTCTTAATTTCGACCAGCACAAGCCGGAATATCTGGCCCTCAACCCGCAGGGGACCATTCCCGCCATGACGCATGGGAAGCTCGTGCTCACAGAATCGACCGCGATCATGGAGTATGTCGATGAGGTCTTCCCCGGTCCAAGACTGATGCCCGATGAGCCCCGGGACCGCTGGCGCATTCGCTGGTGGATGAAGTTCATGGACCAGTGGCTTGCGCCAAGCTTCTCAATGATTGGATGGAACGTATTCGTGGGCCCCGCCGTGCGATCCAAGGACCCCGAGCGACTGAAGGCTGCGATCGAGCGCATCCCGCTGCCCGAGCGCCGCGTTGCGTGGCGCAAAGCGATCTATGGACTGTTCAGCGACGATGAGATGAAGGAGTCGCAGCGCCGCGTCGCCGTCGGGATCCGAATGCTCGAGGACGCGCTGTCGAAGCGCGAGTGGCTGGCGAGCGACCAATACAGCCTGGCCGATGTCAATGGCTTCAACCTCGCCTATGCGTTGCCGCTGTCGCAGCCGAAGCTGTCGAACGACGATCTCACGCCCAACATCCTGCGCTGGCTGCGCGCCATTTATGCGCGGCCTGCGACCAAGACCTGCTGGGCAATGGGCAAGACCGCGATGGTGAAGCGCGTCGCCATTCTCGAGCGACCGCACATCGGGAAGGAGCCAGCGGCGTGAGCATGACCTTGTATCACGGTGAGCCTAACGGTCCGTCCTTCACCGTGCTCGCCGCACTTTTCGAAAAAGGTCTGGAGGCCGATCTGGTTCGCATCGATCTGGCAGCGGGCGAGCGGCATTCCCTGCCCTGCGCACAGCAGGCCGAAGTCGCGATGAGCGTTGAAGGCGAGGGGCCCGTGCTCGTGGTCGATGGCGAGGGCATGGCCGACTCGATCTTCATCGCCTGCTATCTTGATGAAATCGGGCAGGGCCCGGCACTGCGACCGGCTGACGCCTACGGCCGCTGGGAAATGATGACGTGGTGTCGTCAGATGATCGAGCGCACTGCGCCCGCGGCTGCCTATCTGGGCTGCAGGGCGCACCCGCCCCGAGCCGAGGTGGCGATGCTCGCCAATATCGGTAGTACCGATCTTCGCTTGCGCTGGGAGGAGATCGGCGCTGGCGTGTTTGCGCCAGAGAAGCTGGCCGACAGCAGTACCAAGATCACGCAGGCGGCCGAGAAGATCGAGGCGCGACTCGATGGGCGCGAATGGTTGATGGACGCATTCACGATCGCCGATCTGGAAAGCTATGCGTGGCTGGCCGGAATGGTGCGATTGGTGCCGTCGGCATTCGCCGGCAAACCGCGCACGTCGGCGTGGATGGCGGACCTCAAGCGGCGCCCCGCGGTCGCCCGCGTGCTGTCGCTCGCAACCGTGGTCGATCCGACCACATCATGGGCGCCGGGACCCGAAATCAACCGCTGGGGCTGACGCTGAGGAGGTCAATTGATGGGCATCAAGCTCTATACCGCGCCAACGCCGAACGGCTGGAAAATCTCGATCGCATTGGCAGAAATGGGGCTGCCCTATGAGCTCAGGGTCATCGACTTTGCCCAGAACGAGCAGAAGTCGGACTGGTATCTGAAGATCAACCCCAATGGCCGAATCCCAGCGCTGGTCGATGACGGATTCTCGCTGTTCGAATCGGGCGCCATCCTGATCTACCTTGCCGAAAAGACCGGCAGGTTTCTGCCGACGGAAGTGCAAGCTCGCAGCCGCGTGATCCAATGGCTGATGTTCCAGATGTCGGGTGTCGGCCCGATGATGGGGCAGGCAAACGTGTTCCTGCGGTACTTCCCCGAAAAGATCCAGCCCGCCATCGATCGCTACCAGCGCGAGGTCACGCGCCTCTTCGGCGTGATGGAGCACCAACTCGCGGCCCACGAGTACATTGCCGGCGACTATACGATCGCGGACATGGCGCTGTGGCCCTGGGTGTCGGGCCATGAATGGTCGGGTGTGGCAGTGGACGCGTTTCCCAACCTGCAGCGCTGGCTGAAACTCGTGGGCGACAGACCCGCGGTGCAGGCCGGGCGAGATGTCCCGATCAAGCGCGATCGCGCGGCGGAGATCGAGGCTGCGAAGCAGACCGGCCCCAAGATGCTCTCCTGACGCCATGACGAATGAGTTTGATGGGCGCCATGTCCTGATCACCGGAGGATCGACGGGGATCGGACTCGCAACGGCGAAGCTGCTGGCACGCAGAGGAGCGCAGGTCTTTCTGCTTGCGCGCGACCGGCAGAAGCTGACCGAGGCGGCGGGCTCGATCACGCGCGCGGGCGGCGCCGCAGACTATGGCGTGGCTGACGTATCCGATCACGCTGCTCTGCGCGCGGCGATTGCGACCGCCGAAGGTGCTTTCGGGCCGGTGGAGGGCTTGTTCGCCAACGCGGGGACCGGCGGCACGTTTGCACCGCTAGGCGACTATGACGACGACGTTTTCGACTCGGTCATCCGTACCAACCTCACCAGCGTCTTTTGGGCGATCAAGCGTGTACTGCCTGGCATGATCGCGCGGCGACGCGGCAGCATCCTCGTGACAGGCAGCCTCGCCAGCGAGCGCGGCATGCCCGGCAACGTCGCTTATGTCGCCTCCAAACATGGCCTGCTGGGCCTAGCCCGCGCCGCGGCAATAGAATCCGCGGCACACAATGTGCGGGTCAACTGCGTATTGCCTGGTCTCATCGAAACGCCGATGTTGCTGCAGCTTGATCCGCACGCGCCCGTCCAGGCGGTCCGCGACCGGCTCGGCAAGGGCGTGCCGATGGGCCGCATCGGAACGGCGGAGGAATTGGCGGAACTGGCCTGCTTCCTGCTCTCAGACCGCGCCAGCCACATTACGGCGCAAGCCATCGCGGTGGATGGCGGGATCCTTGGCACACTCAGACCATGATAGGACCATCATGACACTCAAGTATTACCATGCCGAACCGGCGGCAAATTCACTCAAGTCGATGATCCCGTTGTTCGAAAAGGGGCTCGCTTTCCAGAGCGTCTATGTGGATCTGCACAAGTTCGAGCAGCATTCGGACTGGTTCGTGGCGATCAACCCAGAAGGCCAGGTGCCCGTGCTCGACCATGACGGCCACATCATCACCCACACCACCGTCGTCAACGAGTATCTGGAGGATGTCTTCCCCGAAATACCGCTGCGCCCGCGCGACGCGGTCGGCGCGGCGCGCATGCGCTACTGGAACAAATTCGTCGACGAGCATGTGATGAATCATGTCTCGATGCACGGCTGGCACCGGATGGTTGGCATCATCGCCCGCAAGATCGACAGCGGTGAATTCGAGAAACTGATGGAGCGCATCCCGTTGCCCGATCAACGCAAGAAATGGATGACCGCGCGCTCAGGGTTCAGCGAAGCCGATCTCGCCAATGCCACCGAGAAGATCCTCTACGCGGTGGACAAGGTAGAAAAGCAGCTCGCCCAGACAAAGTGGCTGGCTGGGAGTGACTACACGCTCGCCGACATCAACTTCTATTCCATGTGCGGCATGATGGTGGAGCGGATGTTCCCTGAGATGGGCATCGCGCAGCGCTGCCCGCGCCTGGTCGAGTGGCGCGAGCGAATGACCGCCCGACCAGCGATCGCCAGGGCTCTTGCCGGGGAGGACCGCACCGCGCCAGGCCTGCGCACTTGGACCGGCCACGCGCGCTGAGCCGCGCCGGACTCGAAAATATCGTTTGTGTTGCATACAATGGGCTTGGCGCCACGAGGGGTCGGCATTTCACAATAAGGAGAGCAGCGATGGTCGCACGCAATCTCGAGGAGATCCTGGCAGCGGCGGGTAATCCGGTCAGCATGCTGCGCAATTCGCAGCTCGGTGCTTATGTCTATCCGGTGGTCGCGCCCGAATTCCACAACTGGCGTACCGAGCAATGGGCCTGGCAGCACAGTGCGGTGCTGTTCGATCAGACCCACCACATGGTGAATCTCTACCTGCGCGGAAAAGATGCGCTGAAACTCGTCAGCGACACCGCGATAAACTCGGTGAAGGGATTCCCCGTCAACAAGGCAAAGCAATACGTTCCCACCACGCCATACGGCCATGTGATCGGCGACGGCATCGTTTTCTACCTCGCCGAGGAAGAGCTCCTGTATGTCGGTCGCGCGCCGGCGTCCAACTGGCTGCGCTTCCACGCGGCGACCGGCGGCTACAATGTCGACGTACAGCTCGATGAACGATCGCCGATGCGCCCGATGGGCAAACCGGTCACACGTTCGGTGTGGCGTTTCCAGATCCAGGGACCGAATGCCTGGGCAATCATCGAGAAGCTGCACGGCAGCAAGCTGGAGCAGCTGAAATTTTTCAACATGTCGACGATGCGCATCGTCGGAAAGACGGTGCGTACGCTGCGCCACGGCATGTCGGGTGCGCCGGGACTCGAAATCTGGGGTCCGTATGAGCAGCAGGAAGAGATCCGCACCGCCATACTGGAGGCGGGCAAGGAATTCGGCATCGTGCCGTGCGGCAGCCGGGCCTATCCGTCGAACACACTCGAATCAGGTTGGATCCCTTCGCCGCTGCCTGCTATCTACACGGGCGACAAGTTGCGGGCCTACCGCCAGTGGCTTGGAGCGGACAGCTATGAGGCCACCGGCTCGATCGGCGGCAGCTATGTCTCCACTCGGATTGAGGACTACTACCTCAACCCCTGGGAGCTTGGCTACGGCCCCTTCATCCGGTTCGATCATGATTTCCACGGCCGCGAGGCACTGGAGAAGCTCGAACCCGAGAAACAGCGGAAGAAGGTAACGCTCGCCTGGAATCACGACGACATGACCAGGATCATGGCATCGCTGTTCAACCCGGATGGAGAGCAGTACAAGTTCTTCGACGTCCCGCTCGCGAACTACGCGTCGTCCAACTATGACCGCTTGGTCGATGCCGGCGGCAGAACCGTCGGGCTCTCCATGTTCACCGGTTACAGCTACAACGAAAAGCAGGCGCTCAGCCTCGCCACGATCGATCCCGGCGTTGCCGTCGGCACTGAACTGCGCGTCGTATGGGGGGAGGAAAACGGCGGCACCAAGAAGACCACGGTCGAGCCGCACAAGCAGATCGAGGTCCGCGCGATCGTGAGCCCGTTGCCCTATAGCCGGGTCGCTCGGGAGACGTACAAGCAGGGCTGGCGAACCCAGGGGGCGGCTTGAGACTCATCCGGCGAAGAAATTGAGTTCCAACAGCACGCCGTTCGGATCGACGGTGAAAACCTGCCGTAGGGAGATGGCCTCGACGAGGTTCACCCGGTAATCGAGCCCCCGGGCGTTCAAGCGCGCGATGGTCTCCTCATAGCCACTGCAATTGAGTGCGACGTGGTGGAGCGCACCGGTGGGGCCCGGTGTGACGTCGCGCTCGAAGAAGCGCGGACAGTCGACACTGTTGACATGGACGATAGCGCGTCCAGCTGCGTCGTACATCCATTGGGCATTGTCCGAGGTTAGTGGCGGCGGGGGATCGCGCCGTTCCAATCCGAACAGCTCGGCATAGAAGCGCGCCGTACCGTCCAGATCGGCCGTGATGATGTTCACATGGTCGAGCGCGTTCACCCGCATGTTCTATGGCGCCTTCAACCCATTCCTCTGCCGTTTGTAGCTCTCGCGGCGAGTCTGCTCGAAGCCGGTCCGCTGCTCGAAGCCCGGGTCGGGAGGGTAGTTGCGAAAGTCCTGCAGAATCTCCTCGAACAATTCGTTCAGCTCGTCCTTGAACTCTGGGTGCGTGAAGATATGGAAGCGGTTCTCACGCATGGCATCCAGTACGCGCGCCGCGATGACCTCCCCTCCCATCCCGAACTCGTGGATATCCGCGAGGCGCTTCACATTGTTCGCATCGACCGGCTTCGCGCCGCGCTTGAGGCGTTCCGGACGGATATCGTCGCTCGCATAGATATACGACTTGACCAGCCCCGGGCAGAGCACCGAGATGCCGATGCCGTGCGGCGCGAGACTGGCGCGCAGAGATTCCGACATGCCCCGCACCGCGAACTTCGTCGTATTGTAGATGCCTGGTACACCAGCCGCGAGGAAACCGGCCATCGAGGCAGTGTTGACGATGTAGCCACCTTTGCCTGCCGCGATCAT
>Ga0210394_10003333_pt1 | contig 20380 bp, 19 predicted proteins | sample IncBWC12MmetaG_FD_160121 | JGI IMG/M metagenome (GOLD analysis project Ga0210394, IMG submission 160121) | Forest soil microbial communities from Barre Woods Harvard Forest LTER site, Petersham, Massachusetts, United States - Inc-BW-C-12-M | ecosystem: Environmental > Terrestrial > Soil >...
TCGACCTCCTCGATGCCATCGAGGCGCGCTTCCAACTGCGCCACGGCCCCACCGGGAGTGATGAATTTTTATAGCACCCGCACCGCATAAGGTCAAACGCGCCCTGCCGGGAGCGTTCGGCCTTTCGGATTGACTCAAGGGAATCACCGGCGTATGGTTTGCTTCAAACAGCATCCCACAGCAGCCTGGAGACTAAGGATGAGTAAACACGAATCCACTCGCCGTTCATTTCTGGTGCGTGCAGCCGTAGGCGCCGGAGCCGTAGCGGGCTCGGGCCTCGTGCCCGACGCTTACACCCAGACGCTCGAGGAGCATAAAAATGAGGCAGCCGCACCCGGCCAGTCGCATTCAACTTCCGTTCAGCATGGTGCGTTCTTCAATTACGAACAGGCCACGACGATTGCCGCCTTCACCGAACGCCTCATGCCTGGCGCGCCTGGCAAACCCGGAGCTCACGAAGGGGGCGTGCTCAACTATATTGACCTGGCTCTGGCTGGCGCGTACGCAGATCTCCAGGATTTCTACAGGCGCGGGCTTGCCCAGCTCGATGCGTACAGCCGCACTACGCAGAAAAAGCCGTTCGTCCAACTCGAAGCTGCCCAGCAAGACGAAGTCATTACAGCGCTCGAGCAGGGTAAAGCATCCGGCTTTAGCTGGCCAACGGGGCAGGAGTTCTTCAACATCGTTCGGACGCACACGATGGAAGGCATGTTCGCGGACCCGCTTTATGGTGGAAACCGCGACTTTTCGGGTTGGCGACTCGTAGGCTTTCCAGGCGCTCAAGGCAATTTCACGCCGGTGGACTTGCAAAACAAACAAATCTTCACACGCGAGCCTATGACCGGGTTACAGGCGCAGTCAGCATTGCAAGCTCAGGCCAAAACTTCCGGACGGACGGAGTAAGCTCATGGCCACCGAAAAAACAGATGTCGTCATTGTGGGTGTAGGCGCAGTGGGCGGAATACTCGCCGCCGAACTCGGCAAAGCCGGCATGAAAGTCATCGGTCTCGAACGAGGTCCGCGCCTTACAACCCAGGACTTCAGCTCACTCGACGAACTGCGCTATTTCCAGCGCCAGGAGCTGCGCCCCAATGCCAAACGGCAGCCCGTTACTTGGCGGCCCAACGCAAAAACCGATGCCAAGCCGATGCCGATTCTGAATTACGGCAATCAAGCGGGAGGCGGCACAGTCCACTACGGCGCTCTTTCCTGGCGCTTTCACGAAGACGACTTTCGCGTGCGCTCCCATACGCTGGAGCGTTACGGAGCGTCAGCGATCCCGGCGGACTCTTCAGTCGTTGACTGGCCGTTGTCTTACGCCGACCTTGAGCCCTTCTACGATCGCGCCGAATACGAGCTCGGCGTCTCCGGCAAGGCCGGCAATCTGCAGGGACGCAAAATCGATGCAGGCAATCCGTTCGAAGCGCCACGGCGCCGCGAATATCCTCTTCCCGCATTGCTGGCCGACCAATCCGGCGTTATCTTCGCCGCCGCAGCACAGAAGCTCGGCTATCACCCGTTTTCCTCGCCGCGCGCGATCCTGTCGCAGCCTTACCAGAACCGTCCTGGCTGCACCTATTGCGGTTTCTGCCAATCATTCGGCTGTCATATGGCAGCGAAATCCAGCATTCTCGTGACGAAGCTTCCAGAAGCAGACGCCACGGGCAACTTCAAGCTGCTTACCGGGACGATGTGTTATCGGGTGAATACCGATAACACTGGCCGCGCCACGGGCGTTTCGTATTACGGCGCAGACGGTTCTGACAACACCATCGAAGCCGACCTGGTCATCCTCGCGACTTTCATCTACGACAATACGCGTCTGCTGTTGGTTTCCAAGACGGCCAAGTTCCCGGGCGGTCTCGCCAATTCAAGCGGCCAACTCGGCAAACATCTGATGGCCCATATCGGCGCGCGTGTATTCGTTGCGTTCGACGACCGCTACGTGAATATCTATATGGGACCGAACGCCCAAAAGCACAGCCTGGACGATTTCAACGCCGACAATTTTGACCACAGCGGCTTGGAATTCATGCGGGGCGCGCAGATCTCCGTGACTCCGGCGGACCTCGAAGCGGGTCCCATCGGCGCGGCAACCAGCATGAACCCGCCACCGGGTGTGCCACGATGGGGCGCCGCCTATCGCGATTTTCTCGCCAAATATTTCGCTCGGTATGCTGCCTTTATCGGCCAGACAGAAAACCTGCCCTACGCGGATCAGATGATCGATCTCGACCCGCACGTGCGTGATCAATATGGAATGCCTGCGCCCCGGCTTACATACGACTGGCGACGGCCCAACGAAATCGCGCGAATTAATTTCCTGCTGAATAAGCTGGAGGAGCTTGGTCGCGCATCGGGGGCGCAGCACGTTTGGCGTTCGCCGACGGGCTCTGGAGCGCCCGGCGCCCACCACGAAGGCGGGACGCGCATGGGCAGCGATCCAAAGACTTCCGTCGTGAACCGATACGGCCAGAGTTGGGATATCCCCAATCTCTTCGTCATCGGCAGCTCGACTTTTCCGACTATGAGCGGTTTCAATCCTACGCTCACCATTCAGGCGCTCGCCTATTCGAGCGCAGATGCCATCGTGAATCGCTATAAGAGAAATCCCACCGCGCTTGTCTAAGCGCTAGCGCACGTACGCCAATCAGGGGTGGAAGTCTCCGAAGCACACCTGGCTCTGCGACGTTTGGGGTGCACGCGAGGTCCGCTCTGCAGCGGAAAGCCTGAAAGGCCCGCAAACCGATGTTCAACTAAACACAGACTTAATGATGTAACGGCCGTCGTTGGTTGAGATACCCGAAAATAGTGGGCGTCCTTCCATTCTTGCGTGGGGAGCCGGAATGAAGCGAATCTTGATCATCGACGACGACGACGCGGTTCGCAGAATGCTTCGTTTTCGCCTCAAAGACAGCTACGAGATTATCGACACGGCATCGCCTCAAGAGGGGCTGATTCTGGCGCTTCAACGCAAACCTGATGCGGTTCTCGTTGACCTTATGATGCCTGGACATACGGGCTTTGAAGTTTGCCAAACACTGGCAGGCTTGAGCTTCACGCAGCTCATGCCCGTTTTTGTGATCTCCGGAGCGCCAAAAGCCATTTATAAAGACTTCTGCGATGCACTCGGCGCGCGGGGTTATTTTGAAAAGCCGATCGATTTTAATCTTTTGCAAACACGTTTAGCCGCGATCCTAATCGAGGAGCGCGAAAACCGGCGGAGAGAAGCGCGTGTGCGGCTGAGAGTGGGTGTAAAGCTGAAAGGAAGAGACGCCAAGGAGGACTCTTTTGAGGTTCTCACTTTTACCGAGGACGTGAGTAGCCGTGGCTTTAGTTGCGGACTCAACGTTCTGTTGAGCCCGAATGCGGTTGTCGAGGTCTTCTTGTGGATACCCTCAGCGCACCGGTTTACGGGAGAGGCGCGGCTCGCGTGGGCCCAATTTGCGGAGACACCGGCACAGATGTGCGGCTTCGAATTTCTGGAATATCCTCGCGAATGGATCTTCTGACAGGCTAATCCCGCAGAAAATAACTGCAAATTACAAAGAGACGCCGGCGGACTTCTGGCCACGCTTGGAAAGGTAGGCATGCCAGAAAAGCCGTGCCGCTACGCCACGCCAGGGCTTCCACGGTAGGCTAAGCGCTTCTAATTTTTCCGGGGAAGGACGCTCCCGAAGCCGCTTTACCTCCTGCACAGCGGTGGCCAGAGCCAGATCTCCCGTGGGCCAGATGTCCGGCCGACGAAGCGCGCTCAGAAGATAAATGTCGGCCGTCCACCGGCCAATGCCCTTGAAGGCAATCAGCATGTTGCGCGCCGAATCGTCGTGGAGTTCGTGAAGGTCGCGCAGATTGAAATAACGGTAAGCGAGAGACTCAGCGAGGAGGCGGGTGTAGAGAGTCTTTTGGCGGCTGAAACCGATGCGAAGCAGTTCAACATCGGTGAGTTTCAGGAAGCGCCTGGGGGTAAGCGGATTTGCAGCTGCTTTCAATCGCCCGAACGTGGCTCGCGCGGAGGCCAGAGAAACTTGCTGCTCGAGAATGATGTACACGAGCGTGGGAAAACCCGGCTCGCGCACCCATAATGGCGGTTGGCCGTAAGTTTTCACCACGGAGGCCAGATGTTCATCCTGGCTTGCCAGAAACTGCACGCCTTGGGCGAAAGCCGTTTCGTCCAGAATAGTTTGCGGAGTGCGCATTCAACGCCTTGCGAACTCTACACTGAATTACCCGGCCCCGGTAAACCGGTCAGGAAGCTTTTTTCGGCCACACCACGCCTTGATCTTTCTTAGTGACCGGCGCCACGCCTTTGTAGACAAATTTTTGCACGCGCTGTCCGCGGTAAGTTTCTGTCGTGAAGATATTGCCTTTCGAATCCGTGGCGATGCTATGTACGGCGTAGAATTCCCCCGGCTGGCGTCCGCCGTCGCCAAAGCTGGTCAGGATTTCCAACGTATCGCGAAGAATGATGTAGACCTTCTCGTTCGAACCATCGGCGAGAAAGATGTATTTCTGCTGCGGATCTTTGGAGAAAGCAATATCCCACACCGAGCCGTCGCCTAGTGTGCGCTTGGCGATGATCGTCTCCTTCACGAAGGTGCCGTCTTTTTTGAATACCTGGATGCGATCGTTTACCCGATCGCAGACGTATAAAAGGCCATCGTTAGCGATCTCTGCGCAGTGGACGGGATTGCGGAACTGAGGCGCCGGCGGCGCATCGGGGTTATAAGGACCGAGGCTGGTGTCGTCGGGCTTATGGCCATAAGCTCCCCAATAGCGCTTGGCTTTCCCTGTGTCCGCATCGAAAACGATCACTCGATGATTGCCGTAGCCATCCGCGACGTAAAGTTCATTTGCATCCTTGTCGACAAACATTTTTGCGGGGCCTTTGAGGTTTTCAAGGTCGTTGCTGCCCTTGCTCTGGCCCGGATGGCCGATTTGCATCAGGAATTTCCCGTCCTGCGTGAACTTCAAGACCATGTTGTCATTGAATGGTCCGCCGCCGGGCTGCGACTCATTGAGGGCGGCGGCCTGAGTTGGTGGCGCGACGGCGGCCCCGCGACCGTTGCCACCGATCCAGACGTTGCCTTTGTAATCGACGGTAATTCCGTGGTTGGAAGCCGGCCAATCGTAACCCTGGCCCGGTCCGCCCCAGTGCCCGATGAGATTCCCCTCTTCGTCGAACTCAAGCACGGGCGGCGCCGCCATGCAACACTCCGACGCCGGCGGATTCGCCGCGAGATAATTTTCCATTCTCTCGAGTGAGCCGCCGCGGTGAATGATCCAGATGTGATCCTGCGCGTCGACTGAAACGCCGATGGTCATGCCGAGGATCCAATGATTCGGAAGCGGCTTCGGCCACATGGGATCGACTTCAAAACGCGGCGCCTGTACTCCCGCCGCCTCGACCGCAGCGCGCTTTTCGAGCACGGTGGAAGCGACCGCGAGCGCGATGAGGAGTGTCGAAAAAGCGACCCCGATATACACGTTGCGTTTCATATTTCTCCTCCCATTTCAGTCTTTAAACTCTGCCGTGCGGAGTGAATTTGAGCTGTACCGATCGTCAGCGGATCGCGTGAAGACGCCTCGCCAAGCGGGAATCTCAGCGGCCAACGCTTCACCACATACCACATCAAGGCAGCAACGATCAGCATCGCCATCAGCCAGTGCATCGCCGCGGCCAGCATGGCGGCGGTGAGCACCGGCCAGGCGAACCGGAACTGCGCCAATCGCTCGCCGCGGTCAAGCATCCAGTGCCACCCGGTGTGGGCCACGAGCGCGGAAAGGATAATTGTTCCCATTCGCTCAGCGACGGCAAATCGGAAGAACGCGTGCAGCACGGGAATGAGCACTACGAGCACCAGCAACTGGCCGAGTTCAACGCCGATGTTGAACGAAAGCAACGACGTCAGTAGATGCGACCCCGCGAATTGCAGCGTCTGCCGCAGCGCGAAAGAAAAACCGAAGCCGTGGACCAGTCCGAACCCAAACGTGATCATCCAGCGGCGCTGCACTCCAACGCCGCCGACAATATTTTCGAGCGCCATGTAAACAATGGACATGGCGATCAGTGTCTCGATCAACGGAGGGAACCACAAAAAATCAGGTGCCAGATTGTAGGCGCTGGCGATTAGCGTGATCGAGTGCGCCACTGTGAATGACGTCACTACCGGGATCAATTTGCGCAGGCTGCGGAAAGGAATCACCAGACAGAACAGGAACAGCAGGTGATCGGTGCCCTCCAAAATGTGAAAGAAACCGAGCTTCACGAAATTCAGGGCAGCCTGATACCAGTGCGGATCGAGGCGAACCAAACCCGGATCGCCGACGAATTCCAAAGCGCGGACGGCGCCATCGGGCGGCAGAAAGCGAAGCGCTGTGACCACCCGTAAACCGAGCCGCGCGAGCCCAGGATGAATCGAGAATCGCGAACGGTCCGAATGAATTGGGTACTCGAACAAGACGTCGAGCATGACCTGATTCCAATAGACCTGCACGTCATTCGACAAGCGTGGCCCGGTAACATGGGCGTTTGCCTCGTCGTAAGACGCGAAAGATTTGTCGGAGGGGAACGAGGCGCGGACTTCATGGATTTGAGGATTGGGCAGGCGGGAATCATCTTCATAGACCGAGATCGCATCCGCGATCCAAACCATTGCCGCTTCGCGCAAGGACGCGTCGACCCGCGCTAAATCCAGATATCCGGCGCCGCGCTCTGGAAATTCCGTATCCCGCATGGCGTTGAGCGGGACGCGCAATAGCAGGTGTAGTTTTTGACCTTCGGGCTTCACGAACACCTGCACCGTAACATCGTTGGGAATATCGTGCGCCATTAGCGCGTGCGGAAATAGGAAAACAAGCGCTGCAATGAAAAGCGAAATCCAAAGATGCCGCGCGTTTTTGTTGCACGCTGCCGATGAAGAATCGGACGCGGGAGACTTCATAGACTCCCTCCTTCTTCGGAATTGCCGCCGACTCTAACACAATTCGCCCCGACTGCTCACTCGAGCGATAGTTTTCACAGATCGCGAGCTCGGCGCCCTTTGTCCTAATTTGTGGCGCGCCCCAATCAAATATTTCAACCTCTCAGCGCGATGAGATTGGGAAGGTTTCTCCGACCGGCGACAGGTTGCCTGATCGAGGCGGATTGTGGTATAGCCCCTTATCAGGGATCGTCTGACGGGAGGCTCATGTGAACGCAAAGCTGGTCGCATTTGTTGCGATTGTCGGCTGTCTGCTGTCCGTATCCACCCCGCTCGCCGCACACCATGGCAGCGCGGCATACGAAAACGCCAAGGAAGTAGTTTTAAAGAACGCTACTGTGACGAAAGTCAATTGGGGCAATCCGCACACTTTGGTGCTTTTCGACGTTAAGGACGACAAGGGTAACCTCGTGCATTGGGTCGCCGAAGGCGGAGCGGCCTCTGCCGTTAGCACGACCGGCTGGACTAAGAATGCGGTTCAGCCCGGCGACGTAATCACCGTTTACCTCTATCAAGCCAAAAACGGCCAGCCCATCGGGCGTGCCAGCAAGGTGGTGCTTGCCGATGGCACTACATTAGGCGCAGGGTATCTCGAAGGCGATCGGCCGTCTCAGTGCGATAAGGACTTCGGCCCGGGCGGAGATGAGTCCTCGGCCTGCCGTCCCGGCGGACGTAAAACCACCAACAAGGAATAAGCCCGCCAAAGGGGAGCGTTGAAATGGGACTTCGTTCCAAGTACGTAGTCGTCGGTCTGCTCGCATTGTTGGCGTTTTCATCCGTGCTCGCGGCTCAGGAGCCACAAAATCAAAACCAGCCGCGGAAAGGAGACGAAGAGACCGGCGGGCCGGCGCCAGTTCACGATCTCAACGGAACCTGGCTAGGACCCGGCGAACCGGCGCTGAATAACCGTATCCCTCCGATGACGACTGCGGGCCAAGCTAAGCTGAAGCTCAATGTTCCCGACCCATTTAGTGCAACCTCCAACGATCCTTGGAAGACCTGCGATCCCTTCGGCATGCCGCGAATCGTCAATAACGAAATAAGGGAGATCGGCTTTGCCACCATGCCCGACCGGATTGTGATCCTGGAAAACTACGCCAAGGTCTGGCGCGAAGTGTGGACGGACGGTCGGCAACTACCGAAAAACGTTGGCCACAAGGGCGGGCCTTCGACGATGTACTTCGGATATTCGGTGGGTCACTGGGACGGGAATAACACCTTGGTTGTGGATACCGTCGGCATGGACGATAAAACCTGGGTCGACCGCCGCGGTTATCCGCATAGCATTGATGCCCATGTGATCGAGCGCTACACGCGCGTAGACCACAATCACATGAGCGTGACCGAAACGATCGACGATCCGGCTTACTACACCGCGCCTTTCGTCATCGCGAAGGCCGACTACCGGTGGATTAAGGGCCAAGACGATGCGAAAGTCGCGGTTCCCTTTTCCAACGAGTACATGTGTATCCCCTCGGAGGCCATCGAGTATATGAAGCTCGTCGGCAGCCCCGCCGATGAGGACGCCGCGACCGGTGTTAAGAAGGAAACAAAGTAAAGAGGAACCGAGAACGCCTGCAAACCCCGACAAATCGTCAGGCAGTGATCGTTCTGTGCACCGCTCAGTGAGCCGGTCCCAGTCTGGCCGCTTTGTAGGCCGCTTCGGCCTCAGGGCTTGCGAGATACTGCAAAAGAGCTTTCGCGGCTTTGGGATCTTTCGCTTTCGAGGAAACGTACCCGACAACGTCGATCGGTGTCGAAGCTCCCCGCGGCAGGGGCCCTACGAGATCAACTCCCTCACGTAACTTATCGCTCACTTCTGGGCCGATAAAGAGCTCGGCCTCCCCCTTGGCAACCATAGCCTCCGCTTCCTGGCTGCCTTCCACCGTCTTCAGTTTTGGTTTCACTTGTTCGACGAGACCGAGCTTTTTGAGAGACTCCATGGCCTGGCCTCCTAGCGTACCGGTGGATGGATCCACGATGACGATGGATTTGGCCGCGAGTAGCATCCGTTTCACCGCAGCAGTTGTGGAGATGTCCGGCTTCGGCGCGCCCTTTTTGACGCTCAGTCCCAGCACAATTCTCGCTAACCTGGTGGCGCTTTTAGGGTCAACGTTGCCGGACGCAACCGCTGGCGGATATGGCGCAAATATGATGGACACATCCAACGCCTGGCCGTGCGCCACGAGCTGCCTGGTTCCATAAGGCGGAGTTTCCCGGCTGCCCTGCCCATAGGTCGCCTTGACCTTGTCGCCGGTCTCGCTTTCGAAGCCCGCAATTAACTTGTCCACCGTTTCCCGCCCCATGGGTCCCGGCACCAGAAGGGTAATCTCCGTCTGGGCGTGCGCAGCGGATGCATTGCCGAGCAAAAGCGCGGCGACAACTAGTGACGAAGACCAAAATTTCACGTTTCCTACCCCCAGACGCGACGGTCTGTGTCTGCCGAGAGACCATACGCCGCGGCCCTCACCGGGTCAACTCCCAAGGCCTCAATGGGCATTGACAAAACAAGCGCGCCAATGAAATAGTCGCGTGCAATTGGAGGTACTCTCCATGAATGCCAGAGTCGTAACGCGTTTTGCGGTAGCTGCTGTTCTCTTACTGATTTCTAGTGCGGCCATGGCCCACCATGGTGCGGCGAGCTATGAATCGAATAAGCTAACGACCTTGAAGGGCACCGTAACCGATTTTCGTTTCCAGAACCCTCATGCGCAAATTCTTCTTGATGTAAAGGATTCATCGGGCAAGGTAGAAAACTGGATTCTCGAAGCCGTTGGCATAGCCACGCTATCCAGGAACGGTTGGAGCAAGAGCATAATGAAACCGGGCGATCAAATCACCGTCACCGGTAACCCCGCCAAAAATGGGGCTCCGTCAATGCGTCTGACCAAGGTGGTGTTGGCCAGCGGCAAAGAGCTAGGACTCGAGCGCGGCGAGGATTACGCCGGACAATGAGCGTTCGCGGTTATCTGAGTACAGTGGTGCGCAATGCGTGCGCGGCATTCGCATTATTCGCGACGCTCGGTTTGCCCTGCGCGCTGCGTGGTCAAACCGCCGGTTCGAACACTAGCGCAAAGGGAGCAGTAAAAACCGCGGCGGCCTCGACGCCAGACCTCAGTGGTATGTGGAGGCGTACGCGGCGCCCTCCCGACAATAAGCGCAAGTACACGATTTTCGAGATCGCTTTGTCCTTGACGAACGACGAGCCGCCGATGACCGCATGGGGACTCGAAAAGTTTAAGGCTGCCAAGCCCAACGTCGGCCCTCATGCCGTAACTATTGCCGAATCGAATGATCCCACGGTCAACTGTTTCCCTCCGGGAGTACCGAAAATTTATCTCATGCGAGGCGCACCGCTGGAGATCCTTCAGGAGCCCGGGCGAGTGATGATGTACTTTGAATACGATCACTTTGTGCGCGAAATCTTCACCGATGGGCGGCAACATACGTCGGATTTGAATCCCACGTGGATGGGGGAAGCGACCGGCAAGTGGGATGGGGATACGCTCGTCGTGGATACCATCGGTTTCAACGACAAGACCTGGCTGGATTATTCAGGACATCCGCATAGCGACGCCCTGCATGTGGTGGAGCGCATACGCCGCGTGGATCACAGTACCCTGATCAACGATATAACTATCGAGGACGCAAAGGCCTACACCAAGCCTTGGGTTTCGCACATGGTTTTCGATCTGCACCCGGACTGGAAGATCGAAGAAACGATCTGCGAAGACGACGTCAACTTCTCGAATGTGCAGAAAATTTCCGAATCGAAGAGGTAGCCGAACCCCGGCTGTTATTCCGCAAAAGCTCCATCAAAACTGGCCAACAGCGCTGGCTAACGGCTGCGAGCCTGTTCGAGCCGAACCTGAGCTTTCAGCGACTCCAACTCTTTTTCGCTACGCAAGGTCATGCGCGCCACTTTCCTGGCACGGGAATACGGAAGAATGACCTCCAGCGCGCCGTCTTTCTCTAGCAAAGAGACGTAGCGCGTTTCGGCGCCGAGCGTAGGGAAGGGATACTCGACCCACTTGGAAGTCTTGGGGTCGAATTTGATCACTTCATCTGCGTTCATCAAGTTGATCCAAACGTTATGGTTTGAGTCCACCTGCGCCTGATACGGCTGCTGTGCATCAGGCCGGGGAAGCGGAATCATCGTCACCTTCAAATTACGGGTATCGATCCTGGCGAGATTGCCTCCCCACCAGTCGCAAACCCAGATGAGATGCCCATTTTTGTCTGCGCCCAGCCGGCGGGGCCCCTCCGCCCACGGAACACCAATGACCCATGTAGATCCGGCGCGGGCATAGACGTTGCGCTCTTCACTTGTGACTAAATCCGTCTCCATGGACACCGGAGTGAGTTTGACCTGCGTCACTTTGCCGGACTTAATGTCGCTCTTGGACAAGGTGTCCATATTCATTTGCGCCCACCAGGCATTGCCATCGGCATCTGCAGCCAGTCCGTAGGTACTTCCGATGCCATCTGAGTTTTCGTAGACCGGAGATTTGAACTCTGTAAATTTCTTCTTTTGGGGATCGAAACGCACCGCGCCTGGGCCGGTGGTCGCCCATATCTTGCCTTTGCCATCTACATCGACGGTTCCAGCCGCCGTGGTCGGGCCGGTCATGCCTTGGGGCGGCGTAAAGAACTCGATTTTTTCCGTGGCCGGATCTACCCTGGCGAGGCGGCCCGGACCACCTTCTACCCCGGCGCTCACATTGAACCAGAGGTTTCCTTGCTGATCCCGGGTGATGCCATGACCATTGGCCGCGAAACCGTGCAAGCCAGGCACTTTGAACGTCTTCAGCGCACCGGTCTTCGCATCGACTCTTCCGAGGCTGATGTCGTGGTTGGAGACGTTATACGAAAACCATATGTTGCCATTCAGATCGGCTTGCGCGTCGTGTATGCCATGAGCGCCGCTCAGACTCGAGGGCGTACCCAGTGACCAATCACTCCCATCGTTGGTGATGTATTCAGTCCCCGACTTCTCGTCTGGGGCAATGGGAACTTCATACTCGGTAAACACGGCGCGTGCTGCCTCTCCCGTAGGACGCGGGCGCACCTTGAAATTCATAGCCGTCGGCTGGGGGCCGCTTACACGAGCCAGATAGGCGGCCAATTCTTTCTCATGGAAATCGATGATCGGTGCGGGCTCGCTCTTCTCGCCAAGATAACCGCCGGCGACGTTCACTCGCTTCATGAGATCGAGAATTGCCGTCCAACCTGCAATATCAAAGCGCTCCTGAAGAATGTAGTTCGGCTGATGACAGCTGGTGCAGCTATTGCGGAATACCCGTTTTAAGCGACGGTCGTCCGGAGTGCCGTCGGGCAAGGAAGCGAGCAACTGGTCGCCGGTAAGTTGCCTTTGAAAATCCTTGATCGGCTTTAAGACAAAATCCTGATGGCGCGTCGAGGTCAAATCGATTTTTGCGCGAGCTGTGGCAAACGTATCCGCTTGGGCCCAGACCTCATACTGTCCTGCCGGCATCGGCGGGAAATAGTAATCCCCCTGCTGATCGGTGAAAACACTCGTGGTAATGGCCTTTCCTTCCGCTTTAGCCGAAACCGTTACCCCGGCCATTTTTTCGCCGGAATCCGATTTGATTGTGCCAGTCAGCAAGGATGAGTTTTCATCGGCGGCATATGCACGCGCCGAAGGGCAGAGCATGAGGGCAGTGACCATGGCTGCAAAGATCAGGGTGGCCGTGAGATTTTGAAATGAAGTTCGCTCAGTACTCATCGCTGCGGCTCCTTATCTTCGACTTCCTCTGCGCTAATCTACGGGGCCTTCACCCTTGGTTTGCGGACCGCGCTGCGCCGTCTTTGGCACAGTTTTCAGGTACTCGATGATTGCGTTTATATCGGAGGCCTTCAGTCCATACCTGAAGCCCGGCATCTTGCTCGAGCCCTTGTCAATGTAATCGCGCACGGCGTCTTCTCTGCCGCTCACCAGGTCGCGGTACAAAGAAGGACCATACATCGGATTCGTGAGCGTTGGTTGCGTGTGGCAGACGGAGCAGTGTTGCTGGAAAAGCCGGCGACCGGAGGTTACTGCGTCCTGGCCCGACGCGGCCGTGCTGTTGCCATTTTGAGCCGGAAGCGTAAGCGGAAATAACAACAGCAGGAACAGCAGAAGATTCGAGCCGTATCTCATTCCCTACCCCCGCCACATGGACCATCACAGACGCCGGACTACCTGCACCGGGGCTCGCTGTTGACAGTACGGATAGCAGATTTTTGTGCAGAGCACAATGGGAGCGGTCTTCTCGTAAGGCGCACTTGATCTTGGGCGCTTGGCAAAGTGCCGACCTGAGCCGAGGCGAAAACTAGCCAAAAACGGGACGACTGCGACTGTTTGCGGAATATTAACGCGAGGTGAATCTTAGGGTTGCCTGTGGGTTAGCGTGATAGTAGCATTGGGGATCATTCCGAAGAGCTCGCCAGTCCCCCTTTTCCGAGGTGGCGCATCAGATTCGTCAGCGGGCGCATTAAAAAACTTTCGAGGCTAAAGCACATGGAGCCGCACGGGCCTTTGGGGCATCTCCGGCTATTGGGCCTTTCCCTGGCTGCAGGCACCGTGCTTTGCCTGGCAGGCTGCGGGGATTCCACTCGGAACGTTGCCAGCTATCATCCTCCCGTCATTCAAGCGGCCACCTCCCCGCAGGGGAATCCGGTAGCCAAAAAGCAGTCCAATCCGCCAGCTGCAACTCAGTCTAATACGCAACCAAAGGCCGCCCCCAAAATAGGCGCATTACCCCTGACAGCCGCACGTGGGCGCACAGCATACTTATCGCTGGTGCGGCCGGACGCTGTGGATCGGCTGGCCGTGCAGGTGAGGGCGGCATACGCCGCCGGCGAACAGGACGTCAAGGCGAGCCACAACGAAGCCGACCGGCAGGACTATAATCGGGCGCTCGATCTGCTTTTGGCCAGCGGTTTCGATGTCCGCAAACAACCCGAGCTCTCTGAGCTATTCAACCAGATCATGTCGTCCTTATCGACCCTACCGGGCACGACGCAGGACGCGGAAGCGACGGGGCCGCCCGAAGTACTGGTCGAGCAGCAGAACAAACCCTCTCCCCTGGACGAAATCAACGCCATCACTTCATTATCGGGAGAGGAAACTCCGGCAACTCCGGGCGATGCCGGGCTAAAGACAAATGCAGAGCGCGAATTGCAGGCTGTGCCACACGATATTCCGCTGACGCTCACGGATCCCGTGCTTTCCTTCCTGAATTTCTTCCAAACCACCAAGGGCCGCGCCATCGTGGAGAATGGATTGCGCCGCGCGGGACGTTACAGCGAAATGATTCGCCGCGTGCTGGCCCAGGAGGGCATGCCCAGCGACTTGATCTATCTGGCGCAGGCGGAGAGCGCATTCGAACCGCAGGCCCTCTCGCGCGCGGGTGCGCGTGGGCTGTGGCAGTTCATGTCTTACCGCGGGAAACAGTACGGTCTCGAACATAGTTGGTGGCTGGATGAACGGCAAGACCCGGAAAAGGCTACCCGGGCAGCCGCACACCACCTTCGGGATCTATACGAAATGTTCGGCGATTGGTACCTGGTGATGGCCGCTTACAATTCCGGCCCGGGGACTGTGCAACACGCTGTCGAGCGTACCGGTTACGCCGATTTTTGGGAGCTGTACAAGGCCAACGTGCTGCCGCAGGAAACGCGCAACTATGTGCCCATTATCCTCGCGCTCACTTTGATTTCCAAGGATCCGGCGCGCTACGGCGTTCAGTTCGTTCCAGATGAGCCTCTACAAGTTGACCGTGTGCAGCCGGGGCATCCTGTGGATCTGCGGCTGGTTTCGGAAACGATCGACGTGGATGTCGATACGTTGAAGCTGCTCAATCCGCAACTTTTGCGGCTAGTCACGCCCAATGACCCTCGCTTCATGCTGCAGATTCCCGCCGGCAAGGCCGAGGACTTCGAAAAGGGCATGGCGGAGATTCCGCCGGAAAATTGGGTGAGCTGGCGTCGGCACCGCGTCGAGCAAGGCGAAACGCTGTCCAGCATCGCCCGGCGATATCGAATTTCTGTCGCATCGCTGGTCGAAGCGAACGGACTGGATGCCCAAGCACGGCCCGAAGTGAATGCAAAGTTGATCATTCCCGCGACAGTCCAGGCGCCACCCACTCTGGGCGCGCTGGTGCGTTATCGCGCGCGCCATGGCGACACGGCCGAGAGCGTGGCGGATCAGTTCAACGTAACGGTTGCGGAATTGAAGAAGTGGAACGGCATGCGCAGCAATCGCCTGGTGGCCGGGATGCGTCTGAAGATTTATCCAGGCGTGACGGGCCCAATGCCAGCAAAAGCAACGGTGACGGCTGCGCGAGCGGATGTTCCAGCGAAGGTGAGCCAGCCCGTGACGCACCGTGTACAGCAGGGCGAGACCCTGTGGTCCATCGCTCAAGCGTACCAAACAACGATCGAAGCCCTGCGCAGCGGGAATCGTTTTCTCTTCAGCCGGCCTTTGCAGGCTGGCGACATCCTGACCATCGTTCAGTCTCACTAATCCGCGAAGCGCCGTCTGCAAAATCCCTGCGCCGTGGTTGCTTTCCCCCGACGAAGTCCTGAATCGACGGATCATTTACTGGCACGATTCACCAGAAAGGATGCTACTCTGGCGGCATTGTTCCCGGCTGAACGGATGGCTTGACAAAAGCTTCACATTCCGTTTATAAGCCGCCGATGCCGCGGCGGCGAGGTCGGCCGGAACTCAAAGCGGCGGACCTACGGAGGAATGATGGCCTGGCTACATGATAACGGCGACGAGAACGAATTCTCCCAGTTCGAAGAAGATGAGGGCGGCGAAAAGGACGAGGGCGTACTAGAAGAAACGGAAGAGGAAGTCACCATAATCGAGCGCCCGGGAATTCCCGAGGCGCCGCCATCGATGCCCAAACCCAAGCCACGCAAACCAAGCGCCGCAAAAGCCAAGGGCAAGCCGGCGCGAGCCAAGGCGAAGCCCAAGAAGAAGGCTGCGGCCAAGAAGAGCTCGAAGAAGAGTTCCGCCCGCAAGAGCTCAAAATCTCGTAAGAAGCGCTGAACTTAGGTTCACAACCACTACACCTTACTCAGGGCGGTAATCACTTCGCCCACGAGTTCAATTCGACAAGCTCCGCAGGCACGCGGGACGTTGATTGTCGCCTTTGCAATCTGCTGCCGGAAGGGAGCAGGGAGGGTGCAATCGGCTCCTCACGCTTACACAATCGAGCGCGAGACTTGATTACGGCGAGGAATATCTCCTTGCCGTGCGATAGGGCGCTCTATAGCATGCCTCGCTATGGTGCTTGCCATCGAGCACATACGAAGAATGCGCGGGGGTGCGCAATCACACCTGATGCGCTGCGACGACGGGGGTTATTACATCGTCAAATTTCAAAATAACCCCCAACATATTCGCGTTCTGGCCAACGAACTGCTCGGGACCAAGATAGCCGCCTACTTGGGCTTACGGGTCCCACAGGTCGAGGTGGTGGAAGTCCGGCCTGAACTTATCGAGCTTACCGCGGAGTTGGTGATCCAATTGGGAATGGGCCGCACGCCATGCCGGGCGGGAAAGCAGTTTGGTTCGCGCTACCCGGGTGATCCAGCGCAAACTAATGTGTTCGATTTTCTACCGGACGAACAACTTAGTCAGGTCGAGAATCTGGCTGATTTCGCAGGCATGTTCGTCTTCGACAAATGGACATGCAATACCAATCTCACAATGCTATCTAGCTGAATCGTCTCGCCTCTTTCTACGTCACAGGTCACGGTTTAGCACGATATTCGGCAGTAATTGTTCCCAAGTTGTTCCCAACTTCAACTTCTTCCCTTTCGAGGTTTCCGATGCGGCTCACTGAAGCGCAGAGCCGCGAGCTGTTGGTGAAGCACGGCGTCTACGTCACCGAAGTCTGCGACAAATGCGGAAAGATTCTCGGGCATGTTCGCTTCACCCGATTTGGCCAGAAGGGCGAATGGTGCTCGCGTCTATGCCGTGATGGAGTAGAGCACAAGGCCGGCGCTTGTCGCGGATGCGGGGCTCCACTCGAAGGCAAGAAAAAGGGCACGATTTACTGTGACCGGACTTGCCGCATGCGTGTCATGCGTGCCGAAGTCCAGAACCACGAAAAAATCGTTAACACGCGCATACAAAACAGACCAGTTATAGGCGCGATTTTGGCTTCTGGCTATGGAGATAGCTTAGAGACTCAAAATCGCCCTATATAGGCTGGGGCTCAAGAGTAATCGAGTAAGCCCTGTATGTTTACCGGAAGAGCAGTCAGGACATCTATCGATGTGTTATTGTCTCGCTGCCAATGTTAAACGGTATTGGGCAGAAATATGACGCCAGCCAAAATTGAGTCGATGAAAGCCTGCACGGATAACCGGCTGAGAGTCGGTTGGCTCGGCCTCAAGGATTCGGTAACAAATGGAATTGGCTGGTGCCTCGAAAAGATCGGAGCACCAGCCAGGTTAAGGGCCTTTGAGTTTGTCGATCCGGCATCGGACGAAACGCTATATCTCTACACAAGCAAACGGTATTCGGTTCTCTGTGTTGGAGATCGTCGTTTCTACTTTGACCGAATCACGGGAAAGTTCGATGGAGTTTCAGCGCCGTCCGACTGTGTTACCGGGCGGCTGGAACTCAGCGATTAGATTTGCTTCACGTCCGGTACGCTGCAGCTCAGTTGCATGAGCTTCGGCGAACCAGTGGGTGATACCGGCAATCGGCGGGTTATTCAGGTGCTCGGCTAAGCGCCTTCGCAGATTGTCGGTTTTGCCCACATACAAGCAGACATAAGCGTGCGGTTGTTTCGAGAAGAGACCGTAAACGGCCCCCACCGGGTTCGCAACCGTGATGCCTACTTGAGTGAACGCATACGCATTTCCACTGACTGGCATTTGCCCTCCTTTCTTTCCAACGTGCAGTGACGATGGAACTCATACACACGGCGACCCACGTGTTTGACAGGCTGCAGGGGGAAAGGTAGGATTGGGTTGTCTAGATTCCCCGTCCTACCAATTCCAGCAGCAAACATCCAGGGTCGGTTGCTCAAACAACCGAATCCCTGCGTCTAAAATAGTCTCCGGATAAATTGCTCAGGTGGCTAAGAAGCCTTGGGCTTAAGCCAGAGCTACCCTACGGTTGAAGCCTTGGGCCGCCTTAGGGTACTTATCACGAAAATATATTCTACCACGCAGTCCCGTCCCCTCAGGACCACTCAGCGTGAGAAGGTCATAGTTTGTGGAAAACAAGAAACACTGGCTAAGCGATTCCCTCTATTACGCTCTGAGAAACAGTAAATGCGAGGCCGCGTCGATACAACGAGAGGCACGCAAGGTACGAAAAAACAAGCTTGATGCTGTACTTGAGAAGCTCCTGAAAGTCGCTCCGAAGCCCTGCAAAACGCAATAGGAAGGCGTTTCGAAGGCCCCGTTCCCGGCTTGACGCCTAAGCCTCTGTTGCGATAGATATTCCGATCATTGGCCCGCACCCAGATAACCGTCAGTCTCATTGGCTTTGAAAAACACAAGGCCCGACCGGACCTCCGTGCTTCCTCCGCCTCCGCGTTTTGGCTTTGCGTTAAGGCCGAGGATGTCTCTCCGTTTGCGGCGGCATTCAAAGCATCGCCTGCGGCTTTTCATGAGTTTCGGATGGAAGTGCGTGTCGGCAAAGAAACGCGCTGCTCGACCGTGAGTGCTCAGATTGTCAAAATCGAAGAAGGACCGGAAACGCGGGTCCTGATTCGTCCGCACCCATCTTACGGAGACCTGTAGTTTGAGCAAATGTTACGCTCTAACGAAAACGCCGCGTGGCAATGCCCGGAATGCGGGCATTCGCTGAACTGGTCTCTCAACAGATCAACCCAACCAAAGCCCGGTGAACCTTCCATTTGCGGCCACTGTGCCGCGTTTGTGACCTTCACAGACGAACTGAAGTTGCGCCTGTTGGATTGGCCGGACTGGTGCATGCTCTCGCATGCGAAGAAAAAGAATTTGGTGGCGACGAGGGCAGTCATAGCGACACGCATCAGAGCCGCGAAGCAGTAGCAATTGCAAGTGACCTCTAGGCTAAGACCATGGCTTATTCCACGAACGAAAGACGCGAACTAATTCAGTACCTCGACAAAACGAGAGATAACTTGCTGGCAGCCGTCAGAGGCTTGAGCGAGGCGCAACTTAATTTCCAGACATCGCCGAAATGTTGGTCCATAGCAGGTATCGTCGAGCACGTCGCTCTGGTGGAAGATGCCGTCTTCAGGAGAATATCGCAAGAAATTGCGTCTGCCGCGAGTATTCCTGCGGATAGCGGTGTAAATGAGACTGACGCCGGTCTCTTGAGGAAGGCCACTGATAGGTCTGTCAAACTCGAAGCACCGGGACAGTTCCATCCAACCGGAAAGCCGATGGCGTCTTCACTGGAACAATTCCTTGCCGGTAGGAATAGGATTGTTGATTTCATTCAATCCACTCATCTCGACCTCCGGCACATTTCCACTCAAACGCGGGCTTTTGGTCCCCTCGATGGACATCAGCGTTTGCTTTTCTCGGGAGCGCACTCGGCCCGTCACACTGAGCAAATCATCGAGACCAAAGAAGCTCCGAATTTCCCCACCCAGTAGACCGAGGTTGCAAGTTTCCGGCCTTTGAATGTGATGCTTCCGCTTGTCGATATATCTCTTCAAGGGATCAGGCGCTTCTACCAACTATGCGATCACTAGCGAGGACGGCACGGATTCCCAATATGGCGTTAGTTGAGTTGGTACTTTGAGAGCGGCTGACGACCCGATAGATTGGATAAGCAATTGCACAGGTCAACTCTGTCCGAGTATTCAATTCTACAGTCCTTGGAGTCAAAATACTGTGTGCATTCTTCTCAAGGAACACCGCTACGTAGTTCAGATCGGAGACCGGAAGCACATTTTGCGCGTTGAGGAATTAGTATCGGGTGAGGCTATTTGGACCGACAAGTTCAGGCTTCAGGTTCCAGCCGACCTGAATAGGCCGGCAAAAACTCTCTATGGAGCAACTGCTTCAGAAGTAGCCAAAATGGGTGCGGATTTCTTGGCGCTGGGCCGATTGTAAGTTATCGACTTCTGTATCCTTTTAGCTTCCGGTACATAGTGGTTTTTCCAATGCACAAGAGGCGTGCCGCAGTCACTATATTCCCCTCCGCGTGCGTTATCGCCTGTAGGATGGCGCGGCGTTCCAGTTCGTGGAGCGGCAGGGTGCCCGTTTCATCGGATGACGGCTCAACAAGGGAATCGGCGCGGACGGGTTAATCCCTTAAGGGATTTCCCGGTAGGATCGATCTAGGCGTCAACAATGTGACATCGAATGGCGTACCGCACGAGGCTGACAAGAGAGTGCAACTTCAACTTCAGAAAAATCCTTGA